>Ga0067045_1031475_pt1 | contig 12177 bp, 11 predicted proteins | sample TerdegcTABiofilm_FD_59184 | JGI IMG/M metagenome (GOLD analysis project Ga0067045, IMG submission 59184) | Combined Assembly of (Gp0054472, Gp0054536) Wastewater bioreactor microbial communities from Singapore -Terephthalate degrading...
GGGTCCGCCCCTGCCTGCGGCCAAGCCGCCAGGCGGCAGCGACGACACCACCGTGGCCGGCGCCGGCCCCAAGGGCAGCCCGGCCAAGCAGCCCCCCGGTGGCAAAGGCAAGACAGAGCGCCTCATCATCATCGCGCTCGACCCCGGCCATGGCGGCGAAGACCCCGGTGCCATCGGCCCGAATGGCACGCAGGAAAAGCGCGTGGTGCTGCAGATTGCGCACAAGCTGCGCGAGCGCATCAACGAGACACGCGTCAATGGCAACCCGATGCGCGCCTACATGACGCGCGACAAGGATTTCTTCGTGCCGCTGCAGGTGCGTGTGCAGAAGGCGCAGCGCGTGCAGGCCGATCTGTTCATCAGCATCCACGCCGATGCCTTCCTCACGCCCCGCCCCCAGGGCGCCAGCGTGTATGCGCTGAGCACGCGCGGCGCCAGCAGCTCGGCCGCGAAGTGGATGGCCGACAAGGAAAACGCCGCCGATCTGGTAGGTGGCCTGAACACGAAGACAGCCGACGCGCACGTGCGCCGCGCCCTGCTCGACATGAGCACCACGGCCCAGATCAACGACAGCCTCAAGCTTGGCACCGCCATGCTGGGCCACGTCAAGCGCGTGGGCAAGCTGCACAAGCCTCAGGTGGAGCAGGCCAACTTCGCCGTGCTGCGCGCACCCGACATCCCCAGCGTGCTGGTGGAAACCGCCTTCATCAGCAACCCCGATGAAGAAAAGCGCCTGAACGACCCGAAGTACCAGGACGACCTGGCCGACGCGCTTGTGCGCGGCATCGTCGCCTACTTCTCGAAGAACCCGCCGCTGGCGCGCAACCGGCAGATCTGAGGCCGGAGGACGCGCGGCAGGGGATCGACTCAGCCGGGCAGTTGCAGGAACACCCGGCCGTCCTCGATGCGCACCGGGTAGCAGCGCAAGGCCTCCGTGACCGGCGCGCAGGTCGGGCTGCCATCGCGCACGTCGAACTTGCCCTGATGCAGCGGGCATTCGATTTCATGCCCTTCCAGAAAGCCATCGCACAAGCGCGCGTGGCCGTGGGTGCAGGTGTTGTCGGTGGCGAACACGCTGCCCTCCACCTTGTAGAGCGCGATGTCGCGCCCGTCCAGCTGCACGCTGGTCACGTCGTCGTCGGGCACATCGTCGAAGGCCGTCGCGTCGGTCCAGGGCAAGGTGTTGTCTGTGGTCATGGCAACTGCTCCGTGTCAGTTCTCGGGCTGGAGGCCTGCGCGCTCGATCACCGGCTTCCAGCGCGCGAGCTCCTCCTTCATGAATTTCGCCAATTCCTGAGGTGTACCGCCCACGGGGTTGAAATAGGCGCCCTGCAGTCGCTTGCGGGTCTCAGGGTCCTTGAGCACGGCGGAGATCTCGCGGCTCATGCGCTGCACAACCTCCGGCGGCGTGCCCTGCGGCGCCATGTAGGCGAACCACGGCTCGGCCTGGATGTCGGCGATGCCCGATTCGCGCAGGGTCGGCAGCTCGGGCAGCAGATCGAAACGCTCGGCCGAAGTCACGGCCAGCGCCTTGAGGCGCCCGGCCTTGGCCTGGGGCATCACCGCCACAGGAGGCAGGCAGGCGAAGTGCACGTCGCCCGCAATGATCGCCGTGACCGCCTGGCCCGAAGACGCGTAGGGAATATGGACCGCGAACGACTTCGTCCGCGCCTTGATCAGCTCCACCCCGAGGTGCGCGATCGAACCGCTGCCGGTGGAGGCGAAGTTGTACTGGCCCGGGTTGCGCTTGAGCGCCTCGAGCCAGCCTTTCACGGAGTCCACACCCATGCTGTTGGAGACGGCGCAGACGTTGGGCGTGGTGGCGGCCAGCGTCACCGGCGCGAGGTCGCGGAAGGGGTCGTACGGCAGGCGCTTGTAGAGCACGGTGTTGTAGACCAGCGGCGCATTCACGGACAACAGAAAGGTGTAGCCGTCCGGTGCGGCCTTGGCCACCAGATCGGTCCCGCTGTTGCCGCCGGCGCCGGGCTTGTTCTCCACGATCACCGGCTGGCCCAGGCGCGCGGCGAGCTTGTCGTTGATGACGCGCGCCAGGATGTCGGGTGACGAGCCGGCGCCGAAGGGCACGACGATGCGCACGGTGCGCGCCGGCCAATCCTGTGCACTGGCGGCCGCGCTGGACAGCGCGATCAGCGCACAAGAAATCAGGCGGAAGGTATTCATGGGTTCTCCTCGATGTTTTTCATTTCAAGATGGTCGCGCTGTTCGCGCGCAATGAAGCCCGCGACCATCGCTCGGTAGCAGGCGTCCACCACTTCGGGGTAGGCGCCGGTCTGTTCGGCCAGGCGCCGCACCTTGTCGAAGACTTGTTGCTGCCGTTGCGGCGCGGAGACCTGGAACGCATCGCGCTTGAAGCGCGCCGCGTCTTTTACATAGCGGCCGCGCTCGGCCAGCAGCGCCACGATCTGCTCGTCGAGCGCGTCGATGCGCTCGCGCACCTGTGCCAGGTTGTCGCACAGAGGCACGTAGGCCGGGTCGATAAAGCGGCGCAAGGGAGCGGCATGGGTGTCGGGTTCGGTCTGGGGCGCGTGGGACATGGGTGGGGTCAGATCGGATAGATGATGGAGTTGGGGATCATTTCGCTGTCGTACACGCACAGGCGCGAGGCGAACTTGAGCCCTTCGGGGGTGCGCACGATCACGTCGATGTAGCGGCCGACGTTGAACACCGTCGATTCTTGCGAGAGTTTGGTGCGGAAGACCGCGTAGTTGGCTTCGACCTCGAAGCGATCGGCTTCGGCCTTGTGCACCAGCGGCGCACCCACCACGTGGCGTTGATAGTAAGGGTCGTGGAACAGCGTTTCCTTGATGCCGTAGGCGCGGTCCTTGAGCATGCCCTTGCTTTCAAAGGACAGCGTGGCCAGCGGAAAACCGCGCTCGTGGTTCTCGCGCGGAATCAGCTTGTAGACGCAGTCGTCGATGAAGAACTCGGGCCAGAGATCCCAGTCGCCCGAATCGACCGCCTGGGCGTAGTCGGCGTAGAGCCGCGCAATGGCCATGTGGTCCTCGAAGCGGAGGTTGGTGGCAGCGTTGTGGCTCATGCTCAGGCCTCCATCACTTCACGCCAGTAGGCGTACATGCCACGGATCAGGGTCTCGGTGACCATGTGATCGGTGTCGCCCACCTCGCGCCCGCCAAGCTCGGCCAGCGTGCGGTGGTAGGGCTTCTGCTCGAAGCCCTGTTGCGAGAACTCGATCACCTCGCCGTCGTCCGCCGAGACAAAACCCGCCGGGCCGAACAGGTTGGCCTGGCGCAGGCGGCGCTGCGTCATCTCCTCGCTGTCGTCCTCGAAGCCGAAGTGGGTCCAGACGAAATCGAACGCGCCATGGCCGTCGGGCTGGATGTGACGGGTCGAGACGCTGTTGACCTGCTGCTGCAGGATGACGCTGGGGAAGAGCGTCATCATCACCGCCGTCGGGCCTTCCCACCAGGGCTCGGGCACGATGTCCAGGAAGCGCGGATCGTGCAGCTGCATGCTCTCCTTGAAGCTGGAGACCTGCGTCACCTGATCGGCCTTGCCCGACTGGCCGCGCGTGGAAATCATGGCCGCGTGGCGGTGCCGCGCGTCCATCTTCAACTCGCTCTTGTTGTCGGCCCGCCAGAGGCCGAAGGTCACAAACCAGGTGTGCAGCAGGCCCGGGTGGTAGGGGTCCTTGATGTTTTCCTGCATCAGCTTCCAGTTGCCCGGGATGCGCTGGCGGTTGTAGCCCAGGATGGTGAGCTTGCGCCCGTTGAAGAGGCGATCGAAGTAGCCCAGGATGGTCGGGCCCAGGAATTCTTCCAGCGACTCGACGTCATGGTCGAAACTGGCGAACACCACGCCACCTCGCGCGGCCACCTTGAGTTTGTTCAGTCCGTGGTCGGTGGTCTTGAAGTCCGCGGGCATGCCGCCATTGACCTTGCCGTCCTGCTTCACGCCCCGGCGAAACGGCACGCCCTGAAGATCGCCCTTGAGGGTGTAGCTCCACTGGTGGTACGGACAGACAAATTCTTTCTTGTTGCCGTGGCGCTCGCGGCAGAACTGCATGCCCCGGTGGGCGCAGACGTTTTCCACCACGCTGATGCCGCCATCGGCATCGCGCACCAGGATGACCGAGCGCTCGCCCACCACCGTGCGCTTGTAGTCGCCCGCGTTGGGGATCTCGGCCTCCAGGCCCACGTAGTTCCAATGCTTGGTATAGAAGAAGCGCTCGAGCTCCTTCTTGTGCAGCTCGGCGTCGGTGTAGGCCATGAAGGGAATCCGGCTCGTGCCTTCGGATTCCCAGCGCAGGTGCTCGGGAAAGGTGCCTTCGTTGGGTAGGGTGCTGCTCATGGGGTCTCCTTCACGGTGTACTAGGTACCGCTGGCGTAGAACGCATCGGCGTAAATCTGTTCGGGCACAACGCCCATCTGGCGGATCAGCATCGAGGTGGCTTCCACCATGGGCGGCGCACCGCAGAGGTAGGCGCGAAACCCGGCCAGATCGCCCCAGTCCTGCCGGATGGCATCGGTGACCAGGCCGCTTCGGCAGCCCGGCGCACCACCCGATGCCACGACGGTGTGCACCTGCAGTTTCGGGTATTGCTCCCGCAGCTCGGTCAGCCAGTCCAGCCCATAGATGTCACGCCCCGAGCGCACGCCGAAATAAAGATGGATGGGGTTGTGCATGCCGGCCGCGACCACGCCGCGAACAATGGACAGGATGGGCGCCAGCCCCGTTCCCCCGGCCACGCACAGCATGGGGCCGGTGTGTTTTCTGCGCAGGTACGCAGCCCCCAGCGGGCCGCTCACGCGCACCGCGTCGCCCACCTTCAACTGGTTCTGGATGTAGCCCGTCACGCGGCCATCCGGCACGCAGCGCACATGGAACTCCAGCTCGCCGTCGGTGCAGAGGCCGGCCATGGAATACGGGCGGATGTGATCGGGCGTGAACTGCAGCTGCGCGTACTGCCCGGGTGAGAACTCGATCGGTTTCGCCGGCTTGAGCCGCAGGCGCCGGATGTCGTGGGTGGGCGAATCGATCGCCACCACGGTGGCCTTGACGATGCGCGCGGTGTGCACCACCACCTCGTCGGGCTCGGGAATCTCGATGGTGCAGGGCTCGGTGAGAAAGGTCTGGCAGGCCAGCACACTGCCCGCGTCTTCGTTCGCCTGGGGCGGCCGCTGCTCGCCACCCGACTCCAGCACATGGCCCGAGACCACCTTGCAGCGGCAGGTGCCACAACGGCCCGCCATGCAGCTGTACGACACCGGGATGTGATTGGCCCGCAGCGCCTCCAGCAGGTTCACCCCGGCCTCGACGCTCAGGGTGCGCTGCAGCGGGCGTACATGAATGTCCATCGGGCTTTGTCTCTGGTTGTCGGTTCTCGTGGGACGCCACCTCTGGACAGAGGCGGCGACAGGGGGATGATCACGGCCGCTCGAAAATCAGTCAATGCAATGAGATCAATTCAAAATATCATTCAAATCAATATTGATGAATTGACCGAAAGCGTCCCATGAAGCTCGAAGACATCGACCTGAACCTGCTGGTGGTGTTCAACCAGTTGCTGACCGAGCGCAAGGTGTCCAAGGTGGCCGAAAACCTCGGCCTGGGCCAACCTGCGGTGAGCAATGCGCTGGCGAGGCTGCGCAAGCTGTTTGACGACGAATTGTTCCTGCGCACCGCGCAGGGCATGCAACCGACACCTTTCGCCGAGCAGCTGGCCGAATCCATCGGCTACGCCCTGGGCATGATCCACAGCGCGGTGAACGCGCGAAGCTCGTTCGACCCCGCCACCAGCCAGCGCGGCTTCTCCATCGGCATGACCGACATTGGCGAGATCTACTTCCTGCCTCAGCTGATGCAGCGCATCCAGCAACTGGCGCCCACCGTCACCATCAGCACGGTGCGCAACAGTGCCCTGCACCTGCGCGATGCCATGGAGGCGGGCCAGATCGATCTGGCCATTGGCCTGTTGCCTCAACTCAAGGCGGGGTTCTTTCAGCGCCGCCTGTTCGAGCAGCGCTATGTCTGCCTTTTCCGGCAGGGCCACCGGCTGGACCTCAAACGCATGAAGGCCGGTGATTTTTTTGCCGCCGACCACGTGGCGGTGGTGTCTGCGGGCACCGGCCATGGACAGGTCGATGAAATCCTCGACAACCATTCACCCCGACGGCGGGTGAAACTCAAGGTGCCTCATTTCGTGGCGATCGGCCACATCCTGCAATCCACCGACCTGATCGCCACCGTGCCCGAACGGCTGGCCGAGCGCATGGTCCAGCCGTTCGGCTTGAGGCAGTTGCCGCACCCGGTCGAGTTGCCGAAGATCGCCATCAATCTGTTCTGGCACGCGAAGTACCACAAGGACCCCGCCAACCAGTGGCTGCGCAACCTCGTCTTCGACCTGCATGCCGACCGCAGCGGCGTGCGGCCATGACGGCCCCGGCTCAGGCCGGGTTGCGCTTGGCCTCGCGGCTGGCCTTCCAGGCGCCGAAGATCGCGATCAGGCCGGGCACGATGATCAGCGCCCAGATGATCATGCTCAGGTTCTCCTGCACCCAGGGCAGGTTGCCGAACAGGTACCCCGCCGTGGTCAGGCCCACCACCCAGATCAGCGCGCCGACCACGTTGTAGGCGGTGAACTTCACGCGCGTCATCTCGGCCACGCCGGCCACGAAGGGCGCAAAGGTGCGGATGAAAGGCATGAAACGCGCCAGGATGATGGTGATGCCGCCGTACCGCTCGTAGAAGGCGTGCGCCTGGTTGAAGGCATTGCGGTTGAACAGGCGCGAGTTCTCCCACTGGAACACCTTGGGGCCGAAGTAACGGCCGATGGTGTAGTTCGTCTGGTCGCCCAGTACTGCCGCGATGACCAGCAACACCATCGCCAGCGGCAGGCTCATCAGCCCGACGCCGCACAGCGCGCCCACCACAAACAGCAGCGAGTCCCCGGGCAGGAAGGGCATCACCACCACACCGGTCTCGGTGAAGATGATCAGGAACAGCAGGGCATAGACCCAGGCCCCGTAGTTCTGCACGAAGGCCTGAAGGTGCTGGTCCACGTTCAGGATGAAGTCGATGAGGAAGGTAACGATTTCCATGGTGGGGGCATTATCTCTGCCACCTACAATCAGGGTCTGCTCACACTATTTTTCCAAGATGCGTTGCGGATCAAAAAGGCCATGTGCAAGGCGCGAAACGCAGACGGGCCGGTGGCCCGGCGAGGCTTCGCAACGCGGCACATGGCCTTTTTGGCCGCAACCCGAAGGGAACGGTGTGAAAACGGCGCCACTCTTCGTTGCGTTCCTAGGCCAGACATCCAGTCTGCCCGTCGTCGCGCGCCTCGATTGGCGCCGTTTTCACACCGTTCGCACTTGGAAAAATAGTGTGAGCAGACCCTAGCCCGTGACAAGCCTGCCCACCCTCCAGACCCTCCCCCGCCGCCCCATTCGCGAACTGCCCGATGAGCTGATCAGCCAGATCGCTGCGGGCGAGGTGGTCGAGCGGCCCGCTTCGGTGGTGCGCGAGCTGGTGGACAACGCGCTGGACGCGGGCGCGACGCAGATCACGCTGCGCCTGCAGGCCGGCGGCGTGCGGCTGATCAGCGTGGAAGACAACGGCTGCGGCATCCTGCGCAGCGAGTTGCCCCACGCGCTCAAGCGCCACGCCACCAGCAAGATCGCCAGCCTCTCCGACCTCGAATCGGTGGGCACCATGGGATTTCGCGGTGAGGCGCTGGCCGCCATCTGCTCGATCGCCGAGGTCTCGCTGCTCACGCGCGTGGACACACATGAAGAACCCCACGGCTGGCTGCTCGATGGTCGCAGCGGCGAACTGCAACCCACGGCCCGTGCACCGGGCACCACGGTGGAAGTGCGCGAGCTTTTCTTCGCCACGCCCGCGCGGCGCAAGTTCCTCAAGACCGACGCGACCGAACTCGCCCATTGCATCGAGGCCGTGCGCCGCCACGCGCTGGCCCGGCCCGATGTGGGCTTTGCCATCTGGCACGACGGCAAGCTGGTGGCGCAGTGGCGCGCCGTGGCCGGTGAAGGTGGCATCGACGCGCTGCGCCAGCGCCTGGCCGATGTGCTGGGCGAGGATTTTGTGCAGCAGGCCGTGGCGGTGGACTGGCCGTTGAACGCTCCCGAGCTGGCCGAAGGCCAGCAGCGCCTGCGGGTGTGGGGTTTCGCCGGTGTTCCCGACGCCGCGCGCTCGCGCGCCGACTGGCAGTTCGCCTACGTGAACGGCCGCTACGTGCGCGACAAGGTCATCACCCATGCCGCGCGCAGCGCCTACGAAGACGTGCTGCACGGCCACCGCCAGCCGGTGTACGCGCTGTTCGTTTCACTCGACCCCACGCGGGTAGACGTGAACGTGCACCCGACCAAGATCGAGGTGCGTTTCCGCGACAGCCGTGAGGTGCACCAGGGCGTGCACCATGCCGTGGAAGCCGCGCTCGCGGTGCCGCGCTCGGGCAACGCCGCGACCGAAGCCGCACCCATGCCGGTGGCCGCGCCCGCCGCCCCGGCCTGGACGCCCCCGGCGCGGCAAGCCCCTTTTTCCTTCGCGCCGCGCGAGCCCGAGGTGGGCCACCGGGTGAGCGATGTGGGGGCGCTGTGGGCCACCGCGCCTGCTGCGGCACCATCACCTGTCAACAACTGGACGCCACCGGCGCGCAGCACCGACCTCCCGCCCCAGGCCTTGCCCGAGGGCGACTGGCCACTGGGCCGCGCCATCGCGCAATTGCAGGGCGTGTACATCCTGGCCGAGAACGCCCACGGCCTGGTGGTGGTGGACATGCACGCGGCCCATGAACGCATCGTCTACGAACGGCTCAAGCAGCAGCTCGACGAGCAACAGCTGGCCAGCCAGCCCTTGCTGATTCCGGCCACCTTCTCCGCCACGCCCGACGAGGTGGCCACCGCCGAAGGCTGCGCCGAGGTGCTGGCCACGCTGGGCCTGGAGATCACCGCACTCTCGCCCAAGACCCTGGCCGTGCGCGCCGTGCCGACCACGCTGGCGCAGGGCGACCCGGTGGAACTGGCGCGCAGCGTGCTCGCCGAGCTGGGACAGCACGAAGCCAGCACCGTGGTGCAGCGAGCCCGCAACGAGCTGCTGGCCACCATGGCCTGCCACGGCGCGGTGCGAGCCAACCGGCGCCTCACGCTGGACGAGATGAATGCGCTGCTGCGCCAGATGGAAGTGACCGAGCGCTCCGACCAGTGCAACCATGGCCGGCCCACCTGGCGGCAGATGGGCATGAAGGAACTGGACGCCCTGTTTCTGCGCGGCCGCTGACACGCGGGCCATCCTTCCGCACCAAAAATAAGCAGGTCATCCCCGGGTAAACACGGGGTGACCGTCATGGCGCGCGCCAAAACAGGGCGTTTTGCGTCACGAAATGCAGGTTGCGCATAATCTCATGCACTTTTTTAAAGCATGAGACACATGAAATACACCTCGGCCCATCATTTCCTCGAACACGTCGCGCAGCAGAACCCCGGTCAACCCGAATTCCATCAAGCCGTTTCCGAGGTGATGGAGAGCCTCTGGCCCTTCATCGCCGCGCACCCCAAATACGCCGAGCACGGGCTGCTCGACCGCCTCGTCGAACCCGAGCGCGTGGTGATGTTCCGCATCTCATGGGTCAACGACCACGGTGACGTTCAGGTCAACCGGGGCTACCGCATCCAGCACAGCTCGGCCATCGGCCCGTACAAGGGCGGCATGCGCTTCCACCCCTCGGTGAACCTGTCGATCCTGAAGTTCCTGGCCTTCGAGCAAACGTTCAAGAACGCGCTGACCACGCTGCCCATGGGCGGTGGCAAGGGTGGCTCCGACTTCGACCCCAAGGGCAAGAGCCCGGGCGAGGTGATGCGTTTCTGCCAGGCCCTGGTGAGCGAGCTGTTCCGCCACGTCGGCAGCGACACCGATGTGCCGGCCGGCGACATCGGCGTGGGCGGGCGCGAGGTCGGCTTCATGGCCGGCATGATGAAAAAGCTCAGCAACCGCGCCGACTGCGTCTTCACCGGCAAGGGCCTGTCGTTCGGCGGTTCGCTGATCCGCCCCGAAGCCACGGGCTACGGCACGGTGTACTTCGCGGAAGAGATGCTCAAGCAGCGCGGCATGAGCTTCCAGGGCCTGCGCGTGAGCGTGTCTGGCTCGGGCAACGTGGCGCAGTACGCGGTCGAAAAGGCCATGGCGCTGGGTGCCAAGGTGGTCACGGTGTCCGACTCCAGCGGCACGGTGATCGACGAAGACGGCTTCAGCCCCGCCAAGCTCGCCGAGCTGATGGAAGTGAAGAACCACCTCTACGGCCGCGTGAGCGACTACGCCGAGCGCACCAAGACGCGCTTCGAACCCGGCATGAACCCCTGGGCCGTGCCGGTGGACGTGGCCCTGCCCTGCGCCACCCAGAACGAGCTCGACGCCGAGGACGCGGCCACCTTGATCCGCAACGGCGTGATCTGCGTGGCCGAGGGCGCCAACATGCCCACCACCATGGAGGCGGTGCAGCGCTTCGAGCAAGCCGGTGTGCTGTATGCGCCCGGCAAGGCCAGCAACGCGGGCGGCGTGGCCACCTCCGGCCTGGAGATGAGCCAGAACGCCATGCGCCTGTCCTGGCCGCGCGACGAGGTCGATGCCCGCCTGCACACCATCATGCGCGGCATCCACGAAGCCTGCCTGCAGCACGGCCGCCGCGCCGACGGCACGGTCAGTTACGTCGACGGCGCGAACATAGCCGGTTTCGTGAAGGTGGCCGACGCGATGCTGGCCCAGGGCGTGATCTAGAGAGCACCCCCTGCGCCGCTCACGCGGCTTCCCCCTGAAGGGGGACGACACCTGGGGCCGGCGGAGCCGGACCCTCGGTGTCTCTGGCTGTGCCTCTTGCGGGCCCAAGCCGTGATCTGGCGCACATCCGCGAGGGTTTGACCCGACGCCGGCGGTGGCATGGAAACTGCACCATGGGGAAAAGGACCTGAACTTTTCCCCCTTCAGGTGCATCCATCTTCGCCATGAAGCGTCTCATTGCCACCTTGCTCGCCGCCCTGGCCTTGCTCGCCGGGTGCGCCACGTTGGACGAGAAGCAGCGCTTCTGGATCTTCCAGCCCTCCGACCGCACCTGGGCGGGCGGCCTCAGCGCCGCCGAGGGCATGGACGACGTGTGGATCGATTTCAAGTCCGCCAGGACCGGCAAGCCGGTCAAGCTGCACGGCCTGTGGGCCGCACACGAGAACTTCGAGCGCCGCCCCGACGCGCCGGTGCTGCTCTACCTGCATGGTGCGCGCTTCAACGTCACCGGATCCGCCTTCCGCGCCCGGCGCATGGAAGACCTGGGCTTCTCGGTGCTCGCCATCGACTACCGGGGCTTCGGCAAGAGCACGAACGAGCTGCCCTCCGAAACCTCCGCCTACGAAGACGCCCGCGCTGCCTGGGACTGGCTGGGCGAGAAATACCCCGGGCGCCCCCGTTACATCTTCGGCCACTCGCTGGGCGGCGCCATCGCGATCGAACTCGCGGCACAGGTGGACGATGAGGCCGGCACCGTGGTCGAAGGCACCTTCACCTCCATTCCTGACGTGGTCAGCACCTTCAAATGGGGCTGGCTGCCGATCTCGCTGCTGATCACCCAGCGCTTCGAGGCCGTCAAGCGCGTGCCCGACATCGGCTCTCCCCTGCTGGTGGTGCATGGTGGTGACGACCGCCTGATCCAGCCCGAGCTGGGTCGCAAGCTGTACGAAGCCGCCAAGGGCCGCAAGGCCTTTGTGCTGGTCGAAGGCGGCTCGCACCACAACACCAACTCGGTCGGGCAGGCCCAGTACCGCACCGCGCTCTCCAGCCTGTTCGGCCTGCGCGACGCCACCGCCGACGCCCTGAAGGTGGTCGAAAAGTAGACCCGTGGCGCTTCGGCCTGGGGCGTTCTGCTACCCTCGACCGGATGCCCGCCCCGCCCTCTTCTTCCGCCATGTCGCCCGGCCTGATCGTGCTGGTGCTCTCCCTGTTGCTAGGCCTGCAACCCATCGCCACCGACCTCTACCTGCCCGCGCTGCCGGCGCTCACCACGGGCTTTGGCGCGCCCATGCCGCAGGCCCAGCTCACGCTCACCGCCCTGCTGCTGTGCTTCGGCCTGTCGCAGCTGGTGTGGGGCCCGCTGTCGGACCGATTCGGCCGCCGGCCCGTGCTGCTGATCGGCCAGGG
>Ga0067045_1031481_pt1 | contig 12176 bp, 10 predicted proteins | sample TerdegcTABiofilm_FD_59184 | JGI IMG/M metagenome (GOLD analysis project Ga0067045, IMG submission 59184) | Combined Assembly of (Gp0054472, Gp0054536) Wastewater bioreactor microbial communities from Singapore -Terephthalate degrading...
GCCCTGCTGGCGGGCTGGCGGATCTACGGCCAGCTGCGCGCCGAGCAGGCGATCGCCGATGACGATCCGGCGCTGGCCCTGCGCTGGCGGCCGGACGATTCCGCCGCCTTGCTGGCGCAGGCCGAGCGCCAGCTGGCCGCAGGCGATCTGCAGGCCGCACAGGACAGTGCGCGCCGGGTGCTGGAGAACTCTCCGCTGCGCGGGCAGGCGTTCCGGATCTTGGCGCAGGTCGCCGATCGCCGCGGCGATGCCGCGCAGGCCCTGCGCCTGTACCAGATCGCCGTGCGCCGCGCCCCGCGCGATCTGCCCAGCCGCGCCTGGCTGGCCCAGCATGAGTTGCAGCAAGGCCGGTACGCCGCCGCCCTGGTGCAGATCGATGCCCTGCTGCGGATGTCGCCCGGTCGGGCGGCCGCGCTCCATCCGGTGCTGGTGCAATTGTCCGCCGAGCCGGCGTTTGCGGAGGCGCTGGCGCAAATGCTGGCGACCAATCCCCCGTGGCGGGCGGGCATGCTGGCGGCGTTGCGCAATCCGCAAGTGGGAAATCCCGAAGCCGCCGGCCACATATTGCAGGCCCTGCAAGCGCATGGCGGCCTGAGTGCGCGCGAATACGCCGACTGGCTGGACAGCCTGATGGCGCAGGGGCGCTGGGGCGAAGCCTATGCGCGCTGGGCCAGCGGCGTGGGCAAGCCCGGGGGGCGCTTGCCCTTGCTCTATAACGGTGATTTCCGCCAGCCGCCTTCGAACGTCGGATTCGACTGGCGCTGGAAGCGGGTGCCCGGGGTGCTGCTGGATTTCGTGCCCGATGCCGGTATCCGTGGTCAGGCGGCCTACCTGAATTTCCTCGACCGGCGCGTGCCCGAGGCCGGCTTGAGTCAGCCGCTGCTGCTGTCTCCGGGCCGCTATCGCCTGTCCCTGCGCGCCCGGGCGACGGCCTTGCGCAGCGAAATGGGCCTGCAATGGCAGGTGGCTTGCGCCGGTTCGGGAGCGATCCTGGCCCGCAGCGATCCCCTGCAAGGCAATATGGGCTGGACTCCGCTGCAGATGGAGTTCAGCGTGCCGCCCGCCGGCTGCGTCGGGCAATGGCTGCGCCTGGTGAACCCGGTGCCGCCGGGCGCGGCACAGCGCATTTCGGGCGAGCTATGGGTGACCGGATTCACGCTTCTGCCACGAACATGAACGGAAGCCCGTGAAAATCATCGGGTTGCAGGTTGTTTCGACACGACGATGGTGCTAGCGTGTTGGTGCGAATTGCCCTCAGCCAAGGATGATTGCCATGACCAAGTTCGCCGCCCTCGTCGTCGCTTCCCTCGCGTTCGCCGCCCCGGCCTTCGCCCAGCAGCAGAGCGATAGCATCGTCATCCAAATCAATGCGGGCTCGGCCATGACCAGCACCGGCGGTGACTACATGACCGCCAGCAGCGGCCAGCCGGTCGTCGTCGGCGAGAAGGTGATGGTCAACGCGGGTTCGGCCGCCACGCTGATGTACAAGAACGGCTGCAAGATGGAGCTGCGCCAGCCCGGCGTGTACACCGTGCCCGGTGAATGCCGCGCCGCGGGTTGGACCAGCGATGGCACCGCCTCCGGCGCGAATGCCGCCATCATTGCCGGCGCCGCCGTCATCGGCGCTGCCATCCTGAAAAACGAAAAGGATGTGCCGGTCGGTCCTCTGAGCGCCAGCATCCGCCACTTCTGATCGATCCGCGCATCCGGATCACCGCGCAGGGCAGGCTGGGAAGCCTGCCCTGTTGCATTTCGAGCGGCCGCTCCATCTCCATTTCCTGCGGCGCGCCGGATATGCTTCGGGCATGATCACCGAGCGCGTTCGCCGTTTCCTGCTTCCCGCCCTGTCGATCCTGCTGCTGGCCTGTTGGCTGGGCGGCGGCGTCACCGTGGACGACACCGGCCTCGACGAGGCATTGCAACTGATGGCGCTGCCGGTGCTGCTGCTGGCGGCCTGGCTGCTGCTGGCGGATGGCGTTTCGCGCTGGGTGCTGGCCGGCATCGGGGTGGCCGTGCTGATCTTGCTGGTGCCAGTGCTGCAGTTGCTGCCGGTTCCGGCCGGGCTCTGGCATTGGCCAGCGGCGCGGCAGGCGCTGGCGGCGGATCTGGCAGTCGCGGGCGTGCAGGTGAGCCCGCACTGGAGCCTGACTCCCGCCGCCACCGAGCGCGGGCTGTGGGCGCTGCTGCCGGCGCTGGCCAGTTTCCTGGCCGCTTGCGCACTGGAGCCGCGGCAGCGGCGCACGCTGCTGCAAATGGTGCTGGCGCTGGTGGTGTTCAACGTGCTGTTTGCGTTTTTCCAGGCCGGCTTGCCGCAGGACAGCACGCTGCGCCTGTACCAGGATTTCAGCAATGGCTTCGGCGGGCTGCTGGTGAATACCAACCACCAGGCCACGGCCTGCATCATCGGCATGGTGTTGGCGCTGGGACTGGCAGCCGAGGCGCGTTTCCGTGAAGTCCGCGGCGAGGTTCGCCCGCGCCATCACTGGCGCTATCTCGGCGCGGCCCTGTTCCTGCTGGCGATGGTGCCGCTGGCGACCTCGCGTGCCGGCATGGTCATCGTCTTGCCCGCCTTCGCGGTGGCACTGTTGCTGACCGGGCTGCTGCGGCCGCGCAGGATTCTGCGCAGCCGGCGCTCGGCGGTGATCGCCTTGGCCGTGCTCGTGCTGGCGATGGCGGGCATCCGCGCCGGCATCGGTTGGCTGGGCGTGGATCAGCTGGACGAGCTGCGCCACGTGATGGCCGCGACTGCCCTGGCCATCGGCTGGGCCGAGGCCCCGCTGGGCAGTGGCGTCGGCAGCTTCGTGCCCGCCTTTGAGCAAGCCGCGCCGCTGTCCCTGCGCCTGCCCAATTACATCAACCATGCCCACAACGAATTCGCCCAGTGGTGGATGACCAGCGGCTGGCTGGGCATGCTGGCGTTGGCGGCGGTGCTGGGGCTGCTGCTGGCGGTCGGCGCGCGCGTGCTGCGCAGCGAGGGGCGGCAGGCGGCGCTGGCCGCGGCCAGCTGGGTCGCGCTGGCGGCGGTGCTGGCGCATTCGTGGGTGGACTATCCGCTGCGCACGCTCACCTTGATGGCCACCTGCGGCGCGTTGGCGGGCGTGATGCTGGCGGCCGTCGCCGATGCGCATCTGCGCGGCCGGGTGCAGGGGAGGGCGTCTTCCTTCGCCGATACCGACGCGGGCGCCGCGGCAGAGGCTTGAGCGTCGGGCGTCCGGCTTGCCAGCGTGGCCCGGGCGGGGTAAGTTGCGGGTATGTTCAATTCGTGAACACCGCTCTCCATGGCCATCCAGCCTGATGAATTACAGGTGGCGATCCTGCGTCAGCTGCAGGACGCGCCCCAGGCCAGTCAACGCGAGCTGGCGCGCGCGACCGGGGTGTCGCTGGGTAAATTGAACTACGCGCTGCGCGCGCTGATCGACAAGGGCTGGGTCAAGATCGGCAATTTCAGCCGCAATCCGGACAAGCTGGGCTATGCCTATCTGCTCACGCCCCGCGGGATCGAGGCCAAGGCGCGCCTGACCCGGGATTTCCTTGCGCGCAAGATGCGCGAGTACGACCAGCTGCGGGCCGAGATCGAGCGCCTGCAGCGCGAGGTCGCTGCCGCAGGGGAGTCCGCGCCCACCGGAAAGCGGGGCTGATCGCGCAGCGGCGCTTTGCCCTCGCGCAGACTCCGGACACATCCAACGTACGAGCAAGGGGAATCAGGAATGCAGGCACACAAGGATGCGCGCATCGCCATTGTCGGCCTGGGCTACGTGGGCCTGCCGCTGGCGGTGGAGTTCGGCAAGCAGTACCCCACGGTCGGCTATGACATCAATTCGGCGCGCATCGCCGAATTGCGCCAGGGCCGCGACAGCACGCTGGAAGTCGAACCGGAGCTGCTGGCCCAGGCCGGCCGCCTGCGCTTCACCGACCAGTTGGACGACATTGCCGGGTGCAATGTCTACATCGTCACCGTGCCGACGCCGATCGATGCTGCCAAACGCCCGGATCTGACGCCGCTGGTCAAGGCCAGCGAGGCTATTGGCAAGGTGCTCAGGCCTGGCGATACCGTGATTTACGAATCCACCGTCTATCCGGGCTGCACCGAGGAGGTCTGCGTCCCCATCCTCGAGTGCCTCTCCGGCCTGCGCTACGAGGCAACGGCTGTCGGCGGCGCAGGGCCGGGCACCTTCGCGGTGGGCTACAGCCCCGAGCGCATCAATCCCGGCGACAAGGCGCACCGCGTCACCACCATCAAGAAAGTCACCTCCGGCTCCACCCCGGCCACGGCCGATTTCGTGGATGCCCTCTACGCCAGCATCATCGCCGCCGGCACCCACAAAGCCGCGTCGATCCGCGTGGCCGAAGCGGCCAAGGTGATCGAGAACACCCAGCGCGACCTCAACATCGCCTTGGTCAACGATCTGGCCATCCTGTTCAACAAGCTGGGGATCGACACCCTGGACGTGCTGGAAGCCGCCGGTACCAAGTGGAACTTCCTGCCATTCCGCCCCGGCTTGGTGGGCGGCCATTGCATTAGCGTGGATCCGTACTATCTCACCCACAAGGCGCAGGAAGTGGGTCATCACCCGCAGGTGATCCTGGCCGGGCGTCGCACCAACGACAGCATGGGCCCATATGTGGCGGATCAGGTGCTCAAGCTGATGGTGCGCAAGGGCATCAACCCGGTGAATGCCCGCGTGCTGATCCTGGGCCTGGCGTTCAAGGAAAACTGCCCGGACCTGCGCAACACCCGCGTGGTGGATATCGTGCAGGCACTGCAAAGCTACAACGCCTGCGTGGAGGTGTTTGATCCCTGGGTGGATGGCGCCGAAGCACAGCATGAGTGTGGTTTTCGCCTGATCGAGTCGCCGGCGCAGGGAGAGTACGACGCAGTGATACTGGCCGTCGCCCACGACCAGTTCCGGCAGTGGGGCGGGCACGGTGTGCGCGCGCTTTGCAAGCCGCAGGGCGGCGTGGTGTACGACGTCAAAAGCGTGCTGCCGCGCGATGCCGTGGACGGGAGGCTGTGATGATCACCTGGCTCGTCACCGGGGGTGCTGGGTTCATCGGCGGCAATTTCGTGCTGGAGGCGGTGCGTCGCGGCGTGCGGGTGATCAACCTCGATGCGCTGACCTACGCCGGCAACCGCGACACGCTGTCCAGCCTCGATGGCAACCCGCTGCATGTGTTCGTGCACGGCGATATCGGCGATCGCGCCCGGGTGGCCCGGCTGCTCGAGGACTATCGCCCGCAGGCGGTGCTGAACTTCGCGGCGGAAAGCCACGTGGACCGTTCCATCGACGGGCCGGCGGCCTTCATCCAGACCAATGTGGTCGGCACGCTGGCGCTGCTGGAGGCCGTGCGCGATTACTGGAAAACGCTGGAGGGGCAAGCCAAGGCGGATTTCCGGTTCCTGCATGTTTCGACCGATGAGGTGTACGGCAGCCTGGGGGAAACCGGTGCGTTCACGGAGCAGACGCCGTATGCCCCCAACTCACCCTATGCCGCCAGCAAAGCCGCGTCCGATCACCTGGTGCGCGCGTTCCACCACACCTACGGGCTGCCCACGCTGACCACCCATTGCAGCAACAACTACGGCCCGTATCAGTTCCCGGAAAAGCTCATTCCGCTGATGATCGCCAAGGCGTTGGCGGGCGAGCCGCTGCCCGTGTATGGCGATGGCGGCCAGGTGCGCGACTGGCTGCACGTGCATGACCACTGCGCGGCGTTGCGGGTGGTGCTGGAGCGCGGGCGGCCAGGGCAGACCTACAACATCGGCGGCAACGCCGAACGGCGCAATCTCGAGGTCGTGCAGACCCTTTGCGCGCTGTTGGATCGGCGTCGGCCGCGTCCGGATGGGCAACCGTACGCCGCGCAGATCGCCTTCGTCGCCGACCGTCCCGGCCACGACCGCCGCTATGCCATCGATGCCAGCAAGCTGCGTCGCGAGCTCGGCTGGCAGCCCCAGCACAGCTTCGAGCAAGGGCTTGCCGCCACCGTGGACTGGTATCTGGAGCACCAGGCGTGGGTGGCGCGGGTGCTGGATGGCTCCTATCGCCTGGAACGCATCGGAACGGCCGCATGAACACACTGGCTGCACGCGCGCCCCGCAAGGGCATCATCCTCGCCGGCGGCTCCGGCACCCGCCTGTACCCGATCACCCAGGCCGTCAGCAAGCAATTGCTGCCGGTGTACGACAAGCCGATGATCTACTACCCGCTGGGCGTGCTGATGCTGGCGGGGATCCGCGAAGTCCTGATCATCACCACCCCGCACGAACAGGCCCTGTTCCAGCGGCTGCTGGGCGATGGCAGCCAATGGGGCATGCGCCTGGCGTACGCGGTGCAGCCCAGCCCGGACGGGCTGGCGCAGGCGCTCCTGATCGGACGCGAATTCCTGGCCGGCGCTCCCTGTTGCCTGGTGCTGGGCGACAACATCTTTCACGGCCAGGGCTTGACCGAGCTGCTGCGCCGCGCGGATGCCCGCCGCGACGGGGCCACCGTGTTCGGCTACTGGGTGCGTGATCCGCAGCGCTACGGCGTGGCCGAATTCGATGCCCACGGCCGGGTGGTGGGGCTGGAGGAAAAGCCCGCGCATCCCAAATCCAATTACGCCGTCACCGGACTGTATTTCTACGACGCCCGCGCCAGTGATTTCGCTGCCGAGCTAACGCCATCCGCTCGCGGCGAACTGGAAATCACCGATCTCAACCGGCGCTATCTGCAGGAAGGCGCGCTGCATCTGGAAACCCTGGGGCGCGGCTTCGCCTGGCTGGACACCGGTACCCACGAATCCCTGGTGGAAGCGGCCGCTTACATGGAAACCATCGAAAAGCGCCAGGGATTGCGCGTGTGCTGTCCGGAGGAAATCGCCTGGCGCAATGGCTGGATCGATGAGGAGGCGCTGCGCGCGCTGGCCAAGCCGTTGGCGAAGAGTGGGTATGGAGACTACCTATCGTCCCTGCTTCATATCCAGGCGATCCAGCGGTGAAGCGGTGTTCTTTGGAGAGGGCCCGCCATGTCGGACGGGCGTGCCGACTGGGATGGCGCTGACGTGATCAAGCGCGCGCATCATTTCCTGACGAGGGATGGGTTGGGCCCGCTCTTGGTGAAGTCGGTCGCGGGGACGGCGGGCGTCTCGATGCTAGGGATGCTGTTCACCTTTTTGCTGGGATGGCAGCTGGCCCGCGGGTTGGGGGCGACCGGATACGGCATCTATGGCGTGGCGATGGCCGCCGTCTCGATCCTGGGCGTGCCCTCGCAATTTGGATTGCCGCAACTCTTGACAAGGGAGGTCGCAGCCGCGCAAGCCACTGCCGACTGGGGTCGCCTCAATGGCGTCATTCGCTGGTCGGCGCGAATCGGCATCGTCTCATCCGCCGCCATCGTGTTGCTGATCGTGCTCTGGGTCGTTGTCCTGGGGCCAGGCATCGGATCCGCCTTGGGTGGCAGTCTGGTCATCGGGGCATTGCTGATCCCGTGCATCGCGCTGGGAGCGATGGCGTCGGCAGTTCTGCGCGGCGTGCTCGCGGTCATCCCGGCGCAAGTGACGGATGCGTTGATTCGGCCACTGGCCCATTCGCTACTGCTAGTGGCGCTGCTGCTGGCGGGACGCGCCATCACACCGGTATCCGCCATGGGGGCTGGAGTGGTCGCCGCCGCAGTGGCCTTTGGGGTCGCCCTGACGTTGGCGCGCAGGCGGATTCCGGAGGCGGCGAAGCGTGCGTCGCCCCTGCAGCATCATCGGGAATGGTTGGCTGCGGCATTCCCGATGGCGCTGACCGAAGGGTTGCGCGTCGTACAAGGGCAAGTGGCCATTCTGGCGTTGGGGACGATGGTGGACATGGTGGAAGTGGGGCAGTTCCGGGTGGCGGCCTCGCTGATGATCGCCATGATGTTTCCGCTGAGCGTGTTCAATCTTGTCGTGGCCCCGCATGTTTCCAGCCTGGCCGCCGCCCAGGACCGGCGCCGGCTTGGCAAGCTGCTGAATCACGCGGCACTGGGGATGACCGCCTCGATGCTGCTGGTCCTGGCGCCGTTCGCGCTGGCGGGCCACGAATTGATCGGCTTAGTCTTTGGCTATGAGTTTGCCGGTGCGGCGCCGATTCTTCTGATTCTCGGCGCGGGGATGCTGGCGAACGCAGTGTTCGGGCCGGGCGCTACGGCCCTCAATATGCTGGGGCATCCGGGCCGGGTGACGCGCGCAGCCCTGTGGTCGGTGTCGCTGCTATGCGCCCTGCTGTGGCCGTGCATTGTGCTCGGCGGAGCGGTGGGGGCAGCCTGTGCCGTCAGTGTCGCCATGCTGGTTTGGAGCGCGATGCTGTGGCGCGACTTGAACCGCATTGCCGGTTTCGAAGTCGGGGCGTGGCGCTGGTGGAAATGAGGACCGGGTGCGGGCGGCTGTGATAACGAGAATGCCGAAGGTCAATGTTTATTAGGCCTCAAGATTTTCGGCGGAGACCGATGGGAGAGGGGGTCGGGGGTGATGATGCGAGTTCGCGAGATCGTCAAGGCTGCTTTGCCGGCTGGCATACGTCGAGTGCTGCGCGCCGGGCTGCATTATGCGCAGCGCAATTTTCGGTGGCTGGTGATTCTTTGGCAGGTGCGTGGGGTGAGCTGGCGGGATCAGGCTGTCCTCCTGCGCTCCGCCGTTGCAGCCCCGTTATTGTCTTTCAAGGATTTGCTGGTTTGGCAGGATCCGGTGCTTTTAAAGGATGTCTCGGTTTATGTTCCTGGCGTAGGGCAATTCTGCGTCCGCGCACATACCGATGATCTTTGGCATGTGCTGCCGTGGCGCGAGCGCTCCATTTTCAATGTCATGCGATCGGTGCTGCGGCCTGGGGATGTGTTCGTTGATATAGGCGCCAATATTGGCGTGTATACAGTGTTTGCCTCTCGGCTCGTCGGGAAGCTCGGGCGTGTGCTTGCAATCGAAATGATGCCGGAGACAGCAAGTCGCCTGGAAAAGCACGTTCAGATGAATGGGCTTGAAAATGTGGAGGTGTTTCGGTGCGCATTGAGCGATACGCGTGGGCAGAAGGTGCGGGCGACAGTGCAGCCTGGAAAGTTTGGCCAGGCAACGATTGCGGTTGATTCGGAGCGCTATGGGTTCGGTAGTGCTGTCGATGTTGAAACGGAGACGCTCGATCAGCTGGTTGCTGCAGCTGGAGTCCAGGGGGCGCGCATGATCAAGATCGATGTGGAGGGAGCGGAAATCCAAGTGCTGCGTGGCGGCCTGGGGTGTTTGGGAAAAGCAGAATACGTGGTTTACGAGCGCTGGGGTTGGCGGCGACAGGAAAGCTCCGACGTTGATCGCTTGTTGGAAGGGGCCGGCTTCATGTTGGCGTCGTTGGATGGCAATAACTGCTTGGCGCATCGGGAAGGGGTGCAATGAGTCGAATTGCTATCTTTCTCCCCGATCTGCGTGGCGGCGGGGCTGAACGGGTGAATCTTGATCTTGCGAGGGAATTCGTTCGCCGCGGCCACACCGTCGAGTTCGTCCTGATGCGGGCGAGGGGTGATTTTCTTCCCGAGGCGCAGCGTGAGTTTGCTGTCGTCGACTTGGCTGCGGAGAGGGTGCGAAACGCTATTTGGCCTCTCATCCGCTACCTGAAGCGGCGGCGACCAGAGGCAGTCATCGCGGCGATGTGGCCATTGACCGTGGTGGCCCCGATTGCTGCAAGAATCGCGGGCTATCGAGGCAAAGTTCTGGTCAGTGAGCACAGTATGCTGTCGCTGCAATATCGGACATGGGGAGGGATACAGAAGCTGGCGCTTCGGGCTTCCACTTTTGTGGGATATCGTCTTTCCTCGGTCCGGGTTGGTGTTTCGGATGGCGTCTGTTCTGATATTGCCGGTTTGTCACGCATGACGCTGGACGGGTTTGTGACCATCTACAACCCAATTCCGGCCGCAGCATTCCCGGCGGAAGATGCGCTGCAACTCGCGGCAAGTCTCTGGAGGGGGGGAGGGCCGCGTATCCTGACCGTTGGCAATCTCAAGCCGGTCAAAAACCAAGCCCTCCTGCTGCGTGCCTTCGCCCGGCTTGTGCATCCCGGGGCGCGGTTGATGATCCTGGGGCAGGGCCAGAACGAAGCAATGCTGCGCGACCTTGCCGCCGATCTCGGTATCGCGGATCGCGTGGTCTTTGCCGGGTTTCATGCCGACCCGTCGCCCTTCTATGCCACCGCCGATCTGTTCGCGCTGTCGTCGGATTACGAAGGCTTTGGCAACGTGATCGTCGAAGCCCTGTCTTTTGGGCTTCCGGTCGTGTCCACCGCTTGTCCTTCCGGACCGCGCGAAATCCTGGAAGACGGCAAATACGGCACCCTGGTGCCGGTGGGAGACGTGGATGCCCTGGCCAGGGCGATGCAGGAGGCGCTTTCCCGCCCGCACGACCGCGAGGCGCTCAAGCGGCGCGCGCAGGCGTTCAGTGTAGACAGTGCGGCGGACGCCTACCTGGATTTGCTGCTGCCGGAATGGCGGGAACGCCGGGAGGCATCGTGAAGCCAGGCGTGTTGTACATCACTTATGACGGCCTGCTGGAACCATTGGGACAGTCCCAGGTGCTGGCCTATCTTGAACGGCTGGCCGATGACTATCGCATCCATCTGCTGAGCTTCGAGAAAGCCGGCGATTGGAACGACAGGGAGGCGCGCGGGCGCATCGCGGCTCGCCTCCGGGCCGCGGGCATCGCGTGGCACCCGCGCCGGTATCACAAGCGGCCGTCCGCGCTGGCCACTGCTTGGGATATCGGGATTGGTTTTATGACGGGGGCCTGGCTGGTCTGGCGCAGGAAGCTGCGCATCGTGCATGCGCGCAGCTATGTGCCGTCGGTCATGGCGTTGGCGCTGAAAAAAATCTTCCGCCTGCGCTATCTGTTCGACATGCGTGGTTTCTGGGTGGACGAGCGCGTGGACGGCGGGCTATGGCCGCGCGACGGCCTGATGTACCGCGTCGGCAAATGGTTCGAGCGCAGGTTTCTCCTGAGCGCCGACCACGTGGTGTCGCTGACGAAGGCGGCCGTCTCCGAAATGGAGCGCTTCGATTATCTGCAGGGCCGCGCACCGCCGATGGCCGTGATTCCGACCTGCGCGGACTTGCAGCGGTTCAAGCCGGACAAGCGCCGGGCCGCCGCGCCCGGATTCACCCTGGGATATGTCGGGTCGGCCGGCACCTGGTATCTGTTCGACGCGGTGGCGCGCGCGGTGCGGCTGGCGATGGCCGAGCGCAACGACTTACGCTTTCTCGTCATCAACCGCAACGAGCATGCCGCCATCCGCGCGGCGTTGCAGGAGGCGGGCGTGGATTTGCAGCGCGTCGAAATCCGCGCGGCGCAGCACCACGAGGTGCCGGATCTGATGTCCGAAATAGATGCGGGCATTTTTTTCTATAAGCCGACGTTTTCTAGGGCAGCGACGGCACCCACCAAGCTCGGGGAGTTTCTGGGTTGTGGGGTCCCGTGTTTGTGCAATGCCGGCGTCGGTGACGTACAGGCCATTCTCTCCGGCGAAGAAGTCGGGGAGGTCGTGGATGGATTCGACGCCGACCACCTGGAGCCTGCCGTCCGCCGGTTGTTGGCCCTGGCCGAGGATCCGCAGGTGGCGCAGCGCTGCCGCCGCGTGGCGGAGCGGGTTTTTTCGCTGGAGCAAGGTGTCGGGAAATACGCGCGCTGCTATCGCGCGCTGCTCGGGGGCAATGACGCATGCGGTTGCTGATGCTGCCGCGCTATGGCCGGCTGGGCGCCAGCAGCCGGTTGCGGATGTACCAGTATGCACCGCATTTCGCGCGCGCTGGGGTGGAGGTCGCGGTATCTCCCTTGCTGGAGGATGCCTACGTCGAGGCACTTTACTCGGGCAGGCGCGCCGTTCCCACGGTCCTGGCCGGGTATTGGCGGCGACTGCGGCTGCTTCTGCGTAAGCACGAATGGGATGTCGTCTGGATCGAAAAAGAGCTGCTGCCCTGGCTGCCCGCCGTGTTCGAGCGTATTCGCGGATGGCCTGCGGTGGCCGTGGATTACGACGATGCGGTATTCCACCGATATGACCAGCACCCGAACCGGGGGGTGCGGCGCTTGCTGGGGGACAAGATCGACCGGGTGATGGCCAATGCCAGCCTGGTCACGGCGGGCAATCGGTACCTGGCCGAGCGGGCCAGCGCAGCGGGCTGCCAACGCGTCGAGTTGTTGCCGAC
>Ga0067045_1004500_pt1 | contig 12175 bp, 6 predicted proteins | sample TerdegcTABiofilm_FD_59184 | JGI IMG/M metagenome (GOLD analysis project Ga0067045, IMG submission 59184) | Combined Assembly of (Gp0054472, Gp0054536) Wastewater bioreactor microbial communities from Singapore -Terephthalate degrading...
CGCCTATCCGCTCGAAAGCGCAGTCCGAGACATCGCGGACGAGGGTCAGCTCTGCCCGTGGAGCGTAGTGGCGGCCAATGAGCCCGGGTGATCGGATAGCCTGCGACTTGTGCTCCGTGGCATAGGCGACAGGCACGTGTAGTGCATTCTCTAGCTGCGCGCGCGTGATGGCCCCGGGACGCAGGATGCGAACAGGATCATCGCAGAGATCCACGACCGTGGACTCGATGCCGCAGTCGCACGGGCCTCCATCAATGATCCACGCAGCGCAGTCTCGGATTCGCGGCGAGAGGTGCTCAACAGACGTCGGCGAAACCATGCCCGACTCGTTGGCGCTCGGAGCGGCAACAGGAACTCCGGCAAGCCGGAGGAGCGCCAGAGCCACCGGGTGCCCGGGAACACGGATCGCTACCGTCGGGCCGCCGGCGGTGATGATGTCAGGCACAGTACCGCGTCGCGGCAAGACGACGGTGACCGGTCCCGGCCAGAATCGACTGGCAATGATGTCGGCAGCGGGCGGCCAGTCGGCGACCAGGTTCCGAGCATCGCTGGTTCCAGCAACGTGTACGATGAGGGGATTGGAGGGGGGGCGACCCTTGGCGGCGTAGATGCGCGCAACGGCGTCGGCGTCCAGGGCATGCGCGCCAAGGCCATAGACGGTCTCGGTTGGGAACACGACGAGCTCGCCCTCGGTCAGGGCGAGCGCTGCGCCAGCCAGACGCTCCTCCNCGCAAACGCCGGAATCACATCGAACGTANNTNGCCATCAGACTTCCGCGCTCGGATTCCCGCTTGGCCGACGGCGGCGCAGCAGGAAACGAGACGGGGCGTAATNGAGTGAGGGATGCTCATGCAAGATCCGATCCATGGAGCGATTCTACTGCACGCGCCTTCAATCGGTGGCATCAGGTGGGGCGCANGGACCGCCGACATGCGCATACAGCCGGGAGGCATGTGCGTTCCAGCCGTCGGCACTCAGAAGGTATAATGTCGCATGGCAGCCAGCGAGCTGTCGGAAACACCCAGCGGTTATGTAAGGCCGCGCGCCGCAGAGCGCGCGTTTTCGTGTGACATCGGCGGACGCGATCCGGGAAATCTGGCCCAGGAGCGGTCCAGCCGGGAGTTCTCGTTGAGAGGAGCCATGCATGACCTCTGAAGCGACCGCTTCAGCGCCCTCCAGTACGGCCCGCTGGAGGGTACTAGTTGGGGCCATCGTCGTCCAACTGATTCTCGGTACGGTTTACGGTTACAGTATCTTCTGGCAGCCTTTGGAGCAGAAGCTCTACCCCCAGGACTTCATCTCAGAGTCCGAGCAGGCGAAGCTCATCGAGAGCGGCAAGCCTGTGCCAACCGGCGTTCAGATCTTGCCCGATGCTGAAGCTAAGAAGAGGCACGATGAACGCCAAGCCCCTCTGAAATACGCCTTTGCGATTGCCATTCTCTCCTTTGCCCTGTTCATGGTCTACGCCGGGAGGGTGCAGGATGTGAAGGGGCCTCGGCTCCCGGCAATGATCGGTGGCCTGCTGATCGGTGTCGCGTTTCTCGTCGAGGGCCTGGTACTTCAGTTGGGACTCATCCAGGGCATTGGCGCCAACACAGTCGTGCTGATACTGACCATCGGTCTGATAGCCGGCGCTGGCATCGGCTTCGCCTACGTATGCCCTATTGCCGCTCTCGTGAAGTGGTTCCCAACGGCGAAGGGCCTAGTTTCTGGCATAGCGGTGGCCGGATTCGGCTTCGGGGCATTCATCTACAGCAACAAGGATCTGCCGTTTGGCGGCAGCGTGTTCCTTCGTGAGCATGGCGTCGGTCCGTTCTTCCTCGCTCATGGCGCGATCTCGCTAATCGCGGTACTCATTGGCGCGGCGCTCCTGAGCAATCCTCCGGGGACGCCGCCAAAGGCTCCGGCAGAGAGCGAGGCCGGCGAGCTGCTGCGCAAACCGGGTTTCTACATGCTGTGGGCGATGTTCTTCAGCGGCGCCCTCGCCGGCCTTACCGTGATCGGTGTGGCGAAGGGCTTCGCGGGTGAGCAGCTTGTCATGGCTGCAGGGGCCGTGGGACCCGACGCCAAGAAGGAGTTGATGGAGAAAGGTGCGCTGGCGGTTGGCTCGCTGGCGATCTTCAACGCCATCGGCCGGGTGGTGTGGGGAGTCATCTCTGACCGGATCGGAAGGACCCCCACGTTCGTCGCGATGTTCGCCCTGCAGGCTGCCATGATGTTCATCCTGCCGTCGCTCACCACAGAGNCGGCCATCGCATTCGGCGCNGGAATGGTCGGGTTCAACTTCGGCGGNAACTTCGCGCTGTTCCCGTCGGCTACCGCCGACCTGTTCGGCNCCAAGAGCCTTGGAGCCAACTATGGACTGGTGTTCACGTCCTACGGGGTAGCCGGAGTGGCAGGCATCTTCGCAGCGAACACGGCTAAGGACCTGACCGGCAGCTACGCCGGCGCCTTCGCCATCTGCGGCGTGCTCTGTGTTCTTTCCTGCGCGGTGGCCATCGCGCTGCACATCTGGAGAGCAAGGGCCGTTCCCGCGACGGCATGACGTTCTATCGTGGGCTGCGCTGTCGAGCGTTCACAGACGCCGCGAGCGCATTGTGTTCTTGACAACATGGGGACGGCGCAATCTCGACGCGTGGCGACGCCGTTCCCGACAAACGGAGGGTAACCAGCCAATGTCGGAAGTATCACAATCGGCCGAAGCTCGCCTGACCGAGAGCCGCCTATTCCCGCCGGACCCGGCCTTCACCGCTCAGGCGAATGCCAACGATCCGGCCATCTACGATCGAGCAGCCGCTGATCCTGAGGGATTCTGGGCTTCGTTCGCCGAAGAGCTCGAATGGTTCCAGAAGTGGACCAAAGTGCTCGACTGGCAGCCGCCTCACGCCAAGTGGTTTGTAGACGGCAAGCTGAACATCAGCGTCAACTGCGTGGACCGGCACGCCAAGGGCGCCCGCAAGGACAAGGTAGCGATCATCTTCGAAGGCGAGCCGGGCGACGTCCGAAAGATCACCTACGGTGAGCTCTCGACCGAGGTCAACAAGTTCGCCAATGTCCTGAAGTCGCTGGGCGTGAAGAAGGGCGATCGCGTGGGCATCTACATGCCCATGATTCCCGAGCTCCCCATCGCCATGCTCGCCTGTACCCGCATCGGAGCGCCGCACTCGGTGGTGTTCGGAGGCTTCTCCGTGGAGTCGCTCCGCGAGCGACTGCTGGACTCCGGAGCGAAGGTGCTGATCACGGCAGACGGCGGCTGGCGTCGCGGCAACGTGGTCCCGTTGAAGAAGACCTCCGACGAGGCCGTCGCCGAGTGTCCGGATGTCGAGAAGATCGTAGTCGTCGAGCGTATCGGCGCCGAGAAGTGCCCGGTCAAGATGGAGGCAGGGCGCGATCTGTGGTGGCACGAGGCCATGGCGAACGCATCAGCCGAGTGCGAACCGGAGCAGTGTGATGCCGAGGACACGCTGTTCATCCTCTACACCTCCGGCTCGACCGGAAAGCCCAAGGGCATTCAGCATACGACCGGCGGCTATCTGACGGGCGTGTATGCAACATCCAAGCTGATCTTCGACCTCAAGGACCACGACGTCTTCTGGTGCACCGCTGACGTTGGCTGGGTCACGGGACACTCGTACATCGTCTACGGCCCGCTCGCCAACGGCGCTACGGTCGTCATGTATGAGGGATCGCCGGACACGCCCGGACGCGACCGCTTCTGGCGTATCATCGAGAAGCACAAGGTGACCGTGTTCTACACGGCGCCGACTGCCATCCGGACCTTCATGAAGTGGGGCGACGACCTGCCAAACGCATGCGACCTGAGTTCACTGCGCCTCATGGGATCCGTCGGCGAGCCGATCAACCCTGAAGCGTGGCTCTGGTATCACAGCGTGATCGGAAAGGGCAAGCTGCCGATTGTGGACACGTGGTGGCAGACTGAGACGGGCCACATCATGATTACACCGCTGCCGGGCCTCGTGGCGCTGAAGCCTGGGGCGGCCACCAAGCCGTTCCCCGGCATCTTCGCCGAGGTGGTTAACGAGGCTGGCGAGCCCATGCCGCGCGGCCACAAGGGCTACCTCATCATCACCAAGCCATGGCCGGGTATGCTGCGCACGCTCTGGAAAGACGACGCTCGCTATCAGCAGGTCTACTGGAGTCGCTTCCCGGGCCGGTACCTTACCGGTGATGGCGCTGTACTTGATGACGATGGATACTTCACGCTGATGGGGCGCGTGGACGATATCATGCTGGTGGCCGGTCATAACATCAGTACGATGGAGCTTGAGAGCGCCCTGGTCGAGCATCCGGCCGTTGCAGAGGCCGCCGTCATCGGCAAAGCCCACGACGTGAAGGGGCAGTCGCCGGTCGCATTCGTGATCGTGCGCGAAGGCTATCACGCTGATGATGCCCTGGCTGCCGAGCTGAAGAAGTTCGTGGGAAACAAGCTCGGTCCCGTCTGTCGGCCCGACGACGTGATCTTCACCGCCGATCTGCCCAAGACCCGCAGCGGGAAGATCATGCGCCGACTGCTTCGCGACATCGCCGAAGGACGCGTGCTCGGCGATACCACCACGCTGGCCGATCCCAACATCGTCGCGAGCCTGAAGGACAAGTATTCGAGCGACGAGAGCTGAGGCAGCGCGCTATCAATGGCGACCGCCGTACCCGCGCAACCATCGGGAGGCGGTCGCCTGTACACGCAGGTGCTAGACAGGGGCGCAACGTACCAGCGCTCCTGTCGTATTTCAAATCGGGAGAGAGGTGGGGTGATCATTTCATTCAAGCCAACAGGGCGTGCTACGTGGCGCTGGGTGTCGGTGGGCGCGGCAAGCGCCGCGGCTCTGACAGCGCTGGTCTTCTCGGCAGTTCCGGCGGCCGCCGAAGATGCCGCCAAGCCGACGCCCTGGTACGACAAAGTGACTGTCAAGGGCTACCTGCAACTCGACGCAATATTCCCGCAGGGCAACGCCGTCTCGGGCGCCTATTCCAACTTCAGGATTCGGCGTGCCAGACCGACTGTACAGGTGCAGCTCGATCCTCTGACCAAGGCGCAGATTCAGATAGACGCGGGCAGCGGAAAGGCCGGCTCCGGGACGTCCACCGTGATCGTTACGGATACGTTCGCGGAGCGAACGTTGCCTGGGCTAGGGTTGGTTCGTTTCGGGCAGTACCTTGTGCCGTTTGGCGTCGAGGTCTATGAAGACAATGCGGCGCTTCGGCTTCCGCTTGAGTTGTCCTTTGCCGCCGAGTCGGTGGCTCTGGCCGAGCGCGACATTGGGCTTACCCTGCAGTCGTCGGCGAATCCTGCCGACAAGACCCATTGGGCGGTTTCGTTCGTCAACGGGCAGGGCTTTCGGAGCGCAGACAGCAATCCGAACAAGACGTGGGTTGGACGCGTTGCCCATGATCTGAGCCCCAGCGTCCGAGCCGGAGTGTCGGGCATCATCGGCAGCTATCGGGCAGCCGATGACCGCGACTACGACCGTCACGTACTCGCGGCTGAGCTTCAGGTGAAACCCTGCCCCTACGCTCAGGTGTCGGGCGAGTTCTACAACGTGCGGTTCATCAACAGCACCACGTCGAAGACCCCGGTACCCGTGCGTTACAATGGCGGCTACATCATGGTGGAAGGAAACATCAGCTCGCTGAAGTCCACGCCGTTCATTCGCTACCAGCGGACCTACGGCGATATGGACTACCGATCGTTCGACATCGGGTGGCGCTATCAGTACACCCCGATGCAACGTGTCTCGGTGGAATATGACTTTGTGCAGGGCCACCAGCGTGACAGCTTCGGAGCGCGCTGGCAGGTGAACTTCTAGAAAGTCCGCGCCGGGGACGCCTCCAACGTCGGGGTGTCCCCAGGCCCTGGGCGAGACGCGGGTGTGCGATGAGAATCGGGTGTTGGTGATATGATGACGGGAGCACAGCTCTATCAAGACCGCTTGACCTCGGCGTCACGGGCGGTCGCGCCCATTCGGTCGGGCCGCCGTGTGTTCATCGGCGGAGGCGCGGCCGAGCCTGAGTCGCTGGTAGAGGCTCTGGTCGCCCGGGCTGGCCGACTGGCGGATACGGAGATCGTTCACGTCCTGACGCTGGGGGTCGCGCTGTACGCGGAGGAGCACTTCGCCAACCACTTTCGAGCCAACTCCTTCTTCATCGGCCCCAACACCCGCGCCGCCGTCAACGAGTGTCGGGCTGACTACACGCCGATTTTCCTTTCGGAGCTGCCCGAGCTCTTTCGCCGCGGCCAGATACCGCTCGACTACGCCCTCATCATGGTGTCTCCGCCCGACCGGCACGGCTACTGCAGTCTTGGAGTATCCGTGGACGTTGTCAGAGCCGCCGTCGAGTCTGCGCCGCACGTGGTCGCGGAGATTAACCCGCGCATGCCGAGGACGCTCGGCGACAGCTTTGTGCACATCAGCCGGTTCGATGCAGTTGTGGAGAGCGATAGGCCGCTTCGGGAGCTTCCGCGTCCCCAACAAGACGATGTCATGCGGGGCATCGGGCGCCACGTGGCTGATCTGATCGAGGACGGCTCCACCATACAAGTCGGTATAGGGGGCATTCCGGATGCCGTTCTTGACTGCTTGACGGACAAGCGGGATCTCGGTATCCACACGGAGATGTTCAGCGACGGCATCATGCCTTTGGTGGAGTCCGGCGTGGTGACGGGCCGTAAGAAGACGCTCCATCAGGGGAAGATCGTGGCAACCTTCTGTATGGGCTCTGAGCGGCTGTACTCATTCGTGGACAACCATCCGGCCATCGAGATGCGACCCACGGACTACGTGAACGACCCGTTCGTGATCGCTCAGCACGACAAGATGGTCGCCATCAACAGCGCCATTGAGATTGACCTGACCGGTCAGGTGTGCGCCGACTCGTTTGGCGAGTACTTCTACAGCGGCATCGGCGGCCAGATGGACTTCCTCAGAGGCGCTGCGCGGAGCCGAGGCGGCAAGCCGATCATCGCCATGCCCTCGACGGCGACGCTGGCTGACGGCACCATCACCTCGCGGATCGTCTCCACTCTCAAGCCTGGCGCGGGCGTTGTTACCTCACGCGGCGACGTGCACTACGTGGTAACGGAGTATGGGACGGCCTATCTGCACGGCAGAACGATCCGCGAACGGGCCATGGCGCTCATCAGTATCGCCCATCCCGACTTTCGCAAGGAGTTGCTCCACGCGGCGCGCGAGCGGCGGCTCGTTACGGCAGACCTTACGGAACTCGCCCTGACGCCGCGCTATCCGGAGGAGTTGGAGGAGACGGTCGCGCTGGCCGACGGCACGGAAGTGCTCGTGCGACCGATCAAGGTGACGGACGAAGGCCTCATCCGGGAGTTCCACTATCGGTTGTCGGAGGAGACGGTCTACAGACGGTACCGACGGCCGCTCAAGACTCTCCCGCATCGCGACCGCGTACGTCTGGTGAATGTTGACTACGACCAGGAGATGGCGATTGTCGTTGTCCAGCGTCATGGCATGCGCGAGGAGCTTCTCGGAGTTGGCCGCTACTTCACGGACCAGTCCACTCGTGTCGCCGAGCTCGCATTCACCGTACGAGACGACTGGCATGATCGCGGCATCGGATCGCTGCTCATGACCAAGCTGGTGGGCATCGCGCGTGAGCGCGATCTTCGCGCCCTGGAGGCCTATACCCAGGCCGACAACCACCGGATGATCACCATCTTGATGCGCAATGGCTTTGTAGCGGTGGGTGAAGAGGACGAAGACAACACCACCCACTGGCGGCTTATCTTGCGCCCGGCGGAAGAGCACTCGGCAGCTTCTGCTTGACGTTGGCGGTCAAAGGTGCTAGATTCCCGTTGAGCCACTTCGATCGGGGAGGTGTGTCGTGCGTTTGAGTGCGTTCCCAATGGTACTGAGTTCCGTCACGGTTGTGTTCGGATGGCTGGCGATGGCGCCGCCTCCTGCAGGGGCACAGGCGGAGTCAACGACTGGCAGCGTTCAGGTAGCTCAGCCAGCCGTCGTGATCAACTACAGGGAGAGGCCGCAATACCCGTTTGATCCCCAGCGCCTGAAGTTGCGGCCCACGCTGGATGGCGTGATCAGCGACAACGAGTGGACGCCTCTCTACACCGTTGGCGATCGAGCCGTCAAAGGCACGGTGTACCTCAACTGGGATGATGACAACCTCTATGTCGCCGCTCGCATGGACAGCCCGGGCTGGTTCGTCGTGAACGTAGACGGCAACGGAGACGGCTGGCTGCGAGGTCAGGACAACCTCGAGCTCGTGATCGCGCCGGTCGGCGCGGCATCCGTTGCTCCCGTGACAGTCCGGCTTCTCGATGCCAGCGTCACGCGCGATGCGCCGGTCTGGAATGAGACGGTGGTCAGCCCGAGCCTGATTGGCATTGCTGCGCGACAGGTCGCGTCCGGTCAGGTCGTCGAGGCCAGCATTCCGCGCGGAGTCGCCGGCATTGCTCCGCGGGCAGGCGCCCAGCTGGGCTTCCGAGCGGACTTCGTCCCGGCCGGAATCTCGCCGGCCGCGACCGCGCCGTATGAGCCTCGCCTGCTGCTGGATGTCACTCTGACGGAGGCCAAGGTGGTCGCCGCACCCGGGGTGGTCCCCCGCCTGACGCTGGAGGACTCCGCTCTCGTGCCGGGGCAGACGCTCTTTGCCACGCTCGATCTGTCCAACCAACTGGATCAGCCGCGGGGAGTCCGCTCGGTAACATGGACGGGCGTCGGCGCCGCCGAGTCCTACGTGAAGCTGCTCCGAGAGGTCAACGTGCAGCCGCTGAAGGGGCTGAAGACGTTGCGCCTCCGCTACTCCTCGCCGTTGCCCGAGGATGCGGTACCTGGTTTCTACCAGTTCTCTGTGTCCGCCACGTTGGATGATGGTTCGGTGGTCTCCAGCACAGCATCGTTTTCGATCGAGGAAGCGTTCACCATCACGCTCGAAGCGGATCCGTCGGATATCGTCCTCATCGGTCCTACGCCTGTGAAGCTGAATGTGACACTGACTTCGGCGGCGCCCGGCTTCAAACGCGCTCAGGTGACGGTTGAGCCGCCGGCGAGCTGGGAGGTTAAAGGCAAGGCGTCGCGTTCGGTCAACGTGCACCGTGAAAACAGCGTGGTGCGCGTGCCCTATACGGCCACGATACCATCGGCGACGCAGGCAGGCGAGTACCGGGTGGACGCACGGGTTACGTGGCGCGGCAAGACCTGGGTGACACATCGAACCATTCGTGTGACGCGTCCCGATCGCTGAGCGCGCTTAATGCCGCAGATCGGTGTGAGGTAGCGAGCAGGTGCTGGCTGCTGCCTGCCTGGTGTGCATGGCCGCGCTATTCGGCGGGCAGGCAGGACTGGATTCGGGCCCGAGTGCGGTACGGCTGGGAGGTATCGGGACCGGCTGGATAGAGTGGCGCGGATCCGAGGGGTTCGGTGCGACTGCGCTAAGCCAGAACCACGCCTACCCGGTTGCTCCGCAACGCGGCTCGTTTCTAGCCGTGTGGACGAAGGCCCAAGGACGCACGACGGCGCGTGTCCTTGCACGCTCAAGCCATTATGGTCTGCCGTGCAGCGAGAAGCTAGCGCCACGCCACGCTTTTCCGTTCGCGTCTCTAGCCAGCCTCGATGATGACCTGCCCGTAACGGTCTCCGTTGAGCTGTTCGCGCCGGTCATTCCGTACGATGTAACGGCATCGAGCCTCCCTGCTGTTCCCATCGTGTTCACCGTGCGCAACGTATGGCGGGCGCCGGTTGAGGTGGCTGTTGCCGTGAGCTGGGAGACGGTTCTCGGCTTAGGGGGCGCCTCAGGGCTGGGGCCCTTCAGCCTCCGTCGCGGCATCACAGCAAGAGCCTTGCCAACCTCGGCTGGGGTAGCCGGGATCTCCTTCATGGGACCAGAGCTTGAGGATGAGCCCGTGGCCGACCTCCGCATGCACAATGCGCGGGGAAGCCAGGCCCTGCTCACCCGGTTTCCTTCGCCCGATGCCGACGTCACCGTATGTGCATGGGATCCGGCAGCGGATGCGCCACGATGGTGGAACACCTTCAAGGAGCGAGGCTCCGTGACCGAAGACGAGGCATCGCAAGCGGGCACGACGCGCGATGTTGCCGGAGCCGTCGCCGTGCGCCTGGACATGAAGGCGAACGAAACCCGAGAGATCCCGTTCGTCATCGCGTGGCACTCCCCACGCATCTACGACCGTCACGGCGCGGACTTCAGGCCGCTGTACGCCGGGCGGTTTGCGAATGCCGAGGCTGTTGGCAGGTTTGTCCTTGAGGACAGAGGGGCCTTGCGCGCCCTGGCCAGCGAGTGGCAGACGCGACTGTCGCGGTCGGTTGCAGGTGAAGCAGCCCTGCCCAAACTCTCCGTCGAACTCGAGGAGGCCATGTGCGTCACGCAGTGGGTGGCTCAAGGCGAGGGGCAGGCTCCATCCGCGGCGCTCATTGGGTCTGGCGAAGATGGGGCCGACCAGTCGCTGTCTTTAGAGCGTCGCTTCCGCATGCAGTCCGCGCTTCTGGCGCTCTTCCCAGAACTCGATGCCGCCGATATCGAGTGGCGGCTGGCGACGGCGTCGGCGCGACGATTGCTCCAGGAAGAAGATGATCGGCTTTCGGCCGACGTTGCAGTGCTTGCGGCCGCGCATGTTCGCGCCACCTCGAACCGGGCCTGGTTGTCTGCCATCTGGCCGGGCTTGCGAGAGGCGGCGATACCTGCTCTGGGACGGCTCGCAGAGCGCCGAGCTTCGACACGGACAGATGTCGAGGCCTTGCTGGACCTGGCCACGTTGGCCAACGATGCCGACGCCGCGGCATTCGCTGCAGGCCTCGGTGAGAAGTCGCCAGATTCAGGTCGTGTCGGCGCGCACACACCATCCGCCTGGGATGACTGGCGAGCGTTGATCGGATGCGAATGGAACCCGGAACGTCAGGAGCTGGTTCTGGCGCCCCGCCTTGGACCCACCCAGTCACGCCTGTCGGGGCCGATCTTCCTGCCGGGCTACTGGGCGTGGTGCGAGTGGCGTCAACTGCCGTCGCGGACGACGGTTGAGGTTCGGCTTGATCGTGTCATGCCGATGCGTGTCGCGCCGCGAAGGCTTGGGCTGGGGCCGAGCCTCACCACGCCCCTCGCGGTACGTCAGGTGACGCTGCGGTTGCCGAGGAGGCACACGATCGAGGATGTGCGCGTTGCTGTTGGCGGCGCACCGACAGCATGCACAGCGCGACAAGGCGAAGGTGGACGGATCGAAGTGAGCCTTGATCCGCCGGTGACAGTCGGCCCTGGCGATCGGATTACCGTTGAGGTAATGCTCGAAAGCGGCCGCTGATCAACCAGCGACGAGCCGCGCGATGTCGTTGTACGTGACGGCGATAATGAGCAGGGCGATAATGCCCAAGCCGACGGCGTGGGCTCCGTATACCTCTCTGGGCGACAGCTTGCGCCGTCTGATTCCCTCAATCGCAATCAGCAGCAGGTGACCTCCGTCCAGGACAGGCACGGGCAGGAGGTTGAGCACTCCGAGGCTGAGACTGAACTGCGCAGCGACCAGCATCATGGCTCCAAGACCGAGCCGCTGTACCTGAGTGGCCATGTGTCCCATCGCAATTGGGCCGCCGACGCTCTCTTTCGCCTGCCGATGATCGGAAAGTATGGTGACAAGCTGCACCATGAAGAAAGCCGTCCTGATGGCGCCGTGCTTGACCGACTCGACGAGGCCCACGCGCCGGAGTTCGACGTTGGCGACGATGCCGATGGCTCCCCACGTTACCTTCTTGCCGTTCTCGTCTTCGAACTCCCGCGGCTTCGGCGTTACGGTTACGTCGAAGGTCCGCTTGCCTCGCCGCACCGAAATGGTCGTGGGCTTTTCGGCGCGACTGTGAATCATCTCAACCATCTGCTTCCCGCTCACGATGCGGACGCCATCAATAGCGACGATCCAGTCTCCGGTTCGAAGCCCCGCACGGCTCGCCTCGCCGCCGCTCACCACCTCAGCCACCTGGTTGGTCGTCTTGCTGTCTTTGGTGGGCAGGCCGGATGTGATCCCCATCAGGCAGAACACGAAGAAACCGAAGAGAAGGCTGGCGACCGGACCGGCCAGAATGACCAGCGCCCTCTGGTAGAGTGGCTTGTTGGCGAACAGACCCGGGTCTTCTGCGCGCTGGTGAGCGTTGAGGACGAGCTCGATCAG
>Ga0067045_1031482_pt1 | contig 12174 bp, 12 predicted proteins | sample TerdegcTABiofilm_FD_59184 | JGI IMG/M metagenome (GOLD analysis project Ga0067045, IMG submission 59184) | Combined Assembly of (Gp0054472, Gp0054536) Wastewater bioreactor microbial communities from Singapore -Terephthalate degrading...
AAGCCATGAAGCTCCCAGGCGGGCACCACTTCGACGAAAACTACCCGGCCCTGGCCCAGCGCCTGGTGGACATCATCGAAAAGCGCCAGGGCGCTGCCAAGGTGGCTGAAGACTGAGTGGGTGATCCAACAAAAAAGCCCCCGCTATCGCACGATAGCGGGGGCTTTTTGTTACAGCGCAACGACCTCGCCGCTGACCCGCGAACTACATCTCCACCTGCGTCCCCAACTCAATCACCCGGTTCAGCGGCAGATTGAAGAAGCGCAGGTTGCCGTTGGCGTTTTTCAACATGAAGGCGAACAGCGCCTCGCGCCAGCGGGCCATGCCTTCGAGCTTGGAGGCGATCACCGTCTCGCGGCTGAGGAAGTAGGTGGTGCGCATCGGGCTGAAATCCAGCTCATCGAGATGACACAGTTTCAGCGCCTCTGGCACGTCCGGCTCGTCGACGAAGCCAAAGTGCAGGATCACCCGGAAGAAGCCTTCGCCGTGGGCCTCGACCTCAAAACGCCGCGCCGGCGGTACCCGTGGAATATCTTCGTAGACCACGGTCAGCAGCACGACCTGCTCGTGCAACACCTGGTTATGCAGCAGGTTGTGCAACAACGCGTGGGGCACGGCGTCCGGACGTGCGGTGAGGAACACCGCCGTGCCCTGGACCCGATGGGGTGGCTGCACACGGATGCTGCTGATGAAGATCGGCAGAGGCAGGCCACCCTCGTCCATCCGCTCGACCAACAGTTGTTTACCGCGCTTCCAGGTAGTCATCAGCACGAACAGCGCCAGACCGGCGATCACCGGAAAGGCCCCGCCCTGGATGATTTTCGGCACGTTGGCGGCGAAATACAGACCGTCCACCAGCAGGAAGCCCAACAACACCGGAACCGCGAGCAGCGGAGGCCACTTCCACAGCAACAGTATGACCGCCGACACCAGGATGGTGGTCATCAGCATGGTGCCCGTCACCGCCACCCCGTACGCCGAGGCCAACGCCCCGGAGGATTCAAACCCGAGCACCAGCAGGATTACCCCGACCATCAGCGACCAGTTCACCGCGCCAATGTAGATCTGACCCTGTTCGGCACTGGAGGTGTGCTGGATGTGCATGCGCGGAATGTAGCCGAGCTGGATGGCCTGGCGGGTCAGGGAGAACGCCCCGGAAATCACCGCCTGGGAGGCAATCACCGTGGCCAGGGTCGACAGGCCGACCAACGGAATCAAGGCCCAGTTGGGCGCCAGCAGATAGAACGGGTTGCGGGCCGCAGTGGGATCGCCGAGCAGCAACGCACCCTGGCCGAAGTAGTTCAGCACCAGCGCCGGCAGCACCAGGATGAACCAGGCACGGGCAATGGGCTTGCGGCCGAAGTGGCCCATGTCGGCGTACAGCGCCTCGGCACCGGTCAATGCCAGCACCACCGCACCGAGGATCGCCACGCCCATGCCCGGGTGGACAATGAAGAAGCGCACACCCCAGACCGGGTTCATCGCCTGCAACACTTCCGGGTGCTGCAGGATGCCGTGGACGCCCAGCGCGCCCAGCACCAGGAACCACGTGACCATGATCGGCCCGAACAGGATGCCGATGCGCGCAGTACCGTGGCGTTGAATCAGGAACAGCGCCACCAGCACCACCAGAGATATCGGCACCACCCAATGGTCGATGCCGTCGAATGCCAGGCCCAGGCCTTCAATCGCCGAGAGCACGGAAATCGCCGGGGTAATCATGCTGTCGCCATAAAACAGCGCCGCGCCGATCAGCCCGCAGACCACCAGCAAGGTGCGCAATCGGGCATGCCCGGCCGCCGCACGCCGCGCCAACGCGGTCAGGGCCATGATCCCGCCTTCGCCCTGGTTGTCGGCACGCAGGACAAACATCATGTACTTGATCGACACCACCCAGATCAACGACCAGAAGATCAGCGCCAGAATCCCCAGTACGCCGTCGTGGTTGACCGGTACGCCATAGCCCCCTGAGAAGACCTCCTTGAGGGTGTACAGCGGGCTCGTGCCGATATCGCCGTACACCACCCCCACCGCCGCCACCAGCATGCCGATCGGCTTGGCCGCCGAATGCTCGGCACCTGCCGCCTGACTACTTGCCTGACCCATCCACCACCCCTACTGCCCAGACCCGGACTGCCTTGGAAAAGCACGACGTTTGATCGTGCAGCATGCGCTGTTTTACTTCCCGTTACAGACGTATTGTTGACTGTAAAAAATCGGTAAAGCCCAACGGCGCGAAGCATAGCGCAGCACTCGTCGTATTTCCCTGCATAAAGCTGGTCAAGAGGGCCGACCATCGCTAGAATTGCGCACTTTTTGATCAGAGGCTAAGCGTCCTGCCTCGCGAATACTGCTGTTTTTTGACGGCGCCTGTTGTTGCCATGCTGCGTTGCCGCTTCTCGCCATAGCCCGCTATGACTCGGCGCGGCGTCTTGCCCGACAACAACAGTCACTCGTCAAAAAGCAGCGTAATCACGAGGCAGGACGCCAAGCGCCCGTCTGTCGCCTTGCCGTTCCCGGCTGGAGGCGTCACAAATACCGAGGTTAGACATGTCCACCACTCCTGCGTCGGCCAACCCCAAGGTTGGCTTCGTATCCCTGGGTTGCCCAAAAGCGTTGGTCGACTCCGAACGCATCCTTACCCAACTGCGTATGGAAGGCTATGACGTCGTGTCCACCTATCAGGACGCGGACGTCGTGGTGGTGAACACCTGTGGCTTCATCGACTCGGCCAAGGCCGAATCCCTGGAAGTGATCGGCGAAGCCATCAAGGAAAACGGCAAGGTCATCGTGACCGGCTGCATGGGCGTCGAAGAAGGCAACATCCGCAACGTGCACCCAAGCGTGCTGGCCGTCACCGGCCCGCAGCAGTACGAGCAAGTGGTCAATGCCGTGCACGAAGTCGTGCCGCCGCGCCAGGATCACAACCCGCTGATCGACCTGGTGCCGCCACAAGGCATCAAGTTGACCCCGCGTCACTACGCCTACCTGAAGATTTCCGAAGGCTGCAACCACAGCTGCAGCTTCTGCATCATCCCGTCGATGCGCGGCAAGCTGGTCAGCCGCCCGGTGGGCGACGTGCTGGACGAGGCCCAGCGCCTGGTCAAATCCGGCGTCAAGGAACTGCTGGTGATCTCCCAGGACACCAGCGCCTACGGCGTTGACGTCAAGTACCGCACCGGGTTCTGGAATGGCGCGCCGGTGAAGACCCGCATGACCGAACTCTGCGAAGCCCTCAGCACCCTGGGTGTCTGGGTGCGCCTGCACTACGTTTACCCGTACCCACACGTCGACGAGCTGATCCCGCTGATGGCCGCTGGCAAGATCCTGCCGTACCTGGACATCCCGTTCCAGCACGCCAGCCCGAAAGTCCTCAAGTCGATGAAACGCCCGGCCTTCGAAGACAAGACCCTGGCGCGCATCAAGAACTGGCGCGAAATCTGCCCGGACCTGATCATCCGTTCGACCTTCATCGTCGGCTTCCCCGGCGAAACCGAAGAAGACTTCCAGTACCTGCTGAACTGGCTGACCGACGCCCAACTCGACCGCGTGGGCTGCTTCCAGTACTCGCCGGTAGAAGGCGCACCGGCCAACGACCTGGACCTGGACGTGGTCCCGGACGACGTCAAGCAGGACCGTTGGGAGCGCTTCATGGCGCACCAGCAGGCCATCAGTTCGGCGCGCCTGCAAATGCGCATCGGCCGTGAAATCGAAGTGCTGGTCGATGAAGTCGACGAGCAAGGCGCGGTCGGCCGCTGCTTCTTCGATGCCCCGGAAATCGACGGCAACGTATTCATCGACAACGGCAGCAACCTCAAGCCCGGCGATAAAGTCTGGTGCAAGGTCACCGATGCCGACGAGTACGACCTGTGGGCTGAACAGATCTAAGGCAGGGCATCCCTACCAATTGCACTGAACCCAAAAAGCCCCGCTCTTTTTCACCAGATGCGGGGCTTTTTTACGGCTATCGTTTGCTTATCCACTCACAAGAGGCAGACGGGCATGCGTCAGCATTCGGTCATCCACACGCCGACACTCAGCGATTATCAGGAACTGACTCTGGTCTGGGAGGCATCCGTGCGTGCGACCCACGACTTTCTGCCGGACAGCTACATCGAGTTGCTGCGCAATCTGGTGCTCACCCGCTACCTCGATGCGGTGATGCTGATCTGCACCCGCGACAAGCAGCAACACATCAGCGGGTTCGCCGGGGTTGCCGCCGGCAAGATCGAAATGCTCTTCATCGCCCCCCAGCACCGTGGCGAAGGCCTGGGCAAACAGCTGCTGCAGTACGCCATGGAACACCTGAATGCCGATGAACTGGACGTCAACGAGCAGAACCCGCAGGCCCTGGGCTTCTATTACAAGCAAGGGTTTGAAGTGATCGGACGCTCGGAAGTCGATGGCATGGGCCAGCCCTATCCGTTGCTGCACATGCGTTTGAAGCAGTCCGGGGCGCAGGCCCTGCGCGGCTAAAAGCCACACAAGGCAAATGGACCCGCGATTAACCGGCGCGAGGCAGGTACAATACCTGCCCCCTTTTTGTTACGGCCCTGTCATGACTGACCCGATTCGTCTTTCCAAACGCCTCATCGAACTCGTCGGCTGTTCCCGTCGGGAGGCTGAGCTGTTCATTGAAGGCGGCTGGGTCACCGTGGACGGCGAAGTCATCGACGAACCGCAGTTCAAGGTCGACACCCAGAAAGTCGAGCTGGACCCTGAGGCCAAGGCCACCGCGCCGGAGCCGGTGACCATCCTGCTGCATGCCCCCGCGGGCATGGACGTCGAGAGCGCCCAGCAATTGATCAGCGCCGAGACCCTGAGCGAAGAGCACCGTTTCAGCAAGCGCCCGCTCAAGGGCCATTTCCTGCGCCTGACCGCCAGTGCCGACCTGCAGGCCAACGCCAACGGCCTGCTGGTGTTCACCCAGGACTGGAAGATCCTGCGCAAGCTCACGGCCGATGCGAGCAAGATCGAACAAGAGTATGTGGTTGAAGTCGAAGGCGACATGGTCGCCCACGGCCTCAACCGCCTGAACCACGGCCTGACCTACAAGGGCAAGGAGTTGCCAGCGGTCAAAGCCAGCTGGCAGAACGAAAACCGCCTGCGCTTCGCGATGAAGAACCCGCAACCGGGAATCATCGCCCTGCTCTGCCAGGCGGTCGGCCTCAAGGTCATCGCCATCCGCCGCATTCGTATCGGCGGCGTATCCATCGGCAAGGTTCCGGTGGGCCAATGGCGCTATCTGTCCGCCAAAGAGAAATTCTGAGGCTGCCACTCATTTTGGTGTCGCCGGTACCGGCAACGCCCACAGCTGAATGATCAGGACTGCACACATGATTCATAACGACGTACTGCGCAGCGTGCGCTACATGCTCGACATCAGCGACAACAAGGTCGTCGAGATCATCAAACTCGGCGGCATGGATGTCACCAAGGAAGACCTCGTTACCTACCTCAAGAAAGACGAGGAAGAAGGTTTCGTGTTCTGCCCCGACGACGTCATGGCGCACTTCCTCGATGGCCTGGTGATCTTCAAGCGCGGCAAGGACGAAAGCCGTCCGCCACAGCCGATCGAAACACCGGTGACCAACAACATCATCCTGAAGAAACTGCGCGTGGCCTTCGAACTGAAGGAAGACGACATGCACGCCATCCTCAAGGCCTCCGAGTTCCCGGTGTCCAAGCCAGAGCTGAGCGCGCTGTTTCGCAAGTTCGGCCACACCAACTACCGCCCGTGTGGCGACCAGTTGCTGCGCAACTTCCTCAAGGGTCTGACCCTGCGCGTCCGCCCGCAGTAAGAGCCCGCTTGCGGCGATGGCGACCTTCAAAACGCCATCGCCCGCAGCTCGACCCGCCCGTATGGCTGCACATTCCCGGCAAAAATAGTGGCTCCGCTTCCCGCGGCTGACGACTAGGGTGTAATGACCCTCAGTGATCAGGATTCGCCATGCACCCCTACTTCTCCCTGCAAGGCCGCACCGCTCTGGTGACCGGCGGCACCCGTGGTATCGGCAAAATGATCGCCCAAGCCTTCGTCGAGGCAGGAGCGACGGTGTTTGTCTGCGCGCGCGACGCCGAGGCCTGCCAACAGACCGCCGATGAACTCGGCGCCCTGGGGCACTGCCACGCGATCGCAGCCAACCTCGCCACAGAAGAAGGCGTCGCCCAATTGGCCAGCCGTCTCGGCGAGCGCGTGAGCCACCTGGACATCCTGGTGAACAATGCCGGCACCACCTGGGGAGCGCCATTGGAGAGCTACCCGGTCAAGGGCTGGGAAAAAGTCATGCAGTTGAACGTAACTTCAGTGTTCAACTGCATCCAGCAGTTCCTGCCGCTGCTGCGCAAGGCCGGTTCGGCCGCCAATCCGGCCCGGATCATCAACATCGGCTCGGTCGCCGGAATCTCCTCCTTCGGTGAACAGGCCTACGCCTACGGCCCGAGCAAGGCCGCCCTGCACCAACTGTCGCGGATTCTCGCCCGGGAACTGGTCAGCCAGCACATCAATGTCAACGTGATTGCCCCGGGGCGCTTCCCGAGCAAGATGACCCAGCACATCGGCAACGATGCCCAGGCCCTGGCCGAAGACACGGCCTTGATCCCCATGAAACGCTGGGGTCGCGAGGAGGAAATGGCGGCTCTGGCCATCAGCTTGGCGAGTACCGCCGGGGCGTACATGACCGGCAACATCATTCCGCTGGATGGCGGGTTCAGCCTCTGAGATCGGCGCGAAGACGGGATCAGGGCCCCGTGAGTTATCATGCTCGCCCTAACCCCGCCTCGACCCGCCACCATGACCTACAGCGTTTCCCCCATCGGCTTTGTGCACTCCTGCTTCAAGGAGAAGTTCGCCATTCCCCGCCAGCCCCAACTGGCCCCTGCTGCGCGGGGCATCCTGGAGCTGGTGGCGCCGTTCGACCAGGGTGATGCGGTGCAGGGGCTGGAGCAGGTCAGCCACGTCTGGCTGCTGTTCCTGTTTCACCAGGCTCTGGAAGACAAGCCACGGCTCAAGGTGCGTCCGCCGCGCCTGGGCGGCAACAAGTCCATGGGGGTGTTTGCCACCCGCGCCACCCATCGCCCCAACGGCATCGGTCAGTCGGTGGTCAAGCTGGACCGGGTCGAAGCCAATCGCCTGTGGATCTCGGGGATCGACCTGCTCGATGGCACGCCGGTACTGGACATCAAACCCTATGTGCCCTACGCCGACATTATCGACAGCGCTGCCAACAGCATCGCCAGCGCCGCGCCGCAACTGATCCCTGTGCAGTGGGCGGAGAGTGCCCTGCAGCAGGCTCACGAGCACGCTCAGCGCCTTGCAGAGCCACTGGTGGCGTTGATCGAGCAGTGCTTGGCACAAGACCCACGCCCGGCCTACCAGATTCCTATACCCGAGCGGGAATATGGCGCGCAGTTCTGGGACTTGGATGTGCGTTGGCATTATCCCGAGGCTGGGGTGATTCGCGTCCTTGAAGTTATTCCGACATAAAAAAGCCCCCACTGCCTGCACAGGCAATGGGGGCTTTTCAGTGATGCGGGGGCTTACTTCTCGACGAACGCGCGTTCGATCAGGTAGTCACCCGGCTCACGCATGCGCGGCGAGACTTTCAGGCCGAAGCTGTTGAGCACTTCGCTGGTCTCGTCGAGCATGCTCGGGCTGCCGCACAGCATGGCGCGGTCGTCCTGCGGGTTGATCGGGGGCAGGCCGATGTCGCTGAACAGCTTGCCGCTGCGCATCAGGTCGGTCAGGCGGCCTTCGTTTTCGAATGGCTCACGGGTCACGGTCGGGTAGTAGATCAACTTGTCACGCAGGGCTTCGCCGAAGAACTCGTTCTGCGGCAGGTGCTCGGTGATGAACTCACGGTATGCGACTTCGTTGACGTAACGCACGCCGTGGCACAGGATCACTTTTTCGAAACGCTCGTAGGTTTCCGGATCCTGGATCACGCTCATAAAGGGCGCCAGGCCGGTACCGGTGCTGAGCAGGTACAGGTGTTTGCCAGGTTTCAGGTCGTCCAGCACCAGCGTGCCCGTAGGCTTCTTGCTGATGATGATCTCGTCGCCTTCCTTCAGGTGCTGCAACTGGGAAGTCAGCGGGCCATCAGGCACCTTGATGCTGAAGAACTCCAGATGCTCTTCCCAGTTCGGGCTGGCAATCGAGTAAGCACGCATAAGCGGGCGGCCGTTGGGCTGTTGCAGGCCGATCATCACGAACTGACCGTTCTCGAAGCGCAGGCCCGGATCGCGGGTGCACTTGAAGCTGAACAGAGTGTCGTTCCAGTGGTGAACACTGAGGACACGCTCGTGGTTCATGTTGCTCATGTACGTGGGACTCCTGGAGATTTTGCCTGCGCCGCTGTGCGCAATTGCATCGCATTCTAATGGCAGCGACAATATCTGTTAAATGGATTATTAAGATAAGGGTTATCGGTTATATAGATATGCGATTTACTCTACGTCAACTTCAAGTCTTCGTCGCCGTTGCCCAGCAGGAAAGCGTATCCCGTGCTGCGGGTCTGCTCAACCTCTCGCAATCGGCGGCCAGCACCTCGATCACTGAACTGGAGCGCCAATGCAGCTGCCAGTTGTTCGATCGCGCCGGCAAACGGCTGAGCCTCAACGCCCTGGGTAAACAGCTGTTGCCACAAGCGGTGGCCCTGCTCGACCAGGCCAAGGAAATCGAGGACCTGCTCAACGGTAAGTCCGGTTTTGGCTCCCTGGCGGTCGGCGCCACACTGACCATCGGCAATTACCTGGCGACGCTCCTGATCGGCAGCTTCATGCAGCGCCACCCGGAGAGCCAAGTGAAGCTGCATGTACAGAACACCGCCAATATCGTGCAACAGGTCGCGCACTATGAAATTGATCTGGGTCTAATCGAAGGCGACTGCAGCCATCCGGACATTGAAGTGCAGAGCTGGGTCGAAGATGAACTGGTGGTGTTCTGCGCCCCCCAGCATCCGCTGGCCCAACGCGGCATCGCCAGCATGGAGGAGCTCAGTCAGGAGGCGTGGATTCTGCGCGAACAGGGCTCCGGCACTCGCCTGACCTTCGACCAGGCCATGCGCCATCACCGCAGCGCCTTGAATATCCGCCTGGAGCTGGAACACACCGAAGCGATCAAGCGGGCGGTGGAATCGGGCCTGGGCATTGGCTGCATTTCCCGCCTGGCGCTGCGCGACGCCTTCCGGCGCGGCAGCCTGGTGGCGGTGGAAACCCCGGACCTGGACCTGGCGCGGCAGTTCTACTTCATCTGGCACAAACAGAAATACCAGACCTCAGCCATGCGCGAATTCCTCGAACTGTGCCGCGCCTTCACCGCCGGGGTTCAGCGCAGCGACGAGATCGTGCTGCCGAGCATCGCCTGAGGGTCAGATCAGGATCACAGCCCACACCAGGGCAATCATGCTCAAGGCCACGAACTGAGCGGCGCTGCCCATGTCCTTGGCATTTTTCGACAGCGGGTGCAGGTCGAGGGAGATGCGGTCGATGGCCGCTTCTACCGCGGAGTTGAGCAACTCCACGATCAGCGCCAGCAGGCAGACGGCAATCAGCACGGCCTGTTCGACCCGGCTGACATTCAGAAAGAAGGTCAGCGGAATCAGAATCACGTTGAGCAACACCAGTTGCCGAAAAGCCGCTTCGCCGGTGAAAGCGGCGCGCAGGCCGTCCAGGGAGTAGCCCGAAGCGTTGAGGATGCGTTTGAGGCCGGTCTGGCCTTTGAAAGGTGACATAAGAGTAGGCAACTGAAAAAAGGAGAGGGAAAGCTAGATCAACAAAAGTCAAAAAAGCGTGAATGAGCCGGCTTTATTGCGGCGAAATTGACTCGAGTTGTTGCAATAGTAGCGCCGCCTGAGTCCGGGTGCGCACACCCAGCTTGCGGAAAATCGCCGTTACGTGGGCCTTGATGGTGGCCTCTGACACACTCAGCTCGTAGGCGATCTGCTTGTTCAGCAAACCTTCGCAGACCATGGTCAGCACGCGGAACTGCTGCGGGGTCAAACTCGCCAGGCCCTCGCTCGCGGCCTTGGCTTCCGGCGAGACACTGACCGCCTCGAACGCTTGTGGTGGCCAGAACACATCACCATCCAGCACCGCACGCACCGCCTGCTGGATCACTTCCAGCGAGCTGGATTTGGGAATGAAGCCACTGGCCCCGAACTCCCGGGACTTGACCATGATCGACGCTTCTTCCTGTGCCGAGACCATCACCACCGGAATCTGCGGGTACTGGCCGCGCAACAGCACCAGCCCGGAGAATCCGTATGCGCCCGGCATGTTCAGGTCCAGGAGCACCAGGTCCCAGTCGGCCTTCTCGGTCAGGCGGGTTTCCAGCTCGGCGATGCTCGCCACTTCCACCAGGCGCACGTCCGGGCCCAGGCCCAGGGTGACGGCCTGGTGCAGTGCGCTACGAAAGAGGGGGTGGTCATCGGCAATCAGGATTTCGTATGTGGCCATTGTTCAAATGATCCTGTTTTTATGGCAGGCCTGATGCATTCAGGCCTCACCAAAACAACTCAAGGTAGCACCTGCAGGTGCAACCAACAGGGTACGTTCAACGCCAAGAGCCCATAAAACCGGCGTTTCAATCTTCGGCCGCACCCTAATCGGCGCCAAGGATGCCCAGCGAAATCGGGGTGGTCAAGCCGCATCCTTTACGGCATCTTAGCTGGCTAACTAATAAGAGTGCCATCATGCAGACCAAAGCCCTGCGTGCCGATGTCCTGATGTTGATCACCGCAATGATTTGGGGATCAGGATTTGTCGCACAAACCTCCGGTATGGATCACATCGGTCCTTTCCTCTATTCCGGCCTGCGCTTCGCGCTTGGTTCGTTGTGTCTGTTACCGCTGGTCCTACGTGGCAACCACCAGAATAGCCACCACGAACCCTTCCTGACCCGTGGTTTGTTGATCGGTGGCGGCCTGATGGGCCTCGCCCTGGCCCTGGGGATCAACCTGCAACAGGTCGGCCTGCTGTTCACCAGCGTGACCAATGCCGGTTTCATCACCGGGCTCTACGTCATCGTCGTGCCGCTGCTGGGGCTGTTGATCGGGCACAAGACCGGGCTCGGCACCTGGTTCGGGGCGACTCTGGCGGTGGTCGGGATGTTCCTGCTCAGCGTCGGCGATCAGTTCCAGGTGGCGTCCGGCGACTGGTTGCAGTTGATCGGCGCCTTTGTCTGGGGCGGGCACGTGGTGCTGGTGGGCGTTTTCGCCAGCCGCCACGACCCGATTCGTCTGGCATTCCTGCAGTTCACCACCTGCTCGGTGGTCAGCCTGGTCCTGGCCCTGTGCCTGGAGACTTTCGACCTCAACGCGATCATCGCCGCCGGCCCGGCCATTCTCTATGGCGGCCTGATTGCGGTCGGCATCGGCTACACCTTGCAGGTCATCGCCCAGAAAGACGCGATTGCCTCCCATGCCGCGATTATTTTTTCCCTGGAGGCCGTGTTTGCCGCCATCGCCGGTGCCTGGCTACTGGGTGAAGAACTGAGCCTGCGGGGCTACATCGGCTGTGGGCTGATGCTGGCCGGGATGCTGGCCGCCCAGCTCTGGCCGAAAAACCCGGCGCTGGCCCGCAGCACCGCCTAGAGGTAGGGCTTGAGGCGAGTGTGGACGTCATCGTCCGGATCGATCGCCTGCTGAAACTTGGCCGACAGGTAATGGGTGCTGAAGACGTCCAGGTAGGCGTCCAGCACTTCGCTGGCAGCTTGATCGTCGGCCAGTTCCAGGCAGAGCGCGGCCACCTCGGCGGTGCAGAAGTGGTCATCGCGCTTGGAGCGGCGCAACTTGTAGCGCGACAGTTGTTCGGGCTGCAGGCTCAACACCGGCAAATGCTCGAGATAAGGGCTCTTGCGGAACATCTTGCGCGCCTCGCTCCAGGTCGCGTCCAGCAGAATGAACAGCGGGCGCTTGCCCGGCTCCAGCCGGACCTCGCTCACCACCCGCTGCGGCGCGACAAACTCTCCCGGAAACACGATGTACGGCTGCCACTGAGGATCGGCGATCAGGGCCAGCAAGCCCGGCTCGACCTCGGTACGCGACCAGGGAAACGCACTGGTCTGCTCGATCACGTCGGCAATCAGCCAGCCGGTATTGCTCGGTTTCATCGGCTCGACGTCATGCATCACCAGGCACATGGCCGATTTGGCCGCAACGGTCGGGCGCCACGCAC
>Ga0067045_1031484_pt1 | contig 12172 bp, 8 predicted proteins | sample TerdegcTABiofilm_FD_59184 | JGI IMG/M metagenome (GOLD analysis project Ga0067045, IMG submission 59184) | Combined Assembly of (Gp0054472, Gp0054536) Wastewater bioreactor microbial communities from Singapore -Terephthalate degrading...
CCCGTGGAGGTCGACATGCTGCAGGTGGAGAAGGTCTGACGCGTCGTTCCCGCCAAGCCATCGGGCCGCGGGACGGAGGGTTCTTTGCAAGGCGGCGTCCGCGGGTACCGGTTCGACCGGGCGCGGGGGCGCTTCTCATAGCGCGGGTTAATCTCCGACAGATGGGAGTCCGCCGTGGACGGCGGCGGACGCTATCTCGGCCGGCATGGACCGGTCGAGTACACCACGAAAGGAGCAGAAGATGGCGAAAAAGAAGGTAACTGCGATCATAAAGTTGCAGTGCCCGGCCGGCAAGGCGACGCCGGCTCCCCCCGTAGGACCTGCTCTCGGTCCCCACGGGGTCTCCGCTCCCCAGTTCTGTCAGCAGTTCAACGACAGGACCAAGGGGATGGAGGCCGGTCTCACGATTCCGGTCATCATCACGGTCTACGGCGACAAGACCTTCACCTTCATCACCAAGACGCCCCCGGCGTCGGTGCTGATCAAGAAGGCGATCGGCCTGGACAAGGGTTCCCCGGTCTCCCACAAACAGAAGGTTGGGAAGATCTCCAAGGCGAAGATCGAGGAGATCGCCAAGATGAAGATGGCGGACCTGTCCGCCAACGATCTGGCGGCGGCATCCAAGATCATCGCCGGCACGGCCCGAAGCATGGGCGTGGAAGTGGAGTGGTAGACCGATGAAACGCGGAAAGAACTACAACGCGGCGGTCAAGAAGGTTGACCGCTCCAAGGAATACCCGGCCTCGGAGGCCTGCTCCCTGGTCAAGGAAATGAAGTACGCCAAGTTCGACGAGACCGTGGAAGCCCACGTCCGGCTCAACCTCAAGAAGAGCCAGACGGTCCGGGATACGGTCCTCTTCCCCAACCAGTTCCGGGCGGAAAAGCGGATCGTGGTGTTCTGCAAGCCCGACAAGGCCAAGGAAGCCCTGGAAGCCGGAGCCCTGGAAGCCGGGGACGACGCCCTCATCGAGAAGGTGAAGGGCGGCTGGCTCGACTTCGACGTGGCCGTGGCCACTCCGGACATGATGAAGGACGTCGGCAAGCTGGGCATGGTCCTGGGCCGGAGGGGCCTCATGCCCAACCCCAAGACCGGGACGGTGACCCACGACGTGGCCGCGGCCATCGCGGAGCTGCGCAAGGGCCGGACCGAGTTCCGCAGCGACAAGTCCAACATCGTCCACATCGCGGTGGGCAAGGTCTCCATGGAACCCGACAAGATCGGGGAGAATCTCGAGACCCTTCTGGCCGAGATCGCCCGCAAGCGTCCCAGCGACACCAAGGGCGACTTCATCCAGTCCGTGTATGTCGCCTCCACCATGGGGCCCGGCGTGCGGGTAGCCGCCGGCAAGAGCGAGAGGTAAGCCATGGCAATGCGAGCTACGAAACTGCAGCCTTCCAAGACGGAGGCTATCGGCGACCTCAAGAAGAGGATCGCCGAGAGCAAGGACTTCCTGTTCGCCGACTACCGCGGCCTGACGGTGGAGCAGATCACGGGCCTGCGGAAGCAGCTGCGGGCCAAGAATTCCTATTTCCACGTCGTGAAGAACAACTTCGCCCGGATCGCCTTCGAGGAGGGCGGATACCCGGACGTGAGCACCCTGCTCACGGGGCCCACGGCCGTGGCCTTCGCAAAGGAAGATTCCAACGAGATCGCGAAGATCCTCGTGGATTTCTCCAAGGAGGCGCCGGTCAAGCTCAAGGGCGGCCTGGTGGACAAGGCCTTCTACGACAAGGCCATGATCGAGGCCTTCTCCCGCCTGCCGGGCAAGAGCCAGCTTATCTCCATGCTCATGTCCGCCATGAACGGGCCGATCCAGAACCTGGTGTACGTCCTCAACGCCGTGCCCAGCAAGCTGGTGCGCACCCTTAAGGCCGTGGAGGAAAAGAAGGCCCAGGGTTAAACGAGAAGAGAACCACAGAGGCACGGAGGAATATGGGAGAGAGAAATGAGGGAAGCGAAAAGGAGACGAGCTTGAATCCTGGCTTTCTATCTTCTATCTCTCGCTTCTTCTCTCCCTCCTATCTCTGTGGCTCTGTGTCTCTGTGGTTCGGATCTGTACGGTTCAGTTCTGTGCTTGTGGTTCGATAGTCGTTGGTGCTTTCGGCATTCAGGCTTCGGGGTAGCTGCCGTTCCTGTCTGCCGTTGATGCGCGGGAAGCGATTTCCGCGCAAGCCGCCCGTAGGGGCCGGCTAGCGTTATGTGTAGGAGAAGATAATATGGCAGCGCTTACCAAGGATCAGATTCTCGACGCCATCGCGAACATGACCGTTCTCGAGGTTTCCGAGCTCGTCAAGGCCATGGAGGAGAAGTTCGGCGTGACCGCCGCCGCCCCCGTCGCCGTCGCCGCCCCCGGCGCCGCCGGCGCCGCCGCCGCTCCCGCGGAGGAGAAGACCGAGTTCACCGTCATCCTCAAGGGCGGCGTTCCCGCGGACAAGAAGATCGCGATCATCAAGGAAGTCCGCGCCATCACCGGCCTGGGCCTCAAGGAAGCCAAGGACCTGGTGGAAGCCGGGGACAAGCCGCTCAAGGAGAACGTCTCCAAGGAAGAGGCCGAGAAGGTCAAGAAGCAGATCACCGATGCCGGCGGCGCCGTCGAGGTGAAGTAAGGTTTTGGAGAATCCGACGATTCGACCTCTACCCCCGCGGCCGACGCAGGCCCCGGGGGCCGGGTTCCGGGCGTAGTCCGCCCGGAACCCGTTCGCGCAGGAAGGCGGTCGTAAGGCCGTCCGGCTCCCTGGGGGCGGAAGCCCCAGGGCCCTGCAGGATGCCTACAAACCCGGACGGGGGTTTGCGCGCAGCCTGCAAGGTGTCGATCGGCGGGGAGGCGGGAGAAGCCCGCGGGGGTTCCCGCCTCGGGATGTAAAAAGGTCTCGCTCTAGCTGCAGCTCTCACGAGGGGGGTACGGATGGCGTATACCGAGAACAAGATAAAAAGATCCTACATCGGCAAGGATTACCAAGAGGCGGTCGAGCTGCCGGATTTGATCGGCATACAGCTTTCCAGCTATGAGCGCTTCCTCCAGCGGGGCAGACTGCTCGCGGGGGAAAAGCCCCTGCCCTCGGGGCTCGAGGAGGTCTTCCAGGCCACCTTCCCCATCGAGAGCCCGAACGGTGACATGCTCCTGGCCTACGAGGCATATTCCCTGGACGAGAGCGCCATGAAGTACTCCGAGATGGAGTGCAAGCAGAAGGGCCTCACCTACGCCGTACCCCTGAAGGCCCGGATCAACCTGATCTTCCAGAAGACCGGCGAGATCCGCCAGAAGGAGATCTATCTGGGGGACATCCCCCTCATGACGGACCGGGGTACCTTCATCATCAACGGCGCCGAGCGGGTGGTGGTTTCCCAGATCCACCGATCCCCGGGGGTCATCTTCTGCCACGAGAAGGGCGTTTATTCCGCCCGGATCATCCCCTACCGGGGAAGCTGGCTCGAGTTCGAGATCGACCAGAAGAAAGAGCTCATCTACGCCAAGATCGACCGGAAGAAGCGGATCCTGGGGACCATGTTCCTCCGTGCCCTGGGCTTCGAGACCCGGGAGGACATCCTGTCCGCCTTCTACGGATCCCGGAAGATTCCGCTGTCCGAATCCCGGGAGGACCGGGAGGGCGCGGTCAACAAGGTGCTGGCCAAGAGCGTCTGGGTCGAGGGCCCCGAGGGGGAGAAGCAGAAGCTCTACCGGGCGGGCGACAAGCTCCACCTCCACGAGGTGGACGAGCTGGTTTCCCGGGGGGTCAAGGATGTCGAGGTGATCGACTTCCAGGCCGAGGATTCCCTGCACTTCGACATGATCCTGAACTGCCTGGAGCGGGAGGACATCAAGCTGGTCAAGGAGGACCCGACCCAGGACGAGCCCACCAAGGCGGACGCCCTGGCGGCGGTCTACGCGACCCTCCTTCCCGGCGAACCCATCACCGTGGAGAACGCCGAGCGGGACCTGCACTCCATGTTCTTCACCGCCCGGCGCTACGACTTGGGCAAGGTCGGGCGCTACAAGCTCAACAAGAAGTTCGACTACGACGTTCCCGTCCAGGACTTCACCCTGGTCAAGGCGGACATCATCGCCACCATGAAGTACCTGATGAGCGTCTACTACGGCGAAAGCAACATCGACGACATCGACCACCTGGGCAACCGGCGGGTCCGCTCCGTCGGCGAGCTCCTGGCCAACGTGATGAAGAGCGCCTTCAGCCGGATGGAGCGCATCGCCAAGGAGCGGATGAGCCTCAAGGAGACGGACACCATCCGGCCCCAGGACCTGGTGTCCATCAAGCCCATCGTCGCGGCGGTCAAGGAGTTCTTCGGCTCCAGCCAGCTCTCCCAGTTCATGGACCAGGTCAACCCCCTCGCCGAGCTGACCCACAAGAGGCGCCTGAACGCCCTGGGCCCCGGCGGCCTATCCCGGGATCGGGCGGGCTTCGAGGTCCGGGACGTCCACTATACCCACTACGGCCGGATGTGCCCCATCGAGACCCCGGAAGGTCCGAACATCGGACTCATCGTCTCCCTGGCCACGTATACCACGGTCAACGAGTACGGCTTCCTGGAGACCCCGTACCGCAAGGTCAAGGACGGCAAGGTCACCAAGGAGATCGAGTACCTCTCCGCCATGGACGAGGACAAGTACTACATCGCCCAGGCCAGCGCCAAGATAGACTCCAAGGGCAACTTCCTGGAACCCTCGATCTCCTGCCGCCACCAGGGCGACTACGCCATGCGGGGTCCCAAGGAACTCCAGTACATGGACGTCTCGCCCAAGCAGATCATCTCCGTGTCCGCGGCCCTGGTGCCTTTCCTGGAGCATGACGACGCCAACCGGGCCCTAATGGGCTCCAATATGCAGCGCCAGGCGGTGCCCCTGGTCTTCCCCGAGGCGCCCCGGGTGGGCACGGGCATGGAGCGGAAGACCGCCTACGACTCGGGGGTCCTGATCAAGGCCAAGCGGGCCGGGGTCGTGGACTACGTGGACGCCTTCAAGGTGGTCATCGTCCCGGACGGAGCTCCCGGCCTCAAGGACGAGTACCCCCTGATCAAGTACGCCCGGACCAACCAGGACACCTGCTATACCCAGCGGCCCATCGTCCGCAAGGGCGAGAAGGTCCTGGCGGGCCAGGTGATCGCCGACGGCCCGGCCACCCGGGACGGGGAGCTGGCCCTGGGACGGAACATCCTGGCGGGCTTCGTGCCCTGGAACGGGTACAACTACGAGGACGCCATCCTCATCTCCGAACGGGTGGTCAAGGAGGACATGTTCACCTCCATCCACATCAAGGAGTTCCAGACCGAGGTCCGGGAGACCAAGCTGGGTCCCGAGCGCATCACCCGGGACATCCCGAACACCAGCGAGAAGAGTCTGGATTCCCTGGACAGCGAGGGCATCATCCGGGTAGGCGCCAAGGTCAAGGCGGGGGACATCCTGGTCGGAAAGGTCACCCCCAAGAGCGAGACCGAGACGACCCCGGAGTTCAAGCTCCTCAACTCGATCTTCGGGGAGAAGGCCAAGGACGTCCGGGATTCCTCCCTGCGGGTTCCCCACGGGATCGAGGGCACCATCATCGATGTCCAGCGCCTCAAGCGATCCGCCAACGACGACCTGTCGCCGGGGGTGGAGGAGGTGGTCAAGGTCCTGATCGCCGCCAAGCGGAAGCTCAAGGAGGGCGACAAGATGGCCGGCCGGCACGGGAACAAGGGCGTCGTGGCCCGGGTCCTGCCGGTAGAGGACATGCCCTATTTGGAGGACGGCACCCCCCTGGACATCTGCCTGAACCCCCTGGGCGTGCCCTCCCGGATGAACATCGGCCAGATCATGGAGACCGAGCTGGGCTGGGCCGCCACGACCCTGAACGAGTGGTTCTCCTGCCCGGTCTTCCAGTCCCCCTCCCAGGAGCAGATCGAGGAAAAGCTCAAGAAGGCGGGCCTGCCCGGGAACGCCAAGGTCTGGGTCAAGGACGGCAGGACCGGGGAGCCCTTCGTGAACCAGGTCACCGTGGGGGTCATATACTTCATGAAGCTCCACCACCTGGTGGACGACAAGATGCACGCCCGGAGCACGGGACCCTACTCCCTGGTCACCCAGCAGCCCCTGGGCGGAAAGGCCCAATTCGGAGGCCAGCGCCTGGGCGAGATGGAAGTCTGGGCCCTGGAAGCCTACGGGGCGGCCAATACCCTCCAGGAGCTTCTGACCATCAAGTCCGACGACATGACCGGCCGGGCGAAGGTCTACGAGGCCATCGTGAAGGGAGAGCCCCACTCGGCGGCGGGAATCCCCGAGGCCTTCAACGTCATGGTCCAGGAGCTCCGGGGCCTGGCCCTGGACATCCGGGTCTACGACGCCAAGGGCAAGCAGATAGCCCTGACCGAGCGGGACGAGGACCTGATCAACAAGCAGGGAACGTTCTGAAAGACTGCGTTTGAAAAGGCGAACCAAAGAGGCACAGGGACACAGAGGAAAGAAGAGAGAAGAGAGTGAGGATGGATGGAAAGATGGAAGAATGGAGCGGGATGTGCGACTCGAGCAAGCAATCCTTGCCCTATTCCCCGCCATTCTCCCTTCTTCTCCCTCCGATCTCCGTGCCTCTGTGTCTCTGTGGTTCAAATCGTGGACATAGCCCGATTCGACGAGATGAGGGGGAGTTGATATGAGAGACATCCAGGATTTCGATAACATAATGATCCAGCTGGCCTCGCCGGACATGATCCGGGCGTGGAGCTACGGCGAGGTCAAGAAGCCCGAGACCATCAACTACCGAACCCTGAGGCCCGAGAAGGACGGCCTCTTCTGCGAGCGGATCTTCGGCACCACCAAGGAGTGGGAGTGCTACTGCGGCAAGTTCAAGAGCATCCGCTACAAGGGCGTCATCTGCGATCGCTGCGGCGTCGAGGTCACCCACTTCAAGGTCCGCCGGGAGCGCATGGGCCACATCGAGCTGGCCTCCCCGGTATCCCACATCTGGTTCTACCGCTCCGTCCCAAGCCGGATGGGGCTCCTCCTGGATATCCCCGTGGCCGCCCTTCGCTCGGTGCTCTACTACGAGAAGTTCATCGTCATCGACCCGGGCGACACGGACCTGAAGAAGATGCAGCTTCTCACGGAGGAGGAGTACTACGATGCCCAGGACCGCTACGGCGGGGCCTTCTCCGCGGGCATGGGCGCCGAGGCCATCCGCTCCCTCCTGGAGCAGATCGACCTGGAACAGATGGCCGCGGAGCTCCGGGCCAAGATGATCGAGAAGGGGGCCAAGAGCGACAAGCGCCTCCTCAAGCGCATCGAGATCGTGGAATCCTTCCGGACCTCCCAGAACCGGCCGGAGTGGATGATCCTGGACGTGATCCCCGTGATCCCGCCCGAGATCCGACCCATGGTCCAGCTGGACGGCGGACGCTTCGCCACCAGCGACCTGAACGACCTTTACCGGAGGGTGATCAACCGGAACAACCGGCTCAAGCGCCTCCAGTCCCTGAACGCCCCGGACATCATCATCCGGAACGAGAAGCGGATGCTCCAGGAGGCGGTGGACGCCCTCTTCGACAACTCCAAGAAGAAGCGGGTGGTCAAGGGCGCTTCCAACCGACCCCTGAAGTCCATCTCGGACATGCTCAAGGGAAAGCAGGGCCGGTTCCGCCAGAACCTCCTGGGTAAGCGCGTGGACTACTCCGGCCGCTCGGTGATCGTGGTCGGCCCGGAGCTCAAGATGCACCAGTGCGGCCTCCCGACCAAGATGGCCCTGGAGCTCTTCAAGCCCTTCATCATGAAGAAGCTCGTGGAGAAGGACGTCGTCTACAACATCAAGAAGGCCAAGATGCTGGTGGAGCAGGAGACCCCCGAGGTCTTCGCGGTCCTGGACGAGGTGGTGCGGGAACACCCGGTCCTGCTGAACCGCGCCCCGACCCTGCACCGTCTGGGCATCCAGGCCTTCGAGCCGGTCCTGGTCGAGGGCAAGGCCATCAAGCTCCACCCCCTGGTCTGCCACGCCTACAACGCGGACTTCGACGGCGACCAGATGGCGGTTCACGTCCCCCTGACCCATGCGGCCCAGACGGAGTGCTGGACCCTGATGCTCTCCAGCCGGAACCTGCTCAACCCCGCGAACGGCAAGACCATCGTCTTCCCCTCCCAGGACATGGTCCTGGGCATCAACTTCCTGACCAAGGAAAAGGCCAAGGCCAAGGGCGAAGGCCGGCGTTACTCCTCCTCCGAGGAAGCCGTCATGGCCTGCGAGGCCAAAGCCCTGGACTGGGAAGCCCTGATCAAGGTTCCCGTTTCCAAGACGCCCGTCTGGACCGCCGTGGGCAAGGAAGCCGAGGTCAAGGACGGTCTGGTCGCGACCACCGCGGGACGGCTCCTCCTGAACGACGCCCTCCCCGCCGAGGTTCCCTTCATAAACTTCCAGATGGGGGACAAGGAGCTCCGTGCCCTGATCGAGAAGATCTACAAGTCCCGGGGACCCTACGTCTGCGTGACCATGCTGGACGCCATCAAGGACATGGGCTTCCGCTACGCCACCTTCTTCGGGGCCACCATCGGCATGGACGACATCGTCGTGCCCGCGGAGAAGCAGGGCATGATCGAGGAAGCGAACAAGCAGGTGGAGGCCATCCAGAAGCAGTACCTGGCGGGCCACATCACCCAGGAAGAACGGTACAACCGGGTCGTCGAGGTCTGGTCCAAGACCAACGAGGACCTGACGGCGGTCATGATGAAGGTCCTGGAAAAGGACAAGGCCGGGTTCAACAACATCCACATGATGGCCCATTCCGGGGCGAGGGGGAGCCGCAACCAGATCCGCCAGCTGGCGGGCATGCGCGGCCTGATGGCCAAGCCGTCGGGGGACATCATCGAGCTTCCGATCCGGTCGAACTTCAAGGAGGGGCTGTCGGTCATCGAGTTCTTCATCTCCACGAACGGAGCCCGCAAGGGCCTTGCGGACACGGCCCTCAAGACCGCGGACGCCGGCTACCTGACCCGCCGTCTGGTCGACATCTCCCAGGACGTGGTCATCAACGAGGTGGACTGCGGAACCATCAACGGCCTCGTGCAGAGGGCCATCAAGGACGGAGAGGAGATCGTGACCTCCCTCCGGGAGCGCATCGTCGGCCGCTTCACCCTGGAACGGATCAAGCATCCGATCACCGGAGAGGTGATCGTGGACGTGAACGACGAGATCACCGAGGAAACCGCCCAGGCCATCGAGGACGCGGGGATCGAGGAAGTCACCATCCGCACGGTCCTGACCTGCGAGGCCCGCCACGGGGTTTGCCGGATGTGCTACGGCCGGAACCTGGCCACGGGCCGGGCCGTGGAGATCGGCGAAGCCGTGGGAATCATAGCGGCCCAGTCCATCGGCCAGCCGGGAACCCAGCTGACCATGCGTACGTTCCACATCGGAGGGGCGGCGACCAAGGCTTCCGAGGAGAACCGGGTCTACATGAAGTACCCGATCCTCGTGACGGACATGCAGGGCACCTTCGTCGAGAACAACGGGCGCTTCCTCTTCACCCGGAAGGGCTTCCTTCAGGTCTGCAAGGTCTTCGCCTCCTACGACCTGGAGAAAGGGGACAAGGTCCTGGTTGAGAACGGCAGCCGGATCCTGAAGGACCAGGAGATCCTGAAGCGCAAGAGCGGCGAGATCATCAAGTCCCACGACATCGCCTACGCCCGGGTCCTGCCGGGCTCCTTGCTCCTGATCGCCCAGGAAAGCCGGATCGAGGTCCGGAACGGCTCCGAGGTGGTCGTCAAGGTCGGGGAAGTCGTCCCCGCCCAGGCCACCATCTCCACCTTCGACCCCTTCTCGGACCCCATCATCAGCGAGTACGAGGGGTATGTCCGGTACGAGGACATCATCCCCGGGTCCACCCTCAAGGAGGAGATCAACGAGGAGACGGGGAACGTCGAGAAGCGGATCGCCGAATTCGCGGCCGAGCGGGACGCCAAGCAGCCCCGCATCGTCATCACCGACGAGGCGGGCAACGAGACCTTCACCTACTTCCTGCCCGGCGGGGCGTACCTGAACGTGGAGGACGGCGAGTTCGTCAAGGCCGGCCGAACCCTCGCCCGTACCCTCAAGGAGAGCGCCAAGGCCATGGACATCACCGGCGGTCTGCCCCGGGTCAGCGAGCTCTTCGAGGCCCGCAAGCCCAAGACGCCCGCCGTCCTGGCCACGGTCTCCGGCACGGTGGCCTTCCGGGGCATCGTGAAGGGGAAGCGGGTCATCGTGGTCCGGGACCTGTTCAACAAGGAGTTCAAGCACCTCGTTCCCATGGGCAGAAGGCTCCTGGTGCGCGACGGGGACACGGTGGAAGCGGGGGACAAGCTCTGCGACGGCAACCAGAACCCCCACGACATCATGATGATCCTGGGCGAACACGCCTGCCAGCGCTTCCTGATGGACGAGGTCCAGCAGGTCTACCGACTCCAGGGCGTGACCATCAACGACAAGCACATCGGCGTCATCGTGCGCCAGATGATGAAGAAGGTGGAGATCGTCCAGCCCGGGGATACGCGCTTCATCTACGGCCAGCAGGTGGACAAGTACAAGTTCCACGAAGAGAACCGGCGCGTCCTGGACGAGGGAGGCCAACCCGCGGTGGGCCGGCCCCTCCTGCTGGGCATCACCCGGGCCTCCCTTAAGATCGATTCCTTCTTCGCGGCGGCCTCCTTCCAGGAGACCACCCGGGTCCTCACGGACGCGGCGATCGCGGGCGCCTCGGACAGCCTCCGGGGCTTGAAGGAGAACGTGATCATAGGCCACCTGATCCCGGCGGGGACGGGCATGAAGAAGTACCGGGACATCCGCCTGTCCGATGCCGAGCACGACGACCTGGACGCCTACGTGGAGGAGATCCTGGAAAAACGCCGCAAGGAGAAGGAGCTCCAGCCCCTCATGGCCCTGGAGGACCGGGCGGACCTGAACGACGCGATCTTCGACGAGGATACCGCCTTCGACGACGACGAGGGCTTCTCGCCGGTCGACGAAGAGGAATGACGTCGCTTCGCTCCGTCATTCCTCTTCGTGCAACGAAGCAAGGCGGGACGTGGTCCCGCCCTGCTTCGTCGAGTTCTCCCCCGGGGTTGCGTCGCCGAGGCTTGCTTCGGAGCCGTCAGGCCGGCTTCGCCGGCCTGACGCGGACGGGTTGACACGGGGGGGGCTTGGATTCTATTGTGATGGTCCGCGCGCCCGGATGGGCGTATCGGTTCCATATACTACTTCGCGTACCGAATTCTTGAACCGGGCGATGCTGACGCCCGGACGAACAGGAGAACGAGCGTAATGCCTACGATCAACCAGTTGATACGCCTGGGTCGAAAGAAGAACATCTGGAAGACCAAGGCCCCGGCCCTCCACGAGTGCCCCCAGAAGCGCGGCGTCTGCACCCGCGTGATGACGGTCACTCCGAAGAAGCCGAACTCCGCCCTTCGGAAGGTGGCCCGCGTCCGTCTGGCCAGCACCGGGGTGGAGGTCACCGCCTATATCCCCGGCGTCGGCCACAACCTCCAGGAACACTCGGTGGTCCTCATCCGCGGAGGCCGCGTCAAGGACCTCCCGGGCGTTCGCTACCACATCATCCGCGGCGCCAAGGATACCCTGGGAGTCGCCGACCGCAAGAAGGGCCGGTCCAAGTACGGCGCCAAGCGGCCTAAGGCGTAAGGGGGGCGGGTATGGGTCGCAAGAAGAAGACCGAGGATCGCGGGCACCAGCCCGATCCCAAGTACAACAGCGTAACCGTCACCCGTTTCGTCTGCCGGATGATGTGGGAGGGCAAGAAGGCCACCTGCTCCCGGATCATGAACGACTCCATGGCCATCCTCCAGGAAAAGTCCGGGGTTCCCGCCCTGGACGCCTTCCTGAAGGCCCTGGACAACGTGAAGCCCCTGGTGGAAGTGAAGTCCCGCCGTGTCGGCGGCGCCACATACCAGGTACCCATCGAGATCCGGGAAGTTCGCCGGGAAGCCCTGGCCATGCGCTGGATCCTGGCCGCGGCCCGGGGCCGATCCGGCAAGTCCATGGCCGAGCGGCTTTCCGCGGAGCTCCTGGACGCCTTCAACAACACGGGCACCGCCGTGAAGAAGAAGGAAGACACGCACCGTATGGCCGAGGCCAACAAGGCCTTCGCGCATTATCGCTGGTAAGCGTCGGAAGCCGCGCAGCGGCTTCCGACGGATCGGATTTGGCC
>Ga0067045_1031486_pt1 | contig 12165 bp, 9 predicted proteins | sample TerdegcTABiofilm_FD_59184 | JGI IMG/M metagenome (GOLD analysis project Ga0067045, IMG submission 59184) | Combined Assembly of (Gp0054472, Gp0054536) Wastewater bioreactor microbial communities from Singapore -Terephthalate degrading...
CGACGATCCCCGCAAGCCCCCAACCGGCGTTGGGACCAGCCCCGACCGGGTGGCGGCCCAGCTGCGGACCGAACTGCAGACGCGCATCACCCCGGCGCTCCGGCTAACCGTGGACATTCAGGAGACGCAAGGCGTCAAGGTGGTGCGCATTGTCGTCCAGCGCGGCGAGGAACCGCCCCACGTCGTGGATGAGAGCCAGATCTACCTGCGCTCCGAGGCCGAGACGACGCTGGCCGTCCGCGATGAGATCGTGGAGCTGGTGAAACGCGGGCTGCGCTTAGAGCCGCCCGCTCCGCCGGCACCGGCTGCGGAGATGATTCCCGCCGAGGTCACGGCGGTCGTCGCTCCCCCAACGGTGGAACCACCGCGCACCGGGGTGGAAATCACCGGCGTGGAAGTGCGCAACGGCACCCGCTATTACACCATGCGTGACCTGCGCAACGGCAGCCTGGTGACGAACGTGACCCGCCGCTCAGCCCGCCGGCTCTGGCATTACGCCATTGAGGAAGCCGAAACCAACCCGGTCAATCCGGCGCAGGTGCGCTGGCTGGGTGACCTGGGCCTCTGGAAACGGCGCGAGCACGGCAACCTGATCCGCTACGACCTGGTCCAGCGCTTAGGCGAAACGCTCCGCGTCTACTACGGCGTCACCGAAGAAGGACTCCACGGCCCCTGGGCCGCGTTGATCGGGGAATGAAGGGGGCCATGTAAAGCGCGTTGCGTGTTACGTAGTGCGTAGTGCGTATCCTGTCCACGCCACACGTTTCACGTTTGACGTTTCACGTTTGACGTTTCACGTCTCACGTTTCACGTCTCACGTTTCACGCTTTACGTTTCACATCACACATACGGAGCATTTGACTATGTCCAGACCCATCCAAACCGCCATTCTGACGGTCAGCACGCGCGCTGCGGCCGGGATTTACAGCGATAAGAGCGGCCCGGCGCTGCGGGAGCTGGTCATGCGCACGTTGCAGGCCGAAGTCGTGGCCCTGGTGGTATTACCCGACGAGCGGGCGCAAATCGCCACCCGGCTACGCGATTGGGCCGATAGCGGGGAGATAGACCTCATCCTCACCACCGGCGGGACCGGCTTCACCCCCAGCGACCAGACTCCGGAGGCCACCCGCGAGGTGATAGAGAAAGAGGCGCCGGGCCTGGCCGAAGCGATGCGCGCGGCCTCGCTCCAGCTCAGCCCGCACGCGATGCTCTCGCGTGCCGTCTGCGGCATCCGTGGCCGGACGCTGATCGTCAACCTGCCCGGCAGCCCGCGCGGCGCGACCGAGAACCTGCGCGTCATCCTGCCCGCCCTCCCCCATGCCGTCGCCCTTCTGCGGGAAGAACCCGACGCCGAAGCGGGACACAGCCATCAAGCATAGGAGCGGTCAGCCATCAGTCTTCAGAAGAATTCCCCGGCGGTGGGATGAAATAAGCCGTGAGCAGGGAGCAGGAAACAGGAACTTCTACCTGCTGCTCTCTGCCCACTATTTAACTGATTTCTATTTTTAGAGGAATGGCCGCCATCCGCGCCAACCTGGACGAAGACGGGAGGCCGCGCCTGCTCATCCCACCGGAGCCCCGCGCGGGATAACCGAAAGCGCTCTTCGCCATTCGCTATTCGCCATTTGCCATTCGCCATTTGCTATTTGCCATTCGCTATTTGCCATTTTCAGGAGATTTCCATGCGCATGAGTCAGCTCTTTGGAACCACCCTGCGGGAAATTCCGGCCGAGGCCGAGGTGAACAGCCACCAGCTCTTGCTCCGCGCCGGCTTCATCCGGCAGCTGGGGGCCGGCATCTTCAGTTACCTGCCGCTCGCCCGCCGCGCCATGGATAAAATCCAGGCCATCATGCGGGAAGAGCTCAACGCCATCGGCGGACAGGAAATCACCATGCCGGTCATCCATCCCGCCGAGGTCTGGAAGGCCACCGGCCGTTGGGAGAGCGTCGGCGCCGAGATGGGGCGCTTTAAGGACCGCCTGGGGCGCGACCTGGTGCTGGCGATGACCCACGAGGAGGTCGTCGCCGACCTGGCCCGCAAGGAGATCCGCTCCTACCGCCAGTTGCCGTTGCTGGTCTATCACCTCCAGACCAAATGGCGCGACGATCCCCGCCCGCGCGCCGGGTTGATCCGCGTCCGCGAGTTCACGATGTTAGACAGCTACAGCCTGGATGCCGACGAAGCCGGGCTGGACCGGCAATATCAGGCCCATTACCAGGCTTACTTTAACATCTTCCGCCGCTGCGGGCTGCCGGTGATCGCCGTCGGTTCCGACGTGGGGATGATGGGCGGCAGCTTAGCGCACGAGTTCATGTACCTGACGCCGATCGGCGAGGATACGCTGCTGCTCTGCGACGCCTGCGGGCACCAGGCCAACCGGCAGATCGCCCGCTGCCGCAAACCGCAACCGGAGGCCGAGCCGCCGCTGCCGCTGGAGAAGATCGCCACGCCGGAGACCAAAACGATCGCCGACCTGGCCGCCCTGCTCGGCGTGCCGGAATCCCGCACCGCCAAAGCCGTCTTCATGGTCGCCCAAACCGGGGCCGGCGAGCGGTTCGTCTTTGCCGTCGTGCGGGGCGATATGGAGGTGAACGAGACCAAGCTGGCCAACGTCATTGGCGCGCGCGAGCTGCGCCCGGCCCACGAGGAGGAGATCCGCGCTGTGGGGGCCGTGCCGGGCTACGCCTCCCCCCTCGGCGTGCGGGGCGCGCTGGTCGTGGTAGATGAGCTCATCCCGCAAGCGCCCAACCTGGTCGCCGGCGCGAACGAGGAGGGCTACCACCTGCGCCACGTCAACTACGGGCGCGACTTTACCGCCGACCTGGTGGCCGACATCACCGCCGCTCGCGCCGGCGATGCCTGCCCGGCCTGCGGCGCCCCGCTACGCGAATCGCGCGGTGTGGAGGTGGGCAATATCTTCAAGCTCGGCACCCGTTACAGCGCCGCCGTCGGCGCGACCTTTTTGGACCGCGACGGTCAGGAAAAGCCGGTCATCATGGGCTCTTACGGCATCGGCGTGGGCCGGCTGCTGGCCTGCGTGGCCGAGGAGCACCACGACGACAAAGGACTGTGCTGGCCGGTCTCCATCGCCCCCTACCACGTCCACCTGGTGGCGCTGCCGGGCAAGGATTCGCCCACCGCGATGGAGACCGCCGAACAGCTGTATGCCGCGCTCTGGGCCGCCGGGATTGAAACGCTCTACGACGACCGCGAGGAGAGCGCCGGCGTTAAATTTAACGACGCCGACCTGATCGGCCTGCCGCTGCGCGTCACCGTGAGCGAGCGTTCGCTCAAGCGCGGCGGCGTGGAGATCAAGCCGCGCGCGGGCGCGACGGCCACCATCGTCCCGCCGGAGGCCGCCGTCGCCCACCTCCAGGCAGCCCTGGCTGCCCTCCAGGCCGACGACCAATCATAAACATGCCAACCTCCGCAGGAACAACGGCCAGCCCTACACCAACCGGTAATGGAAAAGCAGCTCCGGGCCGGAGCTGGCCTTCTTTTGCCTTTTGGCTTTCCGGCGGCGCCAGCCTGCTCTTCGTCGTGCTGACTTTCATCGCCATGTTCCTTTACCCGGGCGGTACGCTGGCCGATCCCACCACGACAGGATATTCGTTTTGCCAGAACTTCTTCAGCGATTTAGGCCGCCTCCAGGCACGCAACGGCCAACCCAACCCGGCCTCAGCCATGCTGTTTACCACCGCGTTGACGTTAGCCGGCAGCGGGTTGATCCTTTTCTTTCTCGCTTTCAGGCAGTTTTTCCGTTCCTCAACGCCGGTCAAACTGCTGAGCACCCTCGGTTCCGGTTTTGGGATCATCGCCGGCCTCTGCTTTATCGGCGTCGCGTGGGCGCCGGCCGACCGGGCCAGCCTGGTCCACATCCAGGCCGTCCTCGGCGCTTTCCGGGCCTTTCCCCTGGCGGCCACGCTGTACACCCTTGCCATCCTGGGCGAACGCCACTATCCGCGCCGTTACGCCGTAGTCTTCGGCCTTTTCGCCGTATTGCTGGGACTCTATTTGCTGCTGCTCACCCGGGGACCAACGTTGGGCTCCGCTCAGGGGCTGGTCATTCAGGTGGTCGGGCAAAAAGTGATCGTTTACGCGGCCATCCTCAGCATCGTGATCCAGTCTGCCGGCGCCTGGCGGGCTTGCGCGGCCGGGGCCGTCCACGAATCAGGACACGAATACACGAATGGCGAATCACAAATGGCGAATCACGAATGACGAATGGCGAATCGCAAATCACGAATGGGACCCCCTCGCGCCCATGTCACACCGGGGCGTCAAGCGCTGCTGGCCTGTGATTCGTGCATTCGTGGACAGCAACGATACAAGAGACTTTGTTTCAAGCGGCCACGTCCATAGAGCCGAGGCCGCACCATAACCATCAGGAGGATACCATGCACCAACCCATGACTACCCTAACCCCGGCTGAAGCGTTGCAACGCTTGCAAGAGGGCAACCAGCGTTACGTCAGTGGCTGGCGGCTGCACCCCCGGCAGGGCGCCGACCGGCGGGCCGAATTGCTGCCAGGCCAGCAGCCGTTTGCCGTCGTGCTCACCTGCTCCGATTCGCGTGTCCCCCCGGAGATCATTTTTGACCAGGGCCTCGGCGATCTCTTTGTGATCCGCGTGGCGGGCAATGTCGTGGATGAAATCGGCCTGGCCAGCGTGGAGTATGCGGTCGCCCACCTGCATACCCCCCTGGTGGTGGTCTTGGGCCACACCCGTTGCGGCGCGATCACTGCCGCGTTGGCCGGGGGACCGCCAGAAGGCCATCTGCCCGCGCTCATGGCGTTGCTGGAACCTACCGTAGCCCCGCTGCGGGGCGGGACCAGCGAGGTCGTGGATCAAGCCGCCCGCCTGAATGCCCGGCGAATGGCCGAACAGCTGAGCACCGCCCAGCCGATTTTGGCCCCGCGAGTCCACGCTGGCAACTTGCAGATCGTCGCGGCCTGCTACCACCTGGATAACGGCGAAGTGGAACTGCTGGCACCAGGCAATCCCGGATGAGCTCGGCCTCACCCCTGCCCCCTGCAACCAGAGCGCGTCTGCTCGCTTTGACCGTGGCCCTTTGCTTAGTGGCCGACCGGCTCACCAAGCTGGCAGCCCGCGCCTGGTTAGATCCTGCCCGGCCTCTCAACGGCTGGCTGGGACTGTGGCGATTTGAATACATTGAGAACGCCGGCTCTTTCTTGAGCCTGGGAGCCGGCCTGCCGGCCACGGCCCGTTTCTGGCTGTGGATCCTGGGCGTCGGCGCGTTGCTGCTCGCGCTGCTCTACTTCGCCCTGACGGCCCCCACGCTGCCCCGCTCCGTTCTGCTGGCGCTGGCGCTGATCATCGGCGGTGGCCTGGGCAACTGGATAGACCGGTGGCTGCACGCAGGGCGGGTTGTGGACTTCGTGAGCGTGGGGATCGGCCCCGTCCGCACAGGGATTTTCAACGTCGCGGACCTTGCTATCATGCTGGGCATCGGCTGGCTCCTGGTCTATGAGGTGTACTCCCCCAAGCACGCGGCGCGCCCCCCCTCTACCCCGGCGTCCCCCCAGTGAGGCGCGAGTTCGTAGGGACGCACTGAGCGCGCTCCCCCTGGCGCAAAGGGTCTCACGCAACTTCTCGTCTGAAAATACAAGACTTTCTCACGCCAGGGCGCAAAGAAAGCCGGTCAAAACTTAGCGGGCCTGGCGTCTTTGCGTGAGATTTTCATTTCCCCGCCGGTGAACGCCGGGCCATGGTAAATTCCCCGCATTGCCGTGCCAGAGATTGACAGAAAAGGCCAACGGTTGTATAGTTCGGCCTGTTATTATTCCATGGCTCACAATTGAGGGTTGAATTTGAAACCAGAAGACCCACTACAATTTATGCGGTCCCGCATCCACCAACACGTGCAAAACTTGACCGGTTCAACGGAGCTGGCGACCGGCGTGGAACTGGCCGCGCTGTTACGTCTGATCTACAATCTTTATGACATACCGGGCGCGTCCCAACCGGATACCGGTGAGGTCAGCCGGGCGCGTTGGAGGATCTTGTTCCAGTTATTGACCGAGGTACAGCGTGGCAACACCGAAGGGCTCAACCCGACTTACCTGAGCCAATGCCTGAATGTGAGCAAGAATACGATTTCCTCTTTGCTACGCGGGTTGGAAGCCCAGGGATTGGTCCAGCGTGTGTTAGACCCTCAGGATCACCGCCGCTTCCGCATCCAGCTGACCGCAGCGGGCCAGACTTTGGTGGAATCCTCAGCACCCCGGTGGATCGCGTACCTCAATTTCATCATCTCCGACCTGACCCCGGCGGAACAAGAGCAGCTGTTGACGTTGCTGGCCAAGCTCTACCATTCCCTGACGGCTCACATAGTAAAAGATGCACCGCGCGAGATATAACGGACCACGCAACACGTCTCACGCTAAATGATACAAGGAGTTGAAAGATCATGTTACGGCTGGTAAAATACCTGAAACCCTTTACGGCCTTGATCCTGATATCCATCGCCCTGCTCTTTGTCCAGGCGATGGCCGATCTGTCGCTGCCTGATTACATGTCCAAAATCGTCAACAACGGCATCCAACAGGGCGGCATCGCCAACGCGGTCCCGACGGCAATCCGCAAAAGCGAACTGGACAAGCTGGTCATCTTCATGAGCGCGGAGGATAAAGCGGCCGTGCTCAACGCTTACACGCTGGTGGATCAAGATTCCCCTGACTACGCCCGGTACGTCCAGGAATACCCCCTCCTCGCCCAAGAGCCGGTGTACGTATCCCATGACCTGAGCCGGGCAGAAGTGGACGCTCTGAACCTGCCGCTGGCCAAAGCGCTATTGGTCGTCTCCGGCCTGGAGCAGGTGATGGCCGACCCCACGAAAGCGGCGCTGCTTGGCGGCGGGATGGGCGGCTTTGATCTCTCCAAACTACCCCCCGGCGTGGATCTTTTTGCCCTGCTGTCCAAACTGCCGCCCGCCCAGCTGGCACAAATCAGCGCCAGGGTTGAGGAGCGGTTTGCCGCCCTGGGCGAAAGCATGATCATCCAGGCCGCCGTCGTCGCGGTCAAGGCGGAATATCAAGCGTTGGGCGTGGATACCGGCAAGTTGCAGAACAATTACCTGTTCCGCACCGGTGGCATGATGTTGCTGTTCACGTTGCTTTCGGCCGCCTGTACAGTAACGGTGGGGTATCTTTCCGCCCGCACGGCCGCCGGGGTCGCCCGCGATCTGCGCCGCGACCTCTTCCAAAAAGTGACGCGCTTCTCCAATGCCGAGTTTGAAAAATTTTCCACGGCTTCCCTCATCACCCGCACGACCAATGATATTACCCAAATCCAGATGGTCATCATCATGTTAGTGCGGATGGTCTTTTATTCCCCCATCATCGGCGTTGGGGCGGTGATCCGGGCCAGCGGCAAAGGCTCTTCTATGTGGTGGATCATTGCGGTAGCCGTCTCAGTGCTCCTCAGCCTGATCGCCATCGTCTTTACCGTAGCCCTGCCCAAGTTCAAGCGCATTCAAGCGCTGATTGACCGGCTCAACCTGGTGATGCGCGAGAACCTGGCAGGCATGATGGTGATCCGCGCCTTCAATACCCAGGAGTTTGAGCTGGCGCGCTTTGACCGGGCTAACCGCGACCTGACCGCGACCATGCTCTTCATCAGCCGCATCATCGTGGTGATGATGCCGTTAATGATGCTGATCATGAACGGGCTCATGTTGACCATCATCTGGGTCGGCGCGCACGAAGTGGCCCAGGCTCAAATGCAGGTCGGTGACATGATGGCGTTCATGCAGTACGCCTTGCAAATCGTGATGGCCTTCTTGATGCTCTCAATCATGTTCATCATCCTGCCGCGGGCCTCGGTTTCCGCCGACCGCGTCGCGGATGTGCTGGCCACGCCGGTCACCATCCAGGACCCGCCCGCACCGGAGCACTTCCCGACGCCGTTCACCGGCACAGTGGAATTTGACCATGTCGCGTTCCGTTATCCAGGAGCGGAGGAAAACGTCCTGTGTGACATCACCTTTACCGCGCGCCCCGGTCAGGTCACCGCGATCATCGGCTCTACCGGCTCGGGCAAATCCACGCTGGTCAATCTGCTGCCCCGCTTCTACGACGTGACGGCCGGGGCGATCAAGATTGACGGGGTGGACATCCGCTTGGTCACGCAGGCCGAACTGCGGGCGAAGATCGGCTATATCCCCCAGCAGGGCATCCTCTTCTCCGGCACGATTGAGAGCAATCTGCGGTATGCGGAAGAGAATGCCACCATGGAAGATTTGCAATGGGCTGCCGACATCGCCCAGGCGAGCGAATTCATCACCGCCCGGCCGGAGGGGATGGCCAGTGAGGTCGCCCAGGGCGGCACCAACGTCTCCGGCGGCCAGAAACAGCGGTTAGCCATCGCCCGCGCCCTGGTCAAGCGGGCCCCGATTTACATTTTTGATGAAAGTTTCTCGGCACTGGATTTCAAAACCGAAGCCGCGTTGCGCCGCGGGCTCAAGACGCAGCTCAGCGAGAGCACAGTTTTAATCGTGACCCAGCGCATCTCCACCATCCGCCACGCCGACCAGATCGTCGTGCTGGATGAGGGCACCATCGTGGGCCGGGGCACCCACGAAGAGCTGATGGCCACCTGCCAGACTTACCGCGAAATTGCCCTTTCACAACTCAATCAGGAGGAACTGGCATGAGCACACCAACCACCGCAACCCGCCAGCCGCAAATGCGCCGGGGGCCCTTTGGCGGCGGCCCGATGGGCGGAGGCCCACGCGGAATGCTGCCCGGCGAGAAAGCGCGCGATTTCAAAGGCACGATGGTCAAGCTGATTGACTACCTGGGCGCTTATAAGCTCTCGATCGCCATTGTCATGGGCTTTGCCATCGCCTCTACCATCTTCTCCATCATCGGCCCCAAGATTTTAGGGAAGGCCACCACCAAGCTCTTTGAAGGCGTGATGGGCCAGGTCATGGGCACCGGCGAAGGGATTGATTTCACCTACATCGGGAATATCATCCTGCTGCTGTTGGGGCTGTACCTGATCTCGGCTCTGTTCAGCTACATCCAGGGCTGGATCATGACGGGCGTGGCGATGAAGTTGACCTATCGGTTCCGCAAGGACATCGCCGAGAAAATCCAGCGGATGCCGCTCAAGTACTTTGACGGCACCAACCATGGCGAAATCCTCTCGCGGGTGACCAACGATGTGGATACGGTGAGCCAGACGCTCAACCAGAGCCTGACCCAGATCATCACCTCGGTGACGACGATGGTCGGCGTGCTGATCATGATGTTCTCCATCAGCTGGCAGATGACCTTAGTAGCACTGGGGATCCTGCCGCTTTCCATGCTCATCATCAGCCAGGTGATCCGGTACTCACAAAAGTACTTCAAGCAGCAACAGGATTACCTCGGCCACGTCAACGGCCATGTAGAAGAAATGTACGGCGGGCACAACGTCGTGCGCGCCTTCAACGGTGAGGCCCGCAGCCTGGCGCAATTTGACCAGTACAATCAAACCCTCTACACCTCCGCGTGGAAATCGCAATTCCTCTCCGGCATGATGATGCCGGTGATGACCTTCGTCGGCAACCTGGGCTATGTGGCCGTCTGTATCCTGGGGGGCTGGCTGGCGGTCAAAAAGATGATCACGGTGGGCGACATCCAGGCCTTCATCCAATACGTGCGCTCGTTTACGCAGCCGATTGCGCAAATCGCCAACATCTCCAACGTGCTTCAGCAGACGGCCGCCGCGGCCGAGCGGGTGTTTGAGTTCCTGGCCCAGGCCGAAGAACTCCCCGATCCCACTGAACCAACGCAGCTGGCAACGGTGGCGGGCGAGGTTGATTTCCAACACGTACAGTTTGGCTACGACCCGGCGAAAACCATCATCAAAGACTTCTGCGCCCACATCCAACCGGGCCAGCGCATCGCCATCGTGGGGCCGACCGGCGCGGGCAAGACCACCATGGTCAAGCTGCTGATGCGCTTCTACGACGTGGACGGCGGGGCGATCCTGGTAGATGGCCACAACGTACAGGAGTTCACACGGCAGGGGCTGCGGCGCATGTTCGGCATGGTGTTACAGGATGCCTGGCTCTACAACGGGACGATCATGGAAAACATCCGTTACGGGCGGCTGGAAGCGACCGACGAGGAAGTCATCGCCGCGGCGAAGGCAGCGCACGTAGATCACTTCGTGCGCACCTTGCCCGGCGGCTACCAGATGGAGATCAACGAGGAGACTTCTAACATCTCGCAGGGCCAGAAACAGCTGCTCACCATCGCCCGGGCCTTCCTGGCCGATCCCAAAATCCTGATCCTGGATGAGGCGACCAGCTCGGTGGATACTCGCACCGAGGTCCTGATCCAGGAAGCCATGGCGCAATTGATGCAAGGCCGTACCAGCTTCATCATTGCCCATCGCCTTTCCACCATCCGCCACGCCGACCTGATCCTGGTGATGAACGAGGGCGACATCGTGGAACAGGGAACCCACGAAGAGCTGCTGGCGCGCCAGGGATTCTACGCGCAGCTGTACAACAGCCAGTTTGAGAGCACGGAGGGCTGAAATCATGGACCCAGAACGTTTTGTCATTACGATCAGCCACCAATTGGGGAGCGGCGGCGCCTACGTGGGCCAAAAACTCTCGGAGCGTTTGGGCGTCCCGTTTATTGACCGCGAAATCCTCAAGCGGGTCGCCGGGCAGCTCCATCTGGCCGAAGCCGAGCTGGCCCACCGTGAGGAACGGGTGCGCTCGTTCTGGCAACGTTTCTCGCAACTCGTGGCGCTCACCGATCCCACCACCGGCCTGGCGGGCGACCGCTATGTGCCCACCGACCGCGAGCTGTTCCAACTGGAGTCGGAAACCATCCAACGCATCGCGGACCAGAGTTCCGCCATCTTCATCGGGCGCGGGGGGCGTTGCATCCTGCAACACCACCCCCGCCACCTCAGCGTCCTTGTCCATGCGGCGCTGCCGGCCCGTGTCCGGCGACTCTGCGAGCTCTACCACCTGTCGGAATCCGAGGCCGAAAAGCTGGCCGTGACCAACGACCGAGAACGCACCGCCTACCTCCGGGCCTTCACCCAACAGGACTGGCTGGACCCACGGCTGTACGACCTCTGCGTCAATACCTCCAGCCTCGGCTTAGACACCACCGTGGAGCTCGTGCTCACCGCCCTGGCGGCGAAGCTCCGGTAACTCCGCCGCAACGCAAAGGATGCGCGAAATCTCCGCCCCGCTGATCCCCCAATCGGCGGGGCGGATTTGGCTTTTAGGCCAGCAGCGGTATGATAGTAGCATTCAAACTTATGAGGAAATCACCATGCACATTCTCTCCGTTGCCGAAATGAAAGCCGTAGAAGCGGCCGCCGACGCGGCCGACCATTCCTATATGCAAATGATGATGCTGGCCGGACAGGGTGTGGCCCGCGCCCTGCTCAAACGGCAGCCCGTCAAGGGACGCCGCGCGCTCGTCCTGGTCGGGCCGGGCAACAACGGCGGCGACGGCCTGGTCGTCGCTCGCTACCTGGCCGATGCCGGCGCGACCGTGACCGCCTATTTGAGCCGGCCCCGCTCGGCGGAAGAGGACCACGTCTACCAGCGGGCTGTAGACCGGGGCGTTGCCATCGTCAATGCCGACAACGATCCCGACCGGGCCGAACTGCGCCGTCTCACATTACAGGCCGACGTGCTCATTGATGCACTGTTAGGCACCGGCGCGACGCCACCGCTCCAGGGAGTGATCGCCGAGCTGCTGGCCCAGGTGCGGGCAGCGCTACAAGCCCGGCCCGCTGAGCCGCTGTTGGTGCTCAATGGAATACCCGAAATGCCCATCCCGCGCCCCTATATCGTCGCGGTGGACGGCCCCTCCGGCCTGGATTTTGACACCGGCGCGTTGGACCCGCTGGCGCTGCCGGCGCACCTCACCGTCACCTTTGCCGCGCCGAAGAGCGGCCATTTCCGCTTCCCCGGCGCGGCTGCCCTGGGCGAACTGGTGGTGGCCGACATCGGCATCCCGGCCGGTGTCGCGCCGGAAGGCAGTGGCCCCCTGCTCGTCACCTCGTCACAGGTGCGGCAATGGCTACCGCCGCGCCCATTGGATGCCCACAAGGGGACGTTTGGCCGGGCGCTCATCGTCGCCGGTTCGGCCAACTACACCGGCGCGGCGGCGCTGGCGG
>Ga0067045_1004214_pt1 | contig 12163 bp, 7 predicted proteins | sample TerdegcTABiofilm_FD_59184 | JGI IMG/M metagenome (GOLD analysis project Ga0067045, IMG submission 59184) | Combined Assembly of (Gp0054472, Gp0054536) Wastewater bioreactor microbial communities from Singapore -Terephthalate degrading...
TATAAATAAAAGATATAAGGACGCTGACCAGAATTCCGCCGTGAGCCAGCATCAGCAGAATATTCCCGATTTCGCCTTGATCTCCGCTGCGGAAAGGGAGGGAAATGATAAATATCAGAAAACACCCCACACCCGACACCAGTCCGTCAGAGGAGATACGGAAATTAATAAATGAAGGGTTATGTTTATTTGTAGATGATTCTCCCGCTTTTTCCTTGTCTGTAGGAGGCTTCTCCTGAAGCCGATCCGCTTTTTCCTTGTCTGTAGGAGGCTTCTCCTGAAGCCGATCCGCTTTTTCCTTGTCTGTAGGAGGCTTCTCCTGAAGCCGATCCGCTTTTTCTCTGTTTGTAGGAGGCTTCTCCTGAAGCCGATTCGCATTTTCTCTGTCTGTAGGAGGCTTCTCCTGAAGCCGATCCGCATTTTCTCTGTCTGTAGGAGGCTTCTCCTGAAGCCGATCCGGTTGAGATAATGAAATCGGGGTCTGGAGACCCCTCCTACAAGAACGGACTCCCTTTTCTGAATTTCTTTTTCCATTCTCTTTCAGGGTATAGGGGAAATAAAAGGGAATCCAGACGCCTAAAAGACCCAGAGCGGCGGGAAAGGATTGAGCCATGCGATGAATCAGGTCCCCTTGCACGAAAACAAGAAAAAGAAGGACAAAAAAACCGATAACGATGACGGGTATGGAGGAAATCACGGTTTTTCTCAGACTTTCCAGCACGGGAGAGCGGTTGAGTTTCTCTAAAAAGGGAAATATCCGGTTTTGCAGCCAATTCATGTAGTTGTGTTTTGTATTCATCAATAAAAAAAGTCCTGAGTGAGATTCTAAAATTATACCGCAAAAGATAAAAATGGGCAAACAATAAAACAGGTTTGAGGGGATTGAAGTTAAATAAATACAGTACTCATCTCTTTCAGGAGGTTATTCGATGAAGGAAAACCGGGATATTAACGGGAATTTTCACCTTGTTCCCCACACTTTGGATACGGATCTGGTTATAGTGGGAGGCGGTATGACGGGAGTTTGCGCCGCCATCGCCGCTAAAAGAATGGGAATTAAATGTCTTATTATAGAGAAGAATCAGTTCTTCGGCGGTATGGCGACGGGGGCTTGGGTACATTCCATGCTGACGTTTCACGGGAAAAAAGGGGATAAAATCATAGGCGGAATTCCTGAAGAGATCACACAAAGGGGAATTAAAGAAAAAATCACCGCCGGCCATATCCGGGACACCATAGGGGTTGCCTATTCGGTAACGCCTTTCGATCCCGAGGGCATGAAACGGCTCCTTCACCAAATGATAGAAGAAGCGGGGGGGGATTATATTCTAAACGGGGTTTTTATTGGGGAGGGGATTTCGTCTGTTTCCCTTGAGAGTGGGGCTAAAGAAATTAAGTCAATCCGGTTTGAGAGTGGGGGGAAAATATACGAAGTTCGGGCTAAGGTTTTCATTGACGCTTCCGGCGACGGGATTCTGGCGTCTTCCTGCGGGGTTTCCTTTTATTCCGGGAGAGACGGCGAGATTCAGTCCTCTTCTGCGGGGGTTTCCCGGTCTTCTGGGGGGGGAACTCAGCCCATGTCGTTGATGTTCAGGGTATCGGGGGTGAATTTCAAGCAGGTAATAAAATACATGAATGAAAATCCTCATGAATTCCATAACGAGTCAGTCTTTTCCATACTGGATGAATCGCCTGCCTTAGGGGTATCGGGTTTCTTCGATGTGTGGAGGGAGGCGAAACTTTCCGTTCCCAGGGATCGGCTTTTGTTCTACCGGATTCCTTTCACTGATGATGTGATAATCAACTCCACCCGGATTACTGGGGTGGATCCTTTCAATCCGATTCACGTGAGCAAGGCATTTCTGAAGGGAAGGGAGCAAGTATATGAAATTTTTGGTTTCTTAAAGAATGTTCCCGGTTTCGGGCAGAGCCGCCTATATGGAATTGCTCCTCTCATGGGTGTCCGGGAGGTTCGTCGGTTGAAAGGGATATACACTCTGACGGGGGATGATCTCAAAAGAGGCAGGCGGTTTGAAGACGAGGTGGTTCTGGGGGGATTTCCCATAGATATTCATTCTCCCTCCTCGTCGGCTATTGAGGGGGACGAAGTGGGCGGTGAGGGGTTTTACGGCATCCCTTACAGGTGTTTTATATCCGATTCGGTTTCCAACCTGCTTTTCGGCGGGAAATGTTTTTCTGCGGATTTTTATGCCCACGCGTCAGCCAGGGTTCAGGCGACGTGCATGGGTATGGGTCAGGCTCTGGGGACTGCGGCGGCTATGTCCGTTACAGACAAAAAATCCCCGTTGGATATAAATATAAAACAATTGAAGGAGCGGATAAGGAAATGGAGTCCTTAATCTACAAAACGGGAGATCTTGCCCGGATAGCGGGGGTTCATCCCAATACGGTGCGGTTTTACGAGAAGATGGGGTTTATATCGCCGGCGTCCAGATCTTCCAACAATTACAGGGTTTATACGGAAAAACATATATATCAGATAAAGATATACCGGTGTGTGTATAATCCGGGTTGGATCGGCAGACAGATTCATGATCAGGGGCATAAGATCATAAAAGCCATGCTGGACTGGAATGGAGAGGAAGCCCTCCGTCAAACTTTAATATATATGGATATGATAAAAAAGGAACAAGCCACCGCACTGGAAACCGCCGCCATACTGGGACGATGGGCTGATAAGGAAAAAACCGCCCATCGGGGAATCGCCCTTAATCGCACTGATGCCGCCCGGTTAATAGGCATAACTGCGGAGGTGTTGCGCAACTGGGAAAGGAACGGACTGATCCGGGTTCCCAGGAACGGTGGCAACAAAAACCGGATTTACGGTGATTATGAAATAGAACGGTTGAGAATTATTTATATGCTGAGGCAGTCCCGATACAGTATTTCCGCCATTTTGTCCGCTCTGCAGGAATACGACCGGGGGAACACCGCCGGGGTTATCAAAGCCATTCATGAGCCGGAAATTCCGGAAGATTTAACCTGGGTTTGTGCCGGGGACCGATGGATCAAAACTCTGGAAACCGCCCTGAATGAAGGAGAAAAAATCCTTGCCATGCTGGAGGAGATAAATAAAGGGGAGGGGAGTTTGGGACACGAAAATCAAAGGTATATTGCAGGAAAAAGGGTCTCTGTGAGGAGAGATTCCGATTTTTCCCTCTTGACAAACGGGGTTTGATGGAATATAATCGGGGTAATCCAATGCGGAGGTGGCGGAACAGGTAGACGCGCACGTTTGAGGGGCGTGTGGCTCACGCCGTGAGGGTTCGAGTCCCTCTCTCCGCACTTTTTGGTTTCGGGGAAAAATAGGCAGGAGTTACGCTCTCATGCCGATCTCCTCAAAACAGAGCGTCTCCCCTGACTATCAAAGGAAGGACTGAAGTCCTTCGCTACAAAACTACACTCTCGCTAAAGCCCGATCTACTTTCCTTTTACCCGGTCGTCGCAGGAGTTGTCCCAGGGGGCATGGGATTTGAAGTAATCGAAGAAGACTTTCTGCATGGAATCGGTAACTTTGACATCTTTGCCATCTTTGAAAAGGTCTTTTTTGGCGGTGGATTCGTTCATGACTACCGTATATTCCTTATCGAGATTAAAAGGAGTTCCGTCGGGCATGGTCATGGAAGTTACCCTTTGTCCGCTGGGTAAAGTCGAATCATACTCGTACTTGAATCCGCCGGGAACCGCTATTCCTCTGCCACCGTCGGCAATTCTGCTTTCGATTTCGGCTTTTATTTTATGTCCGGTGGTTTTCATGGTGAAAACGTTTTCTTCGCTGAAAGGCATGGCATTATAAAGGTCTTTATATTTGACATCGCCTTTCTTCACATGTCCTCTCAGCACTCTGGAACTGGTAACCGCAATTTCCGCTCCGCTGTGATCCATGAGGGCATCGGTGAAGATCTGATTCAGTTTGCTTGCCTCTTTATGGGAATAATTCAGGTCTTCGGTGGCGGTTCCCATGATTTCGGAACCCATTTTTTCCGCCAGTTGCATGTAGGGGCTGAGGACTTTCATAACTTCCGGATCGGGCTGAACGTCTTTGGATACGATGGGAACCAGTTGTTCATTAAAATTCACGATCTTTTTGGTTTGAGGATCTACTTCCAGTTCCAGATTCCCCACGAATTGACTCAAAGATCCCGCCTGAACGATGATGGTGTCCCCTTCTTTGTGTCCCTGGGGCAGGACGGTGTGGGAATGTCCGCCTACGATGACGTCGATGCCGGGGATTTTTTGTGCCAGTTTTTTGTCCTCATCAAAGCCAAGATGAGACAGAACCACCACCAGATCGGCGCCCTGCTGTTTTACCTCAGGCATATATTTCTTCACCGTTTCCGCTGGATCCTGGAATTTGAGTCCTTCCAGTTTGGATTTATCCACCAGCCGTTCGATGTCGGGGGTATCCACGCCGATGACGGCTACCTTTACACCGTTAACCTCTTTCATTATATAAGGTTTAACTCCGTCCATGACGGAGCCGTCCTCGGTTTTGGTCACGTTGCCGGCGAGAACGGGAGCGTCCAGACCCTGCACCATATTGCGCAATTCTCCCTGTCCCCAGGCGAAATCGTGGTTTCCCAGTTCTATGGCGTCAAAGCCCATCTTGTTGAAGGCTTCGGTAACGATCTTGCCCTTGGTCAGATAGGCCACCATGCTCCCTTCCGCCATGTCTCCGGCGTTGAGGGTGAGGGTTCCTTCGGGATTTTTTTCCTTTTCCCTGTGGATTACAGAAGTGGCATGGGCGATTCCTCCTACGGGGCTGTCTTTGGCAATTTTGGGATCATCGGCAGGTTCCACCGCTCCATGAATGTCGTTGACATGGAGAATATTGATTTTTATGGATTCTTTCTTTTCTACACCGCCTGAATTTTGCCCTATGCTTACCGAATCTCCCTGCATGAGGGGAGTTTTTTCCGTTTCTTTCATTCCCTGAATCGGGGGATTTATGCTGATGGGCTGATGGCTGATACTTCTGATTTCCATAAAGGAACCTCCGTTTACGATAAACTTTGACATGAGAAACAAGGAGTCTGATAACCCTTCCATTTCATTCTATCACAAATCCCCCTTCTTACAGACGGCAAATATGTAAAAATTTTGTTAACATTATACCGTCTGAATGTCATACATATCAGGACTTACGTCATTTTCTACCAAAACCCAGATTTCATGCCGATTGCCAGAGATCCTGAAACAAAGCCTGTCCTGAACTGGTTTCAGGATTCAGGATGACGATTTCATGCCGTTTTCCTCGAATTTGAGCGTAACTCCTGCATATTTTACTTTGCCAGGTGGTTATCGAAGAAGTTCCGCATATCCCCCCAGGCGGATACCGATTCGGGCATGGGGTAAGCTTGAAATACATGCCACATCCCCTCATAGACAAAGAGTCGATTCTCGATGCCCGCATCGGTAAGTTTTCTCTGCAATCGGGCGCAGGTGCTTAAAAAAAGGTCTCTGGTTCCCGTGGAGATATAGCAGGGAGGAAAACCTTTCGTATAATCTCCGTATATGGGTGAAATATCGGGATCGGTAAGGTTTTTGTCTCCTGCGTAGAGTTTAGCCGGGCATTTTAAGGTGATCTCCTTATCCAGGAGAAGATCGTATCCGTTATTTATGGTCATGGAGTCTCCCGCGTCGGACAGATCCGCCCAGGGGGAAATCAAGCCCAACGCTCCCGGCATGGGGATTTTGTCGTCTCTCATCTTCAAAACCGCCGACATGATAAGCGATCCCCCCGCCGAATCGCCGAAAATACCGATGTTAGCGGGTTTGTATTCCTTTAGCAATTCCTTATATATATCAATCACCGTATCTCTGCAGGCGGGGAAAGGTTTTTCCCACATCTGGGGGTAGTTGACGGATAAAACTCTACATCGGCAGTAGTGAGCGGCAGCCATACTCATCCAGAGGGTGGTCTGCGCGGTGAAATAGGCGTATCCCCCGCCGTGAACATAGATTAAAAGCCGGTTCTTATTAGCGGGATCCAGATTGTCGGGGGTTATCATCAAATGTTTGTATCCCGATATATTCAATTCCTCTATTTTTGCGGGAAATGCCTGTTTTGCTCCCTCCTGCAGGGGCAGAACCCTCTCTTCCAGCTCCATAGCGGCTTTTTTCCATTCCTCCGGGGTGGTGAATCTGCCTTCCAGGATGGATACCTTATCAAAGAAGAATCTGGCTTCGTCACTGACGGTAGTGGGGATAAACAGTTTCTTTTCGCCGGTTTCCGGTTTTACGTCATCGGTTTGGACTACAGGATCTCCGTAGGCGGTCATGGTCGCGGTGAAAATCATGACCAGCAACAGAATAAAGAACGGGAATTTTCGTCTCAGGTTTACATTAAAATTCTTTAACTTCATTTATTTTATCCTTTCTACAGGCTTTCCGGAAGGTTTTATGGGATTTCCTTAGAAGAATACCCGATTACATCCAAAAATTCCTTTAATGCAGGCGGGTAAAAAAACAACTGAAAAAAACCCGTTTGGAGAAACTACTGCAGATCCCGAAACAAGTTCGGGATGACATAAGGCAGATCCCGAAACAAGTTCGGGATGACATAAGGCAGATCCCGAAACAAGTTCGGGATGACATAAGGCAGATCCCGACACAAGTTCGGGATGACATAAGGCAGATCCCGACACAAGTTCGGGATGACATAAGAAGGAGGTAAATATGAATCCTGTTTTGTTATTACTGGCGGTTCTGTTTTTTCTGGTTATAACTCTGGTTCTGCCATCCATTCATGTTATCGGTCCTACGGAGGTGGGGCTGGTCATGAAGAAATTCTCAGGCAAGAAACTCTCCGAGGACAGCCCCATAGGATTCGAGGGGGAGGCGGGTTATCAGGCGGATCTGCTGATGCCGGGTCTTAGGTGGAAGTTCTGCGCCCTCTATTCGGTGGAGAAGTATCCCTGGGTGCAGGTCCCTGCGGGAGAGATCGGCGTGGTCATCGCCCAGGTGGGAGATCCTCTGCCTATCGGAGCCAAATCCGGCGTCTATAAGAAAGAGTTCGGCAACTTCTCCAACCTGCGGGAGTTCATCAAAAACGGCGGACAGAAGGGTGTTCAGCGGACGGTTCTGGCTCCCGGTACTCTGGTTCCCGTTCACCCCGTGGGATTTATGGTCATTACCAAGGGGAAGGTCTATGGTGTTCCCGTGTCCCCGGAATTGAAGAACAAAATGAGAAAACACGGCGAACTCCTCTCCGAAGACTTTGGTCTGAAACCCGAACAGCTGGAACTGGTGCGGATCAAACCCCGTTCTCTGGGTGAATCTGGCAAGGTGGTGGATATGATCGGCATCGTTACAGTGTTTGAGGGGGATCCTCTGCCTTCCGGTGATATTGCCAACCGTCTGGGAGGATTTTCCGATCTTGAAAAAATGGAAAAGGCCGAGAAGAAGGACGCGGAAATCATCGAAGCCATGATGGGCAGCAAGAACAACCTCCACAACAACTATCAGGACTTTCAGGCTTTCCTCGATAACGGCGGAAAGATCGGTCTTCAGCACGATCCCCTGCTGTATGGAGCCTATGCCCTGAACCCCTTCCTGGTCAGCGTCGAACTGGTTCCCATGTTAGTGGTCAAACAGGGACAGGTGGCGGTCATCAAGGCATACGTGGGATTGGGTTCCAGGGATATTTCCGGGGCGGAATTCAAGTTCGGTTCCCTGGTTCGTCCCGGTCATCGGGGAATCTGGCGGGAACCGCTCCGTACCGGCAAATACGCGGTCAACCCCCGTTGCTACGACGCCGAGATCGTCCCCACCTCCATTATCACCCTCAACTGGGCGGACGCTATCTCTCAGGCTCATAATCTGGATTCCAAACTGCAACAGATCGTGGCAAAGAGTAAGGAAGGATTCGTTTTCAAGATCGATCTCCAGGTACAGATCCATATCCCCGACACTCAGGCCCCCTGGGTTATCAGCATCGTGGGAACCATCAGCAACCTGGTCAACGAAGTCCTGCAAGCGGCGGTGGGCAACCATTTCAGGGATAAAATTCAGAGTATGGCGGCCATCCGCTTCATCGAGACCCGTCAGCAGGTACAGGAGGAAGCCTTCGAACATATAAGAAAACATCTGGAAAGTTATCAGGTGGAAACCCGGGGCGTCTATATCCAGGATGTTATCCTCCCTGAAGACATGGTGAAGGTGCTTACCGAACGGGAAATCGCCAACCAGGAGATCGAAACCTTCAAGAAACAGAAATTCTCCCAGGAACAGCGTATCGACATGGAACAGACCAAAGGGACCGCAGACATGCAGGCAGAACTTGCCCGATCCCAGGTAGGAGTCCAGATCAAACGGAACAACTCCGACGCCAGAAAGGCGGAAGCGGAAGGCGAAGCGGCATACATCCGTGAGACGGGAACCGCCAAGGGCGCTGAAGTGGAAGCGGTGGGACTTGCCCGCGCCAAATCCTACCGGGAACAGGTCGCCGCTCTGGGACAGACTCAAACCGCAGTGGTCAATATCATCACCGCTCTTGCAGAAAACCAGATCAGCTTTATGCCGGAGATCCTGGTAACCGGCGGCAACGGCGGAAGTATGGACGGTCTGGCGGGAACCCTTATGAAATACCTCAAAGTCCAAACCGATCAGAAATTGGAGTCGGAAGAGGAAGAACATGCACAACAGGAACAACTAAGGATAGCCAGAAAAACCGTAGGCGAAAAAAAAGTATAGAGTGAAAAACTAAAAATACTGTAGCGACAGACTTGTCTGGCGAACTTTAATCCTTCTAAAACCCATCCCCCCACAAACCCGGAGGAGGAGAAAAAAGGTTAAACAAATAAAGTGCAGGCGGAGAACAAGAAAATCCCCCCTGCCCTTTACAAAACCTCACAGTCAGGACTTACGCTATTTTCTACCAAAACCCAAATTTCATGCCGATTGCCAGAGATTATGAAACGAGTTCAGGATGACGGGTTCATGCCCGTTTCCTCGAATTTGAGCGTAACTCCTGCACTAAATATCATAGTATATTTCCTACGGTTTTGGACAGACCGTTAACCGCAAAAAAAATGGAAAGAGGTGTGTTTATGTTACCCATAAAGAAGGTTATACTTTATAAGCACGGGGTGGGGTATTTCGAAAGAGAAGGCGAAGTGGAAGGAGATATAAATATTCAACTGCAGTTTAAATCCGACGAAATGAACGACGTCCTCAAGTCGCTAACGGTGCTGGATCTGTCGGGAGGGCATATTTCCAGCATCAGTTACGAATCCACCAAACCCCTGGAAAAACAACTGGAGGAGATCGCCATCCGATTGTCCGACGACTCCGCCCTGACGGAACTTCTTGCCCAGTTGAAGGGAGCTGCCGTGAAGGTGCTGGTGGGTTCCGAGGAGACTCAGGGTATCATCACCGGCATCGAAACCATCAACAAGACCGTAAACGAAGCCGTTATAACCACCTATCTCCTGACCCTGCTGGTGGATGCGGATACGGTCAGAATGTTTGATATACTGGAAATAAAGAGCCTTACTTTTTTAAATGAAAATTTGAAGTCTGATCTTAATCATCTTCTGGAAATACTTATAGCCTCCAAGAAAAAGGACGCCAAAACCCTCACCATCTATGCCCGAGGAGAGGGAACCCGCACCCTGTCGGCAGGTTATGTGGTGGAAACCCCCGTCTGGAAGGCATCCTACCGGGTTCTGCTGGAGGAGGAAAAGCCCATGATCCAGGGCTGGGCTTTAGTGGATAACACGCAAAAAGAAGACTGGAAAGACGTCTCCCTGACCCTGGTGGCGGGTCTGCCCATCTCCTTCGTGCATGATCTCTATTCCCCCCGGTTCAAGAGGCGTCCCGTGGTGCAGGTGAAGGAAGAGGAAGCCTACGCCCCGCCGGTTCTGGAAGAGGGAAAGGCACCTCCTGAACCGTATCCGGAAGCCTGCGAGGAATGCGATATGGAATTCGCCGCTGCTCCCATGTCCCTATCGGCGGATATGGCTTTCGGCGCCGGTATGCCCGCTCCCTCAAGACCCGCGTTAAAAAAAGAGATGAGCAAGACCCAGGCGTTTCAGGCAAGTACCCAGATACAGACCCGCACGGTGGAAGTGGGAGACCTTTTCCAATACGAGATCAAAAATCCCGTAACGGTGAAAAGAAATCAATCCGCTCTGGTTCCCATCCTGCAGACCTCTTTCCAGGGGAAACGGGTGGCGGTCTATAATCCCGAAATCCGGGACAAAAACCCCATGTCCTCCCTCTTTATCAAAAATGATACGGGTCTTACTCTGGAAGGGGGACCTCTGACGGTAATGGAAAAAGAAGTCTATGTGGGGGAATCCATGCTGGACACCTTAAAACCCCAGGAAGAACGCCTGGTTCCCTTCTCGGTAGAACTGAGCTGCCTCATAACCAGAGATACCGTCAGTGAAAACAAGGCGATCCATTATGTGCGCATAGTCAGCGGTTACATGTATCTGGATTACTTCACCCTGAGAAAGATTACCTATAAGATCAAAAACAAGAAGGACAAACATATTGACCTCTTCCTGGAACACCGGTTCAATCAGGGCTGGGAACTGATTGATACCCCCAAACCCTACGAAACTACCGATAATTTCTACCGGTTCCGCTTCGATGTCCCCGCAGACAAATACATGGAATTCACCGTCACCGAAAAACATCAGGAATATCAGAGCTACAGCCTCTGGTACCTCCATAAGGACAATATCAACTACTGGCTCAACTGCGGATATATCGACGACAAAATCAAAGGCAAACTGGACGAGATCCTGAAAATCTCCGTATCCATATCCGATCTGGACCGACAGATCCAGGAAGCCGACAACGAAATCCGGGAAATCCACAACGACCAGAACCGAATCCGGGAAAACCTTAAATCCCTGGGAGACTCCAGCGACGAGAAAAAACTCCGGGAAAGATACGTCCAGGAACTGAACCGGGGCGAAGACCAACTGAAAAAACTCCGCCAACTGCTCAAAGACCTGAAAACCAGAAAACAAGCCGTGGAAAAAGACCGGGAAAAAGCCATCAACTCCCTGGAAATCAACAGGAAATTATAAAGCGGTTCTCACCTTTGTTATGAGCAGATCAGCCCAACTGTTTGATATACAGAATTTAGCCACCCATGACGGGCCGGGAATCAGGACGGTGATCTTTTTCCAGGGGTGTCCCTTGAGGTGTACCTGGTGTTCCAACCCCGAAGGACAGGAGAAAAAAATCCGTCTGAGATGGAGAAGATCCCCATGTCATGGGTGTTTTTCCTGTTTTCAAACTTGCGGGAGAGGGGCGATTGCAAAAGAAATAACGAGAGAGGAAGAGATCCCGAAACAAGTTCGGGATGACGGGCAAATAAAAAATATTCCTCTGTTTGATCGGCGGGTTTGCGATGTCTGTGATGACAGAAGGTGTATCGCCTCATGTCCGTCCAATGCCCTGGATGAGGTTGGATATAAAATAACATGTAATGAGATATTTGATGAGGTGAAGAAGGATTTTCGCCTCTTCAGGAATTCGGGGGGCGGTATAACCCTCAGCGGGGGAGAGCCTTTTTTGTATGCCGATTTTGTTTATGATTTTTGCAAAAGACTCAAATCCTTTTCGATACCGGTGGCAGTGGAGACCTGCGGATTCTGGGACCGGAATTGTGTGGATCCTGTCATTCCTTTTATTGATCTTTTCTTTTTTGATGTAAAGGTTATCGATAATGAAATTCATAAAAGATTCACGGGATGTAGTAATGAGAAGATTCTCTCCAACCTGAAATTTCTGGCGGAAACCGATGCTGAAAGAATTGTGGTTTCCATTCCCGTCATACCGGGGGTTAACGACAGCCTGAAAGCCATGAAGGAAACAGGAGAATATATAAAACGGCTGGGCATAAAAAAGGTAAAGATCCTGCCCTATCATAACTATTCCCTGTCCAAATACGAATCCCTGGGAATGGAATATCCTCATAAGGAGTGGGATCGTCCCCTTTCACCCCTCTTGTCGGAGGAGATAGGGAAATACTTTATTAACAACGAATTTCAGATAGTCTGATATACGTAGGAGTTACGCTCAAATTCGAGGAAAACGGCATGAAATCGTCATCCTGAATCCTGAAACCAGTTCAGGACAGGCTTTGTTTCAGGATCTCTGGCAATCGGCATGAAATCTG
>Ga0067045_1004206_pt1 | contig 12162 bp, 11 predicted proteins | sample TerdegcTABiofilm_FD_59184 | JGI IMG/M metagenome (GOLD analysis project Ga0067045, IMG submission 59184) | Combined Assembly of (Gp0054472, Gp0054536) Wastewater bioreactor microbial communities from Singapore -Terephthalate degrading...
GGGCATCGGCTTCCCCAACCGCTTCCAGGCTGAGATGACCGTCGACGGCGCAGCGGATCTCCATGCCCTGCAGGCCGAGTTCCGCGAACAGGTNGGCAGATTCGAAAACATCGTAGCCNGGTGTCCCCATGGTATGCCCGCAGAGCTTCATCATCGAGAACTGTCNCCCATTTGCGCGAATTGNGGAAGGTTATGCCCGGGCCCCGTGGAAACCTCCCCGTGAGGCCGTACACCTCTGGCCAATCGAAAGAGGGAGACTGAGCTGTGAAGAAATCGATCTACTACGGTTCGGTAATGCCCAGACTAAGCGACGTCGAGCGCATGAGACTCTGCGCCGACGCCGGGTACGACGGAGTGGAGATCCCCCAGTACGCAACGCAGGAAGAGACCGAGGCGGCTGCGCAGGCCGCCAGCGACGCGGGCATTCATATCCACAGTGTCATGTGCAGTACGCACTGGGGTTTCCCGCTGTCGAGCACCGATGAGGAGGTGCGGGAAAAGGGGGTTGAGGGGGTCAAGGATGCGTTGCGGGTGGCCAAGTGGGCGGGCGCCGACGTGGTTCTCGTGGTTCCGGCGGTCGTGAACGACGATGTGTCCTATGGCGCAGCCTATGAGCTGAGCCGCAAGAGCCTCTATGAGGCGCTGCCCACCGCGGAAGAGCTTGGCGTTACGATGGCCCTGGAGAACGTCTGGAACAAGTTCCTACTGAGCCCGCTGGAGTTCCGCGACTACATCGACGATTTCGGCCACGAGCTGATTAGGGCCTATTTCGACGTGGGCAACATTCTGCTATACGGGTACCCGCACCAGTGGATCGACATTCTCGGGGAGCGCATCGCGCGGGTACACGTGAAGGACTTCGACGTGAACACCCGGCAGTTTGTGGCGCTTCTCACCGGCAGCGTGGATTACCCGCGGGTGGTCAATGCCCTTCGCGGCGTGGGCTATGACGGGTATCTTACCGCCGAACTGGCCGTCTATCGCCAGTATCCGGAGCAGTTCGTGTACGACACGGCCCAGCACCTGCAGTGCATCATCGACAGCCCCGCCTGACGATCATCTCCCACATGCGGAAGAGCCCGGGCGCGACCAACGCCCGGGCTCATGCTCGCCGTGGGATGCAATCAGTCGGCATACTGGGCCGGACTGGACTGCGCCACCTGCAGGGCGTCTTGCGCAGGCGTGTCGGTCTCACGCGCCACGGGGAGCGTGAACCAGAAGGTGCTGCCCTCTCCCGGCTTGCTGTCCACACCCATTTCGCCACCCTGCAGTTCAACCAACCGCCTGCTGAGGGGGAGCCCGAGGCCTGCGCCGTCGGCCATGCGCATCGCGGCGTCGGTGCGCTCGAAGGGCTCGAAGATTCGGTCCCGGTCCTCGGGTCTGATACCAACGCCCTGATCCGTGATGCTGACACGGACATGCCCGTTCTCAGCCCCCGCCTGCACTCTGACAACCGACCCGGCATGGGAGTACTTGGCGGCGTTGGAGATTAGGTTGAAAAGGACCTGCTTGAGCCGCCTGTCGTCCGCAAGGACCAGGGGGTCGGCGGGGTCCGGGTCGAAGCGCAGGGACACGTCATAGTCCCGCGCCAGACCGCGACTGATCAGGGCGACCTGCTCAATCGCCCGGTTGATGCGCACTGGCTGCGGAGCCACTTCCAGCCGCCCGGCATCGATGCGGGCGATGTCAATCACATCGTTGATGAGGCCCAGCAGATGCTGACCCGCTTCGGCGATGCGGCTGACGAACCGTTGCTGCTCCGGGTCCAGGGTTCCATATGAGGTGTCGGCAAGCAGTTCCGCGAAACCGTTGATGGCGTTGAGCGGCGCCTTCATCTCATGGCTCATGCTTGCCAGGTACAGCGACTTCTCCCGGCTCTCCTGCTCAAGAGCCTGCGTCAGGCTCTCAAGCTCCGCAACACGGGAGCGCAGCCGCTGGATCGTTTCGGCTGCGGTTTCGTGGCGGGGCTCTGGGGTCAGCTTCCGGGCGGTGGGCTGGGACATTGGGTGCCGATCGTTGCTTTCTCCCCCGTGCGGTCCGTGGTGAACCAGGCCCGTCAGCGCGGTACTGGTCTTTCGTCTATAGTCACTGGTGGCAATTATAGGCCTGCATGGACGTCCTGTCAACGCATTAGCCGCAGACGTTCACAATTCCGTTTCGAAACATCTGCCTGCCATCAAGGCGGGGAGTCACTGAGGGCCGATGAGTTCAGCCAGTTCCGGGATGCCTACCTCAGCCAGGCTTGCGACCACCCGGTCCGCAGCCCGCAATTGGTCGGCATCAACCGAACTGGTCACGGCGACGCAGCGCATCCCCGCTGCCTTCGCCGCCTCCACCCCTGCTGGAGCGTCTTCGAAGACCACGCAGCGTGCGGGCGAAATGCCCAGACGCTCCGCGGTCACGAGGTAGATCTGCGGGTCCGGCTTCTTGCGGGTGACGTCGTCCCCGGTGATGACGGCGTCGAACCATTCCAGCCGGAGCCCGGCGCCCTCAATGACCGGGAATTGCTTGTCCTTGTTGCCCGACGTTGCGATTGCCACGCGTACCTCGGGGCGCTCCCGCGCAGCCTGCAAGAGTTCGAGCACTCCGTCCATCGCGGGAAGGGGAGATTCGCGCAGGAGCCTGAAGAAGTTGTCTTTTCTGCGCTCGACAGCCGCAATGGTGTCAATTCTGATCCCGTATTTCTCGGCGACACCCTCCACGTAGCGTTCATCGCCGGTGCCCACGAAAGCGCGAAAGTCCTCGGCCCGCACTGTTGCGTCGTACAGTTGTTCGAACATCATCACACTGGCGCGGGCGTTGAGGGCCTCGGTGTCAGCAACGACGCCATCCACGTCGAAGATCATCGCCCAGGTCATCTTCCCTATCGCCTCTGCATTCCCGGCCACAGTCTGCCGGTGAAGGGATTCTCAGCCCCGGCCGAGAACAGTTGGGCCGGAGGTGGTTCCGTTGCCGGGACCCGACATTTTCATCAGTTGCCTGCATTACGAGTGGGACACGCCCGAGGAGGCGCTGGACCGTGCCTGCAATGAGTTCGGACTGCAGGGCGTGGAGTTTTCGTGGCCTCATCCGGCGCTGGACGACGCCTGTCTGCCCGCACTGAGCGCCCTGGCGTCGGAAATGGGCCTCGCGCTCTCTGTCCACGTCTGGGGCGACCTCGCCCGGTCAGGCCCCAATGAGGGGGCCAAAATGCTCGATGAGTGGCTGCGCATCTGCAAGCTCGGCGGGTTTGGCCAGATGGTGCTGCATGGGGGCAGCCATGACGATCAGGCCACCGGACTCGCCATTACCCGGCACGTGCTCCAGGCCGCCGTGCCCTCATATGAGGCCGCGGGTGTGGTGATCTGCCTCGAAAACCACTACGCCTATACTTACCATGACAGCCACGAGCTGTTCAGCACCCCCGCGGAGTTCCTGGAGCTCTTCAGGCAGGTGGAGAGCCCGTGTCTCCGCTTCCTGCTGGATTTTGGGCATTCCCACATGAACGGGAACACCGAGAAGATGCTGCGGGAGTTGTCGCCGTGGATGGCCAACACTCACCTGGCCGACAACCGGGGTGTGGATGATGACCATCTCGCTTTCGGGCAGGGAACGCTGCCGTGGGAGGCTGTGCTGGCCCTGTGTCGCGAACTGGGTTATACAGGGCCCTTCACGGTGGAGTTCCCAGTGCGGGAAGGGACGCTGGACTGCTTCGCCACCTGCAAAGACGTGATCCAGCGGCTGCAATCCCAGGGCTGAGCGCGAATCAAATGTACCCCTTCAGGCTGTAGACCAGCAGCCCCCAGTATTCGCGGATGGAGTGGCTCGCGTCCGCCAGGTTGTTGATGTTCGGAAGCAGGGACATCACATCGTACGGAGCGGCCTGGGTGCGGAAATCCACCGGGTACGGGATGGGATATAGGCCGGCCTGGTGGAAGCACCCCACGGACCGGGGCATGTGGAACGCCGATGTGACGAGCAGCAAGGAAGTCCGGCCCTCGGCGCGCAGGATGGCGGCTGTTTCGGTAGCATTCTCTCGGGTATTGCGCGAACGCTCCTCCGCCCGGATCTGTGTGCGCGGGATCCCCAGCTTCTCCGCGTATTCCGCAAGCCAGGGGGCTTCCAGGCGCGAGGCGTCAAACAGACTCGACGTGCCGCCGGAGAAGACCAGTACCGCGTCCGGGTACTGTCTCGCGAGGATGACGCCTTCGATGAACCGGTCCGCCGCGGAGCCGAACTCGAGGCGCTCGGGCAGGGAGGTGCCCAGGTCCGTCGCCCCGCCCAGGACCACGATGGCGTCGATGGAGGCAGGCAGAGCGGCGCGCGGATACTGCTCCTCAAGCGGGCGGGTGATCAGGTCCGCAACCGGGCGGGTGCTAAGGGCGTACATTCCCACAAGCGCGATCCAGAAGCACACCCACGCCGCCCGAGGACGGCGCCTCACGAGGAACGCGAAGGCCGCCAGGAGCAGCAGAACCTGGGTGAAGGGCAGGCAGAGCCCGCCGAGGATCTTCGATACAGGGAAGAACATGGAGTTGGTCTCCGGGCCGATCAGGCCCCCTCAGACCAGCCGCACCTTCTCGCAGTCGCCTTCAATCCGGCCGATCTCGTAGACTGTCTCGCCGCATGCCTCGAGCGCCGAGCGCATGGCGCCTGCCTTGTCTGGACTGCAGATGGCCACCATCCCGATGCCCATGTTGAAGGTCCGGTACATCTCGGGCTCATCAACGTTGCCGATGCGGCGGATGAGGTCGAATATGGGCGCTCGCGGGAAGCTCTCTTTTTCGATCACCGCGCACAGACCGCTGGGGATGCACCGGGCGACGTTGTCCGGCAGGCCTCCACCGGTGATGTGCGCCAGCGCGTGGGGCACGACTCCGGCATCCAGCGCCGACAAGATCGCCGGGGCGTAGAGCCGCGTGGGTGTGAGCAGGGCTTCGCCCACGGTGCAGCCCAGTTCCGCAAGGTGCGTGTCCACGCTGTAGCCGCCGATCTCCAGCAGCACCTTGCGCGCTAGCGAGTACCCGTTGCTGTGCAGGCCGTCGGACGCCAGGCCCAGGATCACGTCGCCGCAGGCCACCTGGGAGCCGTCGATGATCTCCGAGCGCTCCACCACACCTACGGCGAATCCCACGAGGTCATATTCGCCGGCCTTGTACAGCCCGGGAAGCTCCGCCATTTCCCCGCCGAGAAGCGCGCAGCCCACGGTCTTGCAGGCTCGAGCGACGCCAGTGACGAGCGCCGCCGTCTGCTCTGGGTCCCGCACGCCGCTGCCGACGTAATCCAGGAACAGCAGGGGCCGCGCGCCCTGGCAGACGATGTCATCCACGCACATGGCCACGCAGTCCTGGCCGATGGTGTCGTGTTTGTCCATGGCGAAGGCGATCATCAGCTTCGTGCCGACGCTGTCGGTGCCCGCAACCAGGACCGGGTCGGAGTACCCCCGGCCCAGGGCCATCATCCCGCCGAAGTCGGACAGCCCACAGATGACCTGGTCGGTGTAAGTCTCGCGCACGGCGTCCGCGAACAGGCTCGCAGCCTTGTCTTGGGCCTCGATGTCCACTCCGGCATCCTTGTAGGTCACCTTGCGGTCCATCCGGCGCACTCCCGTATGCCTCACAGGCGGCCGCGACTGCCGGCCGCCGGGGCCTTTGGTGTCAGACCTGGGTCTTCTCGGCTTCCAGGTCGTACTTGGTGATCTGCAGGTCCGCGGGGACCTCGATGGGGTAGGCCTCGTCGAAACAGGCGGTGCAGAAGTTGATCTTCGGCAGGCCGACAGCTTCCACCAGGTTGTCCATGTCCAGGAAGGCGAGGCTGTCGGCGCGCACGTGCCGGCGGATTTCATCCACATCCAGCCGCGCCGCGATCAGTTCCTTGCGGGTCGAAGTGTCGATGCCATAGAAGCACGGGAACCGGATAGGCGGGCAACTGATGCGCAGGTGAATCTCTTTCGCGCCTGCTTCGCGCAGAAGGTCGATCTCCGGCCCGGTGGTGGTGCCGCGGACGATGGAGTCATCCACCACAACCACGCGCTTGCCGGCCACCGCTTCCGGCAGGGGGGACAGTTTCATGCGCACGCCGGCCTCGCGCAGCCGCTGGTCGGGCATGATGAAGGTCCGGTGGATGTAGCGGTTCTTGATGAACCCCTCGCCGTACGGGATGCCCGACTGACCGGCGTAACCCATGGCATGGGGAATCGCGCTCTCGGGGATTCCGATGACCAGGTCCGCATCCACCGGCATCTGCTGGGCCAGCAGTTCGCCCATGCGCAGGCGGGACATGTAGACACTGCGTCCGTAGATGTGGCTGTCAGGGCGGGCGAAGTAGATGAACTCGAAGATGCAGCAAGCGCTGCGGTCGGGCTGCATGGCTTCGATGACCCGCTGCCCGGAGCCGTTAAGCACCACAATCTGACCGGGCTGCACTTCACGCACGAAACTGGCGCCCACGACGCTCAGCGCGCAGGTTTCCGAAGCGGTGATCCACGAACCGTTCATCCGGCCGATGCACAGCGGGCGCACTCCGTTGGGGTCGCGCACGGCGATGAGACTGTCCGCGGTGCACAGGGCCAGGGAATATGCGCCCTTCAGGAGGGGCATGACATCCGCGACAGCTTCCTCGACGCTGTCGGCGGGGCTGGTCTCGATCAGTTTCGCGATCACCGCGGTGTCGCTGGTACTCCTAAAAACGTGGCCCTGCCGCTTGAGTTCGTCGCGCAGGGCCACTGTGTTGATGAGATTCCCGTTGTGAGCGACGGCGAACCTGCCCGATTTGTGCTCGCCTACCATGGGCTGCACGTTTTCGGGCACATTGCTCCCCGTGGTTGAGTAGCGCACGTGGCCAACCGCCACCTGCCCCTTCAGGCCGGCGATGATCTCCTCGTCGAAGACCTGGGACACCAGGCCGATGTCCGCGTGCAGGCGCACAGTCTCCCCGTCACCGACGGCGATCCCGGCGCTCTCCTGCCCGCGGTGCTGCAGGGCGTATAGGCCGAAGTATGTGCGCCGCGCCACGTCTTCCCCCGGTCCCCAGATACCGAACACGCCGCAGGCGTCTCGCCAGGTGCGCTCGGGCAACATCCTACAACCGGATGTGCCGCAGGCGCCCTGGCCACAGGGTCGTGCCGTCTGCATGGTAATCAGCTCCGCCAGATGATGTGGTTCGGTGGACGGGTCGCGGGACCCCGGTAGATCAGTGCCCACCGGCAAGCTTGCGTGCGGCCTGCCGGACCTTCTCTGCCATGTCTTCCTTCAGGCTTGCCAGGCGCTGCGCAACGGTGTCGTCCGCAGTGCCCAGGATCTGGGCCGCGAGAATGCCCGCATTGCGCCCGGTGTCGATTCCGACGGTTGCCACGGGGACGCCGGGTGGCATCTGCACCATGGCGTACAGGGCGTCCTTGCCGCCAAGGGGCGAGCTTCCGATGGGCAGGCCGATAATGGGCAGCGTGGTGTGCGCCGCCAGGACCCCCGGCAGGTGCGCGGCCCATCCCGCAGCGGCGATGATGACCTTCAGCCCGCGCTCCCGAGCGGTACGCGCGAAAGCTGTGGCTTCCTCTGGCGTCCGGTGCGCCGAAGCCACGGTGAGTTCGTAAGCGATGTCCAGTTCCCTCAGCACCTCGACGCAGGGCTCAACCTGCGCCATGTCCGAGGCGCTTCCGAGCACGATGCCGACGACAGCCTTCCCATCGCTCATGGGTGGTTCCTCGCGAGGGTCTGTATGCATGGGAATAGGGTCACTCTGGCTGCTGGTTCGGCTCGCCCGAGCCTACGCCAGTGCCCGCCAGCCGATGTCCCTGCGGTAGTACATGCCGTCGAAGTGGATCTTCTCGACCGCCGCATAGCAGCGATCCAGCGCGTCCCTGTAGCCGTTGCCCAGCGCGGTCACACCGAGTACCCGACCGCCGGCGCTGACAACATTGCCGTCCGACAGAGCCGTGCCCGCGTGGAAGACCATGACCCGGTCATCCGATTCGGCCCGCTCGATGCCCTGGATCACTTTGCCCTTCTCGTATTTCCCCGGGTAGCCGCCCGAGGCGATGACCACGCAGACGCAGGTCTCATCAGACCATTCCACTTCGACCTGCGAAAGCCTTCCTTCCGCCGTGGCGAGAAGCACTTCTCCCAGATCGCTCTTTAGGCGCGGGAGAATCACCTGGGTCTCCGGGTCGCCGAAGCGCACGTTGTACTCGAGAATCTCCGGCCCTGAGTCGGGCAGGATGATGCCGCCGTAGAGGGTGCCGGAGTACGGCGTGCCCTCCTCCGCCATAGCCCGCACCGTGGGCTTGAGGAACTGCTCCACGCACTGCGAGACCAGGGCGTCGTCGGCCACCGGAACCGGGGAGTAGCAGCCCATGCCGCCGGTATTGTCGCCGGTGTCACCCTCACCGATGCGCTTGTGATCCTGAGAGGGAACCATCGGCGCCACAGTCTCGCCGTCGGTGAAGGCCAGGATCGAGCACTCCTGCCCCGCCAGGCACTCTTCGATGACAACGCGCTTACCGGCTGGCCCGAACTCGCCCTCGACCATGCAGCGGTCCACGAACTCCCAGGCCTCTTCCACGGTGCCGGCCACTTTGACGCCTTTGCCGAATGCGTCGCCGTCGGCCTTGACCACGATGGGTGCGCCGCGGTCGGCGATGTAATCCTTCGCGGGGCCCGGCTCGTCGAAGACTCTGAACTGCTTTTTCGAGATGCCGTGCCGCGCCAGGATCTCATCGGTGAATGCCTTGCTGCCCTCAAGCCTCGCGGCCGCTTTCGTAGGCCCGTACACCGGGACGCCCATTTCCCGCAGTTCATCGACCAGGCCCAGGATCAGCGGACGCTCAGGCCCGACGACCACGAGGTCCGGCTTCTCCTGTCGGGTGATCTCCACCAGCCCGGGCAGGTCCTCCACGTCCGCCGGAACGCACCGGGCCAAATTGCCGATGCCCGCGTTCCCCGGGGCGCAGATGATCTCGCGGACACTGTCGCTGCGGCTGAGTTTCCAGGCGATGGCGTGTTCGCGGCCACCGGAGCCGATGAGCAGGACCTTCATGATGGGCTGCCACCATCCCGAGATCGGAACAGGTTGTCGAAAACGCGGAACTTTGGGTTGAACAGGACGTTGACCGTGCCGATGGGACCATTGCGGTGCTTGGCGATGATGATCTCGGCTTCGCCCGGCTCATCCAGGCGTTTGCGGGCTTCGGCCACGGCGGCCTGATCCTCCGAGTTCTCCATCTCCGCCTTGCGCTTGTAGTAGTCAGGCCGGTACAGGAAGCACACGAGGTCGGCTTCGGCCTCGATCGCGCCGCTCTCCGCCAAGTCAGACAGGATCGGCCGCTTGTCCTCGCGGCGCTCCACGAGACGGCTCAGCTGGGACAGCGCCACCACGGGCACATTGAGTTCCCTGGCTAGGCTCTTGAGTGACCGGGCGATGCCCGAGACTTCTTGGTAGCGGCTCTCGGCGTACTGGCTCATACTCGCGAGCTGCAGATAGTCCACGACGATGAGGCCCACATCGTGGGTGGCCTTGAGCCGCCGGGCCTTGGAGCGCAGTTCGAGCACCGGAATGCCCGGTGTGTCGTCGATGTATATCGGCGCGTTGGGCAGGAACCCCAGGGCGTTGCCGATGGCGTTCCAGTCGTCCTGGGTGGCGATTCCCCGCCGCAACGCCCACGAGTTGACCCGCGCCTGGGCGCACAGGAGCATCTCGGCAAGCTGGCTCTTGGACATCTCCAGGCTGAAAATGCCCACGCCGACATTGCCCTGAACGGCGGCGTTGAGGGCGAAATTCGCGATGGCCAGCGAGGTCTTGCCCATGGACGGACGTCCGGCCACGATGATGAGGTCGCCGGGCTGCAGGCCGGAAGTCTGCTCGTCGAAGTCCACGAGGCCGGTGGGCACGCCGCTGATGAACCCGGGGTTGTTGAACTTCTGGTCCAGTTTCTCGAAGGTGTCGAGGACCGCCGGGCCGATATGCACGAAGTCGCCGCCGGTGCGTCGCTGGGCGATCTCGAAGATGCTCTGCTCGGCCTGGTCCAGCACCTCGCCGACATCCTGCGGGTTGGCATAGCCCAGCCCCTGAATCTTGCTGCCCGCGGAGATGAGCTGTCGTAGGACCGACTTCTCCGCCACGATCGTGGCGTAGCGCCCAACGTGAGCGGAGGTGGGAACCTGATTGATGAGGGCTGTAAGGTACTCGCCGCCGCCGACCTGCTCCAGCTTGCCTTGGCGGCGCAGTTCGGCAGCCACGGTCACGATGTCAACGGGCTCGGTGCGGTTGTGCACCTCGAGCATCGCGCGGAAGATGACGCGGTGGGCGTCGCGGTAGAAGTCCTCTTCCTTGACGATGCTCATCGCCCGAGCGGTCGCGCCGGCCTCGATGAGCATTGCGCCCAGGCACGCCTGTTCCGCCTCCAAATCCTGCGGCGGCAGGCGGTCGGGCGGCACGTCCGCATTCCGGGATGAGGCATCAACGGCCAAGGGAATCGACCTCAGGGACCAGTCAAATTCCGCGAGAAAGGCGCGCCCGACTGAGGCCCGGACACAGTGTCCGGACCCCAGTCGTCTGACGGCTCAACTCACGTACCGGCGCGCGGGGCGCGCCGCCGGTTACTCTTCCGGCGCCTCTTCTACATCGGCATCCTGGGGTTCATCGGTGGCTTCATCGGTGGCTTCGTCTTCTGCCGGGGTCTCTTCTTCGGCGACTTCAGCAGCGACAACGGCTTCTTTCTCGTCCTCATCGGACTTCTCGCGCACAACGCTGACCGGAAGCTGGGCCGCCACGGTCTTGTACACGCGCACGCTGATGAGGTAGTCGCCCAGTTCGCGGATCGGTTCGGCGATGTCGATATCGCGGCGGTCGATCTCGGCGCCAATCTGCTCGGCCGCGGCTTCCGCAATCATCGCGGGGGTAACCTGACCGTGGATTCGCTGTCCCTCACCCGCCCGGGCCTTGACGACCACGCGCTTGGATGCGAGGTCATCGGCGATGGCCTGGGCCTTGGTCGCCTTCTGGGCCTCCCGGCCCTCGATAGCCTTGCGGCGGCTCTCAAGGTCCTTGAGCGCGCCCTTCGTCGCCGCCACTGCAAGCTTCTTGGGCAGCAGGAAGTTGCGCGCGAACCCGTCGGCCACTTCGATCACGTCACCCTCGTGGCCCACGCGTTCCACGTCGTCCATCAGAATAACCTGCATTGCATGTCCTCCTGACTATCCAGTCCGAATGGCCCGGCCAGTTCCGGGCTGCTTCACTCAACCCGCGCACGGGGTGGGGGTTCTTCGTTACGTCCATCCCGGTCCTACAGTACTGCCGTTCCGCTCAGGGCTTCGCGGCGCCGTCAGAAGCCGTTGGCTGCGCCCGCTGGAGACCGGACTTCTTATTGGGAAGGCACCGCTGCCTGGCCGGAGGCGGTGTTCCGCCCAGAGACGCGCTGCGCCGGAGACCTATGAACGGCTCGGTTCCCGCAAAGACTTCGCTGGCGCCGAGGGTCAAGTCCCAGCAGTCGCTCAGGCGCCACAGCCCCCGGGCTTCCAGGCGCGGGTCATCCGGGTCCCACGCATCCAGTTCGAGGCGGAAGCGGTCGCTGAGCTGGTGGTCGTAACCGACCCCGAGCTCATTGGCGAACAGGCCGGCGCGGAAAGTGCCGCCGAAGCCGGTGTGCATGCCGCGCTGCAGGATGAAGGTCTCCGAGTCACCCAGGTCGCGGATTCCCAGGCGCCAGAACAGATCGCCCTTGTCGCCGAAGTAGAAGTCGCCCACGAGATCTGCGCGCAGGCCGAAATCCTCGATGGCTTCGAGGCCCCCGTAAGCCTCGCTGTAGCTTGGGCTCAACTTGCGCGAGATGTCCTTGACCCCGGCCACCGTGTCGTCAATCCGCGTGAGGGTCTCCTCGGCCTGTTCAGCCACCACGGCACCGCGCTCCGCAAGTTTCCGGGCGTTCGACACGGTCGCGGTAATGTCCTCGGTGAACGCCGGGTCGGTGAGCACCTTACGCCCGTGCTCGGTGATCGCTTCTAGGTCTTCCGCCGACTGGTTCAGCCTCTGGATGGCCTGCCGCACGTTGGCCCACATCTGCTCGTCGTTCACGTTGCGCCGGCCGTCCCGCAGAAGCGCTTCCGCCTCCTGGGTCACGCCCAGAATGTGATCGCTGGCGCGGGACAGGTTGGACAGCGCTTTGCGGATGCTTCCATCCACTTCCGGGTC
>Ga0067045_1031489_pt1 | contig 12160 bp, 12 predicted proteins | sample TerdegcTABiofilm_FD_59184 | JGI IMG/M metagenome (GOLD analysis project Ga0067045, IMG submission 59184) | Combined Assembly of (Gp0054472, Gp0054536) Wastewater bioreactor microbial communities from Singapore -Terephthalate degrading...
GCCGCCCTTCGGCGGCCCCGCTGTTCGCATAGCTCCGTTACGGAAATTACGGCTTCGGCAGATCCACGTAGGGCTTGGTCGGATCCCAGGTCCCCGCTCGGGTCTCGCCTCGGATGCTGGGAATCTCCAGAACCTGGCCGGGAAGGATAAGGTCCGGGTCGTTGGGGTTCACCAGGATCGCCTTATTGGCGTCGTAGAGCAGCCTCCACTGCCAAGGATCCCCGTAGACGAAGGGGTACTCCGCGATCCGCCAGAAACAGTCCCTCCGTTCGGGAATCAGCCGCACTTCGTAGTACCTGGGCAGGGGCAGGCGCTCGGTGACCTCGGCGAGGGCTTCCAGGACCAGATCCGAGTACTCCGCGGCGTCCAGCCAGCTCTCCGCCTCGTAGGCGGCCGTGGCGAGTCCCATCCGCGCCGAAGCCAGGGACCACTCGCTGGGGTAGGTGTCGGGAATCCCGTTGGTCAGGGCCCAGGTCATCCGGACCTGGGCGGCGGAGTAGGCTTGATCCGCCTGGTTCTTGGCCAGCATGGTCTCCACGAACTCGTCCGACAGGCGGGCGAACTCCTGGGCCTGGGCCGCCAGGTCCGCGGCGGCGTCGTAATCTCCGGCGTCAAAGGCTTCCTGGGCCTGGGCGCGGAGTTCCAGGCTTTTTTGATAATAGCTGTTTTGGAGAAGGCTCTGGCCGAACGCCGATAGGGTCAAAAGAAGGGCGATAAGAAGCAGGGATATGCGTTTCATGGCCGCCTCCTCACTCTTCCGCCGTGCCGAGGACCTGGTCCCCGGCCTTGGCCTTGGATTCGCTTTCCTGGGCTCGTGCTTCCGCCTCCGCCAGGGCCGCCAGGGCGGCATTTCGTTTAACCTCCGCCTCCGCATAGGCTTCTTCGAAGAGGGCGGCGGCGCGGTCGAACTCGGGACCGGCTTCCTGATAGTTCCCCCCCGCCAGCAGGGCGGATGCGTTGTTATAGACCGTCAGGGCTTGGGAGTACTTCTCTTTTACCGCCACCGGAGCCTTGATCTCCTCGGACCGGCGTTTCGCGTCGTCCGCGGGGGCCTTCTTCCCGGCGGCATAGAACTGCCAACCCTTCTGGACTACCAGGTTGTATCGCAGGGTGGCCTCGTCCAAGGCGTCGAGGGCCGCCTCGGGGTTGGACGCGAAGAGGGAGTCCGACTCGGCCAGCTTCTCGTCCGCCAATTTGAAGTTACCCGCGTCGTACTGGGCGAAGTCTTTTTCGTCTATTGAATTCCGGATGCCCAGGGCCTTGGCTTTCTTGTACGCGGCCTCATAGGTCTGCCGGGCTTTCTCGAAGGCGATCAGGGCTTCCTCGTTCTTCTTGGCGTCCAAGGAGGAGGCGCCGGTGGCGTAGACCGCGTCTCCCTGGGCCAAGCGTTCCGCGGCCCTCTCCGGGGCTCCGACCTTGATCGCCTCGGCCTTCATCTCGTCGGCTCGTTTCCGGTTTTCCTCGGCCAGGATTCCGGCTCCCTTGTCTATGACGGCCTTGAACGCCGCGATCGCGTCCTTGAGAATCGGGGCGGCTTTCTCGTTGTCCTTGGCGTCGTAGGCGGTCTTCCCCTCCACGTACTTGGCATCCGCGGCCTTGTAGTCGTCGGCGACCACCTCGAAGAGCTTGAGATCGAAGGCTTTCTTCCTGAGCGCCGAGGCCTCTGCCAGAAGGCCGTCCGCTTCAGCTTGGGATACTGTCGGCACCGGGGCGGGCTGGGGGACGGGTTCCGGCTCAGGCTCCGGGGCCGGGGGCTTGGTGGCGCATCCCGCGGCAAGCAGCATGCCGATCGCGAGAATCGGAACTAGTTTCTTCACAGGCACCTCCAAAGAATATGAAATTAGGAATGACACGCACTTCCGGCCCAGGTCCCGGAACGAGCGAGTTCGGAAGATTCAAGGGACGGACACCTTGTTCCTAGTTTCATAGTACCACACCCGGAATGGATATGGCAAACAAAGGAGGGTAGAAATCGGCCGAGAAGCCGGCTCAACTATTCGTACTCGACCGTAAAGCCGGGGAATTCCTTCTGAAGCTCCTCTTTCAAGGTTCGCTCGATGGTCACCAGGATCTGGCCGTTCATGGCGGAACAGGCGGGGCACTCGTGACCCACCGGACGGCCCTCCAGCCGGACGACCAAGGCCTTTTCCTTGGGGGAGTACCGGATCTTGGATACCAGGTTGAGCTCCGCGAGGCTAAGCTCGCTCACCGGCTCCTTTACCCGCGCGAGGACCGCGTCGAACTTCGCTCGGGTCGCAGGATCGAGTTCCATGCTCAGTCCTCCTTCTTGGAATCCAGGAACTTCGGGACGGCGTGCAGGACGGTTTCCAGATCCGCCGAGACGTCCCCCCCCTTGGGCACTACGTAGAGGTAGAAAGTCTTGTTGCCCGGGTAGGAACAGAAGTGGCGCAGGCGCCGGGGCTCCGGGAAGGCGGCCAGCAGGGATTCCAGCTCCGCGGACAGGTCCGTCCCTCGCCAGAGCAGGACAAAGGACTTGCCCCCCGCCTCGGTGTCCCGCCGGCTCATCTCCTCGATTCCGTCGATCCGGGCCCGTCGCAGGGTTGCCCGGGCCACGATATGTGCCTCGCCCTTGATCTTCTTCTTGGTGAAGAGGTTGATGAAGAACCGATCCGTAAAGCCCAGCAAGCGGGAGATCGGCAGGTAGAGGAGGGACTGCCGGGGACTCATGGTCATGGTGCCTTTGGCGCTGACCCAGGGGCCCGTGGACAGGGTGTAGACGAAGTTATACCCGATGGAACCGCCGATGTTCACGTAGTTGGTATGGTTCGGCTTGAGCAGGGTTTCCAAACCCTTGGAGATTGAAGCGGCCAGGGCACGGTTGCGCCTGCGGCCGAAGAAGTACTGGGCGGTGGCGGCCACGCCCAAGACGACGAGGGCCGCAAGCAGGTAGGGATTCAGGTTCATGAGCGTCCTTTCGGTCCCGAGGCCAGGAAGTCCGCCACGAGAGCCTCGGTCCCGATCGTACGGAGATCCTCCCGTTCGTGCAAGCCCCCGGGCAGGAAGTCGAAATCGAAGGCCCGGATGCCGGACAGTTTCCGGTCCAGGGACCAGTCCGCCTTGGAGACCCCGCGCTTGTTGACGCAGAGTCCGGACAGGGGTATGTCGATCTTGAGGAGTTCCTCCTGGATGCGGAGCGCCTCGGAAACCGAAAGGTGGTCGGGGTTGATGACCACCGCCACGTAGCTTTCCTTGGAGAAGAGGTTCTGGAGGGCGGACAGGCGCTTGCGGATGGACCCCAGCCGGCCGTAGACCTTGTCGTCGTCCTTGTCCACGCAGGATGCCGCAACCGCCGACTCGGGATTGATCCGGGTGATGGAGGTCCTGCGGTCCAGGATCCGCTCCCGGAGTTTCGCGAGCTCCGCCACCCAGAGGTTGGAGATGGCCGGCATGGCCAGGAAGCGCAGGGAAAGCGCCGTGGGCGGCGTGTCGAAGACGACCACGTCGTAGTCCGCGGCCAGGTCGCAGTGGATATGCTCGATAGCCCAAAGCACCGCGTACTCCTCGGTTCCGGGGGAGTACTTCATGATGTCGAAGAAGGAGTCCAGGTTCAGGGTGCCCGCGTAGGAGTAGGTGGTCTTCAATTCACGGCGGCTCTCGTCCAGGTATTTTTGCACCCAGGCGGCAAGGTCGACTTCCAGGGCATCCAGGTTGGGCTCCACCGCCGTGGGTTTGTCGTTCAAGCGGGTTCGGTAGACGTCCCCCAGGTTATGGGCCGGGTCCAGGGAGGCGACAAGAACCTTCTTGCCGGACCGGGCGAGGGAGAGGCCGAAAGCGGCGGACAGGGTGGTCTTGCCGACCCCGCCCTTGCCAAGAAAGAACGCGTTGGAATGCATGGTGGTTCCTTGTTCCTCAATCCACTTCCAGGATGCCCATGAGGGCCCCGATCGGGTCCTGGGCGAAGTCCGAGCGGTTGAGCATGACGGCCATCTCCCGTTCCAGGAGGGGCAGGAGTTCTATGGCTATGGGGGCGGGGGGGGAGGGCATGCCCACGAAGCCCCCCAGGATCAGTAGGGTGAAGATGTTTTCGAGTTCCTTGAGCTCGAACTCCAGCATCCCCACCGCGCGCTCTCGGTTGACCTGGCCCATGATCTGCCAGGCCCGTTTCACCTTTCTAAGGATCTTGTTCACGCAAATCTCCAAGGCCGATTCGGCCGGGCTGTATCGTCCGGCCGTGTCGATCGGGCCGGTTCGGCCGCGCCGGCGGAGCGGGCCCGAAAAGAACGGGGTGCCCGCGGCCTTACGCCTTCCGGACACCCCTCCCCGAACGCTGCAATGCTGTGAACCCGGTCCGCGGGTCTGGGACCCGCGGCCGGATCAAGGCGTCCTGGTTACGCCGGCTTGGACTTCCAGTTCTTCAGGAAGCCGCCGATCATGATGAAGTTCAAGACCAGCATGATCGCGGTCATACCGCCGACGATGCCGCCGGTGATTTTGGTGGCAGGTTTTGCGGTAGCCACAAAGAATGTCGGAATCACGAAGGCTTCATACCAGAGCAGGGCGGCCGTAACCGTCACCCACAGGAAGATGGCGGGGATCAGCACGGTCAGGGTGTACTGGGGATTCATCTTCTTCTTGACCCACACGGCGACGGTCAGCATGACGATGGACGCCAAGAGCTGGTTGGCGCCGGAGAAGGCGGGCCACAGGTAGCTGTACCCGCCGGACCGGGCCAGGTAAAGGCCGAGCACGGCGATCAGCAAGGAGGCCACCCACTTGTTGCCGAAGAGGTTATAGAGCCCCGAGGCCTTCTCTTTCAACGGCAGCGCCATCTCCTGGATGATGTATCGGCCAAGCCGGTTCGTGGTGTCCAGGGTGGTCAGGGCGAAGGTGGATACCCAGACCGCGGAGAAGAGGGTCATGAAGCTCATCGGAAGGAAGGGCAGCTGGGTGCTGACCATCTTGGCGAAGGACTGAACGAAGCGGCCCAGGGCCGGGGTGGCCAGGAGCTTGTCGCCCAGGGCGGCCTTGCCGAAGGCGGCTATGGAGATCACGACCAAGGTGGACAGGAAGCCTTCCGTGAGCATGGCTCCGTAGCCGACGAAGAGGGCGTCGGTTTCCTTGGCCAGCTGCTTCGAGCTGGTCCCGGCGGCCACCAGGGAGTGGAAGCCCGAGAGGGCGCCGCAGGCGACCACGAGGGGAACCGTCGGCCAGAAGGGGGAGGGCACCCCGCCGATGACCTTGGCGTTCAGGCTGATCACCGGGGCCAGGGAGTCCAGGGGCTTGAAGCCGATGATGGCCGAGATGCCGCCGACCAGCAGACCGAAGTACAGGAAGAAGGAGGAAAGGTAGTCCCGGGGCTGGAGGAGCAGGTTCACCGGCAACGTGGAGGCCAGGACGATGTACACGAAGATGATCAGGAAATAGACGTCCTTGGTCCACTTCACCTGCATCATCCCGCCGAGCCAGAAGGCCACGATGATCAGGACGAGGCCGATCACGGAGCCGCCTGGCAGGCCCAGCTTCGTCTTGTACATGAAGTAGCCGGAGATGACCGCCGCCACGCAGAAGAACAGGAAGGAGAAGAAGACCCTTCCGTCCGCCGCGAACTGGCCGGCCACGATGTCTCCGAAGGCCGCGACGACCAGGATGCAGAGGAACAGGATGAACCAGGCGAAGGTCTTGCCTGAGCTCTTCCCGATCAGGTCCTGGGACACGAACTGCATCGAGCGGCCGTCGTAGCGCACGGAGGCCGTGAGGGACAGGTAATCGTGGATCGAACCGAGGAATACGTTGCCGATCCAGATCCACAGGAGGCCCGGAAGCCAGCCCCAAGCCACGGCGATGGCGGGACCGGTGATCGGGCCGGCGCCGGCGATGGACGCGAAGTGGTGCCCGAACAGGACGAACTTGTTCGTCGGGATGTAGTCCACTCCGTCGGAAAGCCGCTCGGACGGGGCCTTGGGGGCCTTGTCGCTCTGGAGGAGCTTGTCCCGCAGGTTCCTGCCGAAGGTGAAGTAGAAGGCCAGGTAGATCACCAGGGCCACTACCGCGATGAGAGTTGTCATTCCATGTTCCTCCTTAAGAAATGGAACCTAGAGTTTCTCCAGGGAGAATAAACTTACTAAATTGGAGTTGTCAACTAAAATAAGTAGGCAGGTTCAAAAGTCAACAAAAAGGTTTGAAAAATGAAATATCATTTTGACACCCCTGGTGTTATTGTTAAGTTGTGTCCAGGAATCCAAAAAAACACCCCCCGGGACGGTACGCCGAATGCCTGGCTCCGAGTGGCTACGGAACGCGGCTTCGAGTATACTCGTCGGGAAGGTGTGATTGAACACAAGCAGAATGGAGGATGCGCATAAATATGCGTCGCCGTATCCGCGTATGATAGAAACGACCCTTTCGGAAAGCCTGGAGATGTACCTGGAGACCATCGTCCGCCTGGAGCGCCGGGACGGGAAGGCCCGGGTCACGGACATGGCCCGGGAGCTCGGGGTGTCGAAACCCTCGGTGCACATCGCCCTGCACGAGCTGGAGAACCGGGGCCTCGCGGAGCACGAGCCCTACGGAGCCATCCTGCTCACCCCGGCCGGCCGGAGCGCCGCGGAGGAGATCGCCCGCCGGCACGGGATCCTGACGGAGTACCTGTCCCGGGTGCTCGGGGTGTCCCCGGAAACCGCGGAGCGCGACGCCTGCCGGATCGAACACTACCTGTCCCGGGAGACGATGGAGAGGATCGAGGAAAAAGTGAACGGTGGACAGTGAACAGTGGACGGAAATGACCCTAGGATGCGGCTAAATTCCACGCTGAAGCGGTAAAATCCGCCGCCCCCTGAAGCGGTTCCGACCACCGACCACCGTTTACCGTTTACTGACCTTCACCTTCCACGCGTCCCCGTCCATTTCGATCTCCGCCATGCCGGCTTCTTCCTGCCAGAGGGCTTCCACGGCCAGGGTCTCGCTCTTGACGTAGTCCTCGAATTCCCCGAAGGCTTTTCGTAGGCTCTCGGAGCCGTATACGGAGAGCCGTATGCGGTCCGTCACCTCGAACCTCGCTTCCTTGCGTAGGTTCTGGACCCCCCGTACCAGGTCCCGGATCCAGCCCTCCTTGAGGAGCTCCTCGGTAACCGCCGCGTCCAGGGCGACCGTCAGGGTCCCCTCGTTCACGACCTTCAGGCTCTCCTTCTCGATGCGTCGGATGTCCAGCTTGTCCCGGGTCAGCTCCACCGCCCGACCCGCTACCTCGATCTCCAGGACCGAACCCTCCAACAGGCTGGCGATCTGCCGGCCCGAGAGCCTCTCGATCCGGTCCGCCGCGGCCTTCATGTCCTTGCCCAGCTCCTTGCCCAGGACCCGGAAGTTGGCCTTTGCCTGGTACTCGACCAGCTCCTCCTCGTCCTCCCGGAAGACCACCTCCTTGACGTTCAGCTCGTCCCGGAGGATCTCCTCCATTTCCAGGAGCACCGCCCGCTCCCGGGGATCCCGGGTGACCAGGTGGACCGCGGCCAGGGGCTGGCGGATCTTCAAGTTATGCTGGTAGCGCAAGGCCCTGCCCATGGTGACGGCCTTTCGGATGACCGCCATCTTCCATTCCAGGTCCTCGTCCCTGTAGCGTCCGTCGTATTCGGGGTAGTCCGCCAGGTGCACCGATTCCGGCATGCCGGGCCGCCGCAGATTGCGGTAGATCTCGTCGGTGATGAACGGGGCGATGGGAGCCGCAGCCAGGGACAGGCGCAGGAGGATCCGGTACAGGACCGCGTAGGCGTCCGCCTTGTCCGAATCCTCTCCGGAGCGCCAGAACCGGCGCCGGGACCGTCGGATGTACCAGTTGTTGAGGGCGTCGATGAAGTCCACGATGGGGTCGATGGCCTTCTGCATGTCATAGGCATCCAGGGCCTCGGTCACCGCGGCGACCATGGACTCGCAGACCGAGAGGATCCACCGGTCCAGCGGATTCGCCCGGGAGCCGCCGAGGGCGGCTCCCGGGTCGCCGAAGCCTCCAGCTTCGGCGATCTCTCCGCCGGAACCGCTTCCGAACGCGGTCGGGTATGCTTCGGGCCACTTGTCGATGTTGGCGTAGGTGACGAAGAAGGAGTAGGCGTTCCACCAGGGGATCAGGATGCCCCGGAGGATCTCCCGGACCCCCTCGTCGGAGTAAAGGAGGTCGTCGGCCTTCACCACGGGGCTGTGCATGAGGAAGATGCGCAGGGCGTCCGCCCCGAACTGGTCCATCACCTCCACGGGATCCGTGTAGTTCCGCAGGGACTTGGACATCTTCTTCCCGTCCGAGGCCAACACCAGGCCGTTCACCACGCAGTTCTGGAAGGCCGGGGAGTCGAAGAGGGCGGCGGCCAGGATGGTCAGGGTGTAAAACCAGCCCCGGGTCTGGTCCAGGCCCTCGCAGATGAAATCCGCGGGGAAATTCGCCTCGAAGCGGGCCTTGTTCTCGAAGGGGTAGTGGACCTGGGCGTAGGGCATGGAACCCGACTCGAACCAGCAGTCCAGGACCTCGGGGATGCGGCGCATCGTCCCCCCGCAGGAGCACTTCCAGGTGATCCCGTCCACGAAGTGCTTGTGGAGGTCCGAGGGCTCCGCGCCTGACAGGTCCTTGAGCTCTGCCCGGCTGCCGACGCAGACGACGGAATCGCAGGAGTCGCACTTCCAGATCGGCAGGGGGTTGCCCCAGTAGCGGTTGCGGCTGATGGCCCAGTCCCGGGCGTTCTCCAGCCACTTCCCGAAACGGCCCGTCTGGATGTGCCCCGGAACCCAGCGGATCCGGGAGTTGGCGTTCAGCATCATGGGCTTTATGGGGTCGATCTTTACGAACCAGGACCCTACGGCCCGGTAGATCAGGGGGCTCTCGCAGCGCCAGCAGTGGGGGTAGGCGTGGAGGTACTGCTCCCGCTTGACGAGCTTGCCCTCCGCCTTGAGCCGCTCGATGATGGGCTTGTCCGCGTCCTTGACGAAGATCCCCTTGAAGTCGGAGACCTCCCCGGTGAAGCGGCACTCCGCGTCCACCGGGCAGACCGTGGGGATCCCCGTGCCCTTGAGGGTCTGATAGTCGTCCTCTCCGAAGCCCGGGGCCGTGTGGACGATGCCCGTTCCGTCCTCGGTGGTGACGTAATCGGCGTTGAAGGTCCGGAAGGAGCCCTCCGCCCTGGTATGCTCGAAGTAGGGGAACAAGGGTTCGTACTCGATCCCCTTGAGCTCGGAGCCTTTCTTTTTCCAGAGGATCTCCAGGGCCGCCGGGTCCTTGTAGTACGCGGAAAGGCGGGCCTCCGCCAGGACGTAGCGCTCCGACCCGTCCCGGACGCAGACGTAATCCACATCGGGGCCCAGGGTCAGGGCCAGGTTGGACGGGAGGGTCCAGGGGGTCGTGGTCCATGCGACCAGGTAGGCCGAGCCGTCCGCCAGGGAGGGGTCGTGGAAGCCCTTGGGCACCGAGCGCACCTTGAACCGCACCGTGATGGCCGGGTCGTGGACGTCCTTGTAGCCTCCCAGCTGGAGCTCGTGGTTGGACAGGACCGTGGAGCAGCGGGGACAGTAGGGCAGGATGTAGTGGCCCTCGTAGACAAGGCCCTTCTCCCAGAGCGCCTTGACCACCCACCAGATGGACTCCATGTAGTCCGGGTCCATGGTCTTGTAGTCGTTGTCGAAGTCGACCCAGCGCCCCGCCCGGGTCATGATGGTCCGCCATTCCTTTACGTAGCGCAGCACCGAGGCCCGGCATGCTTCGTTGAACTCGGGGATTCCGTACCTCTCGATGTCCGTCTTGGAGTTGAGGCCCAGCTCCTTCTCGATCAGGTTCTCTACGGGCAGGCCGTGGCAATCCCAGCCGAATCGGCGCTCCACCCGCTTCCCCTTCATGGTCTGGTAGCGAGGTATGATGTCCTTGATGGTCCCCGGTACGAAGTGGCCGAAGTGCGGAAGTCCGGTGGCGAAGGGAGGGCCGTCGAAGAAGACGTACTCCTCCTTGCCGAGACGCTGGTCCACGGACTTCTCGAAGACACGGGTTTCGTTCCAGAAGCGGAGAACCTCCTCCTCCATCTTCGGAAAGCTGACCTTGGGATCCACGGGCTTGTACACGATGCTCCTCCAGGTATGTTCCAGGGCGATCCGGGAATCGGGAGGCCGCGGACCGCGCGAGGAGTATGGCATAGAACCCACGGGTCCGTAAACTGTGCGGGCGATTGGATCTTTCCGGAATCGACCACGGAGATCACGGAGGGCACGGAGGAGGGAATGAATAAGGCTCTGAAACCATAGATCCAACAGGATTTACAAGATAGGACAAGATTAACAAGATGGGGATATGAAATACGATTCATCGATTGATCGTATCTTGTTCATCCATACTCAATCATGTTTATCTTGTTCGATAGGTGGTTCTAAGGCCTTTTCTCCGTGCTCTCCGTGTCCTCCGTGGTGAATTCCATAAAAGCTCACTAGAATGGAACCGAACCGGCCGCCGCGGCGACCTGTACGCAGGAGGATGATATGAAGAAGATCATCGTGGCGTTGCTGGCGCTTTGTCTCGTGTTCTCCGTCGCGGCCCAGGGGCCGAAGGCGGGTGGGGGAGGGGGCTCGGGAGGCGGGGACGCGTCCCCCGCGGTCGAGCGGTCCGGGGCCGAGGCGGCTCCGGCCTACAGCTCCGGCGAGGCTTCCCGGGTCATGGACCGGCTCCGGCTCAAGACCGAGGAGCGGGAACGAATCCGGCAGATGCTGGAGGAGCAGGAGGGCGAGCTGGTCCGGGTCCGGGCGGAACTCCGGGAGATGCAAGCCCGGATGACCCGGCTCATGCTGGAGGAGCGGGTGAACCGGCAGGAGGTGGAGCGCACCCTCCGACAGAGCATGGAGCTGGAGTTGCGGATGCGGATGATCCAGGCGGAGCGCAACATCCGCCTCAAGGAGATGCTGGGACCGGAGCGCTGGGCCGCCATGTACCGCCTGGCCCAGATGGTCCAGGCGGCCGAGCGGGCGGGCAAACTGGACGACTTCATCGCGAAGTCCGAGAACCCCGCCCAGATCCGGGCCATGCTCCAGATCCTGCAGGCCCTGTTCTGAGCCTATGAACGGGGATCCCTCGGCAGCGGCCGACCGCGAACATGTTCTCCGCTGGAACGCCGATCGGGATCCCGAGGCCTTCGAAGCCCTGGTCCGGCGGCACGGATCCGCCCTCCGGAGAGTGGCCGCCGCCGTCCTGGGCTCCGCGGCCCGGCGCGACCCGGGGCTCCTGGAAGACGCCCTCCAGGAGGGCTACCGCAGGATGATGGACGCCCTCCGGGGATACCGAGCCGAATCGGAGCCCTTCGTGTTCCTGGCCGGGGTGGTGCGCCGGGCCTGCCTGGATACCCTGCGAAAGGAAACCCGGGCCCGGGGCCGGGCCGAGCGGGCCGTGGTTTTGAGGTCCGGCGGGACGGACGACTTGGAGGTCGATCCCTCCCGGGAGGCCGAGAGGGCGGCCCTGGCGGATCTCGTCCTCGCGGCCCTGGACCGCCTGGGCGAGCCGGACCGCAGCCTGGTCTACCTCCGGGATGCGGAGGGGGCGTCCGTCGCGGATCTCGCCGCCGCCTTCGGGATGCCCGAAGGCACGGTGAAGAGCCGGCTTGCCCGGGCGAGGACCCGGCTCCGGGGGATCCTCGCGGAGGAAGGAGTGGAACCATGAGGCGAGAGGACAAGCGTGACGAGGCCCTGGGAGCCCTGCTCCGGAGGGCCGCGGAGACGGCCGCCGATGCGTCCGAGAAAGTCCGATCGGGCGGAGCGCCCGGCTACGGGGCGGCGCACCTCGAAGGCGCGGTCGCATCCCCGCGGCAGCCCCGGTTCAGCCCGGGGCGGTTCCGCGTCCGGATCGTCGGGGCGTCCGCCCTGGCCGCCTGCCTGGCAGCGGCCTTTGTGGTTCCCGCCCTTGCCCGGTTCCGGTCGGACCGGGAATTCCTGGCGGCCGCCGCCGGTCACCTTTCCCGTACCCTGATCCGGGAGGATTCCAGCTTCCTGGCGGAACTCCCCGAGGCGTCCTCCCTAGAGGCCGCCGCCGCCGACTGGGCGGGGTCCCTGTTCCGGACGGATATCGACCTCTGACGGCCCGAGCCGGAAGAAGAGTTTTAAGGAATCAACCACAGAGGAACAGAGGACGCGTCCGGCCGTCACGCCGGCCGGACGCCGACGGGCTTCGCTGCCGCGAGCCGGACCTCCGTCCGGC
>Ga0067045_1031490_pt1 | contig 12160 bp, 7 predicted proteins | sample TerdegcTABiofilm_FD_59184 | JGI IMG/M metagenome (GOLD analysis project Ga0067045, IMG submission 59184) | Combined Assembly of (Gp0054472, Gp0054536) Wastewater bioreactor microbial communities from Singapore -Terephthalate degrading...
GGCCGGCCGAGCGTCGGCGCCGCCGACGGGGGCACGCCCGAGGCGATCCGCGCCGGGCGGACAGGACTGCTGGCGCGGCCCGACGATCCGGCTGATTTCGCCGGCTGTCTGGAAGAGCTGCTGAACGACCCAGCGCGGGCGCAGGCGCTGGGAGAGCAGGCCCGCGCCTGGATCCGCAGCCAGTTCGGCCTGACGGCCATGGCGGACCGCGCGACGGCAGCGCTGGAACGGGCGCTGCGGCAGGGGCCCGTGCCGTGCTGACCGGGCAGATCTGGGCGCACGTGCGGCGCTGGCCCTACCGGCTCCGGAGCCACGTGCTGCGTCAACGCTGGGGCCAGGCTCTGGCCGCGCACCTGGGGCACGAGTTGACTCCCGCCTCGTGGGTCTTCGTCGTCGGCTGCTACAACTCGGGCACCACGCTGTTGCGCCAGATTCTGGCGTGTCATCCGGCCATCGGCGTGCTGCCGGGAGAAGGGGTCCGCTTCACGGACGTGCTGCCCCGTCCCGAGGATTTCGGCTGGAACCGCATGTGGTGCCAGTGCCTGGATGCCGTGCGCCTGCCGCCCGGACCCGCTACCGCGGACCTGGCCCGGCGCGTGCGCCGCCAGTGGTCGGTGCTGTACCCGCGCCGGCCGGTGCTGCTGGAGAAGTCGATCGCCAACGCGGCACGCCTGCCGTTCCTCGTGGATCACTTCCGGCCAGCGTACTGCGTGTACCTGGTGCGCAATGGGTACGCCGTTGCGGAGGGGATCCGGCGCAAGGCCCAGCCTCTGAAGTGGGGGAACAGACGCTACGGTGCCCGGTACCCGCTGTCGCTGTGTGCCCGGCAGTGGCGCGAGACGGACCGCGTGGTGCGCGCCGACCAGCCGCACGTGGCACATTTCCTCACGCTGACCTACGAGGAGCTGACAGCGCATCCCGAGGGCGCGCTGCGCCGGATCACGGACTTCCTCGGTCTGGAGCCGCTGCCGGCATCCGTGCTCGCCCGGACCTTCCGCGTGCACGGAGTGGAGTCGCCGATCCGCAATCTGAACGAAGGGAGCCTGGCACGCCTGGGGCCTGCGGATTGCGACATCATCGAGGCGGTGGCAGGGCCTGAACTGGCTCGGTACGGGTATCGCCGGCCAGGTACCTGAAGCGCCGAAGGCAGGCCCGACGTAGCCGGTGCGGCCTGACGGCCACGGCCGACCGGGCGGATGGCAACGCTGGACCAGGGGCTGCGGGCGGCGTGCCGTGCCGACAGGGCGGAGCTGGGCGCACGTCCGCTGCCGGCCCTACCGGCTCCGGAGCCACGTGCTGCGCCAGTCGCCTGCGCTGCCGCTGGAGGCGGGCTGGTCGGACGCGGATGGGCCCGACCGCTGACCGCGAGGCGGAAGGCTCTGCACGAGCTAGCGCCAGGTCCGCAGGTACCGCCGCTTGGCGTCGATGGCGGTCATCCCGGGCTGGCGGTTCAGCGTGTGCACGGCCCGGACTCGGTGGGACCAAGGGAGCAGCGCGGCCACCTCTCGTTCCGCGTATCCGGCTGGATCCAGACGCTCGACGCGCTCGATCCGCACCGCGTACCCGTACCGCTTCGCGCAGTCCTGGGCTGGTCGCAGCAACGTTCCGGCGAGCTGAAAGAGACTGCCCGCCGGCCGGGCGTGCGTCGCATCGCGCACCACGGGGTTGCCCGGATGCGGCTCCCACTGGCGGCTGAGAGGCGAATCCGCGTGGAACACGAACAGGTCGCGCCGCGGCACCTGCGCGCGGGCCAGCCCTGCCGGTGCCGCCCCATCGCCACGGCGAGTCCCAACGGTCACCGAACCCAGCGACACGAACAACCACCATCGCCCGCCGTGTTCGACCAGGGTGGGATCAGCCGCATCGACATTGTCCATGAGCGTGGCGTGATGCACCCACTCGTCCGGGAAGCGGACGCACCGGTACGCGTCGATGCGGCCGCTGCGGCCCGCCTCCGGGACCATGAACAGCTCTCCGGCGTACGGCAGCAGGAATGGATACGAGAGATGGAAGGGTCGCTCCAGCACCGGCCGGACCGAGCGACACCGCAGCTCCTCGTCCAATTCCAGGACGGCGATGTGCCCGGGCCGTCGGGGCAGTCTCTCCTCGACGAACAGGTACCAGGTATTCCCGTGCCGCCAGGGAAACGGGTCAGCCCAGGAGCGTCGGTCCGGCGGCTGGAGCGCCGCCATGTTGGCCCAATCCGGGGGCACGCGGTCGTCGCGGGTGACCAACGGGCACCATTGCGACCACGTCATGGTGGCCACCAGCCGGCCGGGCCCCCAACGCCACGCGTGCACCGCCCGATCCTGCCTTGTGCGCTGTCGCTCAGGCCTGGTTCCCCTCGATGTTCCGGAGCGGAATCGCTTCGTCGATGAGCATGATGGGGATGCCGTCGTCGATGGGGTACAGGTACGCCCCGTCGGCGCGCACCAGGCCGCCGCTGATCGGCCGCTCGACCTTGGCGCCGCCGCGGTTAGTCACCTGGCCGCTGGCGATGAGCGCGTTGATGCGGTCGACCAATGCCTGCTCGGCCAGATGGACCGGCTCTTTGGTCTCGGGGCAGGCGAGGATTTCCAGCAGTTCTTGGTCGATCATCTTTCTCCCTCGCGGTGGGCCTTCCAGCCGCCGCCGATTTCCTGTCGCTTCGTGTGCTCCGGCCGTCCGGCGATCTCAGTCCCGCAGTTCTTCGCAGTGGTCCTGGATCTTCCGCACAGCCGCGGCGATGTCCTCCATGTCGGCCGTGGTGCCCAGCAGCATGTTCTGGGTGAGCCACACGGCCTCGTCGGCGCAGATGCGTTCGGTCACCGGGCAATGGACCTTGCGGTAGTCCGGTTGGCCGCCGAAGTACGCGCTGCGGAACGGGCGCTGCGCGAACGTGGCGTTGAACGCGCCCTCCAGGTACAGCGGCCGGTACCCGGCGCCGCATGGGATGCCTTCGGCCCGCAGAGCCTCCAGGAAGCGGCTGCGGGGCGCGCCGCCGAAGGCCTCGCGCCGATACCGGAAGATGAACAGGTGGTTGGCGTGGACGGTGACGCGCTCGTCTTCGGCCAAGGGATCGATGCCGTCGATGTCGGCCAGCAGCCGCCGGAGCGTGGCCGCATTGCGCGTGCGCGTGGCGGTCTGCGCCTCCAAGTTGCGCATCTGGCTCAGCAGCAAGGCGGCATGGAACTCGGACATGCGGTAGTTGCTGCCGATGATCGGGTGTTCGTACCAGGCGCCCTGGCGCACGCGACCGCAGTTGTGGATCGACCAGGCGCGGTCGTACAGCTCCGGATCGTCGGTGGTGATGAAGCCGCCTTCGCCCGCGCACAGGTTCTTGCTGGCCTGGAAGCTGAAGGTTCCCATGTCGCCGATGGCGCCCACGCGCCGGCCCTTCCAGGCGGCGGCGTGTGCCTGGCAGGCGTCCTCGATGACGCGGATGCCGCGCGGGCGGGCCAGCGCCAGGATGGCGTCCAGGTCCGCGGGCCGCCCCCCGATGTGCACGGGCACGATGGCCCGCGTCTGCTCCGTGATCGCCGCCGCCACGGAGGCTGGGTCGATGTTGTAGGTATCGGGCTGGACATCGGCGAAGACGGGAATGCCGCCGACCGCCACCACGCTGCTGGCGGTCGCCACGAAGGTGTAGGCCGGGACGATCACCTCGTCGCCCGGACGCACCCCCACGGCCTCCAGCGCGACCTGCAGCGCGGTCGTGCCGCTGCTCAGGCCGATGCCGTATCGCGCCTCCTGGAACGCGGCGAACTTGGCCTGGAATTCCTCGATGCGATCCGCCAGAAACCAGCGGCCGCTGCGCAAGACGCCCAGCAGCGCCTGTTCGTCCTCTGGGCCGTACACGGGCCACGCCGGGAAGGGGGTGCGCCGCCGGGGAGTGCCGCCGCGAATGCCGAGCGTGTTCATCTGTCGTCTCCGGATCAATGAAAGCCTGGACGGCAGTGCAGTGCATTGCCCTAGAACGCCGAACGCAGGGAACGCTACCGCGCTGTTCCCTGCGTAGGATACGCAAACTGCTCGGCGCTGTCAGCTTCTCAGCCGCGGCCTTTCACGCCAGCACGCCGCGTGGCCAGGCGGTCACAGTTTGACGCCGTACTCCTTGAGCATCTCGGGGACGCCCTTCTTGTTCAGCGTGCGCAGGGCGCGGGCGCTCAGCCGGACGCGGACTGTGCGGTTCTCTTCGGGGATGTACACCCGCTTGGTGATCAGGTTGGGCTGCTGCACGCGTTTCGTCTTCCGGTGCGAGTGGCTGACGCGGTTGCCGGTCAGGCCCTTCTTGCCCGTGATCATGCATGCTCTGGACATCGTGGCTCTCCTTGAGAGGCTAAAGAAACTAGCGCCGCGGCCGGCTTGCGTCAAGGCGAGCGGTGCCTCAGGTCGGCGTGCCGCCCGCCCGCCGGGATCCCCCGTCCGCCCCAGGCGCCCCCCGCACGCGCGGCCGGGAGACGGCACGTGCGGCCTCCCGGCAGGCGCGCACGCGCGGCGCCAACAGCCGGCCGGGCCGGCGGCTGCGGGCCTCGGGTCGGGATCTGCCGCAGGGCTCCAGCGCCACGCGACGGCTCGGGCCGCTGTCGCTTGACACCGCTCCAGCGGCCGCACAGCTTAGCGCTGCCTTTGCTCTTGTCGGGCAGTCGCCGCGGCCGCGTTCGAGCACGCCGGGCGAATCCCTGCTGGTGCGGGCGCGGCTGTGAGGCGGCAGCCCCACGCAGCCCCGTGTCATCCCAACCGCGCCGCTGCCCATGCTCTCTCGCGCCTCGATAATCCGCTGTGCGAACGTCTCGCGTCGTCGCGGTTCCCGCCGGTGCCCTGCGCTCCATCTGTCGATGCCCGTCCATGGCTGCTGCTCCGCGCGTGGCTGAGCCGCGCAGGCCCCGCTGGTTCTGGCGTCGGGTGGCGCCCGCGGTCAGGCGGCTGGTCTTCGTCGCGGCTGGGCTCGGGTGCGCGACGCCGCTCCGGGCGGCGGAGGTGCGCCTGCTGGAAGCGAGCCCCGATCAGGTGCTGCTCGAGTATGCGACGGCTCCCGGCGAACAGCTGCTGAGCCAGTCCACGGTGGCGCTCATCGGGGTGCCGCTGGACGCCGAGCCGGAACTGGAGGTGGTCGCCGCTGACGGCCGGCCCGTTCCAGATCGGGCCTGGGAGTCGCCCGCGGCGCGAGCCGCCATGGTGCCCGGTCCGGCCACCCTCGGGCCGGGCGGATTCGTGCGCGCCCAGCGGGTGGCCGAGGTGGCGTTCGGGCCCCGGTACGGCGTTGACGGGAGCATCGAGGCGTACGACCGGATCGTGGTGCGCGTCCGCTTCCACAGCAGCGGCGCCGGGGGCCTGGCCAGAGCGGACAGCCCGTGGGGCGAGGCGTACCTGAGGCAGGTCCTGCTGAACTACGCCCAGGCTCGATCCTGGCGGGGCGCGCCGGCGAGCGCTGCCGGGCGGCCTGCAGCGACGGCGGCGGCACGACCGAAGCTGCGGATCCGCGTGCGCGGAGAAGGCATGTACCGCATCACCGGCGCCGAGCTGGAGGCCGCCGGATGGGCAGGGGCTCCGTGGCCCTCCTCGGCCCTCCATCTGTACTACGGCGGCGGCCTGCCTTTGCCCGAAGACAGTCCGGGGATCGAGCTGCAGGAAGTCCCCCTGATCGTGGCGGACGGCGGCGACGGCCGCCTGGATCGCGACGACTACGTGCTGTTCTATGGCGAGCCTGCTTCCCGCTGGCAATACGATGCGGACGAGGGGCGGTACCGGTTCGTCCGCAATCTGTACACCCTCGACAACGTGTACTGGCTCGGCCTGGACGGCGGCGCGGACGGCGTCCGCGCCCAAGTGCGCAGCAGCCCCACGGCCGGTCCGGGCGAGGCGGTCTGGGCCTACCGCGAGCGCGTCCACGAGGAGCTCGAGCAGTACATCGCGGTGCAGACGTACACCATCAGCTCGGGCTACGAGTGGTACTGGGAGGCGTTCAACGGCAACGCGCGCAACTACCCCTTCGTGATCCGTCAGGCGGTGGCGGATTCGGTGGACATCGCGATCCAATTCCACGGACTGTCAGGGTACCACGCGCGCTTCGAGGTGAGCTGGAACGGCGATCCAGTGGCCTCGTTCTCGGTGCTCGGCGACGGGTACCGGCAGGTCCACCTGCGCGCCCCGGCGCCGCGCGAAGGCAGCAACCAGCTCGGGCTGGTCCATGGCAACGAAGTCCCGGCGCGACTGGACTGGTACGAGCTGGAGTTCAGCCGGCTGCTGGTGGCGGAGCGCAACGAGCTGCGTTTCGACACGCCGCTGCGCGCCGGCGTGGGCGAGTACCACCTGGCCGGGTTCGAGCAAAGCCAGCCGCGCGTGTTCCAGGTGCGTCCCGAGCTGGCCGAGATCGTCGACAGCGCCTACGACCCGGCCACCGGCCGCGTGGTCTTCGCGGATGCGGCCAGCGCGGTGCCGCGGCGCTACCTGGTGCTCACGGACACGCAGTGGCGGCGGCCGGCCGCGGTGGAGCTGGATGCGCCCTCGGCGCTCCGGCAGCAGCGGGCCGGCGCCGAGTACCTGCTGGTCACCCACGGCGATTTCCGCGCCAGTGCCGAGCGTCTGGCGGCCTGGCGGGGCGCGGACGATCGCTTCGGCCCGCCTCTGCGCGCGCAGGTCGTCGACATCCAGGACGTGTACGACGAGTTCAGCGGCGGCATGCTGGATCCGACCGCGCTGCGCGCCTTCCTGCGGTACGCCTTCGCACGCTGGCAGCCGGCGCCGTTCTTCGTGCTGCTGCTCGGCGACGGCACGTACGACTACAAGAACAACTCGGGGGCCAGCCGCGGGAACTGGATCCCGGCGTACCAGGACGGCGAGAGCACGTACGACGAGTGGTACGTGTGCGTCAGCGGCGACGACGTGCTGCCCGACATGGCCATCGGCCGCATCCCGGTGCAGACGGCTGCCGAGGCGGAGCAGGTCGTCGCCAAGCTGCTGGACTACGATCGCGGCGTGGACCAGGGGCCCTGGCAGAGCCGCGGCCTGCTGGTAGCCGACGACACCCGCAATCCGCAGGAGCCGGGCTCGGTGGAGACCAGCTTCCTGCTGGATGCGGAGTACATGGCGCGCAACCTGCTGCCGGAGGATCTGGATCTGCGCAAGCTGTACCTGGCCGCATACCCGCTGGAGGGACAGACCAAGCCCCGGGCCCAGGCCGAGTTCCTGCGGCGGTTCAACGAAGGCGCTCTGTACGTGACGTTCATCGGCCACGGCAACCCGGACGTGCTGGCTCACGAGCGCGTCTTCGTGGTCTCGCGGGATCTGCAGGCCATCCACAACGGCCGCCGACTGCCGCTGATGTACACGGCCGCCAGCCAGGTGGGGGTGTTCGACGATCCGCTGCGGATCAGCATGCCGGAGGCACTGCTGCGGCGCGCCGAAGGCGGGGTGGTGGCGATGATCTGCGCCACCCGAGTCGGGTACCATGACAGCAACATGCTGTTGGCCAACGAGGTGCACCGGCAGCTCTTTCGCGGCCCGACGCGCCATGTCCCCATCGGGCTGGCGCTGATGGCTGCCAAGCGCAGAGTGCAGGCCGGCACCGAAGGACTGGCGCAGATCAATATCCGCCGGTACTCGCTGTTCGGCGATCCGGCGCAGTGCCTGGCCTGGCCTCGCTACCGGGTGGAACTGGGCGTGCCGGACACGCTACCGGCCCTCGGCGAGGTGCAGATCGCGGGGCGAGTGCTGGACGCGGCCGGCCAGCCGGCGGTGGACTATCAGGGTCAGGCCTTGGTCCAGGCGTTCGACTCCTCGGTGCTCAGCGATCTGGAAGGGCTGCTGTACCAGGCGATGGGCGCGCCGCTGTTCCGCGGCCTGTATCCCGTGCGCGCTGGCTGCGTGAACGCCACCTTCCGCGTTCCCAAGGACATCTCCTACGGAGCGACGAACGGGCGCGTCAGCGCGTACGTGTGGGGTGCCGACGCTCCGGCCGGGTTCGGGTCGGTCTCCGGTCTGGTGCTGGCGGGCACCGCCCCCGAGGTGGGGCGCGACGATGCGGGGCCCCAGATCCAATTGGGGATCGTCGGGCAGCCGGGGTTCGTCAGCGGCGACGCGATCCCGCCCGACGCGGTGCTGCGCGCGACGATCTTCGACCCGAGCGGCATCAACGTGACCGGCGAGACCGGCCACGAGATCCAGCTCTGGCTGGATGGCGAAGCCCAAGCGGTCACCGAGCGGTTCCTCGCGGACGGCGACTACCGCACGGGCCATCTGGACTTCCCGTTGTCGGCGCTGGAACTCGGCATGCACCTGATCCGTCTGAAGGCCTGGGATTCGTTCAACAACTCGGCGCAGGCCGAGACCGCGCTGCGGGTCAGCGACAGCGGCGAAGTCCTGCTCACCGACGCGCTGTTCCACCCGAACCCGCTGCGAGCTGGCGGCGGTCATTTCACCTTCAATCTGGCGAGCGCGGCCGCCCAGGCGCGGATCCGGATCTTCGCCGTAAGTGGACGATTGGTGGACCAGATCCAAGGGACCGTGCAGCCCGGATTCAATCGGCTGGCCTGGTCGCCGCCCGCGTCGCTGGCGAACGGCGTCTATCTGTACCGCATCGAGGTCGAGCGCCCCGCTGGACCGCCTCTGCAGCGGACCGGGGCCCTGCAGCTGCTGCGTTGAGAGAGCCGTCGGGCGGGCGGCGGAAGGTTCTCGGCCGCACCGTGGCCGCCGCGCCACTGCGGGTGCACGCGCGGTTCGCCGCCGGCCGCGCCGCTGCCCGGTCTGTCGTGCCGGTTCCGCGCCAGACGCCTCCCGGTAGCGACTTGGCCAACGAACCGTATCTTATGGCCATCACATGGAGGACCAGTCGATGAGGAAGTCATCGTTGTTGCTGGCAGCGATCGTCCTGCTGCTGGGGGCGCATGGACCAGCGGCGGCCACGCCGGAAAGCCGGGCGGCCGTGCTGTTCCTGCTCGTGGAACCCGGGGCACGGGCCCAGGGCATGGGCGAATCGTACGTGGCCATCGCTGACGATGCTACTGCCAGCTACTTCAACCCCGCGGCGTTGGCCGGCCAGCAACGGCGCAAGGTCAACCTGACCCACATGCCGTGGCTGCCGGGGCTGGTCGACGATCTGTCCTACGAGTTTCTGGCCTACTCGCAGCCCGTGGAGGGGTGGGGCAATATCGGTGCGAACGTGGCGCTGCTGAACCTGGGCGAGCAGCAGCGCACCGACGAGCGCGGCAACCTGCAGGGCACGTTCCGCAGCTACGATGTGGCCGTCTCGGCGGCGTACGGTTCCCAGATCGGCCGCAACCTGAGCGCCGGCGTGGGTCTGAAGTTCATCCGCAGCAGCTTGGCGGACCGCGGCGCAGGCATGGAGCGCGGGAGCGGCGTGGGCAACAGCTTCGCGGCCGACGTGGGGCTGCTGTGGCAGCCTCGGCCGAGCCTCCGGTTCGGGGCCGCGCTGCGCAACATGGGGCCGAAGATCGCCTACATCGATGCCAGCCAAGCCGACCCGCTGCCGCAGCACATCGTGGTGGGCGCTGCCTACCAGGTGCTGGACACGCAGTACCACGACGTGCTGTTGGCGCTGGACGTGTACAAGCCGCTGATCGCCCGCAACTCTTTCGCCGTGAATCTGGTCAAGGCTTGGGCCGACGAATCCCTCAGCAGCGAGTTCAAGGAGATGGACCTGCACCTGGGTGCCGAGTACCGCTACGGGCTGTCCGCCCAGAAGGACCAATCCTTCTTCGCGCTGCGAGGTGGGTACTCGCTCGATCACGACGGCGACCTGCGCCTGTGGACCGCTGGCGTGGGGCTCAAGTTCAATCTGGTCCAGGTCGACGTGGCGTACATCTTCGGCAACGACACGCCCCACGACGATAGTCAGCGGTACTCCATGAACCTGGTCTTCTGAGCCGCGGCGATTCGGCCTCGTTCGGTCGTGGTGCGCACCGACGACCCCGCGCCTGCAGGCATGCGGCCGGCTGGCCGCGCGCCGGAGTCGAGCCCCGGCACCGCGGCCTGTGGGCGCGCCGCTGATCGGGGCTCGCTCGGCGCGATCCCCGCCCGGCGGGCCGTGTTCGACGAGCGGGGCGCTGCGGGGGGAGCTCGTCGCTGGTGACCTGGATGTTCTCGGCTTGTGCCTCGTCCCCGGATTGTCGGTAGCCGCTCATGGGCAACTCGATGTGCCGCTCCGCGCTGCGTGTGCTGTGCTGTTGCACTGGGGTCCTGAGCGCCATCCTGTGGGGAGCCTTGCTGTGGTGCGGTCCGGTGGCCGCCGCGTCGCAGTGGCGCATCCTGGCCCTGCGGGTGGACTTCCCGGCCGAAGCTCCCGACGAGCCTTCGACCACGGGCACCGGCGTCTTCGACCTGCGCTCGCCCGCACAGGCGCTGGCCGACTACCATCTGCCGTTCGACACTCCGCCACACGATCGAGCGTACTTCGAGACCCACCTGGAGGCGCTGGCCCGGTACTACCGCACGGTCTCGCGGGGCCAGGTGGACGTGCAGTACGCGGTCTATCCGTTGGCCCCGACCTCGGCCTACACGCTGCCGCGGCCCATGCTCGCCTATGGCAACGGCCGCACCGAAGAGGAGATCGGCCAGCGCTGGGTCGCCCTCCTGCAGGACGCGATCGCCCGGGCCGAGGCTGACCCGCAGGGCCCGCGCTTCGCCGAGTACAACAGCTTTCTCGTGCTGCACGCCGGCGTCGGGTACGAGACGGGGCAGGCGAACGACATCCGCTCCGTGTTCCTCGACGCCGCGGATCTGCGGCGCTACGCGCAAGGACCGGTACGGGCCGGTGGCGGCCAGGTGGAGCTCACCTCGGCCTGGATCCTGCCGGAGACACCCAGCTACACCGGAGAAGCCGGCCTGAACGGACTGCTGGCCAAGTTCTTCGGCCACCAGCTCGGCTTGCCCGGGCTGTCGAACTTCGCGACTGGCCTGCCGGCTGTGGGGGGCTGGTGTCTGATGGACGTGGGCGCCAACCGCTACAACTTCCTCCGGCGGGCGCGTCCGGGACAGGCGGACACCCTGGTGGCCGGCGTCGGCTTCGTGCCGCCGCATCCCTGTGCGTGGTCGCAGGCCCAGCTTGGCTGGCTGCATCCCTTGGTCGTCCAGCGCGACACCACCGTGGCCCTGTTGGCGCTGGATCGCGCTGGCGAGCTGCCGCGGGCCGTGCGCATTCCGCTGGACCGCGACCAGTATCTGTTGCTGGAGAATCGGCAGCAGCGCGCCCACGTGGGGGTGCCGCCGGGTGTGGCCACGCCGTACGCCCAGACGGACCGGATCGCGTGGCTGGACGAGTCCGAGGTCGCCTTCTCGCAGCCGGGGCACTCCGGCATCTGGCTCGGGGTGGACGAGTACGACGCGTTCGTCCCGGGCTCGGGCGTGCTCGTCTGGCAGGTGGACGACAGCGTCATCGCCGCCGGCCGCGAGGCGAACGCCATCGACAACGACCCGCTGCATCCGGGCATCGTGCTGATCGAGGCCGATGGCCATCGCGACATCGGCCAGGCGGTGTTCGGCCGGCTGGACCAGATCGAGGGCTCGCCGGACGACCCGTTCTTCGCGGGCGGCACCAGCCGGCTGGAACCCACTGGCTGGCCGCGCGTGCGCACGCGGGGCGGTTGGGATGCGGGCGTGGCCCTGGAGGTGCTGGACGTGCCGGGCGATACGATGCGCGTGCGCCTTCGGTTCCCCTGGCAGTTGGCCGGCTGGCCGCAGCCGCTGGCCGAGGGGCGGCGACTGGCGGCGGCGGATATCGACGGCGACGGACATCCGGAGTTGGTAGCCGAGGATGCCGCGGGGGTGCGCGCCTGGTCCGTGGACGGCAGCGTGCGCCTGGACTTGGCGGGCGCCCGGCTCTTGGCCGCAGGCGATGTCGACGGGCGGGCAGGCGCCGAGCTGATCGTCGCTGGCGCTGAATACGTGGAGGCCTGGTCAGCGGGGGCACCGGCACCCCAGTGGCGCGTGCCTGCGGTCGCACCGACAGGCCGGGCGCTCATCGCTTCCCTGGGCGGGGTGGCGGGCGCGGTGGTGGGGCTCGCTGTCGGCGAGCCGGGCGCGCGGCAACTGCTGCTGCTGGGCGGCGCCGACGGAACAGTGCTGGCGACGTTCGCGGAGCCGGGGCCATGGCTGGCGGCCGCGCCTCTGGCCGACGCTGGTGCGGTGGAGCTGACGGACGGTCGGTCGCGGTTCGCGGGGACAG
>Ga0067045_1031491_pt1 | contig 12158 bp, 9 predicted proteins | sample TerdegcTABiofilm_FD_59184 | JGI IMG/M metagenome (GOLD analysis project Ga0067045, IMG submission 59184) | Combined Assembly of (Gp0054472, Gp0054536) Wastewater bioreactor microbial communities from Singapore -Terephthalate degrading...
CGCTTTGAATTCCTATAAAGTCATAGTCAAGGAAGGCTACGGGTTGTGGCGTCAGATCAGTAATTTGAGTAATTTAAGTTCCGACAAAAAAAAGCAGATAGAAAAATTAACTCTTAAAAGCCTGAAGCATCCGTTCTACGTCAGACCCGGCACTCTAGATGCCCATAATCTGGTGTCCTGCGTTATTCGCGAAGAATACGGACTCCTTCCCAAAAATTTTCCCGATCCCCGATGGATGATTGATGCTGGTGTCTATACCGGAGACACGACTGTCTACTTCCTCAATAGATTTCCGAAATTGAACGTGATAGGTCTAGAAGCCAATCGCGACAACTTTAAAATTGCTAGCATGAACCTCAAACCTTATGGCGAGAGAGTTGAAATCCTGTTTAGGGCTTTATGGAAGTCATCCTGCAAACTGAAATTGAAGGGGGACCTAAATGGTTCCCATGTAGAAGAGATCTCTTCAGATTTAGACGTCGATTATGATGTTTATGGCCTTTCTATCGCAGACATCGTTCAAAAATACAACATTTCGGAAATTGACATCTTAAAGATGGATATAGAGGGGGCAGAAGCAACAGTTTTTGAATCTGGTTATGAAGAATGGCTTCCTAAAGTCAATTTGTTGATAATCGAGATTCATGGTGATAGGTGCTTCAATGTGGTTGAAAAAGCCCTATTGAAATTTAACTTCAAGATGACAAGATATCGATCAGTATATTACTGCTCGCTCTAGGATCGTCATTCAAACCAGAGTTTTAAAGAAAGTTTCGTTTGCTGGAACAAGAGTTACGGGAGATCAGTTTACCTTTGACAGGTAATCAAGCTGAAGTTGTTCGGCAAACGGACTCCATGACTATCCTCAAGAGAAAACTCTTGATAATTGCAAAGGAACCGGCTCCTTACGATTATGACCTATTTAACGCTTTTAGCGATGACATTAAGTGGGATACCTTCGTATTTTTCACGCAGCAACGCGACTGGGACTGTATAAAGGGCCATAATTTCAAAGAACTTCCTGGAGCGAGATTCAAATACGAGGTCGCAAGGGGTAGGCCATTCCAGTCTTTAATTATGAGCGCTATTAAATTGGCGAGGTTATTCTACGAGACTTGTCCGGATTTTACAATTGTTAAAGGTTATAACAGTGTGCTGTCAATTAGCGCTCTTACGATGTGTATTCTCTCTAATCGACCATTTGCCCTCTTTGGGGACTGGTTCAACAATTCCGAATCTTCAGGTATCAAGAGGATCAAGAATGTTTTACGGGATGCTTTGCGGGCAATCATTTTTAGAAAAGCAACCGCAATACTGACATGCGGGAAAGAGGGTGTCCGCTCGGCAATAGAAGCCGGATGCTTGTCAACCAAAGTTGTCAATTTCCCTTACGCTGTTGATCGCTCACGTCTGTCAAACTTTTCAGCGAATGATTTGCCAGCCGTTTGCGAATTCGATCTTGAAAGCGATAAAACGATAATCATGTTCAGCGGTCGACTCATTCAAAGAAAAGGTCTCTCCACATTGCTTGATTCCTTGGCTCGTCTACAGGATTTGTCGGGCTGGGTGACCTGGATTGAAGGAGATGGCCCCCTTGAAAGCAATTATAAGGAAGCTGTGAAAATCCTGGGAATCGAGTCTCGATGCAGGTTTCTGGGATTTTGTCAGATGAGCTTACATTCAAAATTGTTGCAGTCCTCTGATATTGTTGTCGTACCTTCTTTTCACGACCCGTGGGGTATTGTCGTAGATGAGGCAATGCAGCTTGGCAAGGCTGTTTGCGCATCAAGGCAGACTAAGTCAGCCATGGACAGGATTGATAACAGGGTAAATGGCTATCTTTTTGAGGCCGGTTCTTGCGGAGACCTTACCTTATGTCTCAGTGAACTAATCCAGGACCCTCAATTGCGATCTAGACTAGGGAACTCAGCTTCAGAATCATCTGCTACGTGGAGTCCACAACGAAACGTCGTATTGTTGAATCAGATATTTGAACGATTGTCCCAACCACCAAGAGTCAAGAATGGACTGTAAGTCTCATTTTTGGATAGATACATTCTAGAGTATTGGTATGCTACATGTAGCGGTTGATGCTGTTGGATCAAAAAATAGTGGTGGGGCTATGGTCCTGTTGGATTTTCTGGATGCAGCCTGCAAAGATTCAGAAATTTCCAAGTTAACTGTTTTTTGCTCACCTCGATCGGTTAGAAATTTTGATCTGCCAAAATCTGAGAAAATCCATGAATATCCCAAACCTCTAAGCGAGAGGTTTTATGTGTTAAGGGTATTATGGTACGAACATTTTCTTGGACGAGCTGTTACAAAAATCGGGGCAGATGTTCTGATCAACATGAGCCAATTAGGAATTGGCTCAAAAACTGTACCGCATATCACATTTATTCAACAACCAAAGCCATTTACTGATGAATGGTTGATCAGAGAAAAACTGTTACAACGAATAAGACTCATGGTCCACAAAACGCTTATAGGAAGGTCCTGCTCAAGGGCGTCTGCAATAGTCGTTCAAAACAGAGTTATCAAGGAAAAAATTCGGGAGTCATTCAAGGTTGATAAGGAAAACATAGAGGTAGTGACACCTGGTCCGCCTCCGCTACCAGAAGTTCAATCGACCTCCAGAAAACTCGACAGAATGAAGGCGTGTGCTCCAGGCGCCAGACTTCTGTATGTAGGATCTGACTCGCCTCATAAGAATGTTGGCGTGGCTATAGAAGCCATTAAAATTCTGAGAAGAGAAATACCTGAAGCCTCACTGTTTGTAACATGGCCATCAAATTCCTCAGACATCCAGGAACCGGGGATTAGTCGCTTGGGATTTTTGGATCGTGATGAATTGCGGGAAGCTTATCTTAACGCTAATATTTTGATATTGCCTTCATTGGCAGAAACAGTTGGATTGCCTACCTTAGAAGCTATGAGTCTGGGTATCCCCGTCCTGGTGGCTGATCGGCCGTACGCCCACGACATATGTGAGGACGCCGCATTGTTCTTTGATCCGCTCTCCCCCGAAGATTGTGCCCAAAAAGCTCTGAAACTCTTAAACTCACCAAGCCTCAGGGAGCTTCTGGTCGCGAAAGGTTACGATCTGGTAAAAAGACGACTGGCAAGCAACCCTTATCAAAGAATGTTAGAAATAGTTAAAAACGTAGCAAATGGCGTTTATAAAAAACACAACACATCATAACGAAACTCCGAAGTGAACTTTCTGCCCTGGCGATCCATGTTTTAAGATGCGGACTCGTGTATTTTCGTTAAGATGTCACTCAAATCAAATTATTTATGTTTGACAATAACCTTATCCCATCATCGTTCTGGTTTATCCCATCCCGATATTTTCATACCATAAAGTATCTCAAGCCTAAGCAAGTTCTCGAAAGAATTAGACTAAGAATAAAGTGTGTGAAGCCCGATTTGGGCGTCGCTCCAGTCATTCGGGAGAATTCTGGTCGCTGGGTGTATCCATGCTCCAGGCATTCTTCAATGCTTGGAGCCCATTTATTCAGATTTCTTAATCACCAGCGCGCAATCATGGCGCCTGACGATTGGAATGCATCCGATGTCTCGCGGCTTTGGCTTTATAATCTTCATTATTTTGATGATTTAAACTCAACTGGATCTCATGAAAGACAATCATGGCATGAACAGCTGGTGAACAGGTGGATTGTTGAAAATCCTCCTGGTCAAGGGGTGGGGTGGGAGCCTTATCCGGTTTCACTAAGAATCGTGAACTGGATCAAATGGATACTTTCTGGGGCTAAGGTCAACGAAAATATGATCCATAGCCTTGCAATCCAGACCAGGTGGCTCTACGAAAATATAGAATGGCATTTGCTTGGGAATCATCTTTTCTCAAACGCCAAGGCATTGATTTTTAGCGGGCTGTTTTTCGATGGCTCTGAATCATCCGGATGGCTGGAAACAGGCGCTAAAATAATAGGTCAGGAATTGGATGAACAAATTCTCAGTGACGGTGGCCAGTTTGAGCGCAGTCCTATGTATCATTGTCTTGCATTGGAGGATGTCCTGGATCTGGTAAATGCTTCACATGCTTGGCCAGGAGTCATGTATGCCGAATTTGTTTCAAGGTTAAACGGAAAAGCGGTTAAGATGATCGAATGGATGGAGGCTATGACTCATCCGGACGGCTTTGTTGCTCAGTTCAATGACTGCACGCTGAATGGGGCGCCCAAGCCCTCTGAACTTCTAGCATATGCTAACCGATTGGGTATCGAGGCCTCCGTGGTTACTCATGAGAGTTTGACTAATCTGAGTCCTTCGGGATACATCAGGGTCCAGAATCGGACGTCCTGTTTAATTGTGGATGTGGGACTCATTGGACCGGATTATCTTCCTGGTCACGCCCATGCGGACACGCTCAGTTTTGAACTCTCTCTATTCGGTGAGCGATGGGTTGTTGACAGTGGATGTTCGCTGTACGAGGAAGGTTCTGAGAGACTAAGGCAAAGGGGAACCTCAGCCCATAATACCGTAATGGTCGATGGACAGGATTCATCAGAAGTATGGAGTAGTTTCAGAGTAGCTAAAAGGGCTAGACCTTTTGGACTGGAAATAATTAAATCCCCGGGATCATATGAAATCACCTGTTCTCATGATGGGTACCGTCGGTTACCCGGTCATGTCATTCACTCGAGAAAGTGGATACTGAGGGATTCCCAACTGGAGATACGAGATTGTCTCGATGGCCATTATAATAAGGCTCAAGCGTTTATACATTTTCATCCCGAAGTTGAAGTGTCAGGGAATGATAAACGTTCTATAGATATTAGTATGCATGACAAGACTGCAACAATATCGATTGAGGGCGGAACATTTGAAATTCAAGATTCTGTCTGGCATCCGGAATTCGGCATTTCGATCCCCAGTAAGATGGTTGCCGTAAAATTTGTAGAACCGCAATTGTCGATATCAATTAGCTGGTAAGAATAGGCATGCGCATACTTTTCTTGTCTGATAATTTTCCGCCGGAAGTCAACGCTCCTGCTTCAAGAACCTACGAACATTGCAGGGAATGGGTCTCCCTTGGACACGAGGTAACTGTCATCACGGGTGCGCCTAATTTCCCTAAGGGGATTTTGTATCCTGGCTACAAGAACGCCTTTTATCAAACCGAAATAATAGATGGGATTCGAGTGGTGAGAGTCTGGACTTTGATTGCCGCTAACCGTGGAGTATGGAAAAGATCTCTTGATTACAGCAGCTTCATGGCCTCATCTTTTCTCGCCTCCCTTGCTAATCGAGGATTTGACGTTGTGATAGGGACATCACCTCAGATTTTTACTGTCTGCTCAGCGTTTATGGTGGGAAAGCTTAAGAAGATTCCTTTCGTGTTTGAGCTTCGCGACCTTTGGCCTGAATCTATAAAGGCAGTAGATGCTCTCAGAATGTCGGCTATTATCAAAGTTTTTGAGAGACTGGAGCTATATCTCTACAAAAAGTCTAGCAAAATAATTTCAGTAACCGAGTCATTCAAAGAAAATTTGATCTCACGTGGCGTAGAACCGTCCAAAATAGAAGTTGTAATCAATGGGGTTGATCTAACACGCTTCAGACCGCAATTGAAGGATCAGGAACTCATCGACCGATATGGGCTTGGTGGAAAATTCGTAGTCGGTTACGTTGGAACGCATGGTATGGCGCATGCGCTCGACACCTTATTGTATAGCGCTGTCATGTTTCAGAATGGAGATTCAGGAGACGATCAGATACGTTTTCTCTTTCTTGGCGATGGAGCTGAGAAGCTGAAACTAATGGAACTAGCTCAATCACTTTCCTTGAAAAATGTTGTTTTCGTTGATTCTGTGCCGAAAAATGAAGTTGCACGCCACTGGTCTTTGCTTGATGTTGCTATCATTCATTTAAAGAAGGACCCTTTGTTCCGGACTGTTATTCCTTCAAAACTTTTTGAATGTATGGGAATGGGAATACCTATAGCCCACGGAGTTAAAGGAGAATCAGCCAGAATAGTGGAAAATCACAACTTAGGCCTTTTGTTTGAGCCCGAAAACCCCACTTCGCTTTATCAAACTCTAAAAAAGATGCAATCCAACCCTGTTCAACTTAAAGCGTTTCATAGGAACTCCATAAATTCGGCCCCACTTTATGACCGTAAGAAACTTGCTGTGAAGATGCTTGAAGCTATTGAAAAAACTGTGCATTCAAGTTGATGATGATATTTGAGAACGCCTTAATGCTATGAAGAATATAATGATTGTCTTTGGGACTCGACCTGAAGCGATAAAATTAGCGCCAGTAGCTCTGGAGCTTCAGAAACGACCAGAGGCCAAAACCACAATCTGTGTTACAGCCCAGCATCGGCAGATGCTAGATCAAGTTCTTGGACTATTCGATCTCAAACCGGACATCGATCTGGACCTGATGCAGCCCAACCAGACTCTTGCAGAACTCACCGCCCGAGTTCTGGCTAGGATGGACGAAACACTTTCTAACGAAAAGCCGGACACAGTGGTCATCCAGGGGGACACCACAACTGTAATGGCTACTGCTATGGCGGCCTTTTACAGACAAATCCGGGTTGCTCATGTTGAGGCAGGCCTTCGGTCAGGTGACATGCGGTCCCCCTTTCCGGAAGAAATGAACAGGCGTGTAGCCACAACGGTGAGTGAATTGCATTTTGCGCCGACCAAAGCGGCAGTGAATGCATTACAAAAGGAAGGTGTCCCGAGCGAAAAAATCTTTTTGACAGGCAACTCAGTAATAGACGCATTGAAGTTGATTGTCGATAAACCAATTCCCAAAATGGCCAAGGACCTTTTGGAACAACTGGTAATTGATAAATCCAGTTCCCGACGGAAGCTGATTTTGGTCACAGCCCACAGAAGAGAGAATTTTGGCCCGCGTCTTGAGAGCATATGTGAGGCCCTAAAAGCATTGGCGCTCAGGAACGGCGACGTGGTGATATTGTATCCAGTCCATTTGAATCCAAATGTTTATGAACCTGTTCACAGAATCCTCGGTGGATTGGACCGGGTGATGCTTACAGAGCCTTTGACTTACGATGTTTTGGCTCACCTGATGAAAGCATCATATCTGGCGCTGACTGATTCAGGTGGGATCCAGGAGGAGGCTCCTTCTTTAGGCAAACCCGTGCTTGTCATGCGGACTGAAACAGAGCGTCCAGAAGGGGTGAAAGCGGGAACCGCAAAACTCGTTGGGCCATTTGCGGAGAATATTATACGTGAGACGGAAATTCTCCTGTATGACGAAACTGCTTACCATGAAATGAGTCGGGCAATTAATCCGTATGGAGACGGAAAAGCGGCCAGGCGTATTGTCGATGTTCTCATGACAGGAAATCTTGCTGACACTGAAATTTTTGGAGGCGATTTTTGAACTCCTACGAAAAACGAATAGCGCTGGTCACTAGTTATCTGGAGAGATTGGCTCTCGATCGCGACATAACAGATTATTACAGAGGGCGATCTATTATGAAAAACAATGGTACTGCTCGCATCTGTGGTCCAGGGGAATAAACAGATCAGCGCGCTCAACGAGGGGGTATGCGCGCTCCTTGTAAAAATTTTTGTGAAACCATTTAACAACAAAAAACATAGCCCTGATCTCGCATTTTCAGATAAATATATATTTTCAGATAGTTAGAAAAATCCCGCTGAAAGTCTTCCTTTTCATGGTTTATCAGGGAACCATTAATGCGTTAATAAAGGACTTGATTTTTTGCGTAGACGTGGTAAATAGAAATTGTAAGCAACATTACACGAAGGCGCTGGACGATAGCGCAATCTAAAAAAAAGTTACTTGATATTGGGATTTGGTTTGAATGAGGGGGGCTATGCCAACTTAAGTGATGTTTTCTTAAGGGTATTAAAAGGCAGTATCTTATTCAGCCAAGTGACTTTAACATACAAGATTTTCCAAATGATACACGGGGGACGATTTTTCGCTTGCAAAACGGATGTGTAGTTCGTTTTGCGAGAGGCAAAGGGTTTTACTGAGACACTACAGGGGTCTGTTCCGGCCTTGAGCTGTCCTGCTGGAGCCTTGGGCGACAGGGCTCTCTGGACGCCCCGGGGGGGTAAGTTCCGGACCAGCGAATAACCAAACCTGGTAATTTCTCGGGACAAACCCTTTGCTAATCACACGATTTCAACATTAACATAGCCGCCACGGGCCCAAAAATGAGGTTGGCTCCCCATGCCGCCACAACAGGAGGTAGATAACCTCCGTGCCCCAGTGCTAAAAACATGGAGTGGGCTATCCAATAACTGAAAGCTATAACCAGGGATATTACCAACCCGATAGCCAAGCCACCACGTCGCGGTCCAGCTCCTACTGGATATGGAACGCTCAAAACACCCATTATCAGGCATACCATAGGAAAAGCAATCTTGTCGTGCCAATCGACCAGGAAACGGGTCGGATTCTGGCCCTCAGAAACGAGTTTTTCAATGTGTGACCCCAGTTGTCCAAGGTTCATTTCCTTGGCGGGGATTTCCGGCTCATCAAATTCGTCCGGTGATTTTTTTAGGGGGCCAATCGAACTAGGGGTTGACTCAACTACGTAACGGCCGTTGGCGTCTTTAAAAATCCGATTAACCCCGTAGAAAATCCAGTGATCATTCCACCACTTGGCCTTATCAGCGAAAAGACGGTCCACAAAATCATAATTTGAATCCCATCTGACGACGGAAACCTTTTCCAAAGTTTTGTTTGGCTTGTCAAACTTTTGTATTCGCGTGATCGAGTCAATAGATCTTATCCAGATTTGATCACTTCTAAAAAACGTTTTCTCGGCTTTTCCCGCAATCTGAACATTTTGAATATATTCACTATATCTGTTTGACCATGGGATTACGCTTTCATTTGCGATAAACATGAATCCGGTTGCCAGGGCGCTGACCACAATTACAGGCTTGCCTATGTTCAACGGATCAATTCCTCCGGCCTGCATTGCTATCAATTCAGAATTTTTAGCCAGCATTGACAGTGAGAGCATTCCTGAGAGCAAAATCGACATTGGGACCGCAAAAAAAAGATAGCCTGGTATTTTCACCAGGAAGTATTTCAGCATTAACATGCCGGGTGGGTTGTATTGAAAGTAGTATTTGAGTTTATCGGTCAATTCGACCAGCAGGAAAACAAAGATGAATCCAACCAGGCAAATTATAAAAACCTTCAACATTTCAGAAATTATGTATTTATCGACAACTTTCAATTCTTAGCTAAACCACCAGTATAATTAGATTCAAGTCTTTCCCATCGACCTATGCTCTAGTAGCCATTGATTTTTCAGCAAGTACCTTACAGTGCGCCTTACCCCTTCTTCAATAGACACCTTTGGTTCAAATCCGGCTTTTCTAATTTTGGAAATGTCCAAATGGACAAAAGGACTATCGCCCAACCAGCCCCTTGCTCCTCCAGTGTACTCATATTCCACACCTGTTAAGCCCATTTCTTCAACAACTATATCTGCCAATTTTATCACGTTCAAATAACCTGAGTGTCCAAGGTTTACGATGTTCTTGAGATCCTGCATGTTGGAAAGAGCCTTAAATATGGCGTCAACCCCATCTTCAACATGAAGGTATGATTTTCTCTGAGCGCCGTCACCGAGGATTTGGAGTTTTCTGGGATTATTTTGCAGCTTTTTGATGAAGTCGAATATGACACCGTGAGAATATCTTTCCCCAATCCAGGAGACGAACCTGAATGAAAAACTTTTTATTCCAAAATATTCTCCGTAAGCCTGAATCATTGCTTCCGCTGCAAGCTTGGAAGCTCCATATACAGATGTTTGTAGAGGCGCATAGCTTTCGGGCGTGGGGAAGACATCCGGTTCTCCGTAGACGGTCGCAGAGCTTGTGAATACTATCTCTTTGACTTCATTAAGTTTCATGACTTCGAGCACCCGATGGGTCCCGATTATGTTTTGTTCTAAATCGACCTGAGTGTTGGATCTACCCCCACGAACGTCCGCGTTGGCAGCAAGGTGGAAGACTCTCTGAACACCCACCATGGCTTCGTTGAGTTTGTCCTGGTCAAGAATATCTCCAGTCACAAACTTGATTGATTCTTTGTCGATAAGTGGTTGCAGATGTTTTATGAAGCCAGTGGAAAGATTGTCGTAGACGATTACTTGATTGTTTCTTCGAACCAACTCGTCAACTATGTGACTGCCTATAAAACCAGCTCCACCTGTTACCAAAGTTTTCATAAGTCTATTTTCTCATGTGAGTTTTTTTATCAAGCTATCGGATTCTATGATCCTGTCGATAATATACAGGGGTCTTTGACGCGTTTCCTCATAGGTTCTAAGTAGATACTCGCCGAGTATTCCCATGCAGGTCACACAAATTCCGCAGCACAATAGAATTAACAACGCTACGGCAATAAGCAATGACGAGTGGGAAAGTCCGGTTAACGATGATGTGATTATCCAGAGAATGGAGCCTAAAATAGAAACACCCGCCAAAAATATACCGAGCACGAAAATTAAACGAAGGGGGGCTCTGGAAAACGGAACTATTCCGTCTAGGGCGATATTCAAGGCGCCCAGGAGTGATATTTGTGATTTACCGGACATTCTGGGATCTCGATCAAAAGGAATGATTTTGGTCGAAAAACCTACTAGAGCGTTCATTCCTCTTAAAAAACCATGCCTTTCCCTGATGCGGCAAATCTCCCTGACAACTCGGGCGTCCATGAGTCTGAAGTCGCCGGTATTCTTTGGGATCTGGACCTCTGAAAACTTGTTTAAAATCCAGTAGAACAACTCGGCGGACTTTAGGTAAAGAAAATCTTCGCCTTTCCTGGAAGTCCTCTGAGCGGCGACCACCATGAAACCCTTTCTCCATTCTTCAATCATTTTTTCGATCAATTCAGGAGGGTCTTGGAGATCAGCGTCAATCACCACACATGCTGCGCCAGTTACATGATCAAGACCGGCAAGCAATGATAGCGGCTTTCCTATTCTTCTTGAGAAACTTATCAACCTAATTGGATATCCGGCCTCAATGAGACCAAGTATTCTCTGTTCCGTTTCATCCGGACTCGGGTCCATGGCAAAAATTAATTCCCAATTCAGATCAAGTTTATCAAATATCTTTTTGAGGCGGTCAACGAGTGGACGAACGTTGTCCTGCTCTTTATAGATAGGCACAACCACACTTATTAGTTGCTTTTCACTGATTCTGTTTCCAGGCAAATCGTAGAACTCCGGCAAATTGAATAGTTGTAATGTGTTTTTGAATCAAAGATTCAAATTTTACACAAAAACAGTTCAAAAGATCTGTAAAACGTTATATGAAAGCTAAACGGACTCGATTCTCGTAACAGAACAAGCCTGATTCTTCAAGGAAAAAGGCTGACTGTTGGTTTTGAGGCGCTCTAAGCTTCCATTTTGTCAAATGGCGCCGTATAATAATGCCAATAATTTTGAAAGCGTCTGATTTTGCAGCGCATCGACTTAAGTCTGGGCTTCAGACTCATGGTCTCATTTTAGTTTGGAAAGAGGAGTTATGACAAGCATTCACGTTGAAGATCTAAGCGAAATAAGAAAGAAGCTCACTTTTGAGATTCATGAAAGTAAAGTGGATGAGCTGTTGGACGCTCAATATAAGGATCTTAAGAAGAACCTACAAATAAGAGGCTTCAGGCGAGGCAAGGTTCCCATGGACATGATTAAGACCCTTTATAAGGAACAGGTTCATGGTGAGACTGCCCGGAAGATCATTGAAGACACTTTTGAATTGGGGCTTGACGAGCAGAAGATAAAGCCAATAAGTGTTTTGAGCTTGGATCCGGAAACGGTTGAATACGGTAAGCCATTCAAATATGTCGCCGAGGTTGAAGTCACACCTCCTGTAAACGCAAAGGATTATGGTGGGCTTAGCATTAACAAGACTGTGAGGGAGGTGAAGGACGTTGACGTTGTTGAACGCCTTGACCTGATTCGCGAGCGTCACTCCAAACTTTCTCCTATACCTGATACTCGTGGCGTGGCAATGGGTGATATCCTTACGGTTGATATCACGGCAGAGATGGACGGTCAGAAGGTTGATTCCTTGTCAGTCACCGATTACCACGTAGAGATGGGTAGAAATTTTTATCTGCCCGATTTTGATTCAAAATTTGAGGGTCTGAAG
>Ga0067045_1031492_pt1 | contig 12156 bp, 12 predicted proteins | sample TerdegcTABiofilm_FD_59184 | JGI IMG/M metagenome (GOLD analysis project Ga0067045, IMG submission 59184) | Combined Assembly of (Gp0054472, Gp0054536) Wastewater bioreactor microbial communities from Singapore -Terephthalate degrading...
CCCTCCACGATCTGGCAGTGGTAGAGGTCCATCAGCACCTTGAGGTTGGGGGCCTGCGCCGCATCGAGCAGCTCGTGCGCGTGATCCTGCCGGTTCAGAAAGTAGCGCGGCATGTCGCGCAGGTTGATGGGCTCGATGAGGATGTCGCACCCCGCACGCGCAGCCTCAGCCGCCGCCCAGCGCAGATTGCCAACGCACAGGTCCTTGAGGGATTCGCGCTCCACGCCGGGCGGCACGATGCCCGAGAGCACGTGGATGCGCGGGCAGCCCAGCACCTCGGCATAGCGCAGGGCTTCTTGCACGCCCGCGCGGAACTCGGCCTCATGCCCAGGCAGCGCTGCGGTGCCGCGCGCGTTCTGGTCCCACGCCGCCGCCATGCGGCTGCGGTCGGTGCCGCCAGGCGGGGCATTGAACAGCACCAGCTGCAAGCCGTTGTCCGCAAGCCGGGCCGCCACCTCGACGGGCTCGAAGGCATAGGGAAACAAGAACTCCACCGCCGTGAACCGGTCGCGCGCCGCAGCGGCAAAACGGTCCAGAAACGGCAGCTCGGTGTACATCAGGCTCAGGTTGGCGGCAAACTGGGGCATGGCGGGCGCGGGCGGAAGGTGGAATCAGAGCGCAGCAGCTTATCGTGCAGCATCGGGGCCAGCAGCCCTTGACAAGCCTCAACCAGGCGCCACCCATGAAAAATATGAGCCAAATTGGCACCTAGCGCTTAATGGATAAACGCCATTAGCTATTAATTTGATAGTATTTTGCTCTCCTACCAGGACACCCAATGCGCATCGGAGAACTCGCCCAACGCACCGGCACCACGCCCAAGGCCATCCGGCTGTATGAGTCGCGGGGCCTGCTGGGCACGGTGGCGCGCGCGGGCAGCTACCGCCACTATGGCGAGGCCGATGTGGCCCGCGTGTTGCTGATCCGCCAGGCCCAGGCGCTGGGTTTTCGGCTGTCGGAGCTGGATGGCCTGCCCCACATCGACACCGCTGCAGGCTGGGAACGCATGGCCCAGCTGGTGGCCGGGCGGCGGGCCGCCGTGGCGCAGGAGCTGGCGCGCCTGTCAGCGCTGGACGCGCAGCTGGCGCTGTTGGAAGCCGAGCTGCACACCTGCGACACGCTGGCCGTGCCCGTGGCACCCGAAGCCTGCGCTGCGCCCTCCACACTGGCGGTGGCACCTCCAGCGCACAACCCCGCGCAATTTGGTGCAGCGACCACGGCGGGCGCTGCGAGATTCACCGCGACTTGACCTGACCGCTTGACTCTGCCCCGTGGGGCAGGGTGACCATGGCGCCATCAACAACACCGTGATGGAGCGTCTGTGGCAGAGCAACAAAACATTCTGGTCATCCTGGGCCACCCCACCGCCGAGAGCCTGTGCGCAGGCATGGCACGTGCCTATGCCGAGGGCGCCAGGCGCGCAGGGGCGCAGGTGCGGTTTCTGGACGTGGGTCAGCTGACCTTCAACCCCCTGTTCCAGGGCTATGGCGCTGCCCAGCCGCTGGAACCCGATTTGCTGGCCGCGCAGGCCGACATCACCTGGGCGCACCATCTGGTGTGGGTCTATCCGATCTGGTGGGGCGCCATGCCCGCGCTGCTCAAGGGTTTTATCGACCGCGTGCTGCTGCCCGGCTATGCCTTCAAGTACCGCAAAGGCTCATCACTGTGGGACAAGCTGCTGGCCGGCCGATCGGCCGAGTTGCTGGTGACCATGGACTCGCCGCCCTGGTACTTCCGCTGGGTCACACGCATGCCAGGGCACCACCAGATGAAGAAGGCCATCCTGGAGTTCTGCGGCATCAGCCCCGTGCAGGTGCACAGCTTTGGCCCGGTGCGCAGCGCCAGCACCGAGCGGCTGGCGCAGTGGGTGGAAAAGGCGAGGCAACTGGGGCAGCGCCAGGGGGCACGCTCCGCGCCGGGCAAGCCGCGCCCGGCACCTGTTACTTCGTCGCCGTGAATGCTTGAACGGCAGCTCGGCCCACGGCCGGGTCGTCGGTGAAGAAGCCGTCGATGCCTGCACGCAGGTAGGCCGTGATCTCACCCACGCTGTCGCCGCGTACCGTGCCGTCGGTGGCGGGCGCCTTTTTCAGCCCGGCAGGCAGAAAGGCGTTTTCGGGCCGCAGCGTCCAGATGTGCACGCCCAGGCCTTCGGCGCGGGCGCGCGCCACCAGCGTCGTGGGCTCGCCGGGAACGCCGTCCTTGACCGGCACCACCAGCGTCTTGAAGGGGCCGATGGCATTGGCATAGGTGGCCACCTGCTTGAGGCCCTCGGGCGTGATCAGGTCGGCATAAGCGCGCGTGTTGGCCGCGCCCTGCGCCACAAAGTCATACGGCCGGCCCGAGGGCGCCACCAGTTGCACCAGACGCACGCTGCTGAGCTTGCGGATCGCCTGCAGGTTGCTGACCTCGAACGACTGCACGAACACGGGCGCGTCCTTGTGGTTCCAGCCGTTTTTCTCCAGCACGGCCAGCAGCGGCGCCTCCAGCGGCAGGCCGATGGACTGGAAGTAGGTGGGGTGTTTGGTCTCGGGGTAGATGCCGATGGTCCTGCCCGTCTTGGCCGTGGCCGCCTTGGCCAGGTCGATCACCTCCTGCAACGTGGGCACCTCGAACCGACCGTTGTAGGCCACGTTGGCCGGGCGCTGCGCGGGGATGCGCTCGCGGGCGCGCAGGGTTTTCAGCTCGGCCAGGGTGAAGTCTTCGGTGAACCAGCCGGTGATGGCCTGGCCGTCGATGGTCTTGGTGGTTTTGCGGCCCGCGAACTCAGGGCGGTCCACCACGTCGGTGGTGGCTTCCTTCACAGAGCCATCGGCGCCCAGGATGGCAATGGCGTTCTCGTGCCGCGCCACCAGCACGCCGTCCTTGGTGATGACCAGGTCGGGCTCGATGATGTCGGCGCCGTCGTCAATGGCCCGCTGGTACGCGGCGAGTGTGTGCTCGGGCCGCAGGGCCGAAGCGCCCCGGTGGGCAATCACGGTGGGGGTGGGCGGCCAAGCCTGGGCCACGGCGCTCAGCGCCCAGGTGGTGAGCAGCGCGGCGGCAGTCACGGCGCGCAGTGCAATGCGTTTCATGCGGGTCTCCTACAAACGGAGACCGCACCTTAGCCGATGCGCTTGACAGCGGCGTGTCGCGAGGAGGCCTACGCGTGTTCGAAGTGAAAAACGGCCGTGCCCGCGCGTGCATTAGGCAGCCAGCGCACCTCTTGCCCGTCCTGCAGCCCGAAGGAGTCGAGGATACGCAGGTCGTTCTTGGTCGCCAGCACCTCAAAGTCCTTGTACGTGCCCACGCGGATATTGGGCGTGTCGTACCACTGGTAGGGCAGGCGCCGCGTCACCGGCATGCGCCCGCGCAGGATGGACAGGCGGTTGGGCCAGTGCGCAAAGTTAGGGAAGGCCACCACACCCGTGCGGCCCACGCGCGCTGTCTCGCGCAGCATGGTCTCGGCATTGCGCAGGTGCTGCAGCGTGTCGATCTGCAGCACCACGTCAAAGCTGTTGTCGTCGAACATGGCCAGCCCCTCGTCGAGGTTGAGCTGGATCACATCCACCCCGCGCTGCACGCAGGCCAGCACGTTGGCGTCGTCGATCTCCACGCCATAGCCGCTGCAGCCGCGTTCACGCTGCAGGTAGTCGAGCATGGCGCCGTTGCCGCAACCGAGGTCGAGCACGCGCGAGCCGGGGGGCACCAGGCGCGCCAAGGCTTGCATCGCCGCTTTTTCGGTCATGGTTGCAACTCCTTGGCAATGCTATCGAAGTAAGAGCGCATGACGCCCATGTACCGGGCGTCATCGAGCAAAAAGGCATCGTGCCCGTGGGGCGCGTCGATCTCGGCGTAGCTCACGCTGCGGCGGTTGTCGAGCAAGGCCTTCACGATCTCGCGGCTGCGCTTGGGGGAAAACCGCCAGTCGGTGGTGAAACTCACGAGCAGGAACCTGGCCTGCGCCCGGGCCAGGGCCCGCGTGAGGTTGCCGGCATGGGTGCGCGCGGGGTCGAAGTAGTCGAGCGCGCGGGTGATGAGCAGGTAGGTGTTGGCGTCGAAGTAGTCGCTGAACTTGTCGCCCTGGTAGCGCAGGTAGCTTTCGATCTGGAACTCGATGTCCTGGGTGCTGTATTTCAGTTCCAGGCCTTCGCGCAGCTGCCGGCCGAACTTCTCGTTCATCACGTCGTCGCTCAGGTACGTGATGTGGCCGATCATGCGGGCAATGCGCAGGCCACGCTTGGGGATCACGCCGTGGCGGTAAAAGTGGCCGCCGTGGAAGTCCGGGTCGGTCACGATGGCGCGGCGGGCGACTTCGTTGAAGGCGATGTTCTCGGCCGTGAGGTTGGGCGCACTGGCCACCACCACCGCGTGGCGCATGCGCTCGGGGTACTGCAGCGTCCAGCTGAGGGCCTGCATGCCGCCCAGGCTGCCACCCAGCACAGCCGCCAGTTGCTGGATGCCCAGACGGTCCAGCAACCGCGCCTGGGCGTTGACCCAGTCTTCGACCGTGACCACGGGGAAGTCCGCGCCGTAGACCTCGCCGGTGTCGGGGTGCTGGTGCATCGGGCCGGTGGAGCCAAAGCACGAGCCCAGGTTGTTCACGCCGATGACGAAGAAGCGGTCGGTGTCCACGGGCTTGCCCGGGCCGATCATGTTGTCCCACCAGCCCTCGCTCTTGTCCTGCCCGGCGTACACGCCCGCCACATGGTGCGAGGCGTTGAGGGCGTGGCACACGAGCACGGCGTTCGAACGGTCGGCATTGAGCGTGCCGTAGGTCTCAAAGGCCAGGTGGTAGTCGCGGATAGACGCACCGCTTTGCAGCGGGAGCACCTCCGGAAAATGCATGGACTGGGGCGTGGCAAAAAACGACATAAAAAAACCCGGCGTCGCTAAAAACGAGGCCGGGCGGATGTGTCGGACGGGTCTTTAGCAGGATTTATAAAGCGCCCGCAAGCTGTGGCAAATCGGCGCGTCTGGCAAATATACCAAAACGGCCACTGCTGCTCACCCGGCGGGCGTGAAGATCGCCACCAACCCCAGCACCAGAAAAATCACCGCCGAGACCACATGGACGGCGCGAATGGGCACGCGGCGAGTGATGCGCTCGCCCAGCCATACCACCGGCGCGTTGGCGATCATCATGCCGAGCGTGGTGCCCGCCACCACCCACAGGTAGGCGTTGTACTGCGCGGCCAGCATGACGGTGGCGATCTGGGTCTTGTCGCCCATTTCGGCCAGGAAGAATGCGACCACGGTGGTGCCAAACACCCCCCAGCGTGGCGATCCGTCGGCTTCGCCTTCGTCCAGCTTGTCGGGGATCAGCATCCACACCGCCATGGCGATGAACGATGCACCCAGGATCCAGCGCAGTACCTGGGGGCCGAGGAACGTGGTCACCCAGGCACCCAAAGCCCCGGCCAGGCCGTGATTCACCAGGGTCGCCACCAGGATGCCAAGCACGATCGGCCAGGGTTTGCGAAAACGTGCGGCCAGCACGAGCGCGAGCAGCTGCGTCTTGTCGCCCATCTCGGCGAGCGCGACGATGGCGGTAGAAATGAAAAAGGCTTCCATGGGGGAGGGGGTCCTATCCGGCCGGATGGGTGGAAAACGCATTGACTGCACCCCGACTCCGGCCATGTGGATCGGTTTGCAGTCAATGGTCTCGCCCAGCTCAAAAGCCGCATACGCCATAGGTTTCGAAGAACCCAAGTGTGTTGACGCATGCCCCCGGCGCATTGCGCGGCCGGGCGGGCTACTCCCCAAAGACTCGCGGATTTTACCCTGCTTCCGACAGGGAGAACAGGCGGGTGGTTGCCGAAAGGTGGCGACGGGCCAGGTTCGGGGGCTGTTCAGACCCTGCGGGTTTCCCCTGAAAACCGCCGTTGCACGCTCCAAAATACCCACAAATTTGTGCAGGATGGATGGCTTGATCCAGAAATAAACCCCACACGCCTCATAAAGTGATTAATAATGGGTTCGCTTTTCTGCTTGCAGGAAAGCAGTTAGCTTAGCGGTGAATGGTCAGTTTCGCGTCTTTGAAGTCGTCACAGGTTTGTTGATTGCGTCGGACTCCATCGCGTTTTTGTGTTTTTTCAGGAGTCCTTCATGGGCAACAAACTTTACGTGGGCAACCTGCCCTACTCTTTCCGCGACGAAGATCTGCAACAGACCTTCAGCCAGTACGGCTCGGTCGGCAGCGCCAAGGTCATGATGGAGCGCGACACCGGCCGCTCCAAGGGTTTCGGCTTTGTCGAAATGGGCAGCGATGCTGAAGCCCAAGCCGCCATCCAAGGCGTGCATGGCACCAATTTCGGCGGCCGTGACCTCGTGGTCAACGAAGCCCGTCCCATGGAGCCCCGCGCTCCCCGTAGCGGCGGCTTCGGCGGCGGCAACGGTGGTGGCGGCGGCTACGGCGGTGGTGGCGGCGGCGGTTACGGCGGTGGCCGTAGCGGCGGCGGCGGTGGTGGTGGTTACGGCGGTGGCCGTAGCAGCTACTAAAAAGACCTTGCTGGCAGACCTTTCCGGTCGCCAAAGGCAAAACAAAGGAGCCCCTGGGCTCCTTTTTTCATGCCTGCGCGGCATCGCCACCACAGTCGGCATTGCCGCTTGCTTTTTCCGCAAAAGTGTGGCGCATAATGAGCCAGCGGGGTTTCCCCCGCTTAAAGTTTGCGGTGATCCGTCAGTTTCGCGCTGAGAGCGTCATTGAGATTAGCTGGCTGCGTTTTCGGGACTCCATCGCTTTTTCCATGTGTTTTTGAGGAGTCCCTCAATGGGCAACAAACTGTACGTCGGCAACCTGCCGTACTCGGTGCGCGACAGCGATCTGGAACAGGCCTTTGGCCAATTCGGCGCAGTGACCAGCGCCAAGGTCATGATGGAGCGCGACACAGGCCGCTCCAAGGGCTTTGGTTTCGTGGAAATGGGCAGTGACGCGGAAGCCCAGGCCGCCATCAATGGCATGAATGGCCAGCCACTGGGTGGCCGCAGCATCGTCGTGAACGAAGCACGCCCCATGGAGCCCCGCCCACCCCGCAGTGGCGGATTTGGCGGCGGTGGTGGCGGTTACGGCGGCGGTGGTCGCAGTGGTGGTGGCGGTTACGGCGGTGGCCGTGAAGGCGGCGGCGGTGGTGGCTATGGCGGCGGCCGCGAGGGTGGCGGCGGTTACGGCGGCGGTGGTGGCGGTGGCCGCAGCGAAGGCGGATTCCGCAGCCCCTACGGCTCTGGCTCCCGCAACGGCGGTGGCGGCGGTGGCCGCAACGGCGGTGGTGGCGGCTATGGTGGCGGTGGTGGCAACGGCTACTAAAGCAGGCCAGTGACGTTTCTCTGAAAGCCCCCTCGGGGGCTTTTTTCATGCACGACCGCCACGCCTTGCTTCTATCGCAGCCAGGACCGCCCCGAACCGGCGGCCAAAAACCACCTCCGGTGGACCTAGGAGCTACTGCTCGCTCTGCCGCCGCTTGCGCGGGCGCCCGGCCAGCAGTTTGTCGAACAGCACGTTCGGCACCATGCGCAGCAACTTGGCAACCACCCCCATTTGCCAGGGGATGACCCGGTAGCTGGCACCCGCCGTGATGGCCCGGAAGGCACGGTCCGCAAAATCATCGGCCTGCATCAGAAACGGCATGCTGTAGCGGTTCTGGCGGGTGAGCGGCGTGTCGATGTAGCCTGGAGAAATGGTGACCACACGCACCCCGTGGGGGCGCATCTCCCCGCGCAGGCTCTCGCAGTAGCTGATGACGGCCGCCTTGCTGGCGCAATACGCACCATGCCCGGGCAGGCCACGGATGCCTGCCACGCTGCCGATGCCCACCAGCGTGCCGCTGCCCCGCTGCGCCATCGCGTCGGCAAAGGGATGGAAGGTGGCCGCCACGCCGATGTTGTTGGTGGCAAAGGTGCGCGCCATCACGTCGATGTCGTCGCGCACTGCCGTATCCATGCCCACGCTGATTCCCGCATTGGCAATGACCACGTCAGGCACCCCTTGGCGTGCGATGCAATCGCGGCCCGCAGCAACGATGCTGTCGGTCACGGCTACATCTGCACTATAAATTTCGTAGCTGTCAGTGCTTATTCCTTGAACGCTAGCCCATGTTTTGACCTCAGAGGTGCGGCGCGCCACCAGGGCCAGGCGGTAGCCCGACCGGTGAAAGCGCAGGGCCAGGGCCTGGCCGATGCCGCTGGACGCGCCGGTGATGAAGACAAGGGGAGTGGTCATGCAGGTTCCGGACGTGGGCAACGCGTACTAGGGTTTGGCCGCGCCGGGCTGGAGCACGCCACGCACACGTCCGCGCAGCTGCAGCACCTGGTCGAGGTTGTCGTAGTCCATGCCGTCGGCCGTGAAGCGATCATTGCCGCGCGTGAGGGTGACGGGCTTGTCGGAACGCACGCGTTCGGTGTTGGTGTAGGCGTGCAGAAATTCGCTGCGGAACTCCAGCCGAGGCTGGGCGGGTGACCCAGGCTTGGCGGGCAGGGGCTCGCGCGTGACGATGGCATTGCCAAACAGCTGCACCTCCGAGCCATCGGCGTTGGTCAGGGCGCGGTCTGCCGTGGCCACGGTGAGGCGGCCCTGCGGCGTCACCGAGCGCATGCGCGCTTTGTCGATCTCCAGCGTGTCGGAGTTGGGGTAGTGCCGCGCTTCTTCGCCCTGCACTTCGCTTTGCAGGCGCCCGCTCGCGTCAAAGCTTTTTACCGAGAACGACTTCATGAAATAGTCGGGCTGGTTGCCTTGTTGGCGCTCGATGGCAGGCAGCAGGGGCATGGGCGCGTTGCGCACCAGCCACCAGGTGCCCAGCGCCAGCAGCCCCATGAGCACGACGGGCAGATAGAGCGAGAACTGTTCCCAGCCCTGGCGGACCCAGTTGCGCATCACGGTGTTGCCTCCGGGCCAGGCACGACAACCTGGCAGGTGGGGAAAGACCGCAGAAAACCCCGGTTCATGCGGTGTACTCCGCCAGCAGTGCGGCATAGCGGCCCGAGGCCACCAGCAGCAGATCACACAGTTCGCGCGCGGCACCATCGCCGCCCCGGGCCTGCGTCACAAAATGGGCGGCGTGGCGCACTTCGGCCTGGGCGTTGGCCGGGGCGCACGCGAAAGCACTGCGGCGCATCACCGGCAGATCGGGCCAGTCGTCACCCATCGCAGCAGCCTGGGACCAGTCCAGCCCCAGCGTGGCCAGCATCTGCTCAGCGGCGGGGCGTTTGTCTTCGGTGCCGAACACCGCGTGTTCGATCCCCAGCGCCTTCAGGCGCACGCGCAGCGGCGCGGAGTCGCGGCCCGTGATGACCGCAGGCGTGATGCCCGCCTTTTGCAGCAGCTTGAGCCCATGCCCGTCCAGCGTATTGAAGCGCTTGAGCGTTTCGCCCGATTCGCTGAAATACAGGCCGCCATCGGTCAGCACGCCATCGACATCGAAGAAGGCAATGCGCACGCTTTGGGCGCGCAGCAGCAGCTCGGGGGGAAATTGCAGCACCGGAAAGGTCACGTCAGAAGTCATCACGCAGCGTTTGAACAAGCACGGCCAGAGCCAGTGCACCCGTGGAACCGGCTTCGCCGGGCCAGGGGGTGCGTCTCCCCTTCAAGGGGGGAAGGCGCGAAGCGACTCAGGGGGGTCCTATCCACGGGGGTCATATGACTTTGGCTCGCATCAGGTCGCCGATGTGTACCACTCCCGTCAGTAGGCCAGCGGCGTCCACCACCAGCACGCTGGTGATGGCATGCGCCTCCATCATTTCGGCGGCGTCCACCGCCAGGGCATCCGGGGCAATGCGGCGCGGGTGGGGGTGCATGACCTGGCCCGCCGTGGCCGTGCGCAGATCCGCCCCGGCCTCGATGCGGCGGCGCAGGTCGCCGTCGGTGAAGATGCCCAGCACCTGGCCGGCGGCATCCACGATGGCCGAAGCGCCCAGGCCCTTGGCACTCATTTCGCGCATGAGGTCGCTGAAGGAGGCGTCGGGCGCCACACACGGCACCTCGCTGCCGGTGCGCATGACATCACTCACATGGGTGAGCAGCTTGCGCCCCAGCGCACCGCCAGGGTGCGAACGGGCAAAGTCCTCGGGGCGGAAGCCCCGGGCGTCGAGCAGGGCTACGGCCAGCGCGTCGCCCATGGCCAGCTGGGCCGTGGTGCTGGCGGTGGGGGCAAGGTTCAGGGGACAGGCCTCGCGCTCCACGCTACAGTCGAGCACCAGGTCGGCATGGCGGGCTAGCGTGGACTGCAGCCCGCCGGTCATCGCGATCAACGGGGCGCCCAGGCGCTTGAGCACGGGCAGGATGGCCGTCAGTTCGCCACTTTCGCCGCTGTTGGAGATCGCCAGGACCAGGTCATCGCCTGTGACCATGCCCAGATCGCCGTGGCTGGCCTCGGCCGGGTGCACAAAAAACGCGGGCGTGCCCGTAGATGCCAGCGTGGCGGCAATCTTGCGGCCCACGTGGCCGCTTTTGCCCATGCCCATCACCACCACACGGCCACGGGCCTGCAGCACCATCAACACGGCCTGGGCAAACACGCCATCGACGCGGGCCGCCAGCCCGGTCAGCGCCGCCGCCTCAATGTCAAAGGTCTCGCGGGCCAGGCGCAGGGCCTGTTCGGCGTCAAAAGGGGGCAGCGTGGCGGGGGCAGGGGTCATCCGGTGGATTCTATCGACCGGGCATGCCTGCGCGGGTGGCAGATTTTTTGCCCTGGCTCTGGCATGGACCCTGCTTCGGACAGAAAACACCGAGGGCCGCAGGAAGGCTCGGATAGCATCGAACCATGTCCTCACTCGCCCTCACCTTGCTTTACCTGTTGGCCGCAGTGCTGGGTGTTGTGGTCTGCCGCAGCCTCAAGCTGCCACCCATGCTCGGCTACCTGGCTGCGGGGGTGCTCATCGGCCCCCATGCGCTGGCGCTGACGCAGAACTCGGAAGGGGTGCGGCACCTGGGCGAGTTTGGCGTGGTGTTCCTGATGTTCGCCATCGGGCTGGAGTTCAGCCTGCCCAAGCTGCGCGCCATGCGGCGCCAGGTGTTCGGCCTGGGGCTGATGCAGGTGGTGCTGACGATGGTGGTGGTCACCGGCGCGGCACTGGTGCTCTCCCGCTGGGTGGGCGGCGTGTGGGATATGGGCTGGCAGACGGCGCTGGCGCTCTCGGGCGTGATGGCGATGAGCAGCACGGCCATTGTGGTCAAGCTCATGGCCGAGCGGGCCGAGCTCGAAAGCGAGCATGGCCGCCGCGTGATGGGCATTCTGCTGTTCCAGGACCTGGCCGTGGTGCCGCTGCTGGTGTTGATCCCCGCGCTGAGTTCCTCGTCAGACCAGCTGCTGACCGCGCTGGCGTGGGCGCTGGTCAAGGCCACGGTGCTGGTGGGCATTCTGCTCACGGGCGGGCAGCGGTTCATGCGCTGGTGGCTCACGCTGGTGGCGCGGCGCAAGAGCGAGGAGCTGTTCATGCTCAACCTGCTGCTGATCACGCTGGGCCTGGCCTGGCTGACCGAACTGGCGGGGCTGAGCCTGGCGCTGGGCGCCTTCATCGCGGGCGTGCTGGTGTCCGAGACGGAGTACAAGCACCAGGTGGGCACGGACATCCGCCCGTTTCACGACGTGCTGCTGGGCCTGTTTTTCATCACCATCGGCATGATGCTGGACTGGCACATCCTGGTGGACCGCTGGGCGCTGGTGCTGGCCCTGCTGACGGTGCCGCTGGTGGTCAAGCTGGGGATCATCCTGGTGCTGGCCCGCAGCATGGGGGCCACCACGGGCGTCGCCCTGCGCACCGGGCTCTACCTGGCCCAGGCGGGGGAGTTCGGATTTGTGCTGCTGTCGCTCACGCAGGCCAACGGGCTGGTGCAGCCCGCGCTGATGAACCCCATCCTGGCCGCCATGGTGCTGTCGATGCTGGCGACGCCGTTTCTCATCATGTACAGCAACCGCATCGTGATGAAGCTGGTGGCCAGCGACTGGCTGCAGCAGTCGCTGCAGATGACGTCCATCGCGCGCAAATCCATCAACACCAGCAAACACGTGATCATCTGCGGCTACGGCCGCTGCGGACAAAACCTGGCGCGCATGCTGGAGCATGAAGGCATCCCCTATATGGCGCTGGACCTGGACCCGGACCGTGTGCGCCAAGCCGCCGCTGCGGGCGATTCGGTGGTGTATGGCGACGCCACCCGCCTGCAGGCGCTGATGGCCGCTGGCCTGG
>Ga0067045_1031493_pt1 | contig 12154 bp, 13 predicted proteins | sample TerdegcTABiofilm_FD_59184 | JGI IMG/M metagenome (GOLD analysis project Ga0067045, IMG submission 59184) | Combined Assembly of (Gp0054472, Gp0054536) Wastewater bioreactor microbial communities from Singapore -Terephthalate degrading...
AATCTGGGACTCGCGGTGGAGCAGCTCGATGCGGACATCGTCTGCCTGCAGGAAGTGCGCAAGATGAACCGCAAGGAGGAGCAGTATTTCGACCGCTGGCCCAATGTGCCCCAGGCCGAGTACCTGGCGCCCGAAGGCTACGAGTCCGTCTATCTGACCAATGCCTACACCCGGGACGGCGAGCACGGCAATGCGCTGCTCAGCCGCTGGCCCGTGATCGGCTACCAGCACGAGGACATCTCGGACCATCGCTTCGAGCAGCGCGGCCTGCTGCATGTGGAGCTGGACATCCATGGCAAGCGCGTGCACTCCATCGTCGTGCACCTGGGCCTGATTCCGGGCAGCCGCATTCGCCAGATTGCACTGCTGCAGCGTTTCATCGAGCGCGAGGTGCCGCCCAATGCGCCGCTGGTGGTGGCGGGCGACTTCAACGACTGGGGCAACCAGATCAAGCGCATGCTGGCGGGCTTCGGCCTGTTCGAGTACGAGGAGACGCAGGGCATTCTGACCTATCCCTCGCGGCTGCCGATTGCGCAGCTGGACCATATCTATGTGCGCGGCCTGACGCCGCTGGGGCTGCAGGTGCCCAAGGGGCGCATCTGGTGGCGCATGTCGGATCATCTGCCGCTGATCGCGGAGTTCAAGCTGTAGCAGCCCTGAGCCCGGCCCTGCGCCTTTCTCGCCATCTCTGGCTCCGGGTGCAGGCTGATTGAGTGATTGCTACTGAAACAATAGCTTTCGACGCCTTCCGAATCTGCCTCTGGATGCCAAATCCTTTGTAGCTTTGGGACGTTGATTCACTGGTACCATCCTTGGATGTTCAGAGATCTCGCCGATATGAAAAAAGACAACCAGGCCGAAGGTACGCCCGTCTCGGTCAAGATCCGCGAGCGGCTGCAGGCGGCGAACAAGCGTTTCCACGCCAACGACAATATTTCCGAATTCATCGAGCCCGGCGAGCTGGAGAAAATGCTGGACGAGGTGCAGGAGAAGATGCAGGGCGTGCTCGACTCCATGGTGATCGACACCGTGCACGACCACAACACCCGTGCCACGGCCCGCCGCGTGGCCAAGATGTATTTGAACGAGGTCTTCCGCGGGCGCTATGTGGCCCAGCCTGCGATCACCGAATTCCCCAATGCCGAGCACCTGAACGAGCTGATGATCGTCGGCCCGATCACCGTGCGCAGTGCCTGCAGCCACCACCTGTGCCCCGTGATCGGCAAGATCTGGATCGGCGTGCTGCCCAACAAGAACACCAATGTGATCGGCCTGTCCAAGTACGCGCGTCTGGTGGACTGGATCATGGGCCGTCCGCAGATTCAGGAAGAAGCCATCATCCAGCTGGCCGATCTGATCATGGACAAGACCCGTCCCGACGGACTGGCCGTGGTCATGGAAGCCTCGCATTTCTGCATGTCCTGGCGCGGCGTGCGCGAGATGGACTCCAAGATGCTGAACTCCGTCATGCGCGGTGCCTTCCTCACCAACTCCGAACTGCGCCGCGAATTCCTCTCGCTCATAGCAGCCCGAAAATAAATGATCCCCCTGTGGCGCTTCGCGCCTTCCCCCAGGGGGGGACGACGCCTTTGCTGCGGGTCAGCCCTTGCTTGGCGCCCCTCGCATGTGATGCGCCAGTCACATCACGCACTGGCCATACCTGGCCAGATGAGCGACTGAATTTTTCTTTTCAAAAGGCTGCGCATCGCGCGGCCTTTTGCATTTCCGGCTCCCATGTCCCTGCAAGCGTTCACTCTCATCATCCTGGCCGGCCTGATTCATTCGGGCTGGAACATCGTGGCCAAGAAGGCCGGCGGAGACGCCCGCTTTTCGCTCTACACCGCCATCTGCAACGCCGTCATCTGGCTGCCGCTGGGCTGGTGGCTGGGCAAGGATGTGGTGCCTGGCTGGGGCTGGATGGAGTGGGCATTCGTCACCGCCAGCGCCGTGCTGCATGTGGCTTATTTCATAGTGCTGCTGCGCGGCTATCGCGTGGCCGACCTGACGGTGGTCTATCCGCTGGCGCGCGGCAGCGGGCCGCTGATCTCCTCGCTGGTGGCCGTGATCTTTCTCGGCGAGCAGATCTCCACGCTGGGTGCTGCCGGCATTGCGGGCGTGGTGCTGGGCGTGTTTCTGATCGCGGGCGGCCCGCGCATGATTGTTGCCATCCGCGAGGGGCAGGATCTGGAGGCGCGCCAGCGCGTGCTGTCCGGTCTCTACTACGGCCTGCTGACGGGGCTGTTCATTGCCAGCTACACGGTGGTGGACAGCTATGCCGTCAAGATGCTGATGATGTCGCCGATTCTGGTGGACTATATGGGCAATCTGATCCGGCTGGTGATTCTGGCGCCGCTGGCCGCCCGGGACTGGCCGGAGACCAAGCGCCTGTGGCGTCTGCAGTGGCGCTATGCGGCCGTGGTGGCGTTTTTCAGTCCCATTGCCTATGTGCTGGTGCTGTATGCGGTGCAAAGCGCGCCCATCTCCCATGTCGCGCCTGCGCGCGAGGTGTCCATGCTGTTCGCGGCCCTGATCGGCGGCAGGCTGCTGGGCGAGGGCGACCGGGCCTTGCGCATCGCCGGCGCCATCATGATCGCTCTGGGCGTGACCGCTCTGGGGCTGGGTTGAAATGGGCGGATGTATCGAGTCAGCCTGCAGCCTTTGACTATGGATCGCAAGCCGCTGTTTTTTTGAAGAGACCTGACAATGCCGACCTGGGAAGTCCTGATCACATTCTTTGGCGTGGCCCTGCTGCTGGGCCTGAGCCCCGGCCCCGACAATCTGTTTGTGCTGGTGCAGTCGGCCCAGCGCGGCTGGCGCGTGGGGCTGTGCGTGGTGGCGGGGCTGTGTCTGGGCATTGTCGGGCACACGGCGGCGGTGGCACTGGGCCTGGCGGCCGTGGTGGCCGCATCGCCCATGCTGTTCACGGTGCTCAAGCTCTGCGGTGCTGCCTATCTGGCCTATCTGGCCTGGGGGGCCTGGCGTGCGCCCGTGCATGTCGAGGAAACTGCCAGGGCGCAGACCGAGCGCGATGTGTTGGGCTTGAGAGCCGCCATGCGCTGGATGGGCCGCGGTGTGGTCATGAACCTCACCAATCCCAAGGTGCTGATCTTCTTTCTGGCCTTCCTGCCCCAGTTCACCGACCCGGCACGCGGCAGCGTCGCGCTTCAGGTCATGGTGCTGGGTTGCGTGTTCATGCTGGCGGCCTGGCTGGTGTTCGGCTCCATCGCCTGCTTTTCGGGTCTGTTTGGTCAGCTGCTGCAGCGCTCCGCCCGCGCCCAGCGCTGGCTCAACCGCATTGCCGCCACCGTCTTCGGTGCGCTGGCGCTGCGCCTGGTGATGGTGCAAAGGTAGCGAGGGACAGTGCCTAGCGATGCTGGTGGCGAAACTCCTGCGTTTTTCCTCCGTATCCATAGGCAGCGGCACGCGCATCGATCAGATGCACATAGGAGACCTCGTGCAGCCTGGGCAGCAAGCCCGCCATGGCCTGGTGAACGGCCTCCAGATAGAGCGCTTTTTCCGCCTTGGTATTGGTTTCGTCGGTGATGCTGATGCCCAGGTAGAACGAGCTATGGCCGGTTTCGGCCAGGGTCCGGCCGTCGATCCACCATGCATCGGCAGGCACATACCGAATGGAAATGGCGATCAGCTCGGGCTGCTTGTGCAGGATGTCCCGGGTCAGGCGCGCAATCTGCGAGCTGACTTCGCGGCCGAGCTGGGCATCGGCTTGTCCCGATAGCTGGATGTCGATATGTGGCATGGCATTGTCCCTGAATGAGTTGGTGAAGACAGCCTCATTCTGTGGACTCTCTATCCATTTGAAAAACGCAAAGATATGATTGATGTATCCTGTTTTACCGATGGATGGAACATGGCCTCTCTCGAAATCTCCCAGTTGAGAACCCTGATTGCGGTGAGCGAGGCCGGCAGCCTGACGGCGGCCGCACCCCGATTGTTTCTGTCTCAATCTGCGGTCAGCGAGCAGATCAGGAAACTGGAGGACTGTGTGGGCCAGCAGTTGCTGCTGCGCGGCAAGGCCGGTGTGACGCCGACTGGCAGCGGTCTGCAGTTGCTCGAGCATGCCCGCCGCATCACGGCCATGGCCGACGAGGCGCTCCTGGACTTGCGTGGAGAGTCCCTGCGCGGACGGATCCGCCTGGCGGTGACGGACTACTTCAAGCCCGGCCTGCTGGCCCGGATGCTGAAGCAGCTGGCGCATATCCATCCTGGCGTGCGCATGGAGGTGAGCGTGTTGCGCAGCGTCGAGGTGCACGCAGCCGTATCTTCAGGCCGCAGCGATCTCGGCCTGGTGATGTCGCTGGACGGCGCACAGTCGCAGCTGCAGCCCATGGGCTGCAGCGAGGCGCTGGTGTGGGCCAGTGCGCCGGGCTGGCAGCAGGCGGGGCCGCTGCCGCTGCTGGTGCTGCCGCAGAGTTGCGCCTTGCATCAGCTGGCAATCCGGGAGCTGGAAAAGCGGGCCATTGCATATGAGATCGCGCATCAGGCCTCGGGCGTTGCAGGCCTGCAATCGGCCATCGCTGCAGGCCTGGGGGTGGCCTGCATCAATGCCTCGGCGCAGGCAGAGGGTGTGGTACAGGTTCCCGCGGGACTGAACCTGCCCGGCCTGCCCCGGGTCTGGTTCGGTTTGCTGCCGGCGAAAGGCGAGGAGCCGGAACTGCTGGGGCAGGTGCGCGCGCTGCTGCTGCAGCAGTGGTCGTTCTGAACCAGGGCTCCTGCGGGCAGGCCGGTGCTAGCCCCAGGACAGCGCCGAGAGATCGTTCACAAACACCGGCATGTCCTTCCACAGCCCGCGCAGCTTCTGGTTCGCCACGGTCACCCATTGCGGGGTGTAGAGAAAGCCGTGCACCGAGTCGTGGGCCAGCAGGCGCTGGGCATCGCCTAGCAGGCGTGCGCGATCGGCAGGGCGCGGTGTGCTCTTGATCTTGTCGAACAGCTCGTTGAACTCCTTGGACTGGTAGCCCCAGTAGTAGTCGGGCTTGGCGAAGTTGCCCAGATCAAACGGCTCGACATGCGAAATGATGGTCAGGTCGTAGTTCTTGTTGGTGTAGGTGCCAGACAGCCATTGCGCCCACTCCACGTTCTGCAGCTTGAGCTGGATGCCGATCTTGGCCAGCTGGGCCGCAACCAGCTCGCCGCCCTGACGCGCATAGGGCGCGGGCGGCAGCGTCATGGTCAGCGTCAGCGGCGTCTTGATGCCGGCTTCGGCCATCAGTGCCTTGGCTTTTTCCAGATCGAAAGGGTTCACGCCCGTGGTGTCCACATAGCCAAAGGCCGTGGGCACGTAGTAGCTGCCGATGGGCACGCCATAGCCGTCGGCGGCGCCGGCAATCACGGCCTTGCGGTCGATGGCGGCGGCAATGGCGCGGCGCACGCGGATGTCGTTCAAGGGCTTGCGTGCATTGTTGATGGCCAGAATGGTCTTGGCGCGCGAGTTGCTCACCACCACCTGAAAGCGGGCATTGGCCTTGAACTGAGGCACGCTGCGCGGCGAGACGCGCGGGAAGGCATCGACATCGCCGGCCAGCAGGGCGGCAACCTGTGCCGCGGGGTCGGGAATGAAGCGGAACACGGCGCGCTTGATGCGAATGCCCGTGGCCGAACGGTAGCCGGGCCAGGCGCTCAGCGTGACCGATGAACCCCTGGCCCAGGCCGCCAACTGGTAGGGGCCGGTGCCCACGGGCTTGCTGGCGTTGGTGGCGGCGCTCTTGGGCTCGACGATGATGGACGTGGCCTGTCCCATCATGAACAGAAAGTCGGGATCGATCTCCTGGCTGGTCAGCACCACCGTGTGCTCGTCGGCGACCTTGGTGCTCAGATTGGCAAAGGTGCGCTTGTCCTTGTTGGTGCTTTTGTCGGAGGCCGCGCGGTCGAACGAGAACTTGACGGCGGCAGCGTTGAAGGGCTCGCCGTTCTGGAACTTCACATCCTTGCGCAGGCGAAAGGTATAGGTCTTGAGGTCGGACGAGACCTCCCAGCTCTCGGCCAGCAGTGGCGAGACGCTGCCGTCGGCATTGATTTTGGTCAGGGTTTCGAACACGTTGTAGAGCACGACTTCAGCAATCGAGGAGGCGGCTCCGGCCGTGGGGTCGAGTCCTGGCGGCTCCAGGGTCATGGCCAGCGTGACACTGTCTTTCCTGGCCTGGGCGAGAGCTGGCCAGGTGGCGAACAAGGGCAAGCTGGCAGCCGAGCTGGCCAGCAAGGAGCGGCGATTGAGCATCAACAAAGTCTCCGATGGGGCAGGCCGCAAGCGGCCCGCAAAAGCGCTGCAAGTCATCGCGGGGAGCGGACTTGTTTCCTATGCGTTTTTACACCAGCTGCAACCGTCTTTGCGGGGGCTGCCGGTATATCGCTGCCGGGAGTGTGAACAACTGTTCGCCATACGACTTCAGAGGACTCGCGGCGCGGCCCGGACCAGGGCCTGGGTATACGGGTGAGCTGGGGTGGAAAACAGCTGGCGCGGCGTGCCGCGCTCCACCACCAGGCCCTGATGGAGCACCAGAACCTGATCGCATACATGCTGGACCACGGCCAGATCATGGCTGATGAACAGATAGGACAGGCTCAGCTCGCGCTGCAAGTCCTGCATGAGATTGAGCACCTGGGCCTGCACGGAGACATCGAGCGCACTGACCGGCTCGTCTGCCACGATCAGGCGGGGCCGGGTGATCAGTGCGCGGGCAATCGCGATGCGCTGACGCTGGCCGCCGGAGAACTCGTGCGGATATTTGTCGGCATCCTGCGCGCGCAGACCTACCTGTTCCAGCACCTCCAGTACCTGGAGACGCCGCGCCTCGCGGCCGGGTTTCTCGTTCAGGGTTGCCAGCGGCTCGCTGACGATGCGCTCCACCGTCATGCGTGGGTCCAGCGACCCATAGGGGTCCTGAAACACCATCTGGAAGTCGCGCCGCGCCGCGCGCCGCGCCTGTTCGCCAAGCTGATGCAGATTGCGGCCCAGCAGCTCCACCGTGCCCTCGCTGGGGCGATCCAGTGCCATGACCAGGCGCGCCAGCGTGGATTTGCCCGAGCCTGATTCGCCGACCACGCCCAGGCTCTGTCCCGCGGGCAATTCAAAGCTCACGCCGCGCAGCGCCTGCAGCGGCTCGGGCTTGTGCCACAGCGATGTGCGAGGGCGCGAATAGGCTCGTTTCAGGCCGCTGGCCCTCAACAGCATTTCGCTGGCGACTCCTGTCGCCCCGGTAGCGGCCGGCCCGTTCATGCCTTGGCTCCTTGCGTCAGTACCTGCTCATACAGGCAGCGCGCCACATGGGGCTGGCGCCAGAAGGCCAGAGAGGCCGGTGCCGCCATGCTGGGCTGGTGCAGGGTGCGGGCCGGTGGGGGCTGCACATAGCAGTCGTCCCGGGTGTGGGGGCAGCGGCCTGCAAACGGGCAGCCTGCGGGCAGGTCCACGAGCTCCGGCACGGCGCCTGCGATGGTGGGCAGATGGCCCGCAGCGGGCGCTGCCTGGAGTTGCGGTCGGGCTGCAAACAGGCCGCGCGTATAGGGGTGGGCGCGCCTGGCGAACACGGCTTCCGTCATGCCGGACTCAACCACGGTGCCGCCATACATGACCAGCAGCTGCTCCACATTCTGGGCAATCACCCCCAGGTCATGGCTGATGAGCACCAGCGCCATGGAATGCTCGGCCACCAGCTCCTGCAGCAGATCCAGAATGCGCTGCTGCACCGTCACATCCAGGGCCGTGGTGGGCTCGTCGGCCACCAGCAGATCGGGTCCGCAGGCCAGAGCCATGGCAATCATGATCCGCTGGCGCTGGCCGCCGGAGAACTGGTGCGGGTAGTCGTCCAGCCTCTGTGCGGCTTGTGCAATGCCCACACGCTCCAGCAGCTCGGTGGCGCGGGCGCGGGCCTGGGCGCGGCTCATTCCCAGATGCAGGCGCAGTGGCTCTGCCACCTGGCGGCCGATGCCGTGCACGGGGTTGAGGGCGCTCATGGGTTCCTGAAACACCATGGCCATGCGGTTGCCGCGCAGCGCACACAGCTGGCGCTCGCCCAGGCCCAGCAGCTCCTGGCCGTCCAGCTGGATGCTGCCGTCCACCTGGGCATGTTCGGGCAGCAGGCCCAGCAGCGCCAGTGCCGTCAGCGATTTGCCACAGCCCGATTCGCCGATCAGGCCCAGCGTGGCACCGCGCTCCAGCGTGAAGCTCACATCGCGCACGGCCTGGGCACGGCCACGATGGGTTTGCAGATTGATGCTGAGGTTGGAGACTTCAAGCAAAGCCATGTTGATTCAGCGCTCGCGTGTCAGTCGGGGGTCCAGCAGGTCGCGCAGACCGTCGCCCAGCAGGTTCAGGCCCAGTACCGACAGCGCTATCGCCACGCCGGGCCAGACGGCCAGCAGCGGTGCCTGGAACATCAGGGTCTGGGCTTCGCTGAGCATGCGCCCCCAGGAGGGCTCGGGCGGCTGCGTGCCCAGGCCCAGATAGGACAGGGCGGCCTCGGCCAGAATCGCCAGTGCGAACTGAATGGTGGCCTGCACGATCAGTACCGAGGCAATATTGGGCAGCACATGGCGCACGGTGATGGCCGTGCGGCTTTGCCCGCAGGCGCGTGCCGCCATCACATAGTCGCGCGACCAGACGGCATTGGCCGAGGCGCGGGTGATGCGCGCAAACGTGGGGATGTTGAAGATGCCGATGGCGATGATGGCATTGACCATGCCCGGCCCGTAGACGGCCGTGAGCATGATGGCGGACAGCAGGGCGGGGAAGGCAAAGGTGAAGTCCGCCAGCCGCATGATGATTTCCTCGATCCAGCCGCGCCGGGCGGCGGCGACCAGGCCCAGCAGCACGCCCAGCGCCAGTCCTATGCCCACGGCAATCAGGCCCACTGCAATCGAGGCGCGCGCGCCGACCAGAATCTGCGAGGCCAGGTCGCGCCCGAAGGCGTCGGTGCCCAGCCAGTGCCGGCTGCTGCTGGCCTGCAGGGCGGCATCCATGTCCATCTCGTAGGCCGAGCCCGGCGTCCAGACAAAAGACAGCAGTGCGGCGGCAATCAGCAAGGTCGTGAGCAGGGCTCCGAGCACAAAGCTGCGGTGCTGCCTGGCGCGCTGGCCAAGGCCGAGCGGCTTTGTGCGCGAGAAGGCGCGTGTCGGGTAGTCGGGCACGCGAACGCGGGTATCGGTCTGCCTGCTCATAGGTCGCTGGCTTTGAGGCGGGGGTCGATGGCGGCATAGAGCACATCGACGACAAAATTCACCACCACCACCATGGCCGCCAGCAGCAGCACGCAGTTGCGCACCACGATCACGTCCCGGTTGGAGATGGATTGAAAGATCAGCCGGCCCAGGCCCGGCAGATAGAACACGTTCTCCACCACGATGGTGCCGGCCAGCAGATTGGCGAACTGCAGGCCCATGACGGTGACGACGGGAATCATGGCGTTGCGCAGCACATGGCGCCAGAGCGCCGCGCCGCGTGACAGTCCCTTGGCGCGGGCGGTGCGCACAAAGTCCTCGCGCAGCACTTCCAGCACCGCAGAGCGCGTGATGCGCGCCAGGATGGCCGACTGCACCACGGCCAGCGACACGGCAGGCAGCAGCAGTGCCTGCAGCGCGGGCAGCAGGCCGCCGCCGGTTTCCTTGCTCCAGCCCGGAAAGCCGCCGGCCGAGAACCATTGCAGCTTGACCGAAAACAGCAGGATCAGAAGAATCGCAAACCAGAAATTGGGAATGGCAATGCCGATCTGGGCCAGGCCCATCAGGCCCACATCGCCCCAGCGCTTGTGGTTGGCTGCGGCCAGCACGCCCGCCGCAATGGCCAGCACGGCGGTGATGCACATGGCCATGACGGCCAGCGGTACGGTCACCGCAAGGCGCTCCCAGACCAGCTCGGTCACGGCGGAGCCATAGGCATAGCTGTTGCCCATATCGCCCTGCAGCAGGCCGCTGATCCACTGCCAGTAGCGCGTCAGCGCGGGTTGGTCCAGGCCCAGCTGCTGCGTCATGGCGGCCACGGCCTCGGGCTCGGCATCGGGGCCCATGAGCATCTGGGCGGCATTGCCGGGCAGGACTTCCAGCACGGCAAACACCACGATGGAGGCGCCGATCAAGGTGGCAATCAGCGTGAGCAGGCGTTTGAGCAAGAAGATGCTCATGGCGTGAGGCGTTGTTTCATCGTGAAGTGGGCGCAGGCGGCGTGTGCGTGCTGCGCAGCATAGCGGCCATTGTGCCGCTTCCTGGAGGTGCAGGCTTTGTCCCGGGTGCAGCCATGTCTTGGGGAGCTTGGGATAATGTGGGCCGATACCGAGAACTGCACAGGAGCTGGCACATGGCATTGATGATTACCGATGAATGCATCAACTGTGATGTGTGCGAGCCCGAGTGCCCCAACGATGCCATCTACATGGGCGAGGAGTTCTACGAAATCGACCCGCACAAGTGCACCGAGTGCGTAGGCCATTTTGACGAGCCGCAGTGCGTGCAGATCTGTCCTGTGGCCTGCATACCGGTGAACCCCGAATACATCGAAAGCCATGAAGTGCTGTTCAAAAAATATGAGCAGCTTACGCACGCCAAGAAAGAAAGTTAAGGCTTTTTGAGTCTGAATTCTTTGTATATCAAGCGTAAATAGCTCCTGATTCAGGAGCTATTTTTCATTCTGCCTCAGGTTCAGGCTTCGCCACCTGCAGGCTGGGCGGCATCGGGCGCCGGCTTGCGTGCGGGCTTGGGTCGGGGCGCCTTGGTGGTGTGGATGGCGAGAGTGGCCTTGTCCATCTGGCCTGCCACCATCTCGGGCCAGGCCTTGAGCGAATGTGCGATGGCGTCTTCGATCAGCTTGAGCTGGTCGGGGGCCGGTTTCTTGAGCACCCAGCTGGCGACCTCGCCCTTGTGGCCGGGGTGGCCTATGCCCACGCGCAGACGCCAGTAATTGGGCGAGCCCAGCTGGGCATGGATATCGCGCAAACCGTTGTGGCCGCCATGGCTGCCGCCGAGCTTGAGCTTGACCACGCCGGGCTCGAAGTCCAGCTCGTCATGCACGACCAGGATTTCCTCGGGCTGGATCTTGAAGAAGCGCGCCAGCGCGCCTACCGACTTGCCCGAGAGATTCATGAAGGTCTGCGGCTCCAGCAGCCAGACGGTCTGGCCGTGGATGCTGGTGCGGGCCATCAGTCCCCAGTAGCTGCGTTCTGGAACCAGACTGACCTTGAGCTCGCGCGCCAGCGCATCAATCCACCAGAAGCCGGCATTGTGCCGGGTGTCTTCATATTCAGGGCCAGGATTGCCGAGGCCGACAAACAGTTTGATCATTGCTGGATTATCTTCTTGCTAGCAAAGCTGGGCTGGCACGCTGGTTCTGCGTGGCCCAAAGAAAAAGCCCACCGAGGTGGGCCTTTTCTTGGAGTACAGCGGCAGGCGCTGTACCGAAGACACAAGAATTACTTCTTGCCCTTCTTGGCGGGAGCCGCTGCGGGAGCAGGTGCGGCGCCTTCGGCAGGAGCCACTTCGGGCAGCTTGATGGAGATCAGCGAAGGGTTCTTGTTGGCGCCACGCACCACAGCCTTCACGCCGTTGGGCAGCTTCAGAGCTTGCAGGCCCAGCACGGACTTGGAAGTCAGGGCGCTCAGGTCCACCTTGATGAACTCGGGCAGGTTTGCGGGTTCGCAGATCACTTGCAGTTCGTGCATCAGAGGAGTCACGGTGCAGTTCTCGACCTTCACGGCGGGGGATTCAGCAGCGCCTTCGAAGTGCAGGGGCACGTTCATGTGCAGCTTGGTGTTGCCGTCCACGCGCTGGAAGTCGATGTGTTGCACCAGCTTCTTGTAGGGGTGGAACTGCACGTCGCGCAGCACGACCTTGGTCACTTGACCGTTGACTTCCATGTCCAGGACGCTGGAGTGGAAAGCTTCCTTGTGCACAGCGTGCCACAGGGCGTTGTGATCGATTTCGATCAGTTGGGCTTCACCAGCACCGTAGACGATACCGGGGGTCTTGCCCGACAGACGCAGACGGCGGCTCGCACCCGTACCTTGCTTGGCGCGCTCAGTAGCGACGAATTGCATAACTAACTCCTAGATGGGCGGACCGCGACCAGTCTCGCCCGATTGATAAAAGAATCTGCACCTTGCAGCAAGGCCGTGGATTCTTGCGGTGGCCTCGAAACGGTCAAACCTCCCGAAGG
>Ga0067045_1004291_pt1 | contig 12153 bp, 12 predicted proteins | sample TerdegcTABiofilm_FD_59184 | JGI IMG/M metagenome (GOLD analysis project Ga0067045, IMG submission 59184) | Combined Assembly of (Gp0054472, Gp0054536) Wastewater bioreactor microbial communities from Singapore -Terephthalate degrading...
GCACAGGTCGTTTGCCGGGGCGGGAAACTGCTGTACGCATATGGTAAAGTTACTGGTAACAAGTGAGCTGTTGCTGTGAAATACGCGTATGTAGTAGGTCTTACCCGGTACAAAGTTATTGTTAAAGTAGTTCTCACTGAACCCGCTGCCATTGTTATTTACACAGGTAAAAAGCGTTCCGTTGCAGCTGTCTTCATACACTTCGAATCCGGTATTGAGCGCACTTACGGCACCTAAACCAATGCTCATGGTAGGTTCGGTAGCCGTAAAGCGGAACCACACGTCCTGCGTGGCGGCTGTTGCACAGGAGGGAGTGCCTCCGTTGGGGAACGATCCGCTGAAAGTACCCGTGGTATTTACACAGCTATTGCCCGGCGTAAGTGTTGTAGCACCGGAGCACAGGTCGTTTGCCGGGGCGGGAAACTGCTGTACGCATATGGTAAAGTTACTGGTTAGAAGTGAGCTGTTGTTGTGCGAAACGCGTATGTAATAGGTTCTGCCAGGAACAAAGTTATTGTTGAAATAGTTTTCGCCAGATCCGCTGCCGCCGTTATTTACGCAGGCAAAAAGCGTTCCGTTGCAGCTGTCTTCGTATACCTCAAAGGTGGTATTGAGCGCAGCTACGGCACCTAAGCCAATGCTCATGGTTGGGGCGGTGGCCGTAAAACGGTACCATACATCCTGTGTGGCGGCTGTAGCACAGGAGGGGGCAGCCCCGTTAGGAAAAGAACCGCTGAAAGTACCTGTGGTATTTACACAGTTATTGCCGGGTATAAGCGTTATAGCACCAGCACACAGGTCGTTAGCCGGGGCGGGGAACTGCTGCACACATATGCTGAAGCTGCTGGTAACCAGTGAGCTGTTGTTGTGCGAAACACGTATGTAATAGGTTTTTCCGGGAACAAAGTTATTGTTGAAGTAGTTTTCGCCAGATCCGCTGCCACCGTTATTTACACAGGCAAAAAGCGTTCCGTTGCAGCTGTCTTCAAACACTTCAAAGGCGGTATTGAGTGCACCTACACCACCTAAACCAATACTCATGGTAGGCTCGGTGGCTGTAAAGCGGTACCATACATCCTGTGTGGCAGCTGTAGCACAGGAGGGTGCAGCTCCGTTAGGGAAAGAACCGCTGAAAGTACCTGTGGTATTTACACAGTTATTGCCTGGTATAAGCGTTATAGCACCAGCACACAGGTCGTTAGCCGGGGCGGGGAACTGCTGCACACATATACTGAAGCTGCTGGTAACCAGTGAGCTGTTGTTGTGCGAAACACGTATGTAATAGGTTTTTCCGGGAACAAAGTTATTGTTGAAGTAGTTTTCGCCGGATCCGCTCCCACCGTTATTTACGCAGGCAAAAAGCGTACCGTTGCAGCTGTCTTCAAACACTTCAAAGGCGGTATTTAGTGCACCTACACCACCTAAACCAATACTCATGGTAGGCTCGGTAGCTGTAAAACGGTACCATACATCCTGTGTGGCGGCTGTAGCACAGGAGGGAGTGCCTCCGTTGGGGAAAGAGCCGCTGAAAGTACCCGTTGTATTTACACAGTTATTGCCGGGTATAAGGGTTGTGGCTCCGGAGCACAGGTCGTTAGCCGGGGCAGGGAACTGCTGTACACATATGCTGAAGGAGGCGCTGCCCGGACTGGCCGAGGCATTTATAACCCGTATATAGTAAACCAGCCCGGGTGTAAAATTATTGTTGAAGTAACTTTCGCTGCTGCCGCTGCCGTTATTGTTTACGCAGGCCGTTACCGTTCCCGAACAGCTGCCTTCAATAATCTCGAAACCATGATTGAGCGAGCTTACGGCATTTAAAGAGATACTCATAGTAGCATGGGTAGCTGTAAAGCGAAACCATACATCCTGCGATGCATTGGCTGCACAGGAGGGTGGGGCGCTGCTTATTCCGCTGCCATTGAATGTGCCCGATGTGTTTACACAGGTATTACCCGGTGTAAGCGTTATGGCATTTACACATTCGTCGTTTGCGTTTGCATGCAGCTGCTGACATAAAAGGATCAGTAAGAAAAAGGTTCTTTTTAGCATGGGTAGTATGTTGTCTGTTATTTTTCCGGCGGCTAAAATAGTGTAAAAGTTGCGTTTAGCCATTTTGTAAATACCCGTAGAATGGTTAATCTTTACTTAAACAATGCCGGTATACAAAATTTCCTGCCTGCTGCATGGCTTTCCATTTACACGGATTACCTGGAAATATTCAGGGCAGAATTTTCGGCAAAAAGTTCCGTTTTTGTACTGGCAGCCATATTGCAGAACCTTTTATAAGTGCTGTAAAATCGTATTGTTCTGGTAGCTGGTTATTTAGGTTCCAGTCGCATTTTAAGATCTTTCGGAAATGTATACAGGGAAATAAGAGCTACTCCGCTTCCGCAGGTAAACGGTGCCTGTGGATGTTTGCCACTCATATAATCGGTCTGTCTTCCTTTACGAAATCATATGTGTGTAATTTTTGGGGTATGCTCTTCGGGCAGGCACATTAAAAACTTTTTACATCGCCCAGTTTCCGGTTCTTTTTCCAGGCGTTTTGTTCTCGGTTTTGCCTATGGATATCCACAGGTGCTTACACACACTCCTGTAAAGATACGAAAAAAGAGCGTTATTTACCGTCCTCATCGGCCTCCTGCAGTTGTGTTCGTATCTCCTGCAGCTGTGCAATAAGGTCGTTGATCCGTTTCTGCTGTTTTCGGATCTGTTTTGGCCGCAGGTAAAACCAGTTAAAGGCCAGCCATCCGCAGCTGAGCGTATAAACGATTACAACACCCGCCAGGGGACGGTTAAGCGTATATTCGTACAGGTAAAGTAAGAGCCCGGCAGAGAGCAGCAGAAAGTACAGGTTTATCATACGGCCCTGCATAAAACGCTCGCGGCTTTTTATTTCTACAAGCTGTTCCAGGTACTGACTGTTTTTTTGTGGTTCGTTCTGTTTCCGGTACAGAGGCAGCATACGGTTGTAAGCCAGCAGGAAAATAAGCATGGCCGATATGGCCAGGATAATACCTATTTTGGTGCTCAGGAGTTGTGGCTGAAAAAACACCCATATGCCGGCAATGAAGCAGCATGTTGCAAGCAGGGCTATATTCAGGAAAACGAGGGTGCGCAACCGGCCTTTTTTTAGCTTGCGGATGCGGCCGAGAACGGCATTTATATCAGGCTCCGGAACCGGTTGCTGCTGCCAGAGCGATTTCAGATCTATGTTATTTTCCATATTCGTTAAAGCGTTTGCCCAGATATTCTTTTATCCGGTGTATTCGTATACGTACATTGCCCGGACTTAACCCGGTAATTTCGGCAATTTCAGCCTGTTTTACATCTTCGAGCTCCAGCGAAATAATAATACGGTCTATTTCGGGTAACTCTGCTATAAAACGTTGCAATAACCCTAACTGCCGGGCGGTATCCTGTTGTTTTTCTTCGGCAGGTATATCGGGTATGGGTACCTGCTGCTTTTTTTTGTGCTTTTCCATATGCCGCAGGCAGGTGTTGGTGGCAATACGGAATATCCAGGTGCCGGCCGAAGCTTCGCTGCGGAATCCGTCCAGGTTTTGCCACACTTTTATAAACGTTTCCTGGCACAGATCGCGGGCCTGTTCGTAATCGTTTACATAACCCATACAAAGGCGAAATATTTTTTCCTGGTATGTTGTATATAGCGATTCAAAATCCATTAGCGGAGCCATTTTTTCAGAAGTTGGGTAAAAGTCTGCTGCCGGTCCATAAATACACCGTGCGAACAATGCTCAAGATAGGCAAAATGTGTATCGTCGCCGATGCAGTTTTTTAGTATACGTATATGTGTTTCATCGAACAGTCCGTCTTCGCGGCCATATATGCCATAAACCTTTGTGCCGTTCTTTCGCAGGGTTTCCAGTTCGCCGGCAATGTTAAGCGTGGTGTAGTTTTCGTTTTTCCAGAAGCCCCGTACCGGTTTCAGCATGTTTTTGTATTGGGTTTGTGCCAGCATGGCATGGTAGTTTTTGAGACAGCTGTCGTTTTCGAGCTGTTTGTATAAGCGCCGGGCCTTTGCATTGGGACTGGCTGTATTGTATAAACGGTTTTGCATAGCCAGCATAAAACAGGCCGAACTGTATTCGATGCTGCTGCTGTCGAGTGCAGCAATACTGTTCAGTGCCGAAAGTGCCGTCTGGTCGCCGGAGGCCTGTAATTTTACGCGTACATTGTGCAGAATACCCCTGAACAGCTGCGGCAGATGCACCGGTGCACCCAGCAGTACCAGGCTGCTTACCTTCTGCGGATATTGCCTGGCGAACAGTGTACCCACAATGCCGCCGTAACTGTGGCCCAGAAGGTGTGCCTCCGAAATGCCGAAGCGGGTATAAATATGGTTCAGGTCGCTGATGGTCTGCTCAAAGGTAAACCGTGCACTGTCGGCATCGGAACGTCCTTCGCCGCGGCGGTCGTATACAATTACGAACCAGCCTTTACGGACCAGTACTGGCGCCGTATTTCGCTCGAAGTCGATACTGGTGCCACCCGGACCGCCATGCAGGAAAATAAGCGCAGGATCGGTGCTTTTTCCAAAACTGCGTATATACATTCCCGCAGCAGAGGCATATGTGCCGTTTATGATAAAGAGAAATGCAAAAAGGAAATTTTTCATAATCGTTTTTGCCTTTTAGATACAGCTTGTGCAAAAATGTTACGGAAAAAGAACAAAAAAATATTCTTTGCTCCGTCCGGGGCTTCTGTTTAGCCGTATAAGCGTTCCTGCTCCGGAACCTGTTGCAGTGCTTATACAATGGGTGCTGCCGGAGATATTCAGGTAATGCCGGACAGAATCCGCACCGATATATCTTCAAGACACATGCTTATGCGCTTATCCAGGTTCTTTTTACTGCATTAGCGGTGTTTTATGTAAGGCAGGGTTATTCTTTTTTTACTTCCTGGAAAATATCTTCAAGCAATTCTTTATATTCGGTATATTTATAAAGTTTATTCTCGCGGAGTATAGAACTCAGCAGCAGGTGCTCGGTTTCTTTTTTGCTGCCGCCTTCTCTTTTCAGGCATATAAGGTGCGAGAGCAGCAGTTCGTACAGTTTGTTCAGGTAAAAACTCTTGTAGCTCTGAGGCCCCTTATCGGTAGAAATTACCATCTCGAAATCGTTGAAGAAAAAATCGGTATACTGGTAATAGGGAGCTCCGTTGATGCTGGGGTATTTTTTTATAAAATCGTAGGCTTTTTGGGTATTGGGCGGCTGCACCACGTTCATGTAGCCCCATATAAGTGTACCGCATAAATGCATGGCCTGTAAAACCAGTATGCCTTTTTCGGTATCGTCTTTTAACCCGTAGCTGTTAAGGGCAAGATTGGTCTTAGACATGTTAAAGGGCTTATTTTTATTGCCTACACTTGTAAAGAGCATATCATAGTAATTGTCGAGCATTTCGTATACAGGCACCTGTGCCGTTTGCAAACTGTCGATAAGTGTATGGTTATCAGTAGCATTTTCTTTACGCAGGTTCAGGTTCAGTTCCCGTATTATATATACCTGTTTCAGTACCCGGTTGTCGGGCCGGGAAAGGTAAGTGCTGCTCAGTAACTTGTTTTTGGTACTTATGGTTTGTATAATAAATTCCGTGGCCTGCCGCAGGTTTTCATCTGTGCCCGAACGAAGCTGCTTGTACAGGTCTTTGGGGCCATCGTTAAGGAACATATAATTTTTATAGGCTTTGGCAAGTTCGGTTAAGTGTTCTTTATTTTCGTTCTGTGCCGGTAGTATAAGGCACATACACAACGAAAGAGTGCAAAACAGTGTTTTTTTCATGTAAAAATGGATGCAGGATTATTTATAGCGTAAAAATAGATAATTTAATTTATTAATTGTCTACTTTTTCAGTTTCATTACCATGGAAAGCAGTTCGGGCAGAGCGTTTGCCGGAGCTTCATCGTCGAAATGACTCATAACACAGGCTACATAACGGTTACGAACAGGTGCCACTACATAATAGGCAATAAGCAGGTTACTGCCACCCAGAGCCTCTTTGGGCATATGCAGCCGTATACGCAGCCGCAGTGCTTTGGCAGGTACGCCTTCGAATATAACGGGAACTACCCTGGCATCCTCTTTGGTTGAGTTCTCTGGCATAGGCCTGTATATAAAACTGCGCAGCATATGTGTCGCACTTTGTATTTCTAAGAACTGCGACCAGTTCATCTGGCCTTTGCCGCTGCATTGCAGGTTACTTATGTTAAGCCAGCTGCAAGACATGGGTAATGTTATTTCACGGCCGCAGAAGCGGAATGAGTTTGTTTGCTGGTTAAGCAATATAAAGCCAGGTAAAAGATCGAGGCGGAGAAGGTCGCAGAATATTTTTTCATAAGCGGTATTACGAATATTGCTTGTTCTGAAGTCGAGCAGGTTGGTTAAGGAGTCGGCACCAGGCCACATATAAACAGAGATTAAAACGGTTTCGGAGCCTTGTACCTCCTGCCACACAGAGCGTATATACATATTGTTTCCGCCAATAGTGTCTGTTTGCATGGACGGAATCCTGGAATGGTTATCGTTTATAAATTCCTGCAGAAAGGGCTTGCTGAATTTTTCGGACAGACGGGTGGCTGTGATCGTATAGCCTTCCCAATCGAAGAAAAGATGCTCTTCCTGGCTTATGCCGTGGATGTTATCAATGATGCGCCGCTGGTTTTCATCAGGATCGGATGTAATGAAGGGTAGGCTGGTTTTCTCCAGTTTCCGCAGGTGTGTTTCGAATTTTGTGTATGCTGCGGTTATGGTCTTTTGCTGTGCATAAGCGACTGTATATCCGAAGTTTAAAATGAGTGTAACTATAAATATACAAAAAATAAGTGAATGTTTCTCCGTTCGGTACATTATGGCTGTATTAATGCAGGCAATAATACAATTTATACAGAGAAAATGTATTTACTATTCCGAAAAGACTATTCCGGAAGTGGATTGGCCGGTTTCGCATTCCGGAAGAGTAAAAGATACTGAAACGCGTTGCATGTAACGTCGTCCGGATTGCTAAGGGTCATGCCCCAGCTGCCTTTCAGTTCGGCATAGGTACGGGTATGCAGGAAGGGACTGTTTTTAGCGTTCAGGCGAAATAATTCGGCCGTATTGGGAGCCGAGTATTTTTCAAGTATTTCTGTATGCTCTACTTTTTCCATTACAGGGTTACTGCTGCTGCAGGAATAGGGTATGGGCAGGTATTTATCATTGCCCGCAAAACCCGGATTCATTTGCCGCAGCATGCTTACCATTTCGGCCGGCATCATGTTCTGCATCTGTGCAATATAGGGCACCATCATTTGTCCGTCGGTATAAAAACAGGCAATACTGCGTATTTGTTCTTCTTTGTAGTATTCTTTAAGCAGGCAGGCAAAAGGTTTAACGTTATTGTATGAGGTTTGCAAACAATGGAAAAGCCCCAGGAAACCATACATTTTTTCTTTTTCCAGCTTCTGCAGGCCTATGTGTCTCTGCAGGTTCAGAAACATGGCCTGGTCACGCGGGGTGTCTGTACGCGAAAGATTTTCCAGCAGCAACAGCAGGGGATTATAGAATGAGTGAAATACGATCTGTGCGTTTTTTTCTTCGGAGTTAAGGCGTTGCAGCAGCTCAGCCGACTGTTTTTCCGATGCTTTCGGCGTACCGGTTTCGAGTAGAACTGCCAGCTGTTCCAGGTCGTTACGGAACATATTTTTATGCTGCGCAGAATCGTTTATTGCCCGCAGGTACTGTGCATATATAGGCAGATCCTGGGGCTGGTCTATGCCAATTACCCGTATTTTTTTATGTTCGGGCAGTTTCTGCTGCCAATGCCTGAGTTCTGTGAATTTTTCATAATATTCTTTATTGGCCCATTGCGCCGTATCCTGCTGCCAGCTCCGAAATACCTGCTTTAGCCATACTTCATTGCCATCGGCCAGGTAATTATTCAGCATCCAGGCTTTTGCATCGTCGGTTTCTACGAGGTAGTACCGCAGCGAAACTTTAAGATTCAGCATCTTTAACAGCGCCAGATCAGCAGCCTGGGCACCGGCAAAGCCATGTATCTCACCCATGAAAATGAAACGACTGTTCAGGAGGTCTTTACTTAGCAGACGGCTCTTTTGTATCTCTTCGTAAAAAGGGCCATGCTGTTTACGTATATAGGTTTCAATATCTTCCGCCTGAGCACGGACAGCAATACATGCAGAAAGAGTAAAAAGAAAATAAAGAAATATGCTTCTCATGGTATACTTTGTATATTCAAAGGTATACTTTTTGTGCCGTAGAACGTATACACGTTATGCAGGTAAGTGTATTGTATATTCAGTTGCTATATGGCAGAAGAATGCCCTAAATCAGCAGCAGCTTTTCTGTGTTAAAGCTTTCGCTGTGTTTCTTTTTTATAACGTGCTTCCAGCATGCGTAGTTTGGCAGCAGGGAGCAGGCATCCGTCTTCAGCCCGTATGGTATTGCCTTTACGACTGTGTACAATCATGCCTTCTATCGGTTTAAGAGGGGCTTCGAATTCAAAAATACTTATGTTATCGTGCAGATCGGGGTACCACAAGCGGTAATGATCCCGTATTTTTTTGCCAAACAGTGTAATGTTGCGGGTCGGAGAGATCACCACCAGCACCGTATCGCCGGGGTCGGGCAGGGTTCCCGACCAGCGCCTGTTGTAGTTGCTCTGTGCCTGCTGTGGCCGGGGTAATAGGGCCCCGTAACAACGAGCCTGGTTAATGGTATCGCTGAATGCAATCGCACGGAAACGCACTGTGCTGCTGTCGTAATCCAGTATTTCTGCTTCGGCGGTAAATACAGAGGCGGCAAGCACCTGTTTAACAGGAATTATAACCCTTCTGCTATCCGGTTCCCGGGCCGAGAGGCTAAGTACTATACAGTAAAGAATACATAGTCGGCGCATATTTTCTATGGGGCTTTAGTGCTGGCAGTCCGTACCGGGTTATTGCAGCCAGTAAATGTCTTTTATTACAATGTCCCGGAAAGGATTGTTATAAGTATATGTATGGGTTGTGCTGCTCTGCACTGTATTTTCTTCAGGGATTATAACCAGTTTTTTTTGTTGGTGATAATAAAGCTCCAGACTTTTAACCGTACCGGAACGATCGGTGTTTATAGTATAGGCATAAAAAAGGGAAAGCAGCTTGTCGTAAAGAAGCATATCGGCCTTAGTTCCGCTGAAAGAGGGAAGGGCGTATTTTTCGAGTTTGATACTGAGTTCTTTGCGGTAATGATCGGTGAGTTTGTGCAGACTTTTTACTGGGATCAGGCAGCCATCCCAGGCATCTCCGGGTTGGCCCCGCAAATAGCTGGCATCCGGAGGCATAATGGGCGGTTCAAAAATAAAAAAAGCCGCACTGGTAGAAAAAGCAGGCATCCATATACGGTAGTTTTTTCCGATGATTTTTCCCATAAGTGATGCATATCCGAAGTGATTGATGAAAATAAGCACTGTGTCGCCTGTCAGGGGTATGGTAGAGGTCCAGAGTGTTCCGGGTAACTGCTGTGTTTGAACAGGTGTATTGTTTTGTGGAGGAAGTATGTAGGTACAGAAAGCTTCTTTAAGTGTATCCCGGGGGTTCAGGGGACGGAACCGCACACGACCGCTGCTGTCGTACGACTCAATAATTACTTCGCCTATGTATGAAGATGAGGCGAATACATCGGCCATTATTACAGGTACTGGCCTGGCATTAACACCGATGCAAAGCAGAAAGCAGCCGAATGTAAGGAGTGTTTTCATAGGAGTGTAAAAATATATAACGATAAAAATTATATAATTCGTATAACTATATATATCTGCATTTATGGTATAAATAATTCAGTTATTGCTGAATGCCGAGAGGCTATGCTTTTTGAGCAGTATGCAGGCCGGGTTTATGTAACTCAGAGCCCGTTATGCCGCCGGCCGATTTCGATATTTTCGCGCAGAATTTTCTTAATCAGGGCTATTTGTCCCATATGGTAATGCGTGTGCTCTATAAGTCCGTGCAGGTTCCGGTAATAATTACCATATTTTTCATCCGAAAAATTATCACCAAGACTTTTATCGGAGAGTGTTTCAATGGCTTTGGCTAATGTTTCAGCTTCCAGCCATACCTGTTCCTTAAATGCTTCCCAGGCTGCATCGTCAGGCAGTTCAGGCATATTAAAACTTTCCTTATCGCTCGAATCGAGCGGTTTGCCCTGTAAAACACCCAGTATAGGTGCATGATAATATTGTATATGAAACGTAAGCAGGGCAATGCTGTTCAGTTGCGGAACATGAAAATATGCTTCGTTGCGGCTCAGATCCGAAAGTAGTTCCCGCAGGTTTACTGCGGTCCAGTTTCCGCCAAAGTATGTGGTACGCAATAGTTGTGCCGTTTGCAGGGCAAAAGGATTTTTAGTCATAGATCGGGTACTTTAAGCGTTTTATATGCTTTACCGCAATATGTAAAGATGCGAAATAAAAAGATACCTGTTACGATATAGCTGTGTAAGATTATAAATTTTACGCCTGTACCTTATTGTATACAATTCAGGGTGGGAAGTTCACAAAATAGGCACTGAGTTCTTTTACGATCAGGGGCGAACCGTTTATTTCTTCGCGTACTATTCCTGTATGCCTGGTATAAAATCTGCGTACTTTCCGGGTATATACCGGAGGGGCCTGCGACATATATTCTTCTGCTACAATGGTGGGATAGTAGTTTTGCCCGCCTATGATAACGGTAGTGGCAGCAGCTATAATTTTACGGCAGGTCTGATTCCCGCCCCAGGATGCAATAAGCCATGAGCAGCCAGGAGGAAGTGTTTCAGAAAGAATACGGGTAAGAGCCCCCATGCGGAATAGGACCTGTATGCATTTCGTAACCCCATACCGGAATCCCGTTGTAAAAGGGGATGTGTGCTGAGTCTGAAATAAAACCGGCAGTGTCGTATCTGTAAGCATCCAAACAGGTAATTGGCGCTGGTCGTATGTGCACTGGTCTGGCCGTTGTTATCGGTATATTGCCAGTGCGAACCCACGGATATGCGGGAAAATACCTGCCGTGCATCAGTGTATCATATTGTGCCGACTGTGGATAATAGAGAGACTTCGTTTCGTTCGTGCAGGAGACGCCGGCACACTGAGTTGCAATAACAGTAGTAAAAAGTCAGGCCCTTTCCATATTGATTCGTTTTTACAATTGTGCGGGATTACGAATCTTTATCCTATTATAGTTCAAATTATTGATATACTGAATTTTGTATCTTTTAAAACGTGCGTTTTCAGCGTCATTTAAGTTTGTTTTTGTAGTGCAATATGCCCGTTGTAAGCAGCATGCCAAAGCTCCAGTATATTCCTATGTCCAGCAGTAGGTTATGCCCTCTCCAGCCGGCATGTATAAAGCCATCGCCTAAAAATTCCTCGTAAAACACGAAAGGAAACCCAAAGCGGTGGTGGAACAGGTCGTGATACCGATGAAGCGGAGAACTCAGCTGCAGCAGTATATCCACAAAAGAAACACTAAAAAATAAAAGAATAGAAACAAGTGTTCCCAGGACAAGGTATCTTAGCAGGGTATGTTTTTTCATCTGTTAGTGTATATAACGTTAGTGACTGGCTAAAATTTCAGTATTGATGTATATTATTTTATTTAGCTTTCTATGGCATTAAGCAGACGGTATTTATTACAATCACTACCAAAAATCTGCATTATTCAGGAGCATCTGTTCAACATCTGCGAAAATCCTTGCAATCCTCGGTAATAGTAAATCTACCTTATTTTCGGTAAAACATGCAGAACATCAGCGTTCATCTGCGTAATCTGCGGGAGCTATTAGTAATCAGCGTTTATCTGCGTAATCTGCGGGAGTTAAAACACGATCAGCAGCAACTATCACCATCAGCGAAAATCCGCGTAATCTGCGGGAACTAATATTCATCAGCGTTTATCAGCGTAATCAGCGGGAGTTAAAACACGATCAGCGGCAACTATCACCATCAGCGTTTATCTGCGTAATCTGCGGGAGTTAAAACACGATCAGCGGCAACTATCACCATCAGCGAAAATCCGCGTAATCTGCGGGAGCTAATATTCATCAGCGTTTATCAGCGTAATCGGCGTAAGTTAAAACACCATCAGCAACAACTATCACCATCAGCGAAAAT
>Ga0067045_1031497_pt1 | contig 12146 bp, 10 predicted proteins | sample TerdegcTABiofilm_FD_59184 | JGI IMG/M metagenome (GOLD analysis project Ga0067045, IMG submission 59184) | Combined Assembly of (Gp0054472, Gp0054536) Wastewater bioreactor microbial communities from Singapore -Terephthalate degrading...
ATGGTAGAATTTACCAAGAACACAGTCCTTGTGCAGTCAGGCACTGCAATGTTAGCACAGGCTAATTTACAACCCCAATCGGTGTTACGATTACTTGTGTAATCAGATAGGGGACACACCTAATGGTTCTTTGAAAACTTATGTGATGATTCTCACTCTCCCTGGACGATTGTACCGGGGCTGTCCTTTCTATTCGGCTGCTTGTTCTGGCGGCCGGTGATGAGGGGAGGGCGTCACCGGCTGCCGGAATCACGGCAGCTGATGAGGTCTGGATGATGGGCAGTCCGGGCAACATTGGGGAGAAAACCCCTGGTCTTACAATAGACCCGGTATGTTCATGATGAACATACTGAAAAATCCTGAGATATCTCAATAGAAATACCGGGATATCCTGTAAACGTTCAAGGGAGGGAGAGTTTATGAGAATCAATCACAACTTAAGCGCTATATTCGCTAACAGGCAGCTTAAGATCGTCTCAGCGCGAATGGATAAGTCCATTGAGCGGTTGGCATCCGGCCAGCAGATTAACAGAGCTGGCGATGATGCTTCGGGGCTTGCTGTGTCTGAAAAAATGAGGACACAGATTAATGGTTTGTTCCAGGCTGAACGAAATGCCGAAAACGGGCTTTCGTTTATTCAGGTTGCTGAAGGGTCACTCCAGCAAATCAATGACATTCTGCAGAGGATCCGGATGCTATCGGTACAGGCTGCCAATGGAATTTATTCCAATGCCGATCGTGCGCAGATTCAGGTTGAAGTGTCACAGCTTATTGATGAAATCGACAGGATTTCAACATCCGCTGAATTCAACCGTATGAAGATGCTCACCGGCATTTATGCGCGCAATTCGCGTGTGGGAAGCATATTCTTCCATATTGGGCCAAACCAGGGGCAAAGGATTAGAGCCTTTATTACTACGATGAGTGCCAAGGCTTTAAACCTTTATGATGGGAACCGGAAACGGTCAATTTCCACTGTTGGTCAGGCAAATGCCATGATAGGGTATATCGATGCAGCTTTAGATAAGCTGAATCGGCAAAGGGCAGACCTTGGTGGCTACTACAACAGGATGGAAAATACCATCAATGCTCTGGCAATGTCCTATGAGAATATGTTAGCTGCTGATTCCCGAATACGGGATGCGGATATGGCAGCTGAAATGGTTGAGTTTACAAAGGACCAGATCCTCGTCCAGAGTGGTGTTGCGATGCTGGCTCAGGCAAATTTCAAGCCTCAGTTGGTATTGCATTTATTGGGATGAGGGAAATATCCGGTTACCGCAGTGCCGACCGGGATTTGCCCTCTCTTAGAATTTACGAGGAGAGGGCAAAAATTTTTTAACATTTTGTACAGGGAAGGTTTTTAAAGTATACAAGGAGGTAACTTGTATGGATATTAGCAAAGTTTCGGGGAATATGCCTGTAAATGCTTTCAAGGTTAAGCAGCCTGAAGCACGAAACGAGAACAGGGGATATGAAGAACCCCGTTTTACAAAGGAAAGTTTGAATGATGCCGTAGACATGCTGAATGCAGCAGCAAAAACAGTCAACAATCGTATAGCATTCTCAGTTGATGAAAAGACTGACAGAATAGTTATGCGTGTTCTGGATGCCAACAATAATGAAGTAATACGGGAAATACCTCCAAAAGAGGTAATCAGGCTTGCTGCTCAGATCAGGGAAATGATAGGCATGTTTATCGATGAATCACGATAATTTTATAGTAATATGTCACTTTAGTGATTGGTGAATTTTGCCGATAATGTATTGAAATAGTATGGGTACATTGCTATCTTTACTATTATCTTACATGAAGGGATACATGTATGCCAGTCACTTTAGGCGGCGTAGCATCAGGGATGGATACCGACCAGATAATTCAAAAACTGGTTGAGGTAGAAGCCAGGCCTATTATACAATGGCAGGAGGAAAAAGACAGATATTCTCTCCGTAAGGAAGCTTTGCGTCAGCTGCAAACAAAACTTAATACATTAAACAATGCAACTAAAGATTTATACGGTTTCAGGTCACCATTCAAGGAAAAAGGTGTCCAGGTTTCTGATACTGGTGTTTTGCAGGCTCAGGCGTCACGGCATGCAGTGAATGGCACACATACACTTGAAGTGTTGAATTTAGCTTCATCCCACAAAATATCCACTGATCAGATTAAAGAAGATGAAATATTGCCTGCAGGAACTTTCAGCATTGAAGTTGATGGAAATTCATATACCATAAAATTTCGTGGTGGTAATATCAAAACATTGAGTGACAAAATTAATGAAATTGCATCCAGTGTTGTTTCGGCAACAACAATTAAAACTATCGATGATAAAAGTATTTTAACTATTGAATCAAAAGTGCCGGGAAAAAAGGGTGAATTAAAAATACGCGGTGACGAAGAGTACTTAAAAAAGATTGGCCTTGTAAAAGGTGAAAAAGGCGCAGCAAAAGAATCCCAGCGAATAATCTTTGATACAAAATATTTTACAGGTTATACCGGTGAAAAACAAATTGAAGATGAAGATGGTACTCTGACAGTTGATAAAGAAGGGAAAATGCTAACAATAGATGCCAAATTATGGCGTGAGTATATTTTACCGGTTGAGTACAAAGCACAAAAGCACTCAATACTTGAGTTGAATGTTACATATTCAAAAGAAAAATCCGAAGATGAAGTTATACCATACAAAGTTGAGATAGGTCCTGATGAAACAACTGTTATAAAGGGTATTGAGCTGAAAGGGTATAATGTTTCCCGTGAACGCCCTCTTGAAAAGAAACCAAAAAAAGAGGTTGAAGATATTATTGGTGTTGGGGTGGTTTCAGTTGAAGATGGCAAACGTACTGAAAAAATATATATGTTAGACCCAAATAAACAGGGGAAGCAGGAAATACCGATAGGGCAGGATTTTGCAGATAAAAAGATAACAAAAATTTTGTTCTACTGTAATGATGGCAAAGCTACGTTTCAAGATGCCTCACTGATTACCGAGATAAAAGGGGAAGGAATACTTGACCCAAAAAATGTTATAGCTGAAGCAAATGATGCAAAAATAAAACTTGATGGAGTTGAGATAGTTAGACCCAAAAATAGCGGTATTGATGATGTATTAAAGGGGGTAACCCTTAATCTCTTAGGCACTTCAACGAAACCCGTTACTATAACAATACGTCAGAATACTGAAACAGCTGTTGAAAAAATAAAGAAATTTGTTGAAGCATATAATGATTATCTTACATTTAATAATGAATTAACAAAAGCAGCAAAAAGTGACAAAGTTGGTAATTATCAAAAAGATAAATATAAAAACGGTATTTTTATTGGAGATATGACTCTTATGCGGTTGCAAAATGCATTGAAGACCGCAATTAGCTCCGCTTATCCATCAAATGTAGAAAAACCGGTTAAAATGCTTTATCAGATTGGAGTTTCAACCGGTGAAATAAATGCAAAGTGGGAAACAATAAGAGAAGGAAAGCTGATAATAGATGAGGCAAAGCTTGTTGAGGTGCTATCAGAAAATCCGGAAGGTGTTCAGGATTTTTTTGGTTCGGATAATGATGGCGATAACCGGATTGATAATGGATTGGCTTTTAAGATGGAAAGTATCCTGGATCCGTATGTTAGCGCAGGTAAAAACATCATAGTAGCAAAAATGGATCTGGAGGATGCATCTATTAAAGCTACTGATGAGCGCATCGAACGAAAGCAGGAGCATCTGAAAGCGTATGAACAGAAATTAAGGCAAAAATTTGCTTCCATGGAAAAGGCTATCTCAGGATCCAAGTCACAGAGCAACTGGCTGGATCAACAAATGAAAAATATGAAAAACCAGACTGGCGATTAAATATTAGAATAAGAGGTATATGATGCAGCTTTTAATCAATGATCATCCTGTTGATTTTACCATAGAAAAAGAAAGTACTGTAAAAGATGTGATGAGTTCAGTTCACAGCTGGGCATCAGAGCGAAGCCTGATATTTTCAGGTGCTATTGTTGATGGAGTGCTGTATCAGCCAGACTCGGCCCCCGATACGCCAATACATGACATTAAAAATATTAATTGCTATGTCCAGTCTGTGGGTGATGTGGTGATTGATTCCATAAAAGAAGGTATTGCATATTGTAATAGAGCCGAACAGTATTTAAAAGATAAAGAGTCAATAGCGCAATTAACTGATAATGAGTTTACTCAGTTGCACTATGGTATAGAATGGATTATTTCAGTATTACAGTCGGTATTGCATATGCTTGGTCTGGAAAGGGAAGATGTGCGGTTTAAAGATATGACGGTACAGCAATATATTGATTCAATTAAATCATTGCAAAACATGATAAGTGAAAATAGGAACAATAGTGATATTAATAAAATTCATGAATTGTTTCATGATGTAACAACATTATTCAGAGTTTTACTTTGCAGTGATGCACTGAAGCATCTTATTATTCAGAGTGTGGATTCCCCGGATGTTCTTTTTAAGACATTGCTGGATTTAAAATCTATGGTTTCAAAGCAGGTGGATAATTTAGAGGCCATAGCCGGCCTGTATCAAAAGGGTAAAGATAATGAAGCACTGGAGATAATACATACGCTTGTTGATTTTCTCTACCTGTATATGCGAACCTGTTATCAGGTATCACCGGTATTTGGAATAAATCTGGCAGATGTTGTCCATAATGATCAATCGCTTGAAGAACTGAATATCAGATTGCAGGATATGTTATCCGAAATTGTAGAAATAATGGAAAATAATGATATAGTTAGCCTTTCGGATATACTTGAATATGAATTAAAGCCTCTTATTGGGGAGTTAGACAACTATCTTGACATAATACTAAAAAATATCAAATCGTAGATTCCCCTTTATACTTGACATAAATAAATTACTGATAATAATCAGTAGTAATTCCTAAAAAATTATTTAGTGAAATATGAAGTATGCACTCCTACCACTGGAGATGATTGATATACATTTTTATTATATAATTTCAATGAAATGATTTACTATAGCTTTGAAAAAAAAAGTATTTAGCAATTGATAGTCATGGCTATTACAGGTTAATTTGATGAAAGTAATAGGATATCATTCTAATTTAATTGAAAAATTTCAATGTAATAAACATGAGATTCTTCAGTCACTGCGCTTTTTAAATTGACAGTGCATTATAATTCTATTTCTACAGGAGAACAGCTTTGAAAAACAAAAAACTATGGGGTGGAAGGTTTAGTGATACAACCTCTAAAGTTACAGAGCAGATATCTACATCATTACATTTTGATGTTAGGTTATACAAGCATGATATACAGGGTTCTATTGCACATGCCAAAATGTTAGCAAAACAGGGTATACTATCCCAGGATGATTGCAATGCTATTATAAAAGGTTTGCAAGCAATACAGAAAGAAATTGAAGAAGGCACATTCCCGTTTAACGAAAAGCTTGAAGATATTCATATGAATATTGAAGCAAGATTAACGGAGCTTATTGGCGATGCAGGAAGGAGGTTACACACTGCACGTTCACGAAATGATCAGGTAGTTACCGATGTACGATTGTATTTGAAAGATGAAATTAACAATATACAAAAACTTTGTGTTGATTTGATACAAAAACTGATAAAGAAAGCTGAAGAACATAAACATATCGTTATGCCGGGGTATACACACATGCAGATAGCACAGCCCGTGCGTTTTAGCCATCATCTTATGGTATATGCTTGGGCGTATCTGCGTGATCTCAAACGGCTGAAATTTGCATTTACTTCTGCAGACGTCCTTCCTTTAGGAAGCGGAGCTCTGGCAGGAGTTAATTATACCACAGACAGGCACTATGTTGCTAAAGAGCTGAATTTTACAACTATCGCACATAATTCAATGGATGCAGTAAGTGACAGGGATTTTATTGCTGACTTTTTGTACTTTGCTGCAATGGTGGGTATGCATTCATCACGTTTGGCCGAAGATTTGATTGTGTGGTCAACAGCCGAATTCAATTTTATAAAGCTATCTGATAGCGTTACAACAGGCTCATCCATTATGCCTCAGAAGCGCAACCCCGATGTTGCTGAACTTATACGTGGGAAAACGGGCAGGTTATATGGCAATTTAATTTCTTTGTTGACAGTGCTAAAAGGACTGCCAATGACCTATAACCGCGATTTACAGGAAGATAAAGAACCTCTCTTTGATTCCATTGATACTGTGAAATTGGTGCTGAAAGGCATGGCTGAGATGATTGAACATATGACAATAAATAAAGAAATAACAAAGAAAGCACTATATAATAATTTTTCCACTGCAACTGATATTGCTGATTATCTTGTTATGAAAGGTATTGCTTTCAGGCAGGCTCATGAGATAGTTGGTTCAATTGTTAAGTATTGTGAAAATAACAATAAAGACTTTTTTACGTTACCATTGGATGAATTTAAAAAATTTTCAGAAAAATTTGATGTTGATATTTATGAATACCTTGACCCCGAAAAATCAACCCAACGAAAAAAGTCATATGGAAGTACTTCACTTGAAAGCATTGAAAATCAAATACAATTATTAAAAGAACAATTGCATGAATTCAGTCATTGATACCATTACCGGTCTTGATGTGTTGCACCCCGTTACAGTGCTTGTACGAATTATGTGTGCAATTATTGCAGGGTTTTGTATTGGGTTTGAACGCGAGCGTCACTATCAACCTGCAGGTTTGCGCACACACATGGTTTTATCGTTGGGTGCATGCATCATTATGATTTTGTCATATTTTATTCCCTACGTGTATTCACCTGGTTCGGGTGATCCTGCACGGCTTTCTGCGCAGGTGATTAGTGGCATTGGATTTCTGGGTGCAGGTGCAATTTTTAAATATGGATTCAGCATACGTGGACTAACTACCGCGGCAACAATATGGACAACATCAGGCATTGGCATGGTATTTGGTGCTGGATTTTATTTTTTAGGGGCAATAGCTACAGTGCTACTGGTTGTAACATTACAGGTATTTGAAAAAGTTGAACTGTGGCTTGTTGAACAGAAGAAAATTAGAATATTGCAGATAACCTATTATTCCGATGCTATTGCAGCAAAGCAGATTTTGGCAGCAGTAAAGACACATGCTGGTGATATTGACATACGACAGGTATCCATTACTGAAGATGTGGAAAATCATACATCAGATTTAATTGTGCATTGCCGCATGGATGAAGATTTTAGTATACGGTTGCTTTTTGATGAAATAAAACAGCTGGGCCATATCAAAAAGATAAAGATAGATTAGCATTATTATTAAAATATTCCTACAACTCAAATCAACTGATATTCTTTATTTCTTTATTAACAATTTTGCTAACTCCATATCTTCGTTTGTAGTAATCTTTATGTTTGTATAAAAATCTCCCGTTATGGCTTTAACCGTATATCCGGCAAGTAAAGCCAACGACACATCATCGGTAGCATTAGTAATATTACTCTGGAGTGCTTTTTTGTGGGCATCAATAATTATTGAATACTGAAAGCATTGCGGTGTTTGTGCAGCATAGAGAATTTCTCGTGGTAAAACCTGTGTTAGGGTGGAATCATTCACCTGTGCAATCGTTTCTTTTACAGGAACATAAATACCACATGCACCATGCAGTGTAGCTACTTCAATGCACTGCTTAATCATACTTACAGTTATAAAGGGGCGTGCTGCATCATGAATAAGCACAATATCTTCACTGGAAAAATTGTACGCTTGCAATCCATTGAAGCATGATTCCTGGCGTGTTTGCCCACCATGCGTGATGATAATGTTGGTATTAGGAAGATAGGTGTTGATGACATCTTCCAGTTGTTGCTTGTACTCAGGATGAATGGCTATTATTATGCTATCAATTAACTGTGATGCAACAAATGTTTCAATGGACCATGCAATGACTGGTTTTGTGCCAAGAAGTAAAAATTGTTTTGGGACAGCAGCACCCATACGCTGTCCCATACCACCTGCTACTATGATGGCATAATGTTTCACTATTTATCCCAAAGTTTTTTTGCTAATTCGGCAACACGTTTACCCAGCAGTGCTGCATTCTTTTTTGTCTTTTCGTCGGGAGAACCAATGCAGGAAACACCGTAATGACCTGTTGCTTCCATAGGATCGCCAACAATAACCATCCCGTAGATAAGCATGGCCTGCAATATTGAAAGGAGTGTAGTTTCCTTACCACCTGATGGATCACTGGAAGTGGCAAATGCAGCACCTACTTTATTTTCCATTTTTCTACGTATAATAACATAATCATCAAACAAACGTTTTAATTCAGCTGCCATGGTACCAAAATATACCGGTGATCCCGCAATAATGCCCTGTGAATTCAAAAAATCATCTTTGGTCACTTCTTCTGTTGAACGCAGGATGCATTGAGCACCCTCAACCTGTTTAACGCCTTCTGCTATTGCCTGTGCAAGCTCCTTAGTATTTCCTGAACGGGAGTAGTATAAAATCAAAATCTGAACCATAGGCTTAACCCCTTATTATAGTATGCAGGATAGTTACTGTTTATTGAATCAATGATTAAAATAAAGTGAAACAGTAATTTTGTCAATAGTTGCTTTTATTTTTTTGCGATAGTTACTGTAAATTAGGCTTGTCATGATAGTGATTTACTGGTTTGCTTGTAACAGGAAGATGTAATTAACAAATTGCTTGCAGATAAGCAATATCCTCGTAGTAAATGTGTACACTGTACACAAAATTTTGTAACAGTGAGAGTATATCAATATGAACTATCGCACAATGCTATCACACCGTGCAAATGAATTTACCTCATTCATTGTTATGGATGTCATGGCAAAGGCCGAAGAACTGGAACGAAAGGGAGAACATGTCATTCACCTTGAAGTGGGTGAGCCTGATTTCATGACACCCAAAATTATTGAAGAAGCTGCCATAGAAGCCCTAAAAAAACAAAAGGTGAAATATACCCATGCGTTGGGTTTGTTGGAATTGCGTGAAGCAATCTGTGAATATTATTACAATGAGTATAATGTGTCACTATCACCTGATCAGATACTGGTTACAACAGGAACATCTCCTGCACTGCTTTTTGCCATGCTTGCCATAATCAATCCCGGTGAAGATGTTATTGTGTCAAATCCCCGCTATCCCTGCTATCAAAATTTTATCATTGCAGCAGGAGGATTGGTCAATGAAATAGTAACCTATCCACAAGAAGGTTTTCAGTATAGGCCGGATGATATAAAGAAAAAAATAACCCCCAAAACAAAAGCTATTATGATAAATTCACCCTGTAATCCAACAGGAATTGTCATGAGCAAAGATGCACTGCAGACAATAGCACAGTTTGATAAACAATTTATTATTTCAGATGAAATTTATCATGGCCTTGTTTATAAAGACAGAGCGCATTCTATTCTTGAATTTACTGATAAAGCATTTGTTATAAATGGTTTTTCCAAGCTTTATGCGATGACAGGATGGCGGTTAGGCTATTGCATTTTTCCAAAAGAATTTACAAACGTAATGCAGCGGATACATCAAAATTTTATGATTTCAGCAAATAACTTTATACAATGGGCAGGAATTGCTGCGTTGAAGCATGCAAAACAGGATGTTGACAATATGCGCAATACATACAACAGCAGGCGTGAATATATGATTAGGCGATTACAATCAATGGGATTTACTATTCATGTCGAGCCAACAGGTGCATTCTATGTATTTGCTGATGCACGTACATTTTGTAGTGATTCATATACGGAAGCATTTAATATAATAGAAAAAGTTAAAGTAGGCGTTACTCCGGGCATTGATTTTGGCAGTGCTGGTCAGGGTTTTTTAAGATTTTCATATGCAACATCACTAGAAAATATTCAAGAAGGCTTAAACAGAATAGAAACATATCTGAAAGAGAAGTAGCTTATAGAGCCGTTTCAAGTAAACATCGAAGTAAGTTCACTAATCTCGGCTTTTTTCTCCATGATGTTGCGGGCAAGTTTTATGATATTCATATCACCAATGACAATTGCTGCAACAGGTTCAGTATTATTATGTAAAAATTTTACATATATGCTGTCGGCTTTATGAACTATGGATTTAGTGCCTTCTTTATTAAAATCACCTGCCGAGTACAGGTCAATGCCTGTTATTTTTAGCAGGACTGAAAGCAATGTGCCCTTGTATTCCTGTTTGGTCCCAGCCATATTTAATCCTGCAAGCTTACCCTGTTCGCGTGCAGCAGGCCATATTCCATAACATATTCCATTGTATTCAGTTGGATCTCCTGCAGCAAAAATATCGGGTTCGGATGTTTGCAGGTAATTATCAATAACTATTCCACGGTTTACCATAATCCCGGCGTTTTTTGCCAGGGTAGTCTGTGGTTTAATTCCCATTGAAAATATCACAGTGTTTGCGGTAAGTTCTTTCCCTGATTTGCAGATGACTTTTTGTACATAACTATCGCCAAAAATTTCCGTAACCGAATCACCCAATACAAACTGTAATCCCTTTTGCTCAAGGAGCTTTTTTACAATGGCTGCTCCATCACTATCAAGCTGGCGCGGCAGTAGCCTATCAAAAAACTCAATAACTGTTACATTACATCCACGCTTGCACAAACTGTATGCAGTTTCCAGTCCCAAAAGGCCACCACCAACCACTACAACATTTTTATTAGGTGCGTTGATTATATGGTTAATAATGGCATCTGCATCATCAATAGTGCGAACGCTGAAAACACCCTGTAATGTTGTGCCTGGTATTGATGGCATGGTGGGGGTGGCACCGGTGGCAATGCAAAGTTTGTCGTATTTAATCTTTGATCCATTATGCAATGTTATATATTTATTCTTTGTATCAATATCGATGACTCCAGTTTTAAACAAAACTTCAATGTGTTTTTCATCATAGGTTGCAGGTTTGTAAATATACAGATTTTCCGGTTTAATATCACCAGCTAAGTATTCAATGAGGCGTGGGCGATAGTACATGTGATAGGCTGATTGGGTTATAATAGTAATTGCTGATGAACTATCCTGTGAACGAATAGCCAGCGCTGCTTCGGTGCCTGCAACGCCATTGCCAATAATACAGTAATGCATTTTATTCCTCCATAAAACGATATATATGTGTATGTAATGAAAATGCTGTTCTGTCAATTATAATATTGTAATTGTTTTAAATATCGTAACTGTATAGATTATAGGCTCTGACTCCCAAATCCCAGTATCTCTCCAATAACTTTGCGCACTCTGTGTACTTTGCGTACTCTGCGTGATGCATCAGTTTGTCTCACGCAGAGATTGCAGAGATGGGGAGGGTGAGGCTCTGACCCCTTACAATAGTGTCACCCCTGCGGGGTTTGCATGATGATGTTATGAAAATAATATGCTCTGACCCTACTAAGGATCTTACGTATCATCCTATCCATTAAGGATCTGCCCTAAATCCCACCATCTCTCCAATAACTCAGCGTACTCTGCATACTCTGCGTGATGCATTACTTTGTCTCGCGCAGGGATCGCAGAGAAGAGGAGAGTCTATGCTCTGACCCCATTACAATAATATCCCCCCTTCGGGGTTTTGTAGTGAATAACAGGGTGTCATTCTGAATCAGGTCCTGAATTTATTTCAGGTTCAACAATGGTGAGGATAAAGATTCCGGGTCAAGCCCGGAATGACGTATAGGCAACAAGTCATCCTGAAGCATGTCCTGAATTTATTTCAGGATTGATTCAGTGTAGTCATCCTGAACTTGATTCAGGATCCTTATAATGCTCTGACCCCTTACAATAATATCACCCCTTCGGGGTTTTATAGTAAATAATAGCATGTCATCCTGAACTATGTCCTGAATTTATTTCAGGAATGATTCAGGATCCACTCACAATGCTCTGACCCTAAAATCCCTATCTCTCCAATAACTCTGCGTGCTCTGCGTGTTCCATCAGTTTGTCTCACACAAAGACCGCAGAGATGGGGAGAGCCTGAGCTCTGACCCCATTGTTTGCAATTTTTTTAAAATTTTTTATCAAAAAGTACAAAATTTTTCCCAATTCCTTTTAATTTTTCCCACCAAAAGCGTTGTATACAGTAGAAGCGTAATAGCATATTACTATACTTATAGGAGGAATACTATGGCACGGAAA
>Ga0067045_1031498_pt1 | contig 12146 bp, 7 predicted proteins | sample TerdegcTABiofilm_FD_59184 | JGI IMG/M metagenome (GOLD analysis project Ga0067045, IMG submission 59184) | Combined Assembly of (Gp0054472, Gp0054536) Wastewater bioreactor microbial communities from Singapore -Terephthalate degrading...
ATCGAGCCGTGACCGAGTCGGAGGGCCGGTGGGGGGTGCGGCGCCGTAAGCTTGCGGCAGCTTGGCAGGCCGCACTGGTTGCGTAGATTGGGGCAGCGTCGAGCGACAGCCTTCGCCGGTGAACTGACCGCACGATGGCGGCGGCTGGCATGGGCCCAGGCGAGCGGACGGGGTGTGTCCCATGGTGATCGAGCGCGTCGAGACATTTCTGCTGGATGCTGCCCCCGCTGGGGCAGGCGGCTGGTCAGCGCGAAACTGGCTCTTCGTGCGCGTCACGGCCAGCGACGGCACGTACGGGATCGGCGAGGCCAGCGGCTGGCCGCGCGTGGTGCAGACCGCGATCGAGGACCTGACGCCGTTGCTCGTCGGTGAGGACCCGGCCGACATCGAACGGCTCTGGCAGAAGCTGCTGGCGGCGATGATGGGGCATGGCATGACCGGCGTCGTCGGGTTCGGGGCACTGGCCGGTATCGAGATGGCGCTGTGGGATCTGAAGGGCAAGGCCCTCGGGGTCCCCGTGTGGAATCTGCTGGGAGGCAAGCTCCGGGATCGGATCCGGATCTATGCCCATGCGCACGACGGCCCCCGGGCGCGCGAGCTGGTCGAGCGCGGGTACACAGCGCTGAAGACAGGCGGCGTGCAGGCCTGCCTGCAGCGAGTGGCCGCCATCCGGGCCGAGGTGGGGCCACAGGTCGACCTGATGGTGGACGTACACGGGCCGCCGTGGTTGACGACTCGCGACGCCATCGCCCTGGGGCACGCGTTGACGCCTTACGGCCTGCTGTTCTACGAGGATCCGGTGGCGCCGGAGAATACCAGTGCCCTGGCCCGGGTGTCCGCCGAGGTCGATATCCCGATCGCGGCGGGCGAACGCCACGCGGGCCTATGGGGCGTGCGCGAGCTGATCGAGCGCGAGCTGATCGACGTGGTGCAGCCCGACACCGGCCGCGCGGGCGGTTTGGCGCAGCTGGAGAAGATTGCGGCGCTGGCCGAGGCGCACTTCGTGAGCGTAGCCCCGCACGACGGATCGCTGGGGCCGGTGGCCGAGATGGCGGCGGTCCATCTGCTGGCCTCGATACCGAACTGCCTGATTCTCGAGCATCTGGCTGACGATGTGCCGCAGCGGTACGAGGTGATGACAGGCCAGCCGCGCATCGAGGATGGGTACATCGTCGTGCCCGATGCGCCCGGCCTGGGGGTGGACCTGGTGGAGGAGGCGATCGTCCGGTACCCGTCGCGCGGCAACATCGCGCCTCCCGATCCGTCCGGGGAGTACCGTTACTTCCAAGCTCGCGAGGGGCGCGCCCAGTGGCTGCGGCCTGAAGGCCCCGATGCGGCCGGCGGCTATCGGGCCGGGCATGTGTTCTGAGCGAGCCTGAGCCGAGCGGGTGCCGCGTCCCGCCGGCTGCCAGCCAGGCGCGGTTTCTCGGCGCCAGCCTTCACAGACAGTCCCGAGAGACGCTGTCGCTGGCTGGTGGTGGGGCTGGGGCGGCTGCTGCGCTCGGAGTGGCGGATGGGCGCTCGGGCGCGTCCACCGCAGGTCAGGCGGCGTGCTGCCCGCGGTCCGCAAGTCCGGGAGTCGGCGGTCCCCAGGGGCTTTGCGGTTCGGCACCTGGGCCGGGCAGGAATGCGCATGGCGCGGCCTGGGGGTACGGCGCTTCATTGGAGCGAGCATCGCAGCGACAGACAGCTCCGCGGAGAGTGAAGATGGCGGATGCCGCGACGACACTGTTGTGGTACCGGTCGCCAGCCACCGAATACATCGGCGGACTGCCGGTGGGCACGGGGAGGCTGGCCGCGATGATCCTCGGCAGCATCCCGGTGGAGCGAGTGGCGCTGAACCACGAGTGGCTGTGGCGTGGGGTGCACCGCCAGCGGGAGCCGCAGAAGAGCGCCCATCTGCTGCCCGAAGTCCGGGCCCTGCTGCTGGCGGGCCGGTACGAGGAGGGCACGCGGCGCGGCGACGAGGCCTTCGGTGGGCCGGGTGGCGGCTCGGACCAGCCGGCGAGGGTGGACTCCTACCAGCCGGCCGGTGATCTGCGTTTCGCCATCGGGCACGGACCGATCAGCGAATACCGCCGGTCGCTGGACCTGACGACAGGGCTCGTGGAGGTCAGGTACCGGGCGGACGGGCACCAGTTCTGCCGCCAGTATCTGGCGCACCTGGGGCACGACCTGCTGTTCGTGCGGCTCACGGCGGAACGCCCATTCGACGGGAGGATGTGGCTGGAGCGCATTGCCGATCCGGACTGCTTTCTGGTGCGCCAGTCACTGGGCACGGGACTGACCATGGAGGGCCAGTTCGAACACGGCATCGGCTTCCGCGTGGAGGCCCGCGTGGAGCACACGGACGGGACGGTCCGCTGCCGCGGGTACCAACTGCACGTGGCTGGGGCCCGGGAGGTGCTGCTGGCTGTCGACATCGGCACGTCCGCACGCGCCGAGGCTCCAGCAGCCGAATGCGCTCGCCATCGTCTGCCGCCGGGTGCCTGCGATTGGGAGTCGCTGTGCTCGTCGCACCGGGCTGCGTACCGCCGGCTGTACGATGCTCTGGCGCTGGACGTGGCGCTGCCAGCCGCGGCGGACCGGCCCACCGACGAGTGGCTGGCCCTGGCGCGCGAAGGCGCCGCGGCCCCGCACCTGCCGCTGCTGTACTTCAACCTGGGGCGGTACCTGCTCATCGCGAGCACGGCTGCTGGCTCGCTGCCGCCGAACCTGCAGGGCAAGTGGAACGAGCAGCTCGACCCTCCCTGGAACTGCGACTACCACCACGACGTGAACCTGCAGATGAACTACTGGCCTGCCGAGCCGGGCAACCTGGCCAGCACGACCGAGGTCCTGTTCCAGCACATCGAGCGCTTCGTGCCGCACGCCCGCAAGGCGGCCCGCGACGTGTACGGGTGCGACGGCGTCTGGTTCCCGATCCAGTCGGATGCGTGGGGGCGGTCCACTCCGGAGTCCTTCGGCTGGGCGGTGTGGACCGGCGCCGCGGCCTGGCTCGCCCAGCATCTGTGGTGGCACTACGAGTACAGCGGCGACCTCGCCTTCCTGCGCGAACGAGCCTACCCGTTCCTCCGCGAAGTCGCTGCCTTCTACGAGTCCTACCTCATCGAGGATGCGGCTGGCGTGCTCCAGGCGGTGCCGTCGCAGTCGCCCGAGAACCGATTCGTCGGCGGGGGCGATCTGCCCGTCACTCTCTGCATCTCGGCGACCATGGACATCCTCTTGATCAGCGAGGTTCTGGAGCACGCTCTGCAGGCTGCCGAGCTGCTCCGGCTGGATCTGAAACGCCGTGTCCGTTGGCGCGCGATGCTGCGCAAGCTGCCGCCCCTGCGCATCGGCCGCCACGGCCAACTCCAGGAGTGGAACGAGGACTTCGAAGAGGTCGAGCCTGGGCACCGGCACTATTCGCATCTGTACGGCCTGTTCCCTGGCGATCATCTCGACCCCGAGCGCACCCCGGAGCTGTGGCGGGCCGCGCGGGTCTCGCTGGAACGCCGGCTGGCGCACGCTGGCGGCCACACGGGCTGGAGTCGTGCCTGGACGGCCTGTCTGTTTGCCCGGCTCGGCGAAGGCGATGCGGCGTGGGAGCATCTGCGACATCTCATCCTCGACTTTGCCACCGACAGCCTCCTCGATCTGCACCCGCCCAGGATCTTCCAGATCGACGGGAATCTCGGCGGCACCGCCGCGGTGCTGGAGATGCTGCTGCAGAGCTATCGCGGCGAGCTGCATCTGCTGCCCGCCCTGCCCAGCGCTTGGCCGACCGGGCGCTGCCGCGGGTTGCGGGCCCGCGGGGGCTACACCGTCGATCTGTCGTGGGCCGCCGGGCGGCTGCGACGCGCGGAGATCCGCGCCAGCCGGGACGGAGAGTGCACGCTGCTGCACGCCGCAGGCGTGCTGCACGTGGCCGCTGCCGATGGCCGGCCATTGGCGGCGCGGGCCGACGGCCACCGCGTGCGGTTTCCGGTCCGGGCTGGTGCCGCCTACGCGGTCACGCCGCTGGCGTCGTCGGGATTGACGACCGGAGACGAAGCTGCCTGACAGGATCCGGCCTGTGGCGCAGCAGGCGGCGATCGATACTGGCAGAGGAGCATGGAGATGCGCGCAGATACCAGTTGGCTGGCGGCTCGGCGGTGGGGCGTGTTCTGTCACTACCTGGGCGCGGCGCCGAGCACGGCCGGAGGGGCGGAGTTGGCAGCCGAGGCCTGGAACCGGCAGGTCGACGCTTTCGATGTCGCCGGCTTGGCGGCGCAACTGGCCGGGGTGGGGGCCGGTTACTTCTTCATCACCATCGGCCAGAACTCCGGGCACTATCTGGCGCCCAACCCGGTGTACGACGAATACGTGGGCATCGCCCCCAGCAAGTGTGCCCGCCGCGATCTGGTGGCCGAGCTGGCAGCGGCGCTGGCACCCCACGACATCCCGCTGCTGGTCTACCTGCCGTCCGGGGCCCCGGCGGCGGATCCGGTGGCGGTGGAGCGGTTGGGCTGGGCGTGGGGATTCCAGGGGCCCTGGCCGACGTGGGGCACGCCGCGCACCGGGGCGCGCCTGGCCGATTTCCAGCGCAAGTGGGAGGCCATCGTCCGCTACTGGTCAAAGCGGTGGGGCTCGCAGGTGCGGGGCTGGTGGATCGATGGCTGCTACTTTGCCGACGAGATGTACCGCCACCCGGACCCCCCGAATTTCGCCAGCTTCGCCGCGGCGCTGAAGGCCGGCAATCCGGAGGCGATCGTCGCCTTCAACCCCGGGGTGATGGTGCCGGTCATCTGCCATACCGAGGACGAGGACTACACGGCCGGCGAAATCAGCACCGCCTTCCCGGAGTGTCCCGGGCCGCTCGTCGACGGCGCGCGCTATCATGTGCTCAGCTATCTGGGGACGACCTGGTGCGGGGGAGCCGAGCCGCGATTCCCGGATGCGTTCGTGCAAGGGTACACGCAGCACGTATCCGGCAAGGGAGGCGTGGTCACCTGGGATGTTCCCATCGAGCGCCGCGGTCTCATTCCGGCGCCATTCCTGCGCCAGCTCGAGGCCATCGGCCGCGCCGGGTGATCGGCGGCCGCTCGGGGGCTGTCTGCTCGCGGCCGGTTGCGTAGTGTCGCCCACCATTCGCCTGGCAAACCGGGCGATAGCGGCGGCGGCCCCGGCGCGCCCATGCCGGCCAAGCCTGCGTCCGGCAAGGAGCCCCGGTCCGGGGGCCGCCGTGCCCGCGGCCCCCGCAGGCCGCCCCTGCTGCTGACCGCTGGCCGCAGCCGGCGTCCAGAGGCGCTAGCCAACGGGCGTGGTCAGCACGATCTCGCGCAGTCGCTGCATGAAGTACCGATAGTCGGGCCAGGAGACGTTGGAGAGGACGAAGTGATCCGGGCCGGGGATGAACCGGCCGAGACGGATGTACTCTCGTGCCTTGGCCAGTTCGTGCTCCATGGCCGTCTTTCCGCACGCCATGGCCTGCTTGTCCAGCCCGCCGATCATGCCCAGCTCGGGGTAGCGCCGGCGCACGCGCACGACATCGCAACCAGCTCCCACCTCGAACGGGTACATGGCGGTGACGCCGGCTTCCAGCATGAGACCGGCCAGCTCGTCGATGTACCCGTCCGAGTCCACCAGGATGATCTCGATGCCGTGGGCCTGCGCGAAGGCCGCGATCCGCCGGTACTGAGGGGCCATGAACTGGCGGAACATGGCTGGCGACAGCAACGCGCCGTTTTTGGACGCCATGTCCTCCCAGCACTCGATCAGGTCGAAGTCGACTCGGGCCACCATCTGTTCCCAGATGTCCAGCACCATGCTCGTGTACGTGGACATGATCTGGTCGATCCAGGCCGGGTCATCGTACAGCGCCAGCAGCAGCCGCTCGTCGCCCAGCAGACGCCGCACGAACCCGTACACGCCGCCGTGGGTCAGTTGCAGGGCGTGCGTGCGGTGCCGGTACCGCTCCACGAGCTGGTCCCAATCGGCCGGGAAGCGGCTCGGATCGTCAGCGCGCAGGTGCAGCTCGCGCACGCGCTCCCAATCGGCGCGGGTGCGCACGGGCCACTCCAGGGTGTGCGTGTGGTAGTCGCCGTCGAGACGCTGCAGCGTCACCTCTCCGGCCGTGGAGCGCACGATCCGGTGGACGTCCGTCTGTTCGAGCACCTCGGGCTCCCCCAGACCGGACAGCCAGAAGTTGACCGGCGTGGTATCCCACCCACGGTACGCGCCCTCGAAGCCCAGCTCGCGATCGATGCGCTGGCTGAGGCCGGGATACTCGCGCTCCCAGCGGGGCAAGACGGCGTTGGTGCCGCCAAAGACCTTGATGAACGGCACCCTATCGACCGGGCGTCCGGTCAGCGTGTTGACGAAGCGTTCGCGGTCGTCCATCTGGCTCCTGCAGGCGGTGGAAAACGGTCTGCGGCGCGTCCGCGACGCCGGGCCTGCGGCGCCGGACGCCCGCCGGTGGCGGCGGACCAGCATCTGCCTGTGCTGGCGGGCTGCACCAGCCGGGCACACAAGATCGCAGGCCGGTCCGGTCGGCGAAAGCCCGCAGCGGATGGCTGCCGCGTGCCGCCAGCACCGGCGGCCGACGGAGGGAATCGTGCCGAGCCGGACAGGCCCAGGAAGGGGTTCGCTGGGCTCGGGCCCTGCCCGCCGAGGGCGTGCTTGACAGCCGGACGGCCGACGGCGAGATTATCGCCCCGCTTTCGCCAGGCCGCGTCTGGCGGGGCGGGAGCTTGTGAGTCGTTACCGATCCCACAACCGAGTTCTGCCATGGAAGCGGATCCGTACCAACGAAGTTGGCCGGTCTGGATAGACCGGAACGGCGCAGGACCGCGCGTGTGCGGGATCGGTAGGGGGAGCTGGCTGATGTAATAGTCTGTCCCCGTACCGAGTCTCTTGCCGCCTCGTCGTCAGGTCCTGCCTCCCAGCGAACCCTCTGAGGAAGGAGTGGTGCCATGCAGGAGCTGACGGCGCTCATCTTGCCCGATCTTCAAGCACTCCTGGCCGAGACGCCACCATCCCCGCAGGTCCAGACCCACGTCCGCGACCTGGTCGCCGAGCTGCATCCGGCGGACGTGGCGGACTTGATCGAGAACCTCGATCCAGAGCCGGCAGCCAACTTCTTCTCGTGTCTGCAGAATGGCAGCCAGCGAGAGGTCTTCGACTACCTGCCGGAGTCGTCTCAGCTCGAGCTGATCGAGCGCCTGGGGCCCAAGCGCATGGTCCCCGTCATCGAGGCCATGTCCTCCGATGAACGCGCGGACCTGATCAAGGCGCTGCCCGAACAGACGGTGCAGCGGCTGCTGCCGCTGGTGGCCCAGGCGGAGCGGAACGACATCCTGAAGCTGGTGACGTACGAGGAGGGCACGGCCGGGGCGCTGATGTCCTCCGAGTACGCGTCGCTGGACGCCGACCTGACCGTGCGCCAGGCCCTCGAGCGCCTGCGGCAGGTGGCGCCCAACCGCGAGACGATCTACTACATCTACGTCACCACGGAAGACCGGCGGCTGATCGGCGTGCTGTCGCTCCAGGAACTCATCCTGGCCCCACCGGACCGGCGGCTCGCCGAGTTGATGCACACCAACCCGATCCATGTCCATGTCGACGATCGGGAGGAGGAAGTCGCCCAGACCCTGGCGCACTACGACTTCATCGCCCTGCCGGTGTTGGACGACCAACATCGGCTGGTGGGCATCGTCACGTACGACGATGCCATGGACGTGGCCGAAAGCGACGCTACCGAGGGATTCCACAAGGCGGGCGGTAGCCTGGCACTGGGCGATGTGAGCCTCAAGGAGGCCTCGGTCGCGCTGTTGTTCCGCAAGCGCGTGTTCTGGCTGGTGATCCTGGTCTTCGGCAACCTGTTCTCCGGCGCTGGCATCGCCCACTTCGAGAGCACCATCGCGGCGTACGTGGCGCTGGTGTTCTTCCTGCCGCTGCTGATCGACAGCGGTGGCAATGCGGGTTCGCAGGCGGCGACGCTGATGGTCCGCGCCCTGGCTACCGGCAGCGTGCATCTGCGCGACTGGGGCAGGCTGCTCGCCCGGGAATTCGTGGTGGCGGGTCTGTTGGGTCTGGCCATGGCGGGTTCGGTCACGCTCATCAGCTTGGTGCGCGGCGGGCCGCAGATCGCCCTGGTGGTGGCTCTGGCGATGGTCGCCATCGTGCTGATCGGCAGTCTCGTGGGCATGTCGCTGCCCTTTCTGCTGTCGCGCTTCGGCCTGGATCCGGCCTCCGCCAGCGCCCCGCTGGTGACCACCATCTGCGATGCTCTCGGGGTCGTAGTCTACTTCTCCATCGCGGTGTGGATCCTGGGCGCGCCTGCGGTCGGACGCTGACCGGCGCGGCCGCGCTCGCTTCGCGCCAGCGCGCCTTTGGGGCCAGCGACACACCGCCGGCGTCGTCGCAGCGCAGGGCCGCGATCTGGAGGCCATCGCCACGAGCCAGCAGCACGCCACGCCGACGCCGTGTTTTCCGGCATGGGCCGCAGGCAAGAGGCCCCACGGTCCGCTCCTGCGCGCGGGCCAACTCGCCGGGTCGCCCGGCGCTGCGTTCACGCGAAGAAATCGGCGTCCTCCGGCGCCAGGTACTGGCTGGCCGCTTCCGGAATCAGCTCGACGCCCATGCCCGGCCGATCCCAGACCGCGATGTATCCGTCCTGGACGATGGGCTGGGGAAGACCCCGGACGATGTCGTACCACCACGCAGGCTGCGCCACCGGATACTCGAAGGCAAGGTAGTTGGGCGGCAGCGTGGCGCAGACCTGGACCAAGGCGGCCAGGCCCAGCACGCCGTCGCCGGTCCCGTGTGGCGCGATCAGGATGCCGTGCAGGTCGGCGTACTCGGCGATCCATTTCAGCTCCGCGATGCCGCCGACGTCGCCCGGATCGGGCCCGATGATGTCCACGGCTCGCTTCTCGATCAGGTCGACGAAGTTCTGCCGGAGGTAGATCTGCTCGCCGGTGTGGATGGGCGTCGAGGTCTGCGCGGTGATCTCCCGGTACAGCTCGGCCAGCACATAGGGGGTGTAGTCCCCGGTGATCAGGTCCTCCAGCCACATCACGTGCAGCGGCTCGACGGCCCGCGCCAGCCGCAGCGCATCCGGGACCATCCAGCCCGGCCCGCAGTCCAGCGCCAGCCCGACTTCGTCTCCCAGCACGCCTTTCATCGCCTCGATGCACGCGATGACGTGCTTGAGTCCCCTCTCGGTGAGTGGGGCGCGATTGGCATGGAAGCCACCGGCGCGAATGTCGCCGTACATGAAATCCGGGACCGTGCCGGGCATGCTGCTGTGGAAGGCGATACCCTGCTTGATGATGGGGAAATGCTCCGGGGCCGCCTTCATCCGGGCCATGTTGGCGGCCCAGTCGGCCGGGGTGCTGCCTTCCATCGGGAAGCGCACGGCACCGTTGTAGACGCGGACCCGATCGCGGACTTTGCCACCGAGGAGCTTGTACACGGGGACGCCGGCCGCCTTGCCGGCGATGTCCCACAGCGCCATCTCGATCATGCTGACAGCGCTTCCCCAGGGCTTGTAAGCGCCCAGCCGCCGGATCCGCATCATCACGCTCTCGACGTCCGTGGGATCTGCCCCGAGGATCGCCTCTCGGTAGAACAGCACGTGCGGCTTGAGATAGGTCTTTGGTTCCGCCTGGGCGTACCCGTCGATGCCGGCGTCGGTGCAGATGCGCACGAGCGGATACCGGCCGAGGATCGTGCACTTCAGATCGGTGATCTTCATGGCTGGCCTGCTGGTGGCGAGATCGAAGGATGGCATGGCCACACGAAGCGACGGGCCCGAAGGATTGTCAAGCTGCCGGCGATGCAGCCGTCAAGCGCGGCGTCGGCGCTGGGGGGAGGGCGGCAAGCCTCGGGGGCGCGCCGGCTCCAGCAGACGGGCTGCCAAGTCGCCGCACCCGAGGCGGGTCAGCACCGCCCGAATCCACGCGGCATTCTCCTTCTTGTACCAGAAGAAGAATCGGTGCTGGTCCCGTTTCTCCTGGAGCGTGCGCGCGACGTAGACCGGTGCGAGCGTGTCTGGATCGAGTCCTGTGTAGTACATCACCGTGGCCCGCGTCATCGGAGTCGGCGTGAAATCCTGCACCTGCTCCAACCGCAGCCCTTCTTCCCGCGTGATGGCGGCCAGCTCGGCCATGTCCTCGAGTCTGCAGCCCGGGTGGCTCGACATGAAGTAGGGCACCAGTTGCTGGTCGAGACCGGCTCGCTGGCAGATGGCTTCGAAGCGAGCGGCGAGGGCGCGAAACAAGGCGAACGGCGGCTTGCGCATCAGACGCAGCACCGCGTCGGCGGTGTGTTCGGGGGCCACCTTCAGCCGGCCCGAGACGTGCTGCGTGACGACGCGCTCGAGGTACTCTTCGCAGTGGCTGGCGCGAGCGTCCTGCGGCGGGCGGCCGACCAGCAGGTCGTAGCGGATGCCGCTGGCGACGAATGCCTTCTTGACCCGCGGCTGAGCGGTCACCCGCGCGTACAGCTCGAGCAGTGGCCGGTGATCGGTGTCGAGGTTGCGACAGATGCGCGGGTACAGGCACGATGGGCGGGCGCAGCGGGCGCAGAGCGCATCGTTCTTGCCTTGCATGCCGTACATGTTGGCGGAAGGGCCGCCCAGATCGCTGATGTAGCCGCTGAAGCCGGGCGTCGCGGCGACGCGCTCGACCTCGCGCAGGATCGATTCCGGGGAGCGGCTGGCCACGGCCTTGCCCTGGTGGGCGGCGATCGTGCAGAAGCTGCACCCACCGAAGCAGCCGCGGTGCAGGGTGACGGAGTCGCGGATCGTCTCGAACGCGGGAATCGGCCCCCGGCGCGCGTACCGCGGATGGGGCAGGCGGGTGTAGGGCAGGTCGAAGGAGGCGTCGATCTCCTTCTGGGTCATGGTCGGAAAGGGCGGGTTGACCACCAGCAGGCGATGGCCCACGCGCTGCACCAGACGCGCGGCATGACGGCGGTTCGACTCGCGCTCGATCTGGGCGAAGTTGCGAGCGAAGGCCCGCTTGTCCGCCAGACAGGTCTCGTGCGAGGCCAGTTCGTGCGTCTCCCACAGGCGGTGGCGGGGCAGCGGTGCGCCATCCGGCAACAGCAGCGCGGTCTGGGGCACGGTGGTCAGGGACTGGAAAGGCACGCCCCGCTGGAGCAGCCGCACGATCTGGCGCAGCGGCTGCTCGCCCATGCCGTAGACCAGCAGTTGGGCGCCACTGCTCACCAGGATGGATGGCAGCAGACGATCCGCCCAGTAGTCGTAGTGCGTGAAGCGGCGCAGCGAGCCCTCGATGCCGCCGATGATCACCGGGGTGTCGGGGAACAGCCGGCGCAGGATCTGGGCGTACACGGTGCCGGCATAGTCGGGACGAAATCCTGCCTGGCCGCCAGGCGTGTACGCATCCGTGGAGCGCCGGCGCCGAGCCGCGGTATAGTGATTGACCATCGGGTCCATGCAGCCGGACGAGATGCCGAAGAACAACCGCGGCCGGCCCAGCTTGCGGAAGTCGCGCAGGTCGTCGCGCCAGTTCGGCTGGGGCACGATGGCCACGCGCAGGCCCAGCGATTCGAGCAGGCGACCGATCACTGCGTGCCCGAATGCCGGGTGATCGACGTACGCGTCTCCGGCGATGAGGATCACATCCAGTTCGTCCCAGCCGCGCACTCTGGCTTCGTCGCGCGTGGTGGGCAACCATCGACTCGTATCCGTGGCCATCGGCATTCCCGTAGCCCTGGCCCCATCGGCGGGGCAGCAGGACGGTCACCGCGCCGCCCGGGGCGAGCGGCGGCCGTCGTGCTGTCGGCGAGCAGGCGCAGAGCGTGCCGCCAGCGCTTGCGGCGACGGGTCGGTGTCGTACTGTGTCTGCACCGGCCGCACGCAACGGCTGGCCGCCGCGCTGCCCACGCCGGGTAGACGGCCGGCCGCACGTTCCGCAGATCGGGCTGTCGGGCCAGGCGCGGTGCGTGCTCCGCAAGCTCGAAGAGGACCGCCGCGACGAGCCTCGCCGGCGAGAGGTGCCGACCCATGACCCACACAGAACGTCTATTTGCTGCCTTCCGCCGGCAACCCGTCGATCGGCTGCCGTTCGCGACCTACAACCTGCACCCGTTCAGCGCGGCGCACCGCCAGGACGCGTCGTACGCCGAGCTGCTGCGGCTCGTGTGGGATCGGG
>Ga0067045_1005281_pt1 | contig 12143 bp, 13 predicted proteins | sample TerdegcTABiofilm_FD_59184 | JGI IMG/M metagenome (GOLD analysis project Ga0067045, IMG submission 59184) | Combined Assembly of (Gp0054472, Gp0054536) Wastewater bioreactor microbial communities from Singapore -Terephthalate degrading...
TGCGTTGAGCGCGACGTAGTGGGCCTTGCCGTCCACGCCGTCGATGACCAGATAGCCCCGGTCGCGCAGCTCGTCGGCCAGCCCCTTCGCTGCCACGCGGCCGAGAATGGTTCGGCCACCTCCATCAGCATCTTGGCCCGGCTCGAACACCGCCAGCTCGCGCGGCTCGCCGCGCATGGCCCGCTGCATGGTGCGGATGATGTCGCCACGCTCGCCCAGGGCGCGCAGGGTCTTTTCGGCATCGGCATGGACAGCCCAGGTGCCCGGCTGCATCTCGTCAGCCAGGCCCAGGAGCTGCAAGCGTTGCAGGCGGCCGATCAGCAGCAAGCGCTGGCGTTGCAGTCGGGGTTCATTGAGCCGTTCGACATGCACCAGGCCATCATCGCCGGCCTCGCGCTTCAAGGTGCGATCCAGGCTCGTCCACCGCTCCTGATCCACCTCGCGTCGCAAGGTCTGCTGGATCTCCAGTTCGGTGCGCGGCCCCAGCCGTTCGGTCGCCAGTTCGGCGGCACGATGGCGGAACCCGTCGGCGATGTAGTCGCCCGCGATGATGAGGTCTTTGCCGGTGTCGTCGCGCCCGCGCACGACGATGTGCGTATGCGGGTTGTCGGTGTTCCAGTGGTTGACGGCTACCCAATCGAGGCCCGTGCCCAGGTCGGCTTCCATGCGGCCCATCAGGTGCCGCGTGTAGGTGCGCAGGTCTTCCAGCTCCGCGCCGTCCTCCGGCGAGAGGATGAAGCGGAAATGGTGCCGATCGTCGGCGCAGCGTTCCTTGAAGGCGTCGAGGTCGGCGGCATCGGTCAGCGGCCCGTAGGCTTGGCCCGGCTCGCCATCGCGGCCCACGCCGTCGCGCTCGATGTAGCGCAGGTGCTTGGCGAGTGATTGCGGGCTGGCCCGTTGCTGGTTGACCAGCAACGTCTTGATGGTCACGCGCCGCGACATAGGCGTGAGCTTCGCGCCTGCGAAGCGTGCCGCCGTATGCCCGCGCCCTAGTCGAGAGCCGGGCCGCTGGCCAGCGCGTGCGCTGCTGCCGCCGGCTGCGGGACGGCGCATCGACGACTTGCCACTGCTGGCCTTGCCTGCCTGCTTGAGCACCCTGGAGACGAAGCCCTGGCCCCGGTTCTTCGGGGCACTGGGTCGGATGCGGAAATCGTCATCGCGGCGGTCGGTCATGGCTGCGCTCCCTGCAAGCTCTGGCGTGTCCGGGCGTGCGAAGCACGCGGGCACGCCTGCATCGGCGCGGGCCTCGCGCCCCACGCGGCACGGCGGCGAAGCCGCTCCGTGCCGCGCCACCCCCACGTGCAGACAGGCTTTCGACGCGGCCCCGTGCCGCGTCCTTTTGTCTTGCCTTCCGCCTTTGCCCCTCGCTGGCGCTCAGGGCAGCGGCGGCCCGGCGGCGCTGCTGCGCGAGCAGCCTGCGCGCCGGCGAACGCAGACACGGCCGCAGGCCGGGCGCGTTCGAGGCAAGACGCCTGCACGTTGGACTGCCGCACCGGAGGCAGCGCGAAGTGCGGTGCGAATGCACCCGCACTGCACGCGCGACGACACGGGGACGAACAGCAGAACGACACGCCCGATGGCACGATGATGCGCAGCGAATCGGCGGCGATCATGGGCGTGACTCCAGCCAGACCGGACGTGCAACGCCGATCACGGCGGCGGCGCTGACCGGCCCGAAATACCGGCTGTCGAATGACGCCGGGTTAGTCGCACTGAGCAAAAACAGCTCGCCAGGCCGAAGGCGGCGGCACTGCGGCCAGGATGGCAGCGGCCGGCCCCAGCGATCGGCAGACAGCACGGCGGCCGAAGGCACGCCGTCGATGCGGACTTTGCCGTCAGCGATGCACACCTCCTGCGGCGCGACCGCGCCCACGCGCTTGAGCAACGGGATGCGCGTCGGTAGGTAGCCGCGCTGCGCAGCGAGCGCGGCGGCCTCTGCGGGCAGCGGCACCAGCACGATGCTGCCCACGGACAACGGACGTGGCAGCGAGCTGGTGCGATGGTCAAGTGGATCGACGCGATACCAACCGACCGCCACGCTGTCGGACGGGTTGTAGGTCAGGCGCGGCAGTGGATGCACGAAAGACGCCCAGGCCAGCGCAGCGAGGCCGCAGGCGGACAGGCCCGCCAGCACGAGGCGAGCGCGCAGGCGCGAGCGAGAACGCGGCGTTGTGCCGGCGGTGGAAACAGCGGTCATGGCAGCGCCCTCCCGACCAGCCAGGCGGCGTGCCGCTCGGCGCTGTATTCGGGCAACGGCAAGCGCGCAGCGAGCCGGTTGCCCAGCGTGCGCCAGTACGCGGGCGAGGCGGTAGCGGGCGCGATGCCCAGCGCCTCGATAGCGGCGATGCGTTCCAGCACGGCGCGCACCTGGTTGTCGCCCTCGACGTGCAGCAGCAGGCGTGCACTCGGCTGAACGCCGGGGATGCGCTGCGCCGCATCGAGCGGCGTGCAAGCCTGCATCACCATGAGCTGCCAGCGGATCGTGCCGTAGTCGTTGGCCTGCCAGCGAATGCGGCAGAACATGGCGCCCGGCAGGAACACGGCGCAGCGCCGCCAGCGGTCGAGCTGGTGCGTGCGCGCAGGTTCGCCGAAGCGCAGGTAGAGCTTGAAGCGCGGTTCGATGTAGGCCAGCGCCACGCGCGTCAGCGGCGCGCTGGCAGGCTGGCCGGAAGGTGCTGCGAGCGCAGCCGTGGCCGCGAAGGCAACAGGCGCGGGGGCAGACGAAGCGGATGCAGTCATGGCGTGTTCTCCCTGCGGTGTTCTGGAAACTCCCGCTCCAGCAGGCCGCGCAGCAGGTCGGCCACGGTCACGCCCTGCGTGAAGGCCGACACCTTGATGCGCGCCCGCATGGCGGGCGTGATGTCGAGCGTGAGGCGGGCCGTATAGAGGTCGCCCTTGCCCAGCGCATCGGCGTCGCCCTGGCGAATCCACGCCTCGGCGTGCGGATTCGCGGGCGGACGCGCGCCGATGCCGACGCGCTTTACCGTGCGTTTGCTGTTCGGTGGCGGCTTCGCAGTCATGTCGGCCACCGCAGCAGTTCGTCCACCAGCGCAGTGATTTCGCGCGCGGCGGCGCTGTCCGGTGCCGTCTCGCGTGCCAGCCGGCCAGCGGCCACGCTGTCGGCGAACACGATGCGTTGATGTACTTCCGCGCGCAGCGCAGGAAGCGGCTGCTCAGCCAGCGCGCCGCGTGCTTCGCGTCCGATGACGGTGGTACTGACGCGCCGGTTGATGACGAAGGCCGCGCGCAGCGTAGGCCGAAAGACTTGCGCCTCGCGGATCAGCGCCACCATCTCAGCGCTGGCCCACAGGTCGTAGGGGCTGGGCTGCACCGGGATCAGCACGCGCTCGGCCGCCAGCAGCGCGGAGCGTGCCAAGGCGGCGATGCGCGGCGGGCCGTCGATGACGACGTGATCGGCCCGCCTGGCGAGTTCTGGTGCCTCCTGGTGCAGGGTTTCGCGTGCGAGGCCCACGGCGCTGAACAGCCTTGGCAAACCTTGCTGGCTGCGGCGCTGCGTCCAGTCCAGCGCGGAGCTTTGGGGGTCGGCGTCCAGCAGCACGACATGCTGGCCGCGCATCGCCAGCTCGCCGGCGATGTGGGTGGCGAGCGTGGTCTTGCCCACGCCGCCTTTCTGATTGAGCAGCGCGACGATCATGGCGCAGCCCTCCTTGCTGGAAAACCTGCCTTTGATCGGCCTGCAAAACCGGCTTGCCGGTGGCAAAAATCACTGGCCCGCGCGTGCCGTTTGGTGGTTGTCCACCGAAACGCCGCACTGCTACTACTAATGTTAGGAATTAAGTTAGATAAGTTAAGAGAGGCCGAAACCCGCGCCAGCATTGGGTTTGCGGCCGATTTTGTTGCCTGATAGCACGAGGATTCGTTGCCTGATAGCACGATACTTCTGTTGCCTGATAGCACGAGCCCGTCCACAGGCTTTGCCGCAGTTATCCCCGTGCCGTGGGCGGCACGGGCCGAAACGTCAGCAGCGGCGCGGCAGCAGTGCTGAGGTATTCGATGCCCAGGCGATAGCCGGGCAAGGCTTGCCGAGCCACCAGCGCCCGCAGGTCGGCGGCGAAGTCGTAGTACCGCGCCACGCTGCCCGATTTGCGGTACAGGTGCTGGAAGTCGAATTGCCAGCCCCCCGGCTGTCGCCCACCGTGCTTTCGCACCAGCCGGTACAGCCACCGCTCGATGCCGCCCGTGAGCCGGAAATACGCTGGGTCGATGGTCAGCACCAGGGCGGCATCCATCACGCCGGCATAGAACCAGTCTGGCAGGATCAGCTCCAGCCCCAAGGGCGTGCCCTTGGCATCGGCCAGTTCCTTCCACTCGTTGATCCACGAGAAGCGGTGCAGCCGCCTTCCTGTGGTCTCCCGAATGGATGTGGCCACCGTGGTCGACTGCAGCCGATCCAGCGCGGCCTTGAGACGCTGGTAATCGCGCAGCGACGTACCGCGCCCGATGAAGCGCAGGATCTCGTAGGGTGTGGCCTGCATCAGCCGCGACGGGCGCAGGCCCGCGTCGCGCGCTTCCACAATCTGGCTCGCAGCCCAGATCAGGATGTCCGCATCCCAGATCGTGGCGATGCCGTGCTCCTGTGTACCCTCCACGCGGATCGTCACCCCACTGGCTTGGAAGTCGATAGGCGCTACGCGCCGCGACTTCGCCAGCGAGAAGAACGGAAAGGCCATCAAGTCCTGGCTGTCGCGCGGTGCCATGTCGCCCGGCAGGGCGCGGAACAGGTCGAGCTGTTCGCGCTCTGGCACGGGCCGCTGCCGGGACGGCAGCGCAGGGCTGGACATGGCGAAGGCCACCCGCTCGCCAACGATCAGCGCGCACGGCTGTCCGCCGAGTGCTGCTCGGCGTATTCGGGATCGGACGTAGTTTCGTAGCTGCGCTCGGCGGCCCAGGCATCGAGGTCGGCCACGGCGTACATGACGCGGCGGCCGAACTTGCGGAACTTGGGGCCGCCACCCAGCACGCGCTGCTTTTCCAGTGTGCGCGGCGACAGCCGCAGGTAGTCGGCAGCTTCGTCGTTGGTGAGATAACGCTGCGGTTGCGCGGTAGCGGTCGAGGTGGTTGCGGGAGCGGCGGCAGGCCGCAAGGGAGCGGGACGCATGGTGAGAACCTCCATAGCTTTCAAAGCTCCGGCCACACAGCGCAACCGGATGGAGGCAGTCTCAGAAAACGAAGCTCTCCTGCTCAGGGTCGTTTTGCGTGGCCTTCAAAACGACCCTTCTCAAGCGGAGCAAGCTGTGCTAGGCGGCGATAGCCGCCGCGCATCAGCGCATCGCCGCGCCGCGTCAGGCGGCGCACCTTGGAGCGCAGGCCGCCGTCGCTGTACCAACCAGCCGCGGCATCCACGCCGAACAAACCTTCGGCCACGTCGCGCAAGGACGCGCCCGTCAGGGCCGCGTCGAGCGCCTGCAAGGTGTGCAGTTCCAGCAAGGCCGAATGCGATGGCCGGGGCCGCGCATCGGCCAGCGCCGCACCGGGCGCATGGCCGCGTGCAGGTGCGGCAGCACCGCCGTGATGGGCATAGGCGACAGCCATGCCGTCCTCCAGGCCGGGCGCCAGCGCGAAGCGCAGGCACTGGCCGGGGCTGCGCGCGATCAGCGCCAGTCGCTTGCCGTCGTGGAGCAGGTGTTTGTGGCCGGGGATGTTCCAGAAGTCGAATGCGGCGGCGTCGGGCGGCGGATCAGCATCAGGGTAGAGCTGCACCACACCAGTGTGGCCGGGCAGCCAGGCCGGGTGCGCGTCACGCGCATCCAGCGCCGGGTCTTCCAGCAGGCGCAAGCCCCAGCGATGCCCAGCATCAGAGCGACGCGCACGGCGCAGCCAGTCGAGCCGGTAATCAGGATGGCGGCGCAGGTACTCCCAGGCCAGTGCGAGCGTGTCCAGCCCCAGGACGTAGAGGTAAGCGGCCGTGGGATACCAGTGCGCGAAATGGTGAGGGCTGACCATGACGAAAGCTCCTGTCGAACAGCAGGAACGTCGCCACGGCGGCGAACATGCGGGAGCCTCAAATCAAGGTGGAAATCCGGTTAAGCTGTAACTTCTGGTGTCAAGACCGATAGGCTCCGGCGAGTTGCGAAATCCGTCTGAATGCGACGGCCGCCTGACCCAAAAATGTCACGCGGCATAAAACACCGTGCCGCAAGCCGCGCGAAAGATCGTGACTGTTTCAGTCACAGATATTCGGGTTTGAAGCAGAGTGCGAATTCAGATCGAAAAGGTCTGGAGCAAGACCGAAATAGTCTGAATGCGCCCGGCTTGGCCGGAGCGCGAACGGTTCAATCAACGATGGAACCGTTCTCCTGGGCCAGCCGCAGGTATTCCGACAACGGGCGCACTGCCTGGAAATACAAATCCCGCATCACGGGCTGTTTGTTCGGGCCGACGATGGAGGCCAGGTCGGACAGCTTGATGCGGCCCAGCTCTGGCATACCAATGCCCACGTCCATGATGCCGGTCGCCGTATCGTCATCGGCAGGATCGAGCGAGGCCAGCAGCCAGATGGCGTGCGCGTCGGGGGTGAACAGCCGCACGACCGGCAACGGGTCGTGCGGTTCACCGGCGGCGGCCCGCCGCCCGTTCTCCAGCAGCGCGGCGCGCTGCGCATCGGTGACGAGGGGAGCGTTCATCGTGGTGCTCCTGTTCCAACATGGATTGCCGGTTTTGCGCTTCCGCGCCGAAGCACGGATGCGTGTTCCACCAAAGCCTTGGAAACACGAAAGCGCAAAAACAGAATTGTAGAAATCTGGAAAGGCACGTAGGCGGTTCTCCGGTTCTGTCGGAATCCGCAAAAGCGGATTTCCGTAAAAGCACGAATAAGGCCAGAGCCGTGAAAGAGTTAAAGATAACGTGGTTTTAATTGTGCTGCGACTTGACGCTTCTGTCCATGCAGAAGCGATCCATCCAGCGCGGCCGGCCAGCGGGCGCCACCACCTTCGATGCCGAACTGGCGCAAGCCTTCGGCGCGGCGGTGCGCGCGTTGCGGACGGAGCGCGGCATCGCGCAGGAGTCGCTGGCGCACCTCGCGGGCATCGAGCGTTCGCACATGGGCAAGGTCGAGCGTGGCGAGCACATGCCCACGCTGGCGATCATCTTCAAGATCGCCAGCGCACTCGAATGCAGCACGGCAGTGCTGATGAGCAAGGCCGAAGAACTGCTGGCGGTAGCCCAGGCATAGCCGCCGAAGCCCCGCCATCATGGCGGGGCGTGCCAGGCCGATCCGGTGCCAGCCGGTTCGGCGGTATCGAGGGGCGCCAAGCACCGCGCGGCGGGGATGGGCCTGGCGCCGATCCCTTGGAGGCAAGCGAAGCGCGCAGCGCCGCAGGCGCGAAGGCGGCAGGGATTGGAGCCGAATGGCCGTGACGGCGTAGTCGGCACGGGGCGGAGCCCGCAAAGCCCGGTGGTGCGCAGCACCGACCCGCCCCGCATGTACCTCTACCAATTCAAGCCATTGCTTGGTAGCCAGGCAAGACACATCCCGCACACTGCCAAGCCATTCTGCTTGCCGATACAGCGCAGCATTCGCAACACAGCGCCCCGCCGCGTGGGCGGGGCGCTGGCGGCCGTCAGGCCGCCTGGGGCTTGCTGCGCGACCAGATCAGGTCGTGCGTGCCGTCCTCGTCTTCGATCAGGCGGGCGTAGACCGTGGCCGGGAACGAAGGATCGTCGAGGGCCACGGAGATGTACTCCCGCCCGGCCTCGCTGGTCTTCTTCCACGCCGCGCCGATGTCGTGGCTGGCGGCCTGCAGGCGGAAGTCAGGGGCCTTCTCGTTGTCGCCCTTGTCGTTGGGCACCAGCTTGACCTTGACGTTGAGCGTCAGGGTGCGAAGCGTGCCGGTGAAGCCGTCTTTGTCTGCGGTGAAGGTGCCGATGTTGGCCATGATGGATCTCCTTTTGGTGGAACAAGGTTCGCGCCCATCGCGTCCTTGTTGTGATCCGGCCGGCGGGGGACGGGCGGGCTGCACCGCTTGCGGTCGCAACGCAGTGGAGAGCCGGGAGGCGAAAAGAATTTGTCCCGCGAGGAATCTGCGCAGCAGAGGGGAAATTGTTTTCGCTGGACGGTTGCAGCCAGGAAGCCCGAGGCGCAGCCGCGCCCCCGCCAGGATTCACAACAACACAAGGACGCTTTGGGCCGAACCGCACCGAAAGGAGACAGGGCCGGCTCGGCATTCCCGCACGAAGGCTGCACCGGCTCGCTCCCAGACGCGGGCCAGGTCAATACCCCAACGACGGGCGAGAACGCCCCTGCCGCACTTTGCGGCGCTGGTCTTGAGGCGTGGCGTGGAAGTTCCATGGCGATGCCGGGCGGGATGTCCGTGAGCCGTCCTTCATGACGTGATGGGCACGAACCGCCAGCGTTGAGGACGGCACGCATTCGCACAACCTGCCGCAGCAAGTCTCAGCGTGTTCGCCAACGTACCGTCCACTGCGGCGGGGCGCTGGCCAAGCCGATCCGGCTTCGCCGGTTCGGCAGCATTGAGGGGCGCCAAGCATCGCGCGGCGGGGATAGCCCGCTGGGCTTTCTCCTGGAGGCAAGCGCAGCGCGCAGCGCCGCAGGCGCGAAGGCGTGAGGGATTGACGCCGAATGGCCGTGACGGCGAAGTCGGCACGGGGCGCAGCCCGAAAGCCCGGCGGCGCATTGCGCCGACACGCCCAGCCCATTCAGTACGCCATCATGAACAGCCTACAGATGCGGCTTGAGCCAGAGCCACAACGCCACCCCCATCGCCAGCCACAGCATCAAGATCATCACGGCCCCGAATCGGCTCCTTGGCTTGGCCCCTTCTGTTCGCATCCATTCATCGGCCTGCACACGGCACTCCGCCAGCACCTCGGACGGCAACAGCTTCACGGTCAGCCAGATCAGCACGGGCAACAGAATCACATCGTCCAGATAGCCCAGCACCGGGATGAAGTCTGGAATTAGGTCGATGGGACTCAGGGCATAGGCCACCACGAACAACCCCAGCGCCTTGGCATACCAAGGCGTGCGGGGATGCTTGCCGGCAAACCACAGCGTCACGCCATCGCGTTTGATGCGCTTGGCCCAAGTCTTCATGGTGGTGCTGATACTCATGCCGGAAAGTGTGGCATAGCAGAAATAGCCGATTGACCCGATCGGCACATACTGGCATCGCGCACCACCGCGATGCCTGCAACGCCGCCGCCCGAGCCAGAGCGAGGGCGGCGGCGTGATGTTCCGGCTGTTCGGCTTCAACACCGCGCCCAGGACGGAACGGCCTGGGCGCGGTGCTGACGATGGTTATTCCTTCGTCTCGATGATCCACCACACGGCGCGAGCCAAGGCGCGACCCGTGATGGGATGAATGTCGGTGAGGTCAGCGCGGGCCGACCAGCCCGAGGGCGGGCGGTAGCCGCGCACGTCGCCATCGCCGTGCCAGCGGCGGGCGCGTGTTGTGCCGGGGGCGTAGATCGCCGCCATGCGCTGGCGGCTGCTGGTGATGCGGGTCATGGGGGCTTCTCCTTTCGCCGAAGCGCCCCGGTCGAAGCCGGGGCGCTTGCCTTCGGCGCGGGTCAAGCGGCCAGCGCCTCGGCGGTTTCATCCGCCATTGCCTCGGCATCCTCCGGGGCGTCCTGCTCCGGGCCTTCCTCCTGCGCGCTTTCCTGCACTGCCTGCTGCGGGCCTGCGGCCTTGAAGATGGCAGGCATCCAGCCCGTGCCATCGGCCAGCCGCTCGGCTTCGCTGGCAATGTCGGCCTTCTTGAGCTTACCCAGCCGGGTGACGGATTCCGGCGCGAACTCGCCCACGGCCTCCAGAATCACGGCCTTGGAAACATGCTTGAAGTAGCCTTCGGCGGTCGGCTGCCACCATGCGGCCATGTCGAGGCCCACGGCCTGCGCCAGTTCTTCGCCGGGCTGGTGCGGCGTGGCGCGAGGCGTCACCACGTCCACCGTGGAAGCCACGCACACGGCCAGCAGCTTGACCAGCTCGTCTTGCGGCTTCGTCAGCAGCACGGCGAACAATTCGGCGCTGTCGTCCGGCAAGGCTTCGCCCGCTACCTGTTGCAGTTCGCGCAGCGCCACGGCGGCAGGCGATCCCGGCCAGTCCGGGGCCATGCCTTCCAGCCGGTCTTGCACTTTCAGGCCGACGCCCAGCGGCAGAGAATCACGGCTGCGGCCGTAGCGGCTTTCCTGCAAGGCGGTCTGCACCATGCCATGCACCACAGCTGCCAGCGCAGCTTGCGGATGCCGTGCGACTTCGATTTGCAGCGCGGCGGTGCGGTGGGCGCTCAAGCGTTGCGCCAGCCGGTCGGACATGGCGGCGGTCTTGGGCTGCCTGTCGTCGTCTCCGTCCTCGCCCTCGTCATCGTTCGCGGCGTCCGGGTCGCTGAAACCCTGGCGCAGCTTTTCCAGCGTGCGCAGCGCCTTGGCTTCGGCCTCGCGCATCAGGCCGCGATGAATCACGGCCTCGCCGTTGCGGTCGATGGTGACGATGGCACCGGCTGCGGCCTTCACGTTCGCGCCGTAGTCCTGCAAGCCATCTTCCAGCGCCTGCAACTGTTCGCCCACGGCTTCGCCTTCCTCCTGCAAGGCGTCGGCGTCGGCCTTGTCCTCGTCGTCGGCGTCCAGCGCGGCATCCACGGCTTCGGCCAGTTGGTGCATCCGGGCTTGCAGCTTCTCGATGCGTGCGGCTTCGCGCTTGTTCGGCTCGCGCCGCTCTCTCGGCGCACGCTGGAAAGCGTGCAGGTCGGCATGGGTCACGCCCGGCGTGGCATCCACCCAGGCCCAACCCTCGGCGCGGACAGTGGCGGCGATGCCCGCCAGCTTGTCTTGCGCCAGCCGTTCCAGCAGCGCGGCATCGGTCAGATACACACCCGCATCATCTTCCGCGAACAGGTCACGGCGCACGCCACCGCCTGCGGCCTCGTAGCTGTCCAGCCCGACAAAGCGCACCAGCGGATGCCGGCAGGCGTCGATTTCCCTTTCGGTCAGGCGTTCGCGCAAGTGGGATGGGTGGCGCTGCCACTGCGGTGCATCGTAGAACGCGGCTTCCTGCGCGGCGTGGTCATCGGTGATGGCAAGGGCCATCAACTGATCGAGCGTGACGGCATCGGCCCGGTAGTCGGCCATCAGGCGCGGCGAGACATTCGCCAGCTTCAAACGGCGCTGCACCACCAGCGGCGTAACGGAGAAATCCGCCGCAATGTCCTCGATGGGTCGGCCTTCGGCCACCAGCGCCGCGAAGGCTTCAAACTGGTCTGCCGGGTGCATGGCTTCGCGCTGCACGTTCTCGGTGAGGCTGGCCGTGCGGGCCGTGCCATCGGCCACCAGCAGGCAAGGCACCTCCCAATCCTTGGCGATGCGGTGTTTCTTCGCCAGCAGCTTCAACGCGGCGAGGCGACGGCCACCGGCCACAACTTCGTAATGCTCGCCATCGGCGGATGCGATCACGATCAGGTTTTGCAGCAGACCCACACGCTGGATGGATGCGGCCAGTTCGGGAATGGACATGCGCGGGGTCTTGCGCACGTTGCGGCCAGCGGGGCGCAGCACCAGCCGCGACAGCGGAACCAGAATCAGGTTCTTGGTCGGGTCGGCAGCTTCCAGCGGAATAGCTGCGGCGGTATTGACGGCGCGGGCTTCGGTTTGGGTGATGGCGTTCATGGTGACTCTCCAATCGAGTGAAACAAGGGAATGGAGGGGAAGCCGCCCCTCCGGCGGGGGAACGGTTCAGGCTTTCAACTGGCGCAGGCCATCGGCCAACATCCAGAGGGCGCGATTCAGGCGCACATCGGAATCAATGCCCTGCACGGGTCGGGTCTGCTGGCGGCGTCCGTTGGCGCTGCGGCCATGCAATCCGCCCTTGGTCAAGTTCTCCTGCGTGCGGTTGAACACGCTCCACAGGTCGGGGCGTCGGTCATCAAACCGGCGCGGCATCAGGATTTGCGACTCCGTGATGGGCGCGGGCTTGTTGTCCGTGGGGTCGTACTTGAGGGCCAGCGCGGAACGGGCGAACACTTCGGCTTCGCCTTCATCCAGCGTGATAGCGCGCATGGCATCGCGGGATTCCTTCACCCGCTCGAAGCCGCTCAACACCTCGAAAGCGCCTTCGATGACGGAACCGGCCACGTCGCCCTTATGGGGTACGCGCACGTCCGCCACGGTGT
>Ga0067045_1004178_pt1 | contig 12142 bp, 11 predicted proteins | sample TerdegcTABiofilm_FD_59184 | JGI IMG/M metagenome (GOLD analysis project Ga0067045, IMG submission 59184) | Combined Assembly of (Gp0054472, Gp0054536) Wastewater bioreactor microbial communities from Singapore -Terephthalate degrading...
CAACACGGCAAAACAATTCTGTGATAAAATCTACGGTAGTCATGAGATTCTCCTTTCTGCTTAGGTGGCTCTCCCTATAGCATAGGAGAATCTCATGCTTTTTCAAACTAGCACCAAAGGTTATTTAGCCAAAAACAATCCATTGCGTGTATTGGGAGCTTTGGCTCATGAAATCACCCATGCAGAACAGGAATTTGGAGCACTGGGACGAGTGTTGGCGCCCTTGCAAGAAATTTCAGTAGCCTCTATTAAAGGGTGGAAAAGTATAGTGCTTTTCTTTCCTGGTTACTTGTGGAATCCGGTCGAAGTGCAAGCCGCAAGTGCTGGTTTATCCAGCGGATTTAATTTACTATTTCTTGCAGAATCACGTTTTACTCAATCTGCCTTCAACTTTTATGTTGTAAACAGGAAGCCGTAAGATGTGCCGGGAATTATCCACTTTGGTACTTTTGGTTGTTTTTGTGTTGGGGTTTGGTATAACTATCAAGATCGAAACTGAGGTGGCTAAATATGTGGCTCCAAAGTTGTATCAAAAAATATTACAAGGAGACCATGAATCTTTCACATTGTTGACTGGTATTTCAATAGTAGTTATGGGTTTAGTGTTATGGTTAATGGGGTGTGTATAAATAGCGCTATACATTGAAAAAATTATTAGAGCATGAGGCGTGATTCCCGCACTTTGTGTCGTTGAGTCCCTTGCTATGGGCGCCGTCGCGGGCCAGGCGAGTTTCGATCCGTTTGGCGGGTTCTTGAGCCAGCCGGGCTTCACCTCACCGTGGGGGTATGCCGGCGAGTATCACGATCCCACCACGGGACTCCAATACCTGCGGGCACGGTGGTATCAGCCGGGCGTGGGGAGATTCACGCAGAGGGATCCGTTCCCCGGCGTGCTGGCGCTCCCCCTCACGCAGCATCCGTATGTGTATGGGCTCAATAATCCCGTGCTATATACCGATCCCAAAGGGGAGTCTGTAGAATTACTAATTGGTGGGGTATTAGGCGCGGGACTATTAGGCGGTACTTATGTGGCCTCGCAGCTCATCCATGGGTGTTCAATCAATTGGAATACCTTAGAACTACTATTAGTCACGGGAGCCATCGCTGGCATGTTAACTGCTTGGGGTGGGCCATTCGCTCTGATGGCCGCCAATGCGCTCTTTGCAGGTTGGGGATATTTGTTAAGCCTCGCGGTGATAGGAGCGGTCTTCAGAGCACAAGATTTTGGCGTAGCAGTTTTTGTAGGTGTTTTATATGGTATGTTTATGCCCGGCTTGGGTTCTACTTTGCCTGGTGTAATGGCCTTGGGAACGTTAATGAATATCTTGCAATATGGATTAACGGAGGCCGTTGAAGAAGATGGTGTTTGGGATGCTACTTGGGATGGCTTAGCCTGGAGTGCGCTTACTGGGGCTGCGGCTGGCGCCATCGGTGGTAAATTTACGCCTTTAGAATCTCCCCAGTTACTTCCCTGCCGAACTTCGATCTGGATTGATAAAGCTATTGCCAATAGAACCTGGCAAGAAGCAATGGTAAAATCGATATGGAGTGGCGTGCCAAGGTCGTTTGTCGCCAGTACTATCAGCAATACGCCTTCTTACAAACTTTTGGTAGAATTTGCCATGTCTGTCATTGCAGTGTTTTCCCCTGCAAAATAATCATTGCAAACCCTAGTTTTGTATTATATGGGCATCTGAAGTTTAATAGGGTTTATGCAAAGCCAGGAGCTACTAATCTCTTTGGAAATTTGAGGTTGATTATGCTTTCGGAAACTTGGCGTGCAACTATTACATTTCTATTCTGGCAAATATTTGTATGGGCTAGCGGTTTAGGGCATTATGTTGGACATGAAACTCCCAATAGTATTAAGGCTCCCCGCTGGCTTCGGATATGTTTTGGTGATTTTAGAAAAGCCGGGCTGCTCAAAAAGGAATACCTGATAATTCAGCTGGTTGCGTTGGGCTTTACCGGTGTATTCTTTTATTTATTATGGGCGTCAAAATTAACTCAATCTATGGTAAAGACTCTAATAATATTAGAAGTTATGGTTGCCGGCTTTAGTACAATATTGGTATTATACATAGTACCAATCCTAATAAAGTTCGGGAAAAAATGATGCCCCGGGTAATTCGAATGTCGCGTTTAACACCATCTTCGGCCTCATGCTACCCGAACACTAAAATTGATAGGAGCCGCTATGTCTAAAGCCTCACAACTTTGGTTATTCGAAATTGCCTCTTTTGCAATTCTGGCCCTTATCGGATTAGGGATTAGTTGGTGGGTGTTAGGGCCGACCACAGGGAGTTGGTTAAACAACTTGTGGCCACGTTGGATTCCTTTTGGAGTCCTAGCCGCTTTGAGTGGATTATTGCTGGGAGCAATCACGCTTAACAAGTATCCCTCCTTCCGCAACAATGGTCCTGATAAAGCTTTTGTAAAGGAGTCATTAGGAGGCGATGTGTTGCTTATTGTATTTTGTTTGGGTTTCAATCAAATCTTTTGGGGTTGGCCTGGTCATATTACAGACTTCATGGGGTTGGTGATCGCTATTTGTACCGTGGTCAGCATCGGCGGTAGTCTGACGTTTTTAGCGACACTAGTAGCAGAAGTGCTCTATCGCCTGGGTTTTTATTCCCGGTAGCGGCCGCAGGCCTTCGGGTCACAAGATTTTAGCCGGCCCGTTAGAGTGAACGATTCGTGACGGTGACGGGCTGCGGTGTCAACGGGGTGGAGACGCGCTTCACGTGGGATCAGGCGGCGGCCCTGCCGCAGGTGGTGGCGACCAGCGGCGGGCAGACGGCGCAGTATCTCTACGGGCTGGAATTGTCCGGCGTGCAGCCGGGCGGGCAGTGGTACTCCCCGCTGGCAGATGCGCTCGGCTCACTGCGCCAGTGGACCAACGCCGCCGGTGCGGGGGGTAATTTATATTGCTGTAAAAATATCGCCACTTATTACTGACTAGCAAGTAGCCTCCTTACTTTAGCACAATGCCGTGAGCTACCTGTTGGTGCTGACGCCGACAGTGGGGCCGGTCGCGCGCTACACCTACGGCCTGTCGTAGACCGTCCTCTTCACCGCTACCGTCTCGCCGATGTGGGCATACCAAGCCTCCCTGCCGGGCAGCCCTCTGCCGTCCTGAGCCCCGCTGCTTTTTAGTTCCCTTTATCGCTAAATTGTGCTACACTATATTACACTATGTTCAACCACGATCAGCATCAACCGGTCACGCTGGGCGTGCTGGCCGGCTGGCAGTTTTACTGGACGGCCACGCCGATGAGCTACCTCAGCCCCGTCTTCCAGGGGATTTGCCAGGCGGCGCACCATCTGGGCTGCAATGTGCTGCTCAGTTGTGGGATGGGCCCCTCGGCCACCTCCGGCGATCCGCTACGCCCGGCCTGGCCGTTTTCCTCGGCTGAGACCGATTTTGTGCCGGTCGGCCCCTGGAACACCGACGGCCTGATCGTGATCAATCCATTGCACGTTGAAGCGCGCTCCCGCTACATCCAGGATTTGATCGCCGCCGGACACCCCGTGATCTTTGTCGGTTCTGGTGAAGCCGGCCCGACGATCATGGCCGATAATGAATCCGGCATCCTGGAAGCGGTGCTGCATCTGGTCAAGCACGGCCACCAGCGCATTGCCTTCATCGCCGGCAGCCGGGAGGACCTGGGCGGCGATACCGGGGAGCGGCTCCGGGCCTACCAGTTCGCGTTGCGGGCCTATGGCCTGGTGACCGATTCGCGTTTGGTCGCCTACGGGCGGCACGTCTATGCGGGCGGCTACGCGGCGATGCAAGAGATCATGGCGACCGGGGCGAGCTTCACGGCGGTGCTGGCCAGCAACGATGAGTCGGCACTGGGGGCGCTGCAGGCGCTCAAGGAGGCGGGGCGGCATATTCCCCAGGATGTGGCGCTCATCGGCTTTGACGACCGGCTGGAAAGCGCCGTCCAGGAACCGGCCCTCACCAGCGTCCACATCCCCCTGTTCAAGATGGGGTACCAGGCTTTAGAGTTGTTGTACCAGCATCTGACCGGGCACGCCGATCTCCCTGCCCGGGTTAAGGTTCCCACCCGTCTGGTGACCCGTGAATCGTGCGGCTGCGGCCGCAACCTTGTCCCTGAGGTTGTGCTTCCCCAGGCGCTTGACCTGATACAGCCGATGGCGGTGGCCGTGCTGGCCGAGACCCAAAATTTGAGCGCCGGGCAGGTGCAAACGCTGTGCCAGCAGTTGATCCAGGCCTTTGTGGCGAGCCTGGAACAACATGAGCCGGCGTGCTTTCAGCAAACCCTTGACGATATTCTCCAGCAGACCGCGGCCAACCAGGACCCGGCCATCTGGCAGACGGCCATCTCCTTCCTCCGCCACGCGTTGAGCACTCCCCAGCTGCTCACGGCTACGGTGACACAGCCGGCGACGCTGGCCCTGGCGCACGATATGCTGGATTATGCGCGGCTGGCCATCAGTGCGGCGCTGCGCCAACAACAGCGGCATTATGTGGTGGATCAGCGCTGGCGGGTTAATCGCATCGGGGTCTTGACGGCCCAGCTGCTCACAGCGCTGGGCGAGACCGAGATCATGCAAATCCTGGCGCGCCACCTGCCGGAGACCGGGATTCAGACGGCTGCCGTCGCCTTCTACGAGGCCGAGGGCGACGATCCGGTGGCCTGGAGCCAGCTCCGGCTGGTGCTGGAACCGGAGCGGCCCCCCCTGCGTTTTCGCAGCCGCGAGTTCCCGCCGGCGGAAGGCTGGCCGGTCGCGCCGCCGTTCACGCTGGCGCTCCTGCCGCTGGTCAATCAGAGCGGGCTGCTGGGCTACGTGGTTTTTGATACCGCGCAATTGGAGCTCTATGGCGCGATTGTGCAACAGCTTGCCGCGGCCCTCAATACTGCCCGCCTCTATCGGGAGGCCACGGAAGGCCGCCGGCTGGCCGAGGAAGCCAACCGCCTCAAGAGCCGCTTTCTCTCCACCGTCAGCCATGAGTTGCGGACCCCTCTGAATTTAATCGTCGGGTTGTGTGGAATTTTGCTGCAATCCAGTGCCGCGCTGCCGGAATCCAATCGTAAGGATATTGAGCGGATTCACACCCACGCCCAGCAATTGGGCTGGTTGATCGGGGATGTGTTGGATTTAGCCAGCGACGAGGCGGGGCAGTTGCGCCTGACGTATGAGTATGTGGATTTGAGTGAGACTTTGCGGGTAGTGGCCGAAATCGGTCGCCAGTTAGCCGCGGATAAAGGGCTGGTCTGGCAGGAGCTGTTGCCGGCCGCCGGGCCGTGGGTCTGGGGGGATCGCACTCGCCTGCGCCAGATCGCGCTCAACCTAGTGAGTAATGCGGTCAAGTTCACCGCTCGCGGGCGGATCAGCTTGCAGCTGAGCGGCGAGGGGTCCCAGGTCACCGTCTCTGTCTGCGACACCGGCCTGGGCATCCCGCTGGAAGAACAGCCGCTGGTCTTTGACGAGTTTCGCCGCTCCGAGCGAAGCATCCAGCGAGGCTACAGCGGCCTGGGGCTGGGGCTGGCGATCTGCAAGCGGCTGGTGGAGCTCCACGGCGGCACGATTGGGGTACGCTCCAGCGGGGAGGAGGGCGCCGGTTCCACGTTTTATTTCACGTTGCCGACCATCACCCCGCCCGCCCTGACCCCGTCCGGCCCGCTTACCGCGCCGGCCCTCGCCGCCAGTGTGCTGGTGCTGACCCACCAGGCGGAGACCGGACGGCGGCTGGTGGCCCATTTGCAACAACGTGGCTTTACCGTGGAGCTGGCGCTGGTGGATAAAGCGCCCGACTGGCTGTCGCGGCTGATCAGCTCACCACCGGGGGCCATTGTCCTGGATATGAGCATCGCCCCTGAGCGGGGCTGGGATATGCTGAAGATCATCAAGGGCAACGCCACCACGCAAACCATCCCCGTGCTCTTTTACGCCCTCTCCCAGGATGGCGGCTCAGTGCTGGAGCTGGATTACCTCACCAAACCGATTGAGCTGGCCGAGCTCACCCGGGCGCTGGATCAGCACTGGCTGGCCGCCGATCTGGCCCGCGCGGATAAGACCATTCTGGTGGTGGATGATGATCCCGGCACGCTGGAGATGCATGTGCGGATTGTCCAATCTCACTCGCCCACCCACCGGGTTTTGCGGGCCCGCAACGGCCGCGAGGCACTGGAACAGCTCCAACAGGAGCGGGTGGACCTGGTCCTGCTGGATCTGATGATGCCGGAGTTGGATGGGTTTGCCGTACTGGCGGCGATGCGCGAGCAGGAGACCACGCGCGCCATCCCGGTCATTGTCTTAACCGGGCAGGTGCTCACCGCCGCCGAGATGGCGCGGCTCAATCGCGGGGTCACCGCCGTGCTGGGCAAGGGGCTGTTCAGTGTGGACGAGACGTTGACCCACATCGGCGCGGCGCTGGAACGCAAGCGCAAGTTGAACAGCGATGCCCAACGGTTGGTGCGACAGGCGATGGCTTACATCCATGAGTATTATGCTGATCCTATCACGCGGGAGGATATTGCCCGCCACGTCGGTATGAGTGAAGATTATCTGACCACTTGCTTCCACCAGGAACTGGGTAAGACACCCATTGCTTATCTTACCTGCTATCGGGTTCAGCAGGCCAAGCTCTTGCTCCAAAACAGCGCGCAGAATATCACGGAGATAGCTCTCGCCGTTGGGTTCTCAGACAGCGGCTATTTTAGCCGCGTCTTCAAGCGTGAGGTCGGTATGTCCCCCCAGGCTTACCGCCGCATGCAACCTCTCTGAAATATCCTATTATTCCCCGTTTTTCTCCAAGCCAGCCCCTGGCAAAATTCATACAATAAATACAAGTGAGTGATGGAGTTGCCACCTGGACCCGGTCGGCAGCGGTTGCGTCACCCGGCCTGGCCCCAGGAGGTCGCTTCTATCATGCCTATGGCAAAATCATTTTACACAGGAGGATAGGAGATGAAGAACAGGATTTTTATGCTGGTCAGTCTGCTGATCATTGCCAGCGTGCTGCTGGCAGCTTGCAGCGGCACCGAGGCCCCTGCAGGGCAGGCTGGAACGACCCAGGCCCCCGCCGCTGGGGAGAAAGTGACTTTGCGGGTGCTGGTGCATCAAAACCCCCCCATGGTTGACTTTATGACCGCCTTCAACGAAAAGTTCCAGACCAACCATCCTAACATCACCGTGGATATGTCGATTGTCAACGCCAATGACCTCAGCACCGTCTCCCAGACCCGCCTCACCGCCAAGGACGTGGACGTCGTGGACATGTTCGGCTTTGCCAACGCGGCTCAACCCTACATGAAGAAAGTGGATCCTCCCAACTGGCAAACCTTGATTGAGGCCGGCTACCTGATGGACCTGACCGGACAACCTTTCCTGGCTAACTACGCTCCCAATGCCCTCCAGGACGCCGGCACGTACAACGGCAAGGTCTACGAAGTCAACCTGGGGCGCGTGATCTACAGCGGCATCTACTACAACAAGAAACTCTTTACTGAAAACAACGTCAAAGTGCCGACCACCTGGAGTGAATTGGTGGCTGCCTGTGAGACCTTCAAGAAGGCCAACATCCCCTGCATGACCGCCGGTGGCAAGGATGGCTGGCCGATCTTCGTGGGGGCGTATGGGCTGCTGGGCGCCATCTATCCTGACCAGGCCGGTCTGGTAGAAGGGCTGTGGACCGGCACCATCAAGTGGAATGACGCCAAATCGCTGGAAATGTGGCAGAAGATGCAAATCTACGCCCGTGACATGATGGAACCGGGCGCCAGCGGTGTCGCCGGTGACGCCGCGCCTGGGCGGTTTGCTTCTGGCGCTGTGGCCATGTTCCCCGGCGGCAGCTGGTATGCCTCTGCCATTGAGGCCGCGCAGCCCGATTTTGAGTGGGGTTACATCCCCTTCCCCGGCAGTGATAATCCTGAGGACAACAAGTACCTCTTCGGTAAATACGATCAGGGCTGGGTCATCGCCGCCAATACGCCCAATAAAGAAGCGGCCCTGCTGTACCTGACCGAATTCTCCGCCAAAGAGAACTACCAGGCCTTTGTCAACGCGGTCGGCTTCATCCCCACCCAGCCTGACGTGACGTTAGACACCAAGATCGGCCAGGAAGTGGCCCCCTACCTCAGCAACTTCCACGTCGGCTACGAGCAGTATTGGGTCGCCCCCAAGGGCGCCGGGCAGTACGCCAATCCCTGGGCTTCTTACTTCAAGCCCTTCGGCACCTACGACGATCCGCAGGCCCTCGCCGACAAAGTGCAGGCCGACCTGCAATCCGGGTTGGACGCCGTCAAGTAAGTCGTTGTTTCTGCGCATAGGCTTCTCGTCCCCGCGACGAGAAGCCTATCCTCTATCACTTAAGTTGGGAGGAATGAGGCCATGAGTTATCACTTTGGTCGCGGGCGAGAGAAGTTAATCCCTTACTTGCTCCTCCTACCGGGCATATTCTTTTACCTGCTCATCTCGGTAGGCCCCTCGTTGGCTACGACGGTTTACTCTTTTACCGATGCGACCGGCATCCGGGGCGCGCCGATCCACTGGATTGGGCTGGACAACTACAAGGAGTTCTTGCTGATGGGCCAGGCCTCACGCGACAATTACGGGGCGCTTGGCCGGACTCTCATCTTCAGTTTTTTCGTGACGACCATCCAGTTTGCTTTAGGACTGATCGCGGCACTGGCAGTCAACCAGCGGCTGAAAGGCTCCAATCTCTTTCGCACGCTCTACTTTATGCCGGTGATTCTGGGCGCGGTTATCCAGGGTTTGATCTGGTCCCTCTTCCTCTACCCGATGGGCGGGCCGATGGCTAAAATCCTGAGCCTCTTCGGCGCCCGTTCGGAATTCTTAGGCGGGCAACCGGTTGAAGCTTTTGCCTGGGTGATCATCGTGCAAATCTGGGCCAACATGGGCATGACCATGGTCATCTTCATTTCTGGCCTGCAAACCATCCCGGCCGAGCTTTACGAGGCGGCGCGGATTGATGGCGCCAACGCCCGGCAGGTCTTCGCCAATGTCACCTGGCCCTTGCTGACCCCCAGCGTGAACACCAACCTGTTGCTGAATATCATCGGCTCGCTGCAAGCCTGGCAGCTCTTCCTGGTGCTTTTAGGCTACCGCAACGGCACGCAGGTTTTAGGGTATGTCATTTATGCGCAAGGCTTTGGCCAGACCTCTGGAAGTGTCACCAGCGCTTTCCGCCAGGGCTATGCGGCGGCGGCCTCGGTAGTGCTCTTCTTGCTGGTGCTGGTCATCGGCATGACCGTCCAAACCTTCTTGCGGCGGAGAGAAGAAAGGATTTTGGGATCATGAACACAAGCTTGAAAAGTCCATTACGGCTCTCCAAACCGGTAAATTGGGGGCGACTGGGCACCTATGTCGTCCTGCTGGTGTTTGCCGTGGTTTATGCCGGTCCCCTGCTTATGCTGGTCAACACTTCACTCAAAACCTTGCCGGAGTTCATGAAAAATGCCACCGCGCTGGCGACCGGCTTGAACTTCAAGAACTTCGTGGACGCCTGGAATAAAGCCAACTTCCCCCGTTATCTCACCAACTCCCTGATCTACACGCTTTCGGCCACCCTGGTTTACATCATCACTGCCGTCTTTGTGGCCTTCCCCATCTCACGCCGCTATGTCAAGGGGGCGGGGGCGCTGTTGACCTTGTTTGTGGTCGCCCTGTTCCTGCCGCCGGCCCTCATCCCGCAGTTCCAGCTGATGCTGAGACTGGGGTTATACAACAATCCGGTGGGGTATATCATGCTCTTCCTGGTCAACCCCATCGGGATTGTCATTCTGGTCAATTTCATCAAAACCATTCCTAAAGAACTGGATGAGGCTGCGGCGTTAGATGGCTGTGGGTATTTCCGCTTTGTGACCTCCGTCATTTTTCCCTTGATTCAGCCAGCCGTTGCCACCGTTGCCGTTCTGCATGCCATCGGCATCTGGAACGAGCTGATTCTGCCGACGATCTACCTGACCAACAAAAACTACTACCCCATCACGCGCGGCATGATCGTCTTCCAGGGTGTCTACGGCAGCAACTGGCCTACGCTGGCGGCCGCCGTGTTGATTATGACCTTCCCGATGTTGGTCCTGTTCCTGTTCTTGCAGCGTTACATCATTTCAGGGCTGACCCAGGGTTCGGTCAAGGGATAACCGCCACGCGGTAGAGACGTTCCGCCGGGGCGTCTCTACCGTTTTCCCCGTTTATTTTCAGCATGGAAGGGCAACACCATGACCGCTCAACCCTGGCATCTGGTCTGGCACGATGAATTCACGGGGGCAACGTTTGACCCCACCCGCTGGCACCTGGAGCACCGGTATACCGGGGGCAGCAACGCCGAGCTGGAGATCTACACCGACCGGCCTGAAAATGTGCACCTGGCCGATGGGCAGCTGATCATCACGGCCCGCCAGGAAGCCTGGGAAGGATTTTCCTACACTTCCGGCCGGCTGAGCACGCAGGGCTTGCACAGCTGGCTTTACGGCCGGTTTGAGGCCCGCATCCAAATCCCCGCCGGACAGGGCCTCTGGCCGGCGTTTTGGCTGCTGGGGGATGACATCGCCACTCGCGGCTGGCCGGCCTGCGGCGAGATTGACATCATGGAGAACATTGGCCGGACGCCGGATACCGTGCGGGGCACCGTGCACGGGCCGGGCTACTCCGGCGACGATGGCGTGTGGGCTGACTTTGTCCTGCCCTCAGGCCGCTTTGCCGACGACTTCCACGTTTTTGCCTTAGAGTGGGAGCCGGAGCAGCTGCGCTGGTATGTGGACGACCAGCATTACTGTACCCGGACGCCCCAAGATGTCAAAGGGCCATGGGTCTTTGACCATCCCTTTTTTCTCATCCTCAACGTCGCCGTAGGGGGCTACTGGCCCGGTTACCCGGATGCAACCACCGTTTTCCCCCAGCGGATGGCGGTAGACTATGTGCGGGTCTTCCAACGTTGAAAATCTACAACCAATTATTGGGAGGAGTATGATGACCATGCGCCGTGCTCTGTATTCAATGCTGTTGGCAGCCATCCTGGTCACGCTCTTGGTGGCCTGTGGCGGGGCTCCTGCGCCCACCGCCACGCCGATCCCTGAACTGCCCGGCTGGGAACTGGTCTGGCACGACGAGTTTGATGGTAAGGCTATCAATTCCGCCAACTGGACTTACGACCTGGGGGGCGGCGGCTGGGGCAACGGCGAGGCGCAATACTACACCAACCGCTCCGAAAACGCCCGGGTGGAAAACGGCTTGCTGATCATTGAGGCGCGCCAGGAAAAGTACGAAGGTTCGTACTACACCTCGGCGCGGCTCAAGACCCAGGGGCTGCAAGCGTTCCAGTATGGGCGGATTGAAGCGCGGCTCAAAGTCCCGGCCGGTGCCGGGCTGTGGCCGGCCTTCTGGATGCTGGGCGATAATTTCAGCACGGTGGGCTGGCCCGATTGCGGTGAAATTGACATCATGGAATACGTTGGGCGCGAACCCGACCTGATCATGGGGACGCTGCACGGGCCGGGATACTCCGGCGCGCTGGGACTGGGCCAGTGGAACCGGCAGAGCTATCCCATTGCCGATGACTTTCACACTTACGCGGTGGAATGGAAAGAGGGGCAGGTGGATTGGTATTATGACGGCGTCAAATACTTCACCGTGACCCGCGCCGAGGTGGGCGACCGACCGTGGGTCTTTGACCACCCGTTCTTCATCATCCTGAACTTAGCCATCGGTGGCAGCCTGGGCGGGACCATCGGCTTGCAGACCGCCTTCCCGGCGCAGTACCAGGTAGATTACGTCCGGGTCTATCGCGCCGCCCAGCCCTGATGCTTCCAATGGCTCAAATGGCTCAATGGGTTTGTAGTGACGCGCTTGTAGTGCCGCGCTTTAGCGCGGCTCAGACGGCGCTCAAGCTAGCGTTTCAGCGTCTTAGCGTTTTAGTTTGTAGTGACGCGCTTATGAAGTTTGAAAATTAAATTCGGTCACGGGCGAGCCGGCTTAGCAGGCGCTAAGTGGGTAATGACGCCTTTAGGCGTTCTCCCCTTCAGCGGCCGGCGAAGAAACGCCTGCTGGCCTTTAAAAATTAAATGCGGTAACACCAGCCGACTCGTTTTTTCCGGTGGGGCGCCGGGCGATCAATCGCCCGGCTACCCAAGCCACGCCCGGTAAACCG
>Ga0067045_1004209_pt1 | contig 12141 bp, 5 predicted proteins | sample TerdegcTABiofilm_FD_59184 | JGI IMG/M metagenome (GOLD analysis project Ga0067045, IMG submission 59184) | Combined Assembly of (Gp0054472, Gp0054536) Wastewater bioreactor microbial communities from Singapore -Terephthalate degrading...
TACCCTCGGTGTTCCTCTGTGCTCTCTGTGGTGAGAAAGGATTTAACCACNGAGGACACAGAGAAGCACGGAGAAAGAATTCAGTGAGATGATTGAGAATACGATCACTGAGAAGATTATANGCTGTGGAATGGAAGTACAAAAACAGTTAGGTTTTGGAGTGAATGTACCCTCGGTGTTCCTCTGTGCTCTCTGTGGTGAGAAAGGATTTAACCACGGAGGACACAGAGAAGCACGGAGAAAGAATTCAGTGAGATGATTGAGAATACGATCACTGAGAAGATTATAGGCTGTGGAATGGAAGTACAAAAACCCTTAGGCCCCCGTATTGAATGTATCCTCTGTGTTCCCTGCTAGCGTAATTGCTGAAAAAGCTTCTTCCAATTACCCTTTACTTTCTCCTCTAAAACCAATTCACATATCTGTAAAAACTCAGTCGCAGTTCTTTGAACAATTGACTTAACAGTTCTAAAACTTAACTTTTAATCTTGTTAATGCTTTCATAAGGAATCTCATTTATTTAATTAATTATTTACGGGGATACTCTACCTATTTTTCGTACCAAATTTCAACAGAAAAATTTGTGGCTTTTCCTTCCAGTAAATAAAAGTGAATGCTTGTTCTAACCAATCTAAAATCTTTTCCTGGAAAAAATCTAAATTATAGAGAGGGGGGCAAAAAAAAGAGTTAAACCAGATACATGAATACCTGATCTATAATCAATCCAATGGGGAAAATGAAAAATATTTTCTATCAATCTTCTCGTTATTTCAGCAGTATCATCTTTTTCACATCTCGGTGATTAGTGGTCTCTAAGCAGTAAAAATAAATACCACTGGCGGCCTGATTTCCCCAGCGATCCTTTCCATCCCATTCCAGAAGGTGGAGCCCGATGTCAAAATTTTTTCTATCAACGATCTTTTTTATTTCACGCCCCACGGCATCATAAATGGTCAGGGTGACCGGCGTTGGAGCCGGAAGAGTAAATGAGATTGTGGTTCGGGGATTGAAGGGGTTGGGGTAATTCTGGAGCAAAGCAAATGTAAGCGGAACATTCGCTCGAATTGCTATATCAGGATGATAATTGATTTCGCCGTTGAATGATACATCCAGGAGCCGATAACGATACCAGTTTCCAGGGACTACCTTCACATCCACAAATTCATAATCGCAGGCGGTGGTAGAATTTCCCTGTCCCGGTATGCGATAGATTTCCTGGAAAAACAATTGTGAAGCTGGCAGTTCAACCTGAGAACTATCCTCTAAGTTAGCTCTTTCTAAAATCCAAAAAGCGTTTTCCAGTTCACTTTCACTGCGCCATACGATTTGAATGGAATTATTAATTGGTCGAGCCTCAAAGATGGCTAATTGAACCGGCAATGAGACATCAGCATTGGTGGTTCCCAGGGCAAGGAAATCGCTGCCCGGAATGCTGGTTAATGAAAAATTCTGGGAAGTTACACTGCCATTTAAGCTGTCACCGGAAACAGCCGATTGACTTAGAGAACTATAAATGCCGTTGACCACCGTCGAACGAGCCACCACCATTCGGGGTAAGTCACCTACTCCATCATCGCTCCCCCAGGTCAATTTCACCCGGGCGTTGTTTGATCCAGCCGATCCGCTGAGAATGGTAGTTTGATAATAACGAACCTGAGAAATTCTTACCAGGGGAGAATTATCGGGTGTGCCGTTGGGAGGGGAATTAAATAATTGAGCTTTAATCACCGGCGAAGCGGGAGTGGTAAGTGAGAGTTCGAGCGGCCTGTAAAAGCCATTCGCTCCAATTGGATAGTTTTTCGTCGCGGTGGCGGTAGTCCAGGAGTGAGCCATCGGTCCATTGATAAAACTTGAAGAATTCCCACCACTAATATTTCCAGTGGTGCTCACCATCAGCATCGATCCATCAGAGGTGGTGAACAAGCCATTGGTCAAAATCAACGTTCCGGTGAGCTGGACATGATTACCGCTTAGCGTCAAACCCTGATAATTATTCAAGTTAAAATTAACAGCATTGCCAGAAATGGTTCCTCCTGCGCTCCAGATCTGGGGAGCAGAGCCGTTAAAAATGATGGTTCCTGAGCCACCGGCAGTTTCAGAGAGTGTACCGTTGCTATGCGTGAGATTTCCTCTCAAATAAATGGTAGATATTCCTCCGGTAACGGCACTTAGATTTAAAGTACCTCCGGTAATTACCAAATTGTTTCCGATATCAATGATTGGATCCCCAGTCCCGTCCGTTACCCGGATTTCCCCTCCTGAGATGATCCAATCATTCCCGATGTTTATGGTGCATTGTGCATTGGCGTCCATTAAATAAATAGTTCCACCCGTGATCCGAAAATCACGACCAATAGCAAGCACATAATTTTCAGTATCATTATCAGAGAATTCAATCCGACCGGTGCCCGTGGATTCAATGATGAGATCGCCTTTTACATTGGTCAGGTTGCCATTAAAACTTAAATTGGCAGTATTGGTAGTCAGGTTCAGGGTGAGGTTACCAAATGAAGCCTGGGAAAAGGTGTTCAGACTGCTGGCAATTGTGGATAGCTGGAGAACGGTGAAGTGACTGTTTTCAGCGAAATTTTCTGTGCCGGCGTATAGGGCTTCTGCCTCGTCCAGGCGGGCTGTGTTATTATGAATATAAGTACCGTTATTATAGATGGTGAAGTTTCCATTGGAAGAGATTTCAATTTCTGAATTTGCGCGTACCAATCCTCCCCCTTCAATAAACAAGCTACCCAATTCAGTCGTACCGGTATTATTGAAAAATGCTCCTCCATTCTCGATGCGCAGGACAATGTCGTATTCACTGAAATTGGCCACGGTTCTCATGGTATCATTCGCTTGAATAATAAATAATCCGGCCAGAGCCCCAGCCGCAGGCGGACTTCCGCTGCCATCTCGTTCGGTATTCCAGTTGGTATTCACTGCCGGATTACCATTTCGATCAACGTTTGAGTAAAAAGCTGAGGCGGCCTGGATGACCTGGCTGGTGTCTGCTTTTAAAAGATCCCCACTGGTTCGTGCTGCTTCGATTTGCAAATATTCTGCAATACCATACCGCACCCCGCTAATCGTCACCTGGTTTTGTCCGGCCGGAATCGTTCCGGTTGTGTTTCCAGTAAGCGATCCAGTTCCGGTCAAAATACGAGTTAGTGAGATATCGGTATCGGTGCTCACATTGGCAGGTCTTCCCCCTCTGTTTTGGGTTTGAATCGTTACCTGAAAATCTTCGTTTATCACAATAGGATTGGGAAGAATTTCTACGATCTTTAATTTTTCGGCTTTTACTTTTTCAAAACCTAAAACCAAAAAATCACCGTTTTCATTTAAATCAAAGACATCAGAAGTAATAGTTCCACTGCTCGCTGTACCGCTGCTGGCAGAACGACCCAGGGAGGTGTACAAGCCAGTCTGAGTGGGGGAATGAGCGATAACGGTATTTTGTAAATCAGTTACCCCATCATCATTGCCAAAATGGATTTTAGAGGTGGCTGAATTGATTAATCCACTATTGACCACCTCGGTTTGGTAGTAGCGAACATCGGAGATCGTATCTAATGTTGTCGTATCCGTATCTCCGCCTGGACTTTCGGATTGGAGTGCCACTTTCAGGGCTGGATTGGTGCTTATAGAAGTGAAGTAAAATTCGATAGGACGATATGATCCAGAGTGACCCAATGTATAAATTCGAGTGCCCGTTGTCCCCACTACTTGAACCATCGGTCCATTAATATAACTGGATTCACTACCGCCAACGATACCAGCGGTTGGATTAAGAAAAAGGATATTCGTGTCGGAGGTATGTAAAACTCCAGCGGTGAGAGTGACTGATTGAGTGATAGTCAAAGTATCATTGAGGTTGACACTGCCATTAAATTTATTAATAGTTATATTAGGCAAGGCAATACCTGAAGTCCATAATTGGCTGTTTCCTGAGCCATTGAAAACAAAATTTTCTGTCCCGTCTATACTGGTCAAACCGTCGTTAATGCCTCCGAGATTGTTAAAGTTTTGAAAATTTCCTCCAATTTCCAGGGTGATGTTAGCGCTATTAAATTGAATGCCTGTGTTAGTGTTATTTTCAATAGTAAGATTACCTCCTACAGCCAATTCAGTTCCTGAAATACCCTGAATACGAAATTCACCATTTATCAGGTGGAGGTCATTAATAATCGTAATGCGAGTTGGATTGGCAGCTGTGCCATTATCCAGAGCGGCATCACCTCCAGTAGAATTCAATGTGAGATTATAAAAACTTTCATCTTTCATTATATCGCTGTCCCCACTATCAAAAATAATGGTGCTGGTAGATGGAATGAATGTTCCATATCCACTCCAGTTGACTGCTACAGTATGGGAAAATGATCTTGCGTCAAACGTCGAATAGACAAAGACGGATCCATTAATATCAAAATTGCCAGTGGCATACTTCGTACCTGTTCCGCTGAGAATGAGATTGAAGACCGTGAGAGGGCCAATATATTGATCAGCTCCATCTAAAGTAAGTGACCCGGTGCTGGTGAATGTTCCACTACCATTGATAACTAAATCTCCTCCCAAGGTTCCGCTGGCGGCTGAAGTTAGATTTATTCCATTATCAATAGTGATATTATGGTCAAAATCAAAATTCGTAAGTAAGGTTTTTGTCCCGCCATTAGTGAACACAGCGTCATAAAATAAACCACGAGTGATGGACTGATTCGTTCCGTTGAAGATCCAGGTACTCGTTCCGCGGTTGATGGTGGCTAATCCATCCTGTATCCAATTTCCGGCACAATAGTGCGTAAATGAACCAGCTGAGAAAGTGCCATTATTAATATCGAAAGTTCCACCAGAAATAATTGGTCCGCCAGCCGTAAAGGATGCTGTATTCGCAATATCCGTATTCCCTTGAATAATGATGCTATCCTGAGTAGCGAGTACACCATTTATATCTAAAATTCCGTCAACCGTTATGACGTCTGTGGTTAAAAGGGAGCTGTTGATTTCTAATTCATCGGAGATTTGTAAACGACCCGTAGCAGTTTTTTGGCCGCTACCGTTGATAAATAAATCAGCAAAATTGCTGGCGGAGATGAGTTGATCATTCCCGTCCAAGATGGTGTTTTGTCCTGAATTGGGAGTAAAAATTCCATCATTCTGCCAATCGCCAGCAATAGTCATCTGAATAGAATTTGGATCAACAGTGACACCGCTTTCAATAGTCAGGTCATTTTCGGCATTAAAAGAAGTGGCAATTGTTTTAATATCCGTTCCGCTGAAAATTACGTTGTAAAAATTTCCAGCGGTTATAGTTTGATAACCACCATCAAAAACGACGGTACTCTGACCAAAATTTATAACGGAACCGCCATCGTTATTCCAATTGCCGGAAAAAGTATGGGTAAAGTTGCCCAGATTAATTATAACATTGCTTCCTCCTCCAAATCCCAGATCCAGATCCCCATTGACATCCAGAGGGCCGGCGACAGTTTTGGTATAACCGCCAGTCTGGCCACCACGAAAATCTAATCGACCATAAGAAATAGTCTCTCCGGTGGTTTGAGAGGCCGCTTTAATAGTTTGATCTACAGTCGTTGCCTCGTATTGAACTTTACTGGCCACATTCAAATCAAAATACCCAAATTGATCGGGGAAATTTGAGGCGCCACCTATATCCAGACGAGTGTTTGGACCGAGGAAGAGGGAGTCTGAATGATTCGCCGTGATAGTGTTGGTACCTAAGTCCAATATGGCCGGGAAGCCACCGGTTTGCTGAACGGTTAAGTTTCCCCGGAGGGTTATATTTGAAGCCAGAGTATAGATCCGTGTCGCAGTATTAGGACTAATGATAGATAGATGGCCATAGGTCTGAGCGGAGATGGTTTGATTACCATTTCGATGATAAATGACCGTGCTGGTGCTATCTAACTGAATTGAATCAGTAGATGGAAAGGCGTTTGGATCAGCAGCCTGGGTGATAAAGGTTGCTTCGTTTCGAACGGCGAATATTTCACCAGTCGCCAGGACGATAGAATAAGTTCTTGTGTCAAGAATACCATTTTCAAGGTAAAGACTGCCGGTAATCCGTCCAGTTCCAAGTTGATCGAGGTTGGCATCCAAAATGACCGTGCGGGAATTACCGCCTTGAATATAAACATCATGGTAATAAATAAGTCCAGCTCCAGTCTGCCTCGCTGTTTGATCTGTCGTCCCGATGAAATTAAATCGACCTGCGGTTCCACAGTCTAAAGTTCCGTTGCTGTTAGCCAATTCTATGCTTCCCGCCAGGTCAATGGCACCAGTTCCACTTATTAAAACTCGGGTTTGGTTGTCACCGCCGGCAGTATTCTGGTATATCAAGGAATCAACTGTTAATGACCCGTTTGAGATATGGACAGTGGCTATTCGGGTGCCATTTCCGGCACCTGCTGCCAGCGTTAGATAAACGTTACCTGATACCACCGCCATTCCGGAATCAATGTTCCAACTTTGTTCCTGACCATTTGCTGACGGTGTATTCAGCAGAACATCCCCATTGACATTGAGAATCTCGCTGCTGCTTTGATGCGTTAGAGTATTCGCTCGCAAGCCGCTTTCAAACACCAGACGAGCAATGGTGGTGCTCAAGTCCAGAATTACCGCATCACCACTGGCAATGATTACTGTATCCGCATTGGAAGGAATTGTGCCTCCCTGCCAGGTATCAAATTCACTCCAGTTTCCACCACCTATACCATTAGAATGGATAATATCAGCAGGTATAGAAAGAGCAAAAATAAAAAGAATAAAAAGAGACCATAACATCGTCTGAAGATTAAACCGAGATTTTGGGAGAGCTCGATTCATAACCATATTCCTTCACATAAATTTAAATAATCCTATTTAAATTTTTACCTTCATCAAAGGCAAACGACTTATTATGGTTAGATATTATCGTATATTTTGCTACAATCTGTAACATTTATATTGCTTTAAGTTGATCGTATTAATAAATGATTTATGATAGTAAAATCATTGATATGTTTTAACTAAATAGGAATTGATGAAGATATAGTCATGAAATTTGATGTTTATAAAGAACTTTTTAAGAAAGGCGAATAAAGCATGGTGAGAATATTTTTACCAGGAGTAAATTTTGAAAGTCGATCAGAAAATTATTTTTACAATGAGATAATTGAATGAGGGATGGTATAAGACCTGTAAATATAGAATAAAATTTTAAGATTGAAAATCGTGTTGGAGACTAAGTACCATTCCTAAAAAAAGAATCAGGGGTACCTCAAATAGAAAGATAATGCCCCAAAATATTTTATCAATTTTGGGGCATGGGGGAAGATATTTTACTTTACCAAAATCATCTTTTTTACATTTTTGAAGTTCCCGGCGGGAGAGGCAGCAGATAGCTCATAAAAATAGATGCCAGCAGGGAGATGATCAGCCTGCCATATTTTTTCATAATCTCCAGCGGGTAGTTGTCCATTTACAAGCGTTTCAATTTCTTTCCCTAAGGGATCGAATATTTTTAAGGTGACCCGGGATTGCCGCGGTAACTGAAACTGGATGGTGGTAGACGGATTAAAGGGATTGGGGTAATTCTGGCTGACCAAAAACTCGGTCGGAGCTATTCTGTTCTGTTCTTTGATAGCCACCGAGGTTCCCTGCGGTACAATTTCTTCTACGATATCAACCGCGTAGGAGAGAGAATCAATTCCACCAATGACATATAGTCCACCTTTATATTCAGCGGTAGCCATCCAGTGCCTTCGACTACTGAGACGACTACTATCCACACTCCAGGTATTAGATGGTATGTCGTATACAATTACACTTCGGTATTGGGCTACTGATTGATCTCCGCTGTTGCCCCCAATACAGAAAATAGAGTCATTGATCACTCCCATAGCGCTGGCACCCACTGAATAAGGAGTATTCGCTAATTGATGCCACTGATCGGTAGCGGGCGTATATTTGAAAAAGCCCAGGTTTTCCCAGCCAATGATGTAAATCTCATTCTTATAAAGAATAGAGCTGAGATCCCAATAGCCAATGGCGCTATTGCTCGTACGGTTACTCCACTGATCACTGGTTATCTCATACGCATAGACATTTCCGTTTGAATCAAAAAGATAAATAATTCCAGCCAGGAATTCAGCTGTCACTCCCCAGGTCTGGGTGTTCGGGCTGTTTGCCATATACACCCATTGTTTGGAAACAAGATCATACCGTCGATTAAATTGAGGTCCATAGCGCCAGCCACTGAGCAAATAGACATTATTTCCAACCAATACCGATTCCACATCCCACATCTCGTTATCCGGAATTGAGCCATGATAACTCCAGACTGTTCCATCAAACTTATAAATGTCCGGATAGAGAATCGATCCCGCCCAATTGTTCGATCCTCCAAAATAATAAATAGTATCCCGCCATACTTCTGCTGTGCCAGCACCGATGGGGAGTGGCAAATTGGGGATTTGTTGAGCGGTTAAAAATGATAAAATGGTGAGAATGGAAACTAAAATCCATAACCAATTTTTCATATGATCTCCATTTGAATTCGTGATGAAATGTGGTCTGTGGAAAGACTATCCTTTTCTTTCGGCAGATTATTTATATGTCACTTCCGATATGGTTTCATCAAATTTAAGATTTATGAATACTCGGATTATTATTTTGTTTATTCATCTGATAAATGGAGATTCGCATGCCCCATGTGACAGGTATGAAATAACTGAATTTTATTCAATTAGGGAAAGTTGGTTTTAAAAGATATCTTTCCTTTTTCTTAAGCTTTAATTGATAAATCATTTTTTTAATCATATATGAAAAAAATAAGGAAAACCATGAATAAAGATGGTGATTATGATCACAGGGAGGATTCTTTTTCTCGAATCAGCAAAAAACATATCCCACAATTCAAGAACCTTTTGAATAATTTTTAAGAGAATACAGTCGAATTATTTTCAGATTACTGGTGAATTTATTATAACAGCTGATTATCGGTTACCCTTTTTCATCGCAGAATTTGTTGAAATCGAGAAACAAATCACAGGATCCCTTGATTATTTACACTCCTGACTTTTCTGAATAGTATAGGATACTCCATTTAATGACACTTTTTCCTTAGCGACGCCCAGAGTATAAATTATAGTTTCATGGTCGATCTTTGTCAGGACGAGTTGGGGTTTTAAACCATTGACTTCAATCCGCCATTTTCCTTGTGTCCTGGCGCTGGAACGATAGTTACCATCCGAGCAAAGATGAATCTGTTCAAAATGAGTTGTTAAAGAAGAAGAAACCTGACTGCTGTCGGCTGGTAAAACTATTTTCTGCAGGGTCATTCCTGCCAGTTTTTTCTGCCACTCCTTTATAAGCGCGCCTGGCTCCGGTTTGTTGAAAATAACAGTACGGGACATTTTTTCTGCAATTGATTGGTAATATTTTTCCTGCGCTAACGGGCCCGCGAAGAAAAATATAATGGACTTATCATGTGGTCCAATTTTCGCTATGGCCTGACCCCGGTACAAACTGCTGGAGTAATTCTGGGATAGTTCTAACTCCTTTAAAACTACCTGTCCGACAGGTTGCAAAACAATATTATCTCCCAAATTTTGAACGGCGTTCAAATACTTTTCCAGGTCGGTCTGATGGTAATCGGATTTAAAAATTGCCAGCCCAATACCAGCTTTGGTATCCGAAGTCATTACAAAAGCGTCGGTAGTCACAGCTAATCCGCCCTTCCATTCACGAGGGATAATAAATGAAAGACCGTATGAAGGAAAATAAACCCGAGTTCCAGGATCGTATTGTATTCCGATCTGAACAACTTCTCCCTGCGCCAGCAGCACCTGACATACAAACAATAAAATGAGAAATACTCTCATAACATCCTCCATCAAAAAGTTTATAAACACCAGCCTGCCTCCCTATCAAGCTGGGTTATCTTTCTATCATCGGTATTTTGGAGGAATGATGAATAGAAATATTCTATTATTAGACTGGATCACAGCATAACCATTAATCTTAAAGACAGGATTTATAGGCCTGGTATGGTAAATTATTGGAGCGCATATACTATTTAGTTCATTCTACCAGTTACCTGTTAAGACGGGACATGATCCATTAATTTTTCCAGGTGGAATATTTTTCTTATTTTGATAGCTATTCGAAAATTTTATATATGCTGTTAAACCTGTTATCCCGTCAATTAATTTATCAGTCAATGCTTACAGTACAAAATTCCCATCTCTTTATTTCATCAATATCATTTTCATTGTCTTCTGATAACTTCCGGTAGTAATGCGATAATAATAAATTCCGCTGGGCATTGGACCGGCCTGAAATTCTGCTACATGATATCCCGCTGTCTGATAACCATTCACCAACTCTGTCACTTTCTGTCCCAGACTATTATATACTTGTAATTGAACCAGACCTTCCTGAGGAATGGCATATTGGATGTGGGTGACTGGATTGAATGGATTGGGATAATTCTGCAGCAATTCAAAATCTGATGGAATTCCTGAAACTAAGTTATCCTCAATCGCGGTTGCTGCTGAAAAAGCTAGATCGTCAATGATATAATAGGAACCGGGATGGGGAAGACCGGCCTGGGGTTCATCGATGGTAATCTGGATGATGCATTTATCGGGAGTGTCGGATATAAAATAGTCAACGGGTACAGTGAAATAGGTGAAAGCCGCTGTGGCGTCTGCAATAAAAAGTGCTCCGCTACCCACCACATTGTCATTATTATACATTAAAATGATGATACCAAAATTATCACTGCCAACCGGTGAAAATTTGTAATAGCCGGTTAACGCTCCAAAACGCTCGCTCACCGTAAACCCTTCTCCCAACTGTCCAGATATGATCAGTGGAACAAGAGTGTCCCCGGTAAATATGGTTATGACCTCACCCTTTAAAGCGGCTTCACCAGTGTGACCGGGACTGACGGGAGTGACTGGGGTTCCAATACCGAAGATGTTGGTGGTAAACCAGCCACTGGGATTTCCACCCGGCCATTGCTCAAAACCTGAATTGGGAATCTGGGAAAAACTTGTTGAGGAAATTAATAGAGTGAATATAAATACCGGTATTCTATAAAGATTCTTCATTGAATTTTCCTTTTTCTATTATTAACAGAGAGAAGATCGCTAATCTTCTCTCTGTTTGATTGATTTTTATTACCTGCACCAAAATCTTACTTCATCAACATCATCTTCATGACTTTTTGATAACTGCCGGCATTGATCCGATAGAAGTAAATTCCGCTGGCAAATTGAGTCGCCTCGAAAGCAACAATATGATATCCGGCAGGCTTGAATTCGTTCACCAAATCGGCCACTTTCTGTCCCAAACTATTATATACTTCTATTGTCACATGAGCGGACTGAGGAATACCATAACTAATCTGTGTCGTAGGATTAAATGGATTGGGATAGTTCTGGAACATTATGAACTCAGTCGGAATCTGATTGGCGAACGGATTGATGGCATTCGGTTCACGCACGTGCAAGATGTAATCTTGGGTGGTGACTCCCCCGCGACCATCATCTACTGAAATGGTAATTGGATGGAATCCTGCCTGGCTTGAATTTGGAGTACCCTGAACCAGACCACTGGTGGCGTTGATCGATAGGAAAGCAGGAGCTGTTGTTAGACTATACGTCAGAGTATCCCCATCGTCATCGCTGGCTATTACTTGGTACTGATAGAGAACATTGATATTCGTGGCGGTATCCGGAATAGAAGTAATTACAGGTACATGGTAATTGAATCCAAAAATATACTCATCAGCACCAATGTCCGGGAAACTTGGATCACGCAGATCTCCATCAATATCCTCGCTAACTGCTGCTAATGGAGTGGCGGAACTATCCGGAGCAATTCCTCGAACATGCAAATTCGTATGGCTGATAAATCCAGGAATGGCAGAAATGGAATTGAGGTCTTTTCCACTGGCTACCTGTAAAGCCGCCAGATTAGAATAATTCGTTCCTCCCCAATTAGCCAAATTTGATCCAGTAGTATACAGATCATTGTAATTGGCGGTAGCCAGGGCATTGCCGTTGTTGACATAGTAGGCATAGCCACCGGCCGGAGCGGCCAGGATGTTATTGACCACGTTGAGGTTGGCGCTGGCATAAT
>Ga0067045_1031501_pt1 | contig 12141 bp, 13 predicted proteins | sample TerdegcTABiofilm_FD_59184 | JGI IMG/M metagenome (GOLD analysis project Ga0067045, IMG submission 59184) | Combined Assembly of (Gp0054472, Gp0054536) Wastewater bioreactor microbial communities from Singapore -Terephthalate degrading...
TATCGGCGTCAAATCCCCCATAGGACGCTCTTGAACCGAACGTCCCTCAAGATCGCATAGGAGGTCTCGATGCTGATTCGAACGCGAGTCACCGCGTTGACGCTCTGCGCTGCGTTCCTGATCTGTGTCCCCGCGCATGCTCGGCTCTACACTCCGGCGCCGACGTATGCGTCGGAGATGGAGGCAGCCAACGCGGCTAAGGCTCGCGGCGATATGGCCGGCATGGAGCAGGCCATCCTTCGGGCGCTTGCTCTGGGACCGGGCGATGAGTACGCATGGCGCTCCCTGGCATGGGCCCAGATGCATCAGGGCAAGTGGCGCGAGTCGCTCGCCACCGCGCGCGAGAACATCCGACGCAACGGAAAGACAAGCTGGTCGTTGGAGCAGCTCTACGCCTCGGCGATGGCGGCCGGCGACCTGCGCCTCGCGGGTCAGGCTCTAAAGGATGAAGAGCGTCTTCCCCAGGCGTCTCGTAACAGAAGCCTGGAGGCAGAGCGCGCCGCATATCGGGCGGCGACCCATACAACCCGGTACGACCTCACATGGCGATTGCGGGTTGCAGACTACAAGCTCCAGAAGGGCGAGCTCGTCATCAACGTGCCGTTTCGGCGGCATCTGTGGCAACAGGCGACACTCTGGTTCGAGGGCGCTCGATCCTGGCGCATCGAGGAAGTGGGACGGCGCGACGTCGCCTTCGTTGTCCCGGGCGATGGCGACGAGGTCCGGCTCCGCGCCACCGTCATCCACACGCCCGAAGTCCGCGGCGGGCGCTTTGCGGATAGGGTGCGAGAGGGGCGTCTGCCACCCGACCATTCTCTACTGCTCGGATCGTTTCGCAACCGGATAGACTACGATCCGACGGATCCCGAGTTGCTCGCCATCGTCTCGCCGATGAGAACGCTCCCTCCGGGCAGACGGGTGCAGGCTGTGCTGGACTGGCTGGCGGCCAACGTGAAGTACGAGTTCGGCTACCCCGACGATCTCACTTCCATACTCCGCAACAGGAAGGGGGTGTGCCACCACCAGGCCAACCTCATGGTGGCGATGTGTAGAGCGCTGGGCATACCGGCGCTGGTCGCCCACGGCATCCGTCTCGGAGGAGGCGACGGCGAGATCAAGGACGTGGTGGCCTCGCACGGCTGGGTGGAAGTATGGCTTGACGGCCGCTGGGTCGGAGTGGAGCCTCTGAATCCCAACTCGCTCCGCTATTTCGACAGCGGCTATCTGATCGTAGATGCCGCCGGCCGCGGCGCCGGCCCGGGCGATGACCACTTCCTCATGTACACTCCGGACGGCCGCCACATAGAGGGCATTCAGGGAGTGCCGGTGTCCGGCTCGATGAGTATCGTGGAGAGATAGGCGTCTCTCGCGCCACCGCCGGTCGGCCTGTCGGCCGCTCTTCGTCTGGTATACTTTTCGCGCCCGCGAGGTACCGCCTCAGCAGCGCCGCTGCGCCGGCATCACGGCGAAGGGCGAAATGACGGAATGGCCCGGGCTCCCCGACTGCAGAACCGACAGACCGTCGCGGAGGCAAGACCCTCAGTGGGCGCCATGGAGCCTGGATACACTACGAGCATGACTGATCCGACCAACCAACCGAACCGGCACGCGGAGTTCGAACGGGAGCGCGGCGTTCACAGTGTTGACGTTACCGCCAGCGTAGCCCATGTGGCCGCCGCTGTAGGAGCCGAGGAGAATCAGCCCGCGCGCATACAGGCCATGTTCCGTGTCCTGGCCGACGCGTCGGTGCCGGTGTTCTTTGTGAAGCTGCATGGCCAGGACGTGACGTTCTGCGTCGAAGCAGACAGATTGGACGACGTCGAACGCGTGCTCGAAGGCGCAGGGTTCGCCTGCCGCACGCGGCGCGACCTCGCAATCGTCACCGTACACGCGGGCACTATGCGCGATCTCATCGGCATCATGGTGCGCATCGCCGATGCCCTGCAGATGGCACAGGCAAGGATGTATGCGGTCGGCGATTCGCACAGCTCAGTCCAGTGCCTCATTGACGGCGACAGGACGACGGCGGCTGTGAAGCAGTTGAAGGCGGCGTTCGGTCTGGAGGCGGCAGGTGAGTAGCAAAGAGACTGCGCAGCGGCGCCCCATCATTGTCCAGAAGTTCGGCGGCACGAGCGTGGACACCCATGAACATCGGCGTGCCGCAGCCCTCAAGGTCATTGCCGCGCGGGACAGCGGAAACGAACCGGTGGTAGTTGTCTCGGCGATCGGCCGGTCGGGCGCGCCGTATGCCACCGATACGCTGCGCGATCAGCTCCGAAGCGTGGACCCGTCAACGTCGCCGCATGCGCGCGAAATGGACGCGATGATGGCGTGCGGCGAAATGATCTCGGCAGCCGTGATGGCCGTCACGCTGCAGTCCATGGGCTATCCTGCCATCGCAATGTCGGGGCCGCAGGCCGGCATCCAGACGGACGGCGAGTTCGGCAATGCGCGCATTCGCTCGGTCGAGCCGACAGCGGTGCGTGAGGCCATCGCCCGCGGCGAGATACCGGTCGTGTGCGGCTTTCAGGGCATCGCATGGGAACCAGGCAGCCCGACCCACGGCCTCACGACGACGCTCGGACGGGGCGGCAGCGATACAACGGCCACCGCACTGGGCGCCGCGCTGGGCGCCGCCGCGGTGGAGATCTACACCGACGTGGACGGCGTGAAGACGGCCGATCCTGACATGGTTCCCGATGCGCGGACGCTGGAACTGTGCACCTATCCTGAGCTAGCCGAGATAACCCATCTCGGTGCACAGGTCGTTCACCCTCGCGCCGCTGAGATCGCCATGGACTATGGCATCGAGCTGTGGGTCAAGTCCACCTTCTCGGATGCTCCGGGCACGCGCATCATCCGCGCCGAGGATGCGCCGCCGGACCTCCGCCGCCGAGTCACCGGTGTCGCCCACTCGGGCCGAGGCGTGTTCATCCGCCTCGAGATCAAGAATGAAGCCCATAAGCCGGTGATCGAGCAGGAGGTGTATCGGCTCATGGCCGAGGCCGGGGTCAACATTTTCCTGACCTCGTTCAGCCCAACCACCATGGCGTTCGCGGTCACCCGCGACCGCTACGCGACGGCGAGGGATCTGCTCGACGGCATGGTGGTGCCGGTCGGCGCCAACCCGAATGCCCAGCCGGCCAGTACCTTCTATATTTTTAGATTCGAGGAAGATGGCCATCCTGATCTCGCCTACCGCGCTCAGAGGCCGCTTCTTCGGTCCATCGAGCAGTTCATTGATGTGGTGGACGTGCCCGGCTCGGTGTTCGAGAACGTGACGATGGTATCGCTGGTGGCCGGCGAGCATCGGCACGTGCCGGGCGTCCTTGCGGCGATCGTCGAGACGCTCAACGATGCCGGCATACCCATCCATCAAGTCGCCGACTCCACCATGTCCATCTCATGCTTGATACCTGAGACCGACGTCAACCGCGCGGTGCTGATCCTGCACGAACGATTCGGTCTGGGAAACGGCGCCGAGGCTGACACGCCGGCGTAGCGCCGACGCGAGCCACGGGGCACGGCAGACCCATGATGTCGGCTGAGACCGAACGCGAACCCGAGAGACCCGAGGCGCCCGCGGTTCCCGAGCTGCCGTCGCCGCCACCGCTTACGCCGCGCCTGCCCGACATGAGTGGATCGCCGTCGAAACGCGCCGAAGAGATGCGCCGGTTTGGTCTGGCGTATACCATCCCAACCGCACTGATTGCCCCTGTGGTTGTGCTAACATTGTTAGGCGCATGGATTGACGGACGTGTCGGCCATGCATCATCGGGGTTCACGATCGGCGGAGCCGTGATCGGCCTGATTGTCGGCCTGATGAACATGCTTCGTATGGCCGCCAAACTGAACGGATAAGATGTCCGAGCGGGAGTTGCCGGCACGATCCGTTCGTACCAGTTTCTGGTTGGCCGCATGGTTCGTGCTGATCTTCGGACTGCGAGGTCAAGCGGATGTGTCGGTCGGCCTTGCCATTGGCAGCGCGCTGAGCATCTTCAGCCTGTGGTCGCTGGCCTGGGCGGTGCCGCGCGCGACCGAGACGGGCGCACGTCGCGGGCCGTGGCTGCTGGCAGCGCTGTTCATGATAAAGCTGCCGCTGTACGGCGTGATACTGAACTATGCGCTGATGTCGCGCTCGGTGCATCCCGGGGCGCTGTTTGCCGGCGTCGCGGTGGTGCCTGTCGTGATCGTACTGAAGACGTTGAGCCGCTTGCTGATGAAGCTCCCGGCCCCGTAGATAGTCGGCCTCGCTCGGCGGGTGCGGACAAGAGTTGGAAGGAGACGGCCTCGTGCCGCCTGAGGGTCATGCCGGCGCCTCGCCGGCCCACACCGAAACGCATGCCGTGCAAGGTCACGGCGGACATCACGAGTACAAGCTGGGTGATATTCCCGGTCCGTGGCTGCTTTTCAGCAACGGGCTCCTTGTGGCGCTTGTGCTGATCGCCTTCGGTTACCGCGCCAGCCGAAAGCTCGCCGAGATACCCGGCGGCTGGCAGAACGTTGGCGAGATGGTGGTCGAGACGTTTGTGGGATTCACTCGGGGCGTCATCGGCGAAGGCGGCGAGAAGCACGTACCCCTGGTCGGCACGCTCTTCCTGTTCATCTACATCAGCAACCTCTGGGGACAGATACCCGGCTTCCATTCGCCAACCGCCAACCTGAGCACGACGCTTGCCCTTGGCCTGATCGTCTTCTTCTACGTGCAGATTTGGGGCATCCGCCAGAGAGGGTTACGGGGATACCTCGGTCACTTCTGGGGCCCGATCCCGCTGGCAGGCATCCTGCTCTTCCCGATCGAGGTGATCAGCGAGCTGGTGAAGCCGTTCACGCTCGCCATGCGCCTCTTCGGCAACATCTTCGGCGAAGACACGGTGATCATCGTGCTGGCGACCTTGAGCATCGGCCTGCTCCCTCTGGCGCCCGTGTTTCCCCTGCACTTCCCTGTGCTCATTCTGGGTCTGCTGACCACATTCGTGCAGGCGCTGGTGTTCACGCTCCTGACCTGCATTTACATATCGCTGCAGTCGCACCATGACGACCATCACGGCGAGGAGGCCGGCCATGCAGCGCCGGCGCACTCGTGAACATTCGGAAGTAGGAGACGGGACAGAGGTGATCGGCAATGGCGGCAGGCATAGGAGCCTTCCGGCGTGTGTCTCAGCGTTGCCGCACCGGTCGTCCCATCGCTAGTACAACGAGGAGTCTCGAACCATGATTTACTTCGCTATGCTCGCGCTCGCAGTCGGTTTCGGCCTTCCGCTGGCCGTACTCGCGGGAGCCACCGCTCAGGGTCGCGCCGCAGCGTCGGCGCTCGAGGGAATGGCGCGCCAGCCCGAGGCCATCGGCAAGATCCAGACTGCCATGATCCTCGGTCTCGCGTTCATCGAGTCGCTGGTCATCTTCACGTTTGTGTTTCTGTTCCTCTTGAAGAGCCAGTTGCCCGCCGATCCCAACACCGTGATCGAAGCGCTCAAGAGCGCAGCCATCAAGTAATCGTTCGTCGCGGGATGCGTCCCGTAAGCACGCTCTATGCTTGATTCTCTGCTCCATAGCCTCAACATAGACCCGCGCGTCCTTGTCCTGAACGGGGCCGTCTTTCTGCTGCTCCTGTTTGTGATGAACCGCGTGTTCTGGCAGCCCATGCTTCGGCACCTTGACACGCGCACGAGGAGCATCAAGGCCGCCTACGCTCAGGTCGAAGCGACCAGGGAGGAAATGGAGAGGCTCCGCGCCGAGTATCAGAAGCGGCTCGATGAGATCGAAGCGGAGGCGCACACGCGCATCCAGCAGACGGTCCGCGTTGCGCAGGCTGCGCGCGAGTCCATCCTGGCTGAGGCCCGTCAGACCGCCGACCGAATGAGCCGCGAAGGTCTCGCGGCGATTCAGGCTGAACACGACAGCGTTCGCGCCGAAATGCTCGAGACCCTCAACCGCGTCGCCGTTCAGGCTCTCTCGCGTGCCCAGGGCGCGCCGGCTGATGAACAACAGCAATCCGTCATCCGTGAGTATCTCGTATCCGGCACGGAGAGAAACTGATCCGCTATGGGCCAACTGCAATCACCCTGGATACTCGAGCACACGAGCGACGTCACGAACTGGCAATGGTTCGTCGTCCGCACCGTGGGGTTCCTGGCGCTCCTGTACATCGTGGTGCGGTTCATTGTGCCGGTGGTCGGATCCATGCTGCGCACGCGGCGTGAGGCTATCACCGAATCGTCCGAACAGGTGCGCACCACGCTGGCAGAGGCCGAGAAGATGCGCGACGACTACCGGGCTCGACTGGAGAGGATTGCCGACGAGACCGCCTTGCGTCTGCAAGAAGCGGTGCGAGAGGCCGAAGACCTGCAAGCGCACATTCAGGAAGAGGCACAGCAGCAGGCGGCTGCCATCGTCGAGCGGACCCGCCGAGAGCTCCGCCGCGAGCGCGACAAGGCAATGGCGCATCTGCGGATTGAGTTCACCGACACGGTCATCGAAGCGGCGCGCATGGCTGCAGCGCGCACGCTCACGCGTGAGCGGCAGGCCGAACTCGTGAACTTGTTCGTGCGCGATGTGGGAGCGCGGCGGTGACCGGCCTGAGAGAGGGGCGCGTCGCCCGGAGATATGCCGGCGCGCTGTTCGGCGCCGCTCGCCGACTCGGTCGGGTCGCCGAGGTGGATGCCGATCTCGAAAGCATCCTTGCGGCGCGACGCGACAGTCCGGCGTTTCGGCAAGTACTCGAGAGCCCGCTGATACCAGCCGAGCGCAAGAAGCTGATCATGGATCGTGCGCTCGCAGGCGTTGAGCCGTTGACCCGCGCATTCGTGGACCTGCTCATCTCCAAGCGTCGCACCGATGCGCTGCCCGCCATCCGTGAGGAGTATCGCCGCTGCGCCGACGAGGCTGCGGGCATTGCACGCGTCGAGGTGACCGTCGCGGCGCCCATAACCGACGCCGAGTTGGCCCAGCTAAGGGCAGCTCTCGAAGCCCGGTGCGGCAGTCGCGTCGAAATGCACGTCAGGGTCGAACCGGCGGTTCTGGGCGGCGTTATCGCACGGATCGGCGATACGGTGTGGGACGGCAGCGTCCGCGGCGCCCTTGAGACCATGAGAGAAGAAATGCTGGCCGAGTCGGCCGTGGTGGCCGCATCTGCGGCCTGAGCCCGCCCGGATGCCCAAGGCGCACGCAACGGCGGGAGTGAAGTGATGGGAGAACGTAGCCCGTGGCAATAAGACCCGAAGAGATAACCTCCATCCTCGAGCGCGAACTCGAGGCCTATGAGCGCAAGATCGAGGAAGTCGGCGTCGGTACCGTGCTGCAAGTGGGTGACGGTATCGCCCGAATCTACGGCCTGCAGGACTGCATGGTGCAGGAGATGCTGGAGTTCCTCGATGACCGGGGCGACCCCATCACCGACCCGGAAGGCAACATCATCCGCGGCATCGCTCTGAACCTCGATGAGGACAACGTGGGCACGGTGATCCTGGGCCCGGACACCGGCATCCGGGAAGGCACGACGGTTCGGCGCACCGGCAAGGTCATCTCCATTCCGGTCGGCCACGCGATGGTGGGGCGCGTCGTCAACGCGGTGGGCGATCCTCTGGATGGGCGCGGTCCGATCGTATCGGAGGATCGCCGATACCTCGAGACGCGCGCTCCGGGCGTCATCGACCGCCAGCCGGTGTCCGAACCGCTGCAGACGGGGCTCAAGGCCATAGATGCCATGGTGCCGATCGGCCGCGGCCAGCGCGAGCTGATTATCGGTGACCGCGGCACGGGCAAGACAGCCATCGCCCTGGACACCATTCTGAACCAGAAGGGTACCGGCGTTATCTGCGTCTACGTTGCGATCGGTCAGAAGCAATCAACCGTAGCGCAGGTAGTGCGGACTCTGCAGCAGCATGGCGCGCTTGAATACACGATTGTTGTCAGCGCAACGGCATCCGACCCTGCCCCCATGCAGTTCCTCGCGCCCTACTCGGGCGTTACCATCGGCGAGTTCTTCCGCGATCAGGGCGGCCACGTGCTCTGCGTCTACGACGACCTCTCGAAGCACGCCGTAGCCTACCGGCAGGTTTCGCTGCTCTTGCGCCGACCGCCGGGACGCGAGGCGTTCCCGGGCGACGTCTTCTACCTTCACAGCCGTCTGCTGGAGCGCGCAGCGAAGATCCGTGAGGACTATATCATCGTGCCTCAAGGTGCCTCGCCCGACACCACGACCGGCGTGGACGGTCAGGTCTACCTCGGGGCTCGAGGACGCAAGCAGGCTGAAAAAGCCCTGGCCGAGATGCCCGGCGGCGAGAAGATGGAAGTGCGTCGCCTCGCCCATACCGGCGGGAGCCTGACCGCTCTTCCCATCATCGAGACCCAGGCCGGCGATATCTCGGCGTATATTCCGACCAACGTCATCTCGATCACCGACGGTCAGATCTTCCTCGAGAGCGACTTGTTCTTCTCGGGCATCCGCCCAGCGATCAACGTTGGCACCTCTGTCTCTCGCGTGGGCGGCAGCGCTCAGGTCAGAGCCCTGCGCACGGTGTCCGGCCGACTGAGGTTGGAGCTCGCCCAGTATCGCGAGGTTCAGGCATTCTCTCAGTTCGCTTCGGACCTTGACCGGGCCACGCAGGCCCAGTTGCACCGAGGCACGCGCATGGTGCAGCTCCTCGTCCAGCCACAGTACAAGCCTATGCCGGTCGAATGGCAGGTGATCTCCATATTCGCCGGCAACGGGGGCTACCTTGACGCCGTCGAGGCCACCGAAGTGCAGCGGTTTGAGGCGGAGATGCACGCCTATCTGGCAGAGCACTACCCGGAGATCGTCGAGGAAATCAGGAAGACGAAGGAACTGCCCGAGGATCTGCAGCAGCAACTCACGAAGGCGCTCGACCGCTTCGCCGAGCACTACAAAACCGCTTCGGCATCCTGACGCCGCGACCGGCTCCAGCCGCGGCGTGGTCTGCCCACAAGCCGGATCTGCGGGCTGACTCCGTCGGTTCGCCGGAACTCTCTGCATGGACCTGAGCGTAGGGGTCAGTACATCGGGTCGGCTTCGCGCCCCCGATGCTACGTTCAAGGAGAGTGCCAACCATGTCGCGCATTAAGATAGCGGGTCTGGGAGCCGTCGCGGTTGCTGCGCTTGCGGCGGCCCTGACCCCGGTGATCGCCAATCCGGCCGGCCTACGGTCCGGCGTCGAGAAAGGCGCGGCCTTGCCCGCCTATCATCCGGTCCATGTCACGGGACCCGACAAGAACACGCAGACGTGTCCGGTGTGCAAGTATCCGCGCAACCCGGCCGTGCAGGCCTGGATCAACACCGACAACGAGAAGAACGTCGAGGCGCTGATCGGTGCGCTCGAGAAGGCGTCGAAGAAGCATGCCGACAAGAACTTCAAGGCGTTCGTTGTCTTCATGAACCCGAACCGCGAAGCCGCCGAGACGCTCAAGGGCAGGCTCGCAAAGATCGGCGAGAAGCACAAACTCGAGCATGTCGCCCTCACCTTCCTGCCCGGTCCGGATGACGCTGCCGTAAAGGGCTACGGCATCAACACCGATGCGAAGGTCCGCAACACCATCTTCGTCTATCGCAATCGCACCGTGGATGCCAAGATGGTGAACTTCGATGCCGATGACAAAGGCATTGCGGCCCTGAATGACGCGATCAAACAGGTCGCGCAATAGAGTCGTCTGATGACGGGGCGGCGGCATGCCGTCCCGTCTCTCATCCTCACACGCGCAAGGAGCGCCTAACCATGAATCGAACCGCCATGATCCGGGCCATGCAGGTGGCCGCCGTCGCAATGCTCGCTTTCGTCGCTCCATCTGCGCTCGCACAGAAGTCCAAGGCGTCCATTCCGTGGGTCTCCTCTCTGGCCAAAGCCAAGAAGACCGCTGCCAAACAGAACAAGCCCATGATGGTTGACTTCTCCGCCGAGTGGTGTCCGCCGTGCAAGGCGATGAAAGCGTCGACCTGGAAGGACGGCCAGGTCATCGAGCGCGCCAAGCGCTTTGTGCCTGTGCTGATCGACATTGACAAGCAGCGCAAAGCCACCGACGATGCCAAGGTGACCGCCGTGCCGACGATCGTCTTCTACACCTCCAAGGGCAAGGAGATCCTGCGCGCCGAAGGCTATCGCGACGTCAAGGGGATCCTCGACCTGATGGCAGAGGCCGAGAAGAAAGCGCGAAGCTGATCGGCGACAAACTCGTCTGCACCTCCCGAGGCTTACAAGCCGAGCGAGCAGACATAGGAGGTCGCCTGGCCTTCCTATCCCTCGCGCCGGTTCCGCGCGGCCATGGAATGAACCGCATGAGAAGCGCCTGGCCGCGCCCGCTTTAGGGAGGGCGCGGCCTCTTGCTCGTCGGTTCAGTAGATCGTCAGAGCTGCTTCTCCTCCGCCTGAGTCCACATACGCATCGCCCGCAAACTCGCAGCGAAGCGTGTGGACACCCATGGAAAGTTCGGTCGTGTCATAGAGGTAACGAGCAATGCCCGAATCTGCTCCGGTGCCCGTTACCACATCGGCCACCCAGGTCCCGTCCACGAGGAACGACACGGTCTTGCCCTCCTGCCGGACATAGTCCGGGAGCCGACGGAAGTACGCATAGAACCGGGCCAGTCCGCCCTGTTGCACGCTCCTCGGCATCACCCAGATGAATGGCGTAGCCTTGGTGACGGTTAGCGTGGCGCTGCGGCTGCTGAAAAGGTAGCCATCGTTGCCGGGCCACACAGCGAGTATCGTGCGGGTGCCCGAGCCGCCGCCATCCGGAACATGGTAGTAGGGATAGCTCGCGTAGCCGTTCACATCGGTCGGGCGCGTGATGACATAGGTCCCGTCCACATAGAACTCGATGCCGCGGTTGTACAGCGCCACGTTGTCGCTGCGAACGAGACGTGCCTTGAGTTCCGTTACCCCGCCGATCTTCACCGACCGGTCCATTGTCGCTATCTTCGTTGTCCATGTGATGCACAAGAGCGTGGCCGTGCCGGCGGATGGGAGATACTCACCGTCTCCCTCAAATGTAGCCACGATTGTGCGCGTCGCGGGTCCTGCCGGGATCACCCAGTTCAGGTCGGCCCGACCGGATGAACCTGTGGATCCGGTGACGGCATGACCGATCCCGGTGCCGTCAACGGCGAATGCCACGGTTCTGCCATCGACCATGGCGTTGTCCGTTACGCGCTTTAGAAACGCCCTGAGGATCACTGGTTCCGTGATAGTGCCGCTCCTGTCAGGCACGTAGAGCGATGTCCGGGACCTGAGCGCTGCAAGGGTATGGTGATCACCGCCGTCGATCGCTACCGCTTCGGCAATGCCTGGTACCTGTGCTGGCAAGTGCCGATGAGTGGTGGTCCCATCGCCCAGCTGGCCGTAGGAGTTCTGGCCCCAAGCCCATGCTGTGCGGTCCGCTCGGATCGCCAGGCTGTGGTACATGCCTGCCGCCACAGAGATCGCGTTGGTCAGTCCGGAGACCTGAACGGGAGTTGCCCTCTGCGTGGTAGTCCCATCACCGAGCTGGCCGAATCCGTTGTAGCCCCAAGCTCGAACGGTGCCGTCAGCGCGCAGGGCAAGGCTGTGGTAGTAACCACCCGCCACCGCGATGCAGTTGGTCAGCCCTACCACCTGCACTGGCGACGATCGATTTACGCCGGTGCCGTCACCGAGCTGGCCGTATCCGTTCGAGCCCCAAGCCCAGACTGAGCCGTCCTGCGTGACAGCCAGCGTGTGATTGTAGCCTGCGGCGATAGCTGCTACGTTGGCAATGCCGGTCACCCTAACCGGCGTGTATCTGTCGGTCGTTGTCGCATCGCCGAGCTGACCGTCCGCATTGTAGCCCCACGCCCACACATCTCCATTCTGATCCAGAGCAACGGAGTGGTTCGTTCCGGCGCTGATGGCAACAATGCCGACGAGTCCCGGTACTTGCACGGCCGTGTAGCGTGTCGTCGCGGTTCCGTCGCCGAGCTGGCCATGGTTGTTGAAGCCCCATGCCCAGACACTTCCGTCTTCCTTGAGCGCCAGGCTGTGGCCTGATCCGCCCGCGACCGCCACGATACCCGCAAGTCCGGCAACCTGGACTGGCAGATTTCTGTCGGTGTTGGTGCCGTCGCCAAGCTGGCCGTAGCTGTTAAGGCCCCATGACCATACGGTTCCGTCAGACC
>Ga0067045_1031494_pt1 | contig 12139 bp, 10 predicted proteins | sample TerdegcTABiofilm_FD_59184 | JGI IMG/M metagenome (GOLD analysis project Ga0067045, IMG submission 59184) | Combined Assembly of (Gp0054472, Gp0054536) Wastewater bioreactor microbial communities from Singapore -Terephthalate degrading...
GCTGTTCGTTTGCGCTAGGGAGCGTTTATAAAAAGCCAGTTGTAATAAATGAACAAATTACCATGAGAGAGATAATAAATATCACGGCAATATTTAATCATGATATAATAGATGGTGCTCCAGCAGCACGTTTTATAAATCAACTGCGCAAATTTGTAGAAACGGAATATATAGATCTGATTGATTGAATTTAAAGTTGCTCCACCAGCCAACAATGGGGCATTGCCTGCAGCGACCTCTGGGCTATGCTGAAGAACGGCGTGCCCGAGGTCTTACATGAAAAAAGATATGGGGAAGGCTGAACGCAGTTATCGTCTCAAAATGAACCCTTTGATACCAGCAAGCCACAGATTTCCCTGTTTTTCTCGAATTTAAGGTATTACAATGAGTATGGAGGGAATTTTAAAAGATATGAATAAAAAACATATTCGCATTCACCCAAATATATCCACCTAGGTCTTGAAGCTTTCACAGAAGGAAAGTATATGAGCCCATTCCGAATGAATAAAATTGAAGAATCTCCTAGAACGGTTATAAAGTTTTTCGAGTCCATCAATAATAAAAATATTGATGATATTCAAACCATAATCGATCCAGCGTGTGTTGTTGACGATTTTCACGAGATCGAATCCAAGAAAACAAATAAAGATAGTTTGATAGCTTGCTTAAATGAATTTTTTAGAAATTTATGGGATTTAAAATTGTCCATACATGAAACCATTTCCGCTGGTCACCGATGCGTTGTAACATTCACTCTCTTTGAAAAAATAGAAAATATAACACGTGAATACCGGTGTGCCGGAATTTTCGAGGTTCATAACGGGAAAATAACTTCTATCAATATTTACAGCAAAATTCCTGAACCATCCGGGTCTGGAAGGCCCACTGTGTTGTGTTGCCATTGAGGTCGACGGGAATTCAGAAAAACCGAAGATGGATTCAAAATCAATATCGGAACAAATTTTATCGGTACTTATATTCTGACGACTAGCTTGCTGCCAATTTTTCGATGAGTTGCATGAACAGCGAATCATCAACCTAACGTCGAATATCTATCGAATCGGATGGTTCAAGACTGCGCATATCAAGCCTTACATTTTTTTTGATTAGCCGCCAAACATGCAGTATACTTTTTGAATAATGAGCAAAGAAATCATACTTACCAATGGGAGCATCTACAGCCTCGAGCGAGAGGGAGAATGTTTTGACTCCATGCTCATCGGCTCCGATGGCCGGATACAGGGGCTGTACCGAAAAGGCGAACAGCCTGCCGTGGATGGCGGCAAGGCGGAAACCATAGACCTTGACGGCAGGGCTGTTGTTCCTGCCTTCATCGATACCCACACGCATTTCATGAGCAAGGCGGCGCTCGAGTCGCTTGCGGTCAATCTTGCACGGCTGGAGAACGGACGCATTTATCCTGATTCGCTCGAGGGAGTGCGAGCTTTGCTTTCGGAGCGCGCTGAAAAGAGCCACGGCCCAATTGTCGGCTTCGGGCTCTGCCTTGGGGCTATTGCCGAGCGGCGCCTGCCGAGAGCTTCCGAGCTGGATGCGTGGTTTCCCAATCGGGATGTCGTCGTGATATCCATGGATGGGCACTCAAGCTCTTATTCAAGTTCTGCACTGAAAAAACTCGGCATGGAGAGCATGTCTTCAGACGGAGTACTTGCGGGCGAGGCTCATGAATTCAACATGGGGAAAGTGACTTCGTTCATTATGAAAAGTCTCAATCCCGTAGTGATCGCCCAAGGTCTTTCGGCAGCCGTCAAAGAAGCCGTAGATGGGGGTATTGTTTCGATTCACTGCCTCGAAGGTACCGAGGACAGACCATCTGATCCCGGGATGACCCTCTTCAAGCTGACAGGCGGGAGGCTCGGCCTGAGGCTCAAGCTCTGGATGCAGTATACAGATATTCGTAAAGCAGGCCGACTTTCGGAATACCTGGCGTACCATCGCGCGGGCGGCTGTCTTGCCTGGGAGATGGATGGATCTGTTTCGTCCAGAACAGCTGCCTTTGATATCGACTACCTGGACCGCCGCGATTCCGGCAGGCTCTATCGGACCGCGGATGAAGCTTATGCGCTTGTCAAGCCTTTTTATACAGCGGGCTGGCAGACAAGTGCGCACGCGATCGGACCGAGAGGCATAGAGTCCATTCTCTCCGCCTACGAGCGTCTTATGGACGAATCGGGTGATAGCGAGAACAGGCTTAGGCTCCGCATCGATCATTTCGAGTTCCCAAGGCCGGACCAGGTTGAGCGCGCAGGAAGACGCCGGCTGGTGCTGACTGTCCAGCCGGGTTTTGCCTGGGCTGACGAGCGGTTCATCCACAGCTATGAAGAAGCCCTCGCTCCCAGCGTACGAGCTTCTCAGTGCCCTCTCAGACAGCTCGCTGATGCAGGCTGTATTATCGCGCTGTCGACCGATGCGCCGGTACAGCCACTGAACCCCTTTATACAGATTGCAGGTGCGGTGCGCCATCCGGTCGCTTCGGCCCGTCTTTCTGTCTACGAGGCATTGCGCGCTTACTCATGGGCAGGGGCGTATGCGGCTTTCGAAGACCATGAGCGCGGAACGATCGCCATCGGGAAATATGCCGATTTTGCTGTACTGAACATCGATCCTTTTGCGGCAGATCCTGACATACTGCATGAAATTCAAGTAACAGCAGCATGGCACGAGGGCAAGCCACTGGATGCGCCACCGCCAGATTTGGTTGGGTTTTTGTTCTGGATTCTGACCACAAAACGGAGGAAATTATGAATTCACCGCAGGGGACGCATCTGAGCTTTACCGAAGCTACCAGCATTATTGCGGGTTACGGAATAGGCGGAGGAATACTCGCCCTGCCCTGGCTCGTTTCGCGCAACGGTATTGCCGTATCCGCAATGGTCATTGTTGCAGCCTATGCTGCAAGCCTTCTCTTGCACCTCTTTATCGCGGAACTTTCCGCGGGCGACGGTACAGGAAGCCAAATTGTGGAGCTGTACCGAAAGTATCTCTTTACGGGGCGATTCGGGCTCGCGTTTACCTGGCTATTTTTCATTGTCATGGGAATCGTTTTTTTAGCAAATCTGGCAGCCTATGTTGCCGGCGGTAATGAAGTACTCGCGCAGGGACTCGGGCTTTCTCCACCCTGGGGAGCCTTGCTCTTCTACGCCGCAGCAGCTGCAGTCGCGGCGCTTGGGCTTAAAGCGCTGGGCATTGCCGAGAAATGGGCCGTTGCGGGCATGGCCTTGATGTTCATTCTACTCACGTCGCTTACCATCGCGGCGAGGATACATGCTGGCGGTCCTGCTGAGGCTTGGTTCGGCGCGATTAAAAAAATGCCCGAGTCGTCCAGCATGCCTATGGCGCTTTTCGGCATGTCAATGTTCTGCTTCGCGGCTTTCTTTTCGGTTCCCCAGGCCGTAAAAGGCCTTCAAGACCGGCCCTCGTTAGTGGTAAAAGCCGTTGCTGCAGGGCTGGGAATAAATGCCGGTCTCATTTTCATTGTAACCGTCATGTCGCTCATCGCTTCAGACAGCATGACCGAGATAGCTACTGTGGGCTGGGCAAAAACGCTCGGGCCATGGGCAGAAGTTGCTGGGACCGCCTTTGTGATACTGGCAATGCTGACGAGTTACTGGTCAATATCCTTCGCCCTGTCCACCATCATCGAAGAACGTCTGAAAGTGAAGCGCATTCCTGCATGGGCCATCGCGACGGCACCTACCCTACTGCTCGCGCTCGCAGGCTTTGGCGGCTTTCTGGATTTCATGCGTACTGCGGGCGGCGGCATCGCTATTCTCATAGCGGTGCTATTCCTTCCCGCTTTTTATCGATACCGCCGTACGCGTTCAGCACCTGCGATTCTGCCGGGATATCTGGACAAAGCGTGGGCAGGCTGGGTCATTGCCGCGGCATATATTCTCATGGCTATCGGTTCTGCGGTTTCGATTCGATGATTTTTCGTTCTGTGTCGCGAGTTACCGCCGTCCAAAACGCAATCGCCGCGGTCATGTTTCGATTCGATGATTTTTCGTTCTGTGTCGCGAGGGGGGGGATACATTAAATGTATGAAAAGCTGATTGAAACGCTCACGAAACGATTTATGGACAACAGCAAACGCCATCAGGGCTTGGATTGGGATTCGATTGCTGAAAGATTGCAGAAAAATGCCGCGGCGCTTCTGATACTCGAAGCCATGGAGGCAACCGGCGGCGAACCGGATGTCATAGCTTATGAAAATGCCAGCAATTCTTTTTTCTTCTGCGATTGTTCAGCTGAAAGCCCATCAGGCAGGAGAAGTCTCTGTTACGACGATCATGCGCTTGAATTGCGAAAAGCGAACAAACCTGCGGGCAGTGCGGTGTCCATGGCACAAAAACTTGGGGTTTCCTTGCTGACTGAAGAAGAATATCGATATCTGCAGACGTTAGGCGAATTCGACCTCAAAACATCAAGCTGGATTCTGACACCACTGGAAATTCGAAATCTTGGGGGCGCGCTTTTCTGTGACCGCCGGTACAATCGCGTTTTTACCTATCATAATGGCGCGGATTCATATTACAGCTCACGAGGTTTCAGAGCGATTTTGAAGGTACGGTGAACCAAACTTGAATTCTTGCTGAGTTGCGAAATTCCTCCGCTGAAAACCTTTCTCACATGAACAAAATGAACACAATGAACAAAATGCACGTTAGCTGTACGGCATAAAAGTACCATGTGACAATGTTTTCAGATTTCTTTAAGGAGGCTTTTATGAAAAAAACCGCAGTACTTGTTCTGCTGGTTGCAGTAATGCTGTCACAGGCTTTTGCGCAGTATCCTTCGATGGTTTTAAAACTCGGCCACATTGCCGATCCGAGCCATCCCTATGCGCAAGGCGCGGTAAAATTCAGTGAGCTGGTCAAGCAAAAAACCGGCGGAAAAGTTGATATCCAGGTTTTTGCTTCATCACAGCTGGGAGATCAGAAAACCCTTATTGAGGGTTTGATTTACGGGACCATCGATATGGCACTGGTAGGTACTGCCGCGCTGACGCAGTTCCAGCCGCAGATGGGTATTTTCGATCTGCCTTTCCTTTTTGATGATCGAGATCACGCGTATCGTTCACTTGACACTGTTGGCATGGATATCGGCAAGGCACTGGAACCTAAGGGCATCAAGCTTCTCGGCTATATGGAAAATGGTATCCGGCATTTAACGAATAACGTCAGGGAAGTAAAAACCCCAGATGATATGAAAGGACTTAAAATACGCGTTCAGACAAGCAAAATATTCATCGAAATGATGAAGGCGTTAGGCGCTTCACCGACGCCGATGAGTCTCGATGAGCTGTATTCTGCAATGCAGTCCGGAACTGTCGATGGCCAGGAAAACCCTTCAGCCCATATCTATACCCAGCGCTATTATGAAGTTCAGAAATATGCAAGCCTCACGGCACACGCTTACGCCCCTGAGCCTGTACTGATTTCGATGGCAAAATGGAAGTCGCTTCCTGCCGCGGTTCAGAAGGCAATTCTGGATTCAGCCGCTGAGGCTATCGCCTGGCAGCGGGAATTGTCTGCCAAGTCGGATCAAGAATTGTGGGATAAAATCAAAGCGACCGGCAAAATGAAAGTCACCGAGGTCAATCGCAAGCCTTTCCAGGACGCGACCGCAAAAGTAATCGAAATGTTCGCCGACTCAGTAGGGCGCGACAATCTCAAGAAAATTAACGACCTTCGGAAAAAATAATCCCTGATGTGCTTGATGGCGGTCAGCTAAAATAGAGCTGACCGTCATTTCATTGTATCGACATCTGGATGCCAAAAAGGAGCCGTTAATGCAATCATTATTGAAGGGGCTGAGAACCGTTCTCTATTGGTTCTCGGTTGTCGCGATGGCCATCATGCTGGCTGTCACTTTTTTTTCGGTTATTAGCCGTTATATTTTTTCCTTTACCTTTGAATGGGCAGAGGAACTCTCGCGGTTTCTCTTTGTCTGGTCCGTGTTTTTAGGCTCTGCCCTCATCATGGGGGAAAATGGGCATCTTGCCGTCGAGTTTCTTCCCAACAAATTAAAAGGTAAAGTAGCAGGGCTTTTTGTAGAATTATTCATCAAAATTTGCAGTTACATTTTCATTTTCATACTTCTGACGCAGGGCTTTAAAATGACCAGGATGATGATGTTCCAGACATCTCCGGGAATGGGAATCCCAATGGGCATCATTTATTCGGTCATTCCTCTCAGTTCTTTCCTGATGATCCTGTACACTATTCAGGACAGTATTGCCTTCATCCGCAAAGTGATAAACCGCGGCGCCAAAAACGGAAAGGAGGCATAGGATGTCGTTTGTTTTTGTCGGATTATTTCTTGTTCTGACTATAATTGGTGTTCCGGTGGCGTTCTCTCTTTGTCTGTCGGTTGCGTATATTCTGGTGGCCAACATGCACATGCCGCTGGTTATGATACCGCAAATATTGTATACGGGCATCGATTCGTTTTCATTTATGGCGGTTCCGTTTTTCATGCTGGCAGGTTCATTCATGTCAGCCGGCGGCGTAACAAAGCGGCTTGTCAGCTTTTCGCAATCTCTGGTCGGTTCCCTGTGGGGAGGGCTGGCGCAGGTGGTCTGCGTATCGGGCATGTTTTTTGCCGCAATTTCCGGTTCCTCCGCTGCGACAACTGCCGCAATCGGCACAACCATGATCGATGAAATGGAGAAAAAGGGATACAAGCGCGACTTCGCGGCGGCGACCGTTGCGGCGGCTGGTACCGTTGGTATTGTCATTCCTCCTTCAATCACCATGGTTGTCTACGGCGTCGTTGCGGGAGTGTCCATCGGAGAGCTGTTTGTCGGCGGTTTCGCACCCGGTATTCTCATGGGGCTTTCCATGATGCTGGTCGCTTATTTTATTTCGAAGAAAAACGGCTGGAGAGGCGACGGTAAGTTTACGATAAAGGGAGTGCTCATCGCCTTCAAAGATTCCTTCTTTGCGCTGTTGACACCTGTCATTATCATCGGCGGAATCTACGGAGGGATCTTTACCCCAACCGAAGCTGCTGCTGTAGCCGCAGTCTATGGGCTGGTGGTAGGGCTCTTCATTTACAAAGAACTCAAAATAAAGGACATTCCGGAGCTGATTTTCAAGGCGGTTATTAACACCGTCATCATCATGTTCATTGTCGGAGCTTCAAAAGTATTCGGCTGGATGCTGACCAACCTTCGCATTCCCCAGCAGTTGGCGCAAACCTTCATGTCAGCGGATATGTCGCCATTTTTGTTCCTGATCATTGTCAACATTCTGTTTCTTATTGCGGGAACGATGGTAAACGCCTCTTCAGCCATAGTAATCCTGACTCCGATCGTGCTTCCAATCGCTCTAGGCCTCGGAATCAACCCGGTATTCTTCGGCGTTTTGATGGTGGTCAACCTCGCCATCGGTACAATCACCCCGCCGGTCGGTCTTGATCTCTTCGTTGCCAGCGCGATTACCAAAATCCCCATCGAGACGCTAATAAAAAAAGTAATGCCATACCTTCTCATCATGCTGGTGGACCTTGTCATTCTGACGTACATCCCCGACATCATTATGTTCCTGCCCAATCTGCTCAAATAAGGAGTTTGCAATGAATATCGAAATGAGTCTTAAAAATCTTTCCGAAGCTCTGCCTGAAGACCTGACACCGGATCAAAAAGCCAAGGCGCAGACTTTGTTCCTGAAAAAACTCTCCATGGACGCGCACTCATTTTTCGGCGGCAAAATGCAAACCCTGCCCAAATGCGGTCTCTGGGGCTTCAACTGGTTTAATGTCTGGTATACGCCGGGTGTCTCGAAAATTTCGACTACCATACGCGACAACAATGAAGCTTCTTTTGCTCTTTCCAACCGAGGGAATCTGGTTGCAGTCGTCTCGGACTCGACCCGCGTGCTTGGGGACGGCGACTGCACACCTCCTGGAGGTCTTGGCGTCATGGAAGGCAAGGCCTTTTTAATGAAATATCTCGGCGGTGTTGACGCGACAGCTCTTTGCATTGATTCACGGGGGCCTGACGGCAAACCCGATCCGCAGAAAATCATCGATTGCGTGAAGATGATCCAGCCGAGTTTTGGCGCGGTCAATCTCGAAGATATCAGCCAACCCAACTGTTTCAAGGTGCTCGACGAATTGCGTGAAGCCTGCGATATTCCCGTCTGGCATGATGATGCGCAGGGAACCGCGACTGTAACGCTCGCAGGGCTGATCAACGCGCTCAAACTGACGGGCAAAAAAATCGGCGATGTGAGAATCGTTTTGTTAGGAGCGGGCGCCTCGAACACAACCATAGCGCGGCTGATTCTCGCTGACGGCGGCGATCCAGACAAGATGGTGTTGTTCGATTCAAAAGGCTCTCTGCACGCAGGCCGTTCAGACATTGAAAAAGATCCGCGCAATTACCGAAAATGGGAGCTCTGTCAAAAGACTAATCCGCAGCGTTATCCAGACGAAGCTTCAGCGCTGAAGAACGCAGATGTGCTGATTGCCCTTTCGACGCCAGGCCCTGATACGGTCAAACCCGAATGGGTCAAGTCGATGGCTTCTAAGGCAATCGTTTTTGCCTGCGCCAACCCAGTGCCGGAAATCTGGCCGCACACCGCCAAAGCTGCCGGCGCGTATATCGTCGCCACGGGACGAGGAGATTTCCCCAACCAGGTCAATAATTCCATTTGCTTCCCAGGCCTGCTCAAAGGTGCTCTTCTTGTCCGAGCCAGAAAAGTGACCGACGGCATGGCAATCCGCTGTGCTCATTCCATCGCGGATTTTGCAGAAAAACGAGGCATCAATCCCGATGACATTATCGCTAAAATGGATGAAACCGAAGTGTTTGCCATCGAGGCTGCTGATGTCGCGGATCAGGCAATCAAGGAAGGTGTCGCCCGGACACCCATGGCCTGGGAAGCGGTGTACAACCGCGCGAAAGCTGACATCCTTGAAGCTAGAAAGGCAACCGAGGATCTCATGAAGCTCGGCCACATCCAGACGCCTCCTCAGTCTATGATACAGGATGCACTCACATGGGCGGTGGCAGAGGTTAGGAAGTAACTCGTTTTTCAGAAGCCAGCAGAAAAGCGTGAGCAATCGGGGATGCTGTAAGGCAAACCCGATTGCTTTTTGGTGAAATCAAACTTTCATATAATAAATAAGCGGTCTGCCGACTTTCTGATAGCGGATTTCCTTACGGAGAATGCCAGTCGCGGCCAAGTACTCAAGATAGCGCCGCGCGGTGACTCTCGAAATCGAAATATGCTCGGCAATTTCCGAAGCCAGCGCTTCCTTTTTTAATTCATTCACATAATCCACAATTTTTTGAAGTGTCAACGGCGAGATGCCTTTGGGCAGAGCCATCTCTTCCTGATGGGCGGTTGAGCGGACAAGCAGACTGTCCAGTAATCCCTGATTCATGGCGCCTGCAGATTTCAGCGAAAATCGTTTATTTCGATATTCCGCAAGCGCTGCCTTATACCGTGCGAAGTCAAATGGCTTGATGAGATAATCGACTATCCCATACCGCATGGCTTGTTCTACCGTATGCGTATCATGAGCTGCGGTAATCAGAATAAAATCAACCGGATACTCGCAGCGGCGGGCTTCCTTGAGGACATCCAGGCCGTTTACATCCGGAAGATAGACATCAAGCACGACAAGATCAATTTTCTCATTCGCAAGCTCATGGAGCGCGGCAGACCCATTCAGCGCAGTCTTTACAACCTTGAAGCCTTCAACCTGTTCTGTCACCTGCTTGTTGATTTCCGCGACCATAAAATCATCCTCAACAACCATAACCCGAATATCGCCGCTCATCTCCCCTCCCCCTCTATCACCAAAGCCGCATCAAGCCTGACGGCGACTGTCACACCTGCCTCTTCATGTACCTCAACAGTACCGTTAAACATGGTCGTGTGCATTTTTACCAACGACAGTCCTATGCCCATATTCTCACCTCCGGTTTTGGAGGTTGCTCCCCATTCAAAAAGACGATCGCGGACTTCTGGATCAATGCCATTTCCATTATCGGAGACTTGGAGCACCAGTTCATCGCCGTCCCTGTGCATATCAACGATAATTCGCTTATCTTTGCGATCCAGAGATTTGAGCGCTTCAATGGCGTTTTGCAAAAGATTCCCGAGAATTGTAACCATCGAAGGAACAACCTGCGCCTGCAGATGCGGCACCAAGAATCCCTGGGCAAGTGAGACTTCAATGTTGGCTTCCTGGGCTCCATTAATTTTGGCGAGCAGGAGCGCGGCGATATCCGGTTCGAGCACCCTGGTACGCAAAAGATCGAAGGTTTTCTGCTGAACACTGACTGTTTTGACAATATACCGCACGGCGTCATCATATTTGCCGAGTTGGAGCAATCCCGAAACCACATGCAATCGGTTGAGGTGTTCGTGGTTTTGGGCACGCATGGCATCGATGTATCGATGAACTTCCGTCAACTCTTCAGCAAGAGCGCGGATCTCGCTCAAATCTCTGAATGTTGCGACTGCGCCGATGATCTCAGCGCCGGAAACGAGGGGAATCCGGTTGACTAAGATCACTTTATTGCTGAGCACCTGCTCCTCATCGATGCGCGCTTTTCCGCTTTTCAAAACCTCAGGCAGTTTGGTGTCGGGAATGATTTCCGTAATCGGCTTTCCCTCAACCTCGCCTGAAATGCCGAGAATCAGTCGGGCATTATCGTTGAGAAGAATTATGCGCTCATCGCGATCGATGGCGACAATGCCCTCTTTGATCGAAGAAATGATGACATTGCGCTCTTCAAGAAGGGTCGCTATTTCATGCGGTTCTAGGCCATAGATGATTTTCTTGATGTTTCGGGCGAGCAGGATAGCCCCTATCAGCCCGAGTCCTAGACTGAAGGACGCAGCAGCGAGCAGAACAGTTCCAATGCGGCGTGTTTCACGATCCAGATCCTGCAGGAGAAGCCCCACCGACACAACGCCGATCTGTTTTTCCTCAGCATTCAGGATTGGGACAAAAGCCCGAATCGACAAGCCCAAAGTACCCACAGCCTTCGATATGTACGTCTTGCCTTCGAGCGCCGCCCGTTCATCACCGCCGACAAAGTGCTTACCGAGGCGGTCCGCGATAGGGTGGCTGTATCGTATCGAATTCATATTGAAGACAACCACATAACTGGTTTCGGAAATTATTCGATATCGCTCAGCAAGCGGCTGAATGACAGCAACCGGATCAGGAGCTGAAAAGCCGGTGATGATTTCTTCATCATGCGCAACACGCTGAGCCACCGCCATTACCTTTGCAGAACTCCCATCGATGACATAGCGCTGGAAAAAGCGCTGAACAAAAAAGGTTTCCGTGGCGGTAGCGACGATAGAAACGATGATGAAAACAAAGAATATGCGCCGCTTCAGGCTGATCCGGGCATTTTTTCCGCGTTTGTGCCGAATTGATTCCATGGCGGCAAGTATAGCATGACATCCGCCAAAATCGAGAGGTTCTTGTTATTCTTACCCAAATTGCCAGAGGCAAGGCTGAATCTGTAATTAATTCCGCGTATTGCTTTCTTGAATCAGTATTATTACTTTTAGTAATCATGATAAAGTTGGCTGAAGCTTTTTCAAAAGCAACTGAAATATAAAATGAGCGCAACTTTTTATTAAAAAAGGAGGCATTTCAATGAGCAGGGAACAAGCCGTTAAGGGCAAGCCGGCAGTTTCTCAGGACGAATCACTGAAAAAACTGCGGCGTTTCAATGCGATCATGGGGTTTTTACACCTCATTCAGGGTATTTTCATGTGGGTTGTCAGCAACGACAAGACCTACCCCATTTTCACCAACTATCTCTCATTCGACCGCGCTACATTTACCTTAAAGCCCAATCCGCAACTTTTATATCAACTGCGCTTCGGGCCTGCGGTTGCGCTGTTTCTGTTGGCTTCTGCCATGGCGCACTTCTATCTTTCTACCATCGGGTATCAGAAATACCGGGAAAATCTGAAGAAGGGCATGAATCCAATCCGCTTTTATGAATATGCTGTCAGCTCTTCACTGATGATTGTCTTGATCGGCATGCTTGTGGGTGTCTGGGATCTGGGTACGCTCATCGCGTTGTTTGGTATCAATGCGATGATGAATTTATTCGGCATCATGATGGAATATCACA
>Ga0067045_1031503_pt1 | contig 12136 bp, 11 predicted proteins | sample TerdegcTABiofilm_FD_59184 | JGI IMG/M metagenome (GOLD analysis project Ga0067045, IMG submission 59184) | Combined Assembly of (Gp0054472, Gp0054536) Wastewater bioreactor microbial communities from Singapore -Terephthalate degrading...
TAATGCGCCCCTCCCGATGTGGGTATTTTCCCGGTGAGCTTGTACTCAATCCAGTTGAACAGGCCCATGAGAAAACCAATGACGAAGAATCCTCCAGCTGGAAGAATCATTATCAGTAATGGACCGGAATCAAAAACATCTATTCCGAAAAGCTTTCCTGTCCCAAATAACTCTCTGATTGCTCCAATCACTACTAGACCGAAAGTGAATCCGAGCCCCATACCCAGACCATCAAAGAAGGACGGTACCAGAGGCTCTTTGGATGCAAACAGTTCGAGGCGAGAAATAATGATTGCGAACACGACAATTAGTTTAACGAACAGGGCTACCTTCTTGTAAACGTCTGGAGAGATGACCGGGAGGATCATATCGATGACAGTAACCCAAAGGGCAATAACTATAACGTAAGCCGGGATTCGAATCCTGGGGTGAATGTAGGAGCGGAACATTGCCACTGTGCAGCTTGAAAACACCTGAACAAATATAACTGCCAAGCCAAGCATTAAGCCGTTTTCCACAGATGTGGTGACGGCCACTGCAGGGCACATACTTAAGGCCAGTCGAAAAATCGGATTTTCCGGTATTAGGCCGTTCCAAAGAAGTTGGACGTTTCTATTCAACATAAACCTCCATTAAAACGCCACTGACAAGGACTTGTCCTTGATAGCTTCGTTAAGGATATCGAGACGGTAGACAAATTTCTTAACAGTATCAACCACACCCACTGTCAGCGCTTTGCTTGAAATGGTCGCGCCGGTCAACGCATAAATATTGTCGTTGAGATGTTGTTCTTTAATTTGCTTGGCCTGTTCGTCGCTCATCCCTTTCTTTTTGGCCTTTTCGGGATCAAGAGCTATGGCGTAATCGGGCGGAAGAGGATCCTTGACCACAGTGAGTTTCTTAAGTAGGTCGAGAGTCTTGCCGGTGTACTGATTCTTGAAGAAATCCTTCTTAATTTCATCTCCAAGACCGGGGTCTTCTTCCGAATGGACCACTGCCACACCAGTGACTGTGAATTGCGGATCCAGCGATACCATCAACTTAATAAAAGTCTTGAAGCCTTGTGTAACACCAGGCACCACATATCCAAGCCTTTTGTCACCGAGATCTGCGACATACATGGTTTGAGCGTGCTTAATCTTTGTGCCTTTAGGTAGCTCAGCCAGAATGGCCGCATCTCGACTGGATGGTTCACTGAGTTGCGCCGACGTGGCCTTGAGAGGATAAATATCCCCTGGTTTACCATTCAAGTCTATTTCGGCAAATGCGTATTTATGGTCTTTTAGTGGTAAGAGATACCCTAGAACCGTAGAACCGTCGTGGCGGTTAACGACATATCGTTCAACGTGATAGATTTTTAGGTCGCTAGGAGCTTGTTTGCCAGGACCATATCCGAGTAGTGATTGAATGGTTTCCTGATGCCCTTTTTCCTCTATCTGTTTTCTGAGGTGATCAGTCTGAGCGTAGACAAACCCCAAGATCAAGGACGCAGCTACGCAAACTGCGGTCAAACTCGCTACAATTTTTATGATTTCTTTCATGGATTCCTCATCAACAACTCATATGAGAGCTATTTGGAAGCTGCGACAGGCGCTGCTTTAGGTGGAGCAAATCTCTTCGGTTGGAACCAGTCGTCCAATGCCGGAGTTAAGCAGTTCATCAAGAGAATGGCGTAACATACGCCCTCCGGATAACCACCTTTGACACGGATAAGAACCGTGAGAATACCCACACCAGCTCCAAATATGATTTGAGCTGATTTCAGAGTCGGGGAAGTTACATAGTCGGTGCACATGTAAAAGGCGCCGAGCATCAGGCCACCGGAAAAAACGTGAACTATAGGATTACCCGTTCCTATTGATGGCCCACCGATAAGCCACGCCATGAATCCGGCGGACACTATTGTGGCTACGGGGATGTGCCATGTGATGATCCCTCTGAATATGAGGAATAAACCACCCAACAGAATAAGCAGCCCCGAAGTTTCTCCTATACAGCCAGGTTTGAAACCGATGAAAAAATTGTAATATATTGAACTCAATGATCCAAATTGGTCTGTAAGCGCTGCCATTCCGAATTGTTTCAAGACTCCCAAGGGTGTAGCGGTAGAAATAGCGTCCACACTTCCAGGGCTCAGGAACACTGTGATAGGGGCTTTGGCAAGTTGTTCAGGCGGGATCCACGCAGTGGTTATAGCCACAGGAAAAGCTGCCTGAAGAAAAGCCCTTCCCACGAGCGCTGGGTTCCAAACGTTGTACCCTATTCCTCCCATTAGCTCCTTGGCTATGAAAATCGCAGCGAATGCGCCAATTATGGGCAGATAATACGGAACCCCCGGTGGGATAACGAAAGCCATCAAAATACCGGTCAGGACTGCGCTACCATCACTAACGGACACCTTACGCCCCATGACCTTCTGACAAATGGCTTCAATTACTACGCATGAAACAACGCTTATTACAGTTAGGATTAAGCTTCGTAAACCGAAGTTATAGATGGACAACAAAAGGACAGGCATCAAGGTAGCCGAAACGGTCCACATAATGCCTGCAGTAGTGGTCCCTCTTCTTATATGCGGAGATACCGATACCGACCATTCTGGTCTGACGTTCGGATTGGTTTGTTCTCGAGTTTCGATCGTCCGACCCTCCCGTTTAGAAAGTTTTAAGTCTTAGACAGTGTCGTTGACCTATGATTAAAATCATTTCTCTTCTCAGTAGTTTTGCGCGCCATGTAAATGAACGAGCCATGCCCTATCCGTGCTTTTTGACAGCGATCTTGGCCAATCTAGCAAACTGAACAAGAGGTCTCTTCGCTGGACACACGTATGCGCAACAACCACATTCGAAGCAGTCCATGATTCCAAATTTTGTTGTTAGATGGCCTTTTCCTGCCTCAACGTATAAGGCGACTTCTTTTGGCGCCAGGCCCATTGGACATGCCTGCATACACCACCCACAATGGATGCAAGGTCCAAATTCCCCAGTGTCTGTTTCGGAGCTATCCAGGAACAAGACCCCAGATGTAGTTTTGGTAACCGGAACATCCATCTCTGAAATGGCGAAGCCCATCATGGGACCACCAGACACTATTTTCAGGAGATCTTTTGTGCCTCCCAGGTAGTTCACAACATCCTGTAAAAGAGTCCCCACTTTCACTTTAAGATTCGCTTGCCTGTTAATCGCCCTGCCAGAAAAAGTCGCTACTTTCTCATATAGTGGCTTGTACAATGCGCACGCTTCGTAGATAGCAACGGTCGTAGAAATGTTCTGAACAATGACGCCCACGTCAAATGGCAATCCACCACCCGGAACCGCCCTCTTGGTCAGTGAATAAATCAGTTGTTTCTCCGACCCTTGGGGATACTTAACTTCCATACCCTGAGCAGTGATTTCGAAATCGTCCTTGCCAGAATCCTGTGCCAGAGCTTTGGTCAGGATGTTGATGGCATCAGGCTTGTTGAGTTCAACGCCTATAACGCATTTTTTAATCCCTAAAATTTTTAGAATGATCTTTGCGCCTTCGATTACCTGATTTGTGTATTCCAGCATGAGCCTATGATCGGTCGTTAGATAAGGCTCGCATTCTGCGCCGTTTAAAATCAGGGTATCAACCTTTGCGCTAGGAGGAGGCGATAGCTTTACGTGGGTAGGGAACCCTGCGCCGCCCAAACCGACAACACCGGCCTCTTTAACTTTGGCCAATAACTGTTCCCTGGGAATTTTACGCCAATCTTGAGGTTCGTAAATTCTAGGAGGAGCTTGGGGATCCCTGTCGATGATGACAGCGTCGCAACGAACCATGGTGGGATGCGGCCTGGGTTCAATTGCTTTGACAATTCCTGTTACACTACTGTGAATAGTGGCGCCCAAAGCCTTCTCCACAACAGCAATTGGCTCTCCTTCCTGAACTTCCTGTTTCTTTTTGACTAGGGGTTGTGCTGGAGCGCCAAAGTGCATCGAGAGAGGGATAACGACCTGATCCGGTGGCGCCATTTCCTCGATTGCCAGATGCTCAGTTAGCTCCTTATGTTCATCTGGATGAATACCGCCTTTGGGAAAAGTAAATCCTGACATGTTTCCTCATTGGTTGGGCAACGCCGATATCAGAATTCGTTTATCACTAGAGAGTCAAGGACCTCCCTTGGACATGTTTCTCTCCATTTAACGACGCGACCCTTTTAATTGGTTGAAGTTTTTAAGAATTATGCCGGCCAAGACACGACAGAAAAACGCGTTACTCAATACAAGCCTGCAACACGGTTCTAAACCATAATATTTATATTGAGTTGCTGTCAAGAGTTATTACCGATATCTGGACCACCAAAATGCCAAATTTTTAGCAATAACTGTGGGATATTTTTGAAGAGGCGTTTGATTTGCAAATCAGTTCTTGCAGATTTTTGGGAATACACGGATGAATTGACCAGACAATCCAAAAATTCACTCACGAGAATCTCAGTCAAGCCATCTCTGCTAAATGTCGGCCAAGGTTATTTGTTCCAATTTCTTCATGTATTTTACATAGGCTCCTTGGGCTTGCTCCAAATCCGTTAGCTTGAAGTTGATTTTCGTTCCAGGCCGACATTGAGCCAGGGAATCCAAGTCCGCCGAAATTATAGTCGCAATTTTCGCGTATCCGCCAATAGTTTGTTCGACAAACAAAACAATTGGCTGTCCATCTGGGGGTACCTGAACGCACCCAGGCATACTTGGTTCAGATATGATTGTCATCGGAGAGCCATTTTTAAATTCAACAAACGGTCCTTGCATTCGATATCCCATTCTGTCTGATTTGGGGCTAACAATGTAGTCAGAAGAAACAAACGTATCTAAGCCCTTTTCAAAAAAATCATCTTGAGGTCCAAAGAGAACTCGGAGTGTGACATTATTACCGAGAGTCGGTCGATATTCTTCTGGCAGTGTCTGAGGCCTGACAACCCTTATGGCTTCATCAGCTTGCAGGTATTGCCCCTTCTTCAATTTTCCGCCGTCAATCCCTCCGAGTTTAGCGGCGACAAATGTTGAGCAACTCCCCATGAGAGGTTTGCAGCAAATCCCACCGTCCACTGACAGATAGGATCGCAACCCGTTTCTAGCGGACCCAAAGTGGACAAGGGCTCCCTTGTGAACTTTGATGGACGACCAGCCTGGTTGCTCAATTCCGTTGACGTACATAGGCATGTCAGCGCCAGCAACTGCCACAAAGCAGTCGGATAGAGCCACCATTTTGGGACCGATGAAGGTCATCTCCAGTACCGGAGAATCATCGCTGGCCCCTACCAGCCTGTTGGCCACATGGCTTGAAAATTTGTCTAATGATCCTGAAACAGGGATTCCAAATTTTTGAAATCCGAATCTACCCCTATCCTGAATTGTAGTCATAGGACCTGGGTCTAGAATTTCGAAAATTCGCCTAACCATTGATATTCACCAGATGATCATATTCATAACGATCTATCGGCCTAAACCGAAGTGCGTCCCCAGTCTTGTAGATGAAAGGATCAGCATTGAATGGATCAAATAATTTCAATGGGGTTCGACCGATGATTCGCCAGCCACCAGCTACGTCTATAGGATATATCCCGGTCTGATTGTTGGCGATTCCAACTGATCCTGCACTGATTATATCCCTTGGAGAATTCAGGCGCGGAGCATGAAGTTGTTCACTCATGCCTCCTAAGTAGGCAAATCCCGGAGTAAAACCCAACATGCAGACAAAATATTCAGTTGAAGAGTGAATTGTGACAACCTCCTCAACTGTCAGGCCGTTACAATTCGCTACAAACTCGATGTCCGGCCCAAATTCTCCAGCGTACAGGACAGGAATCTCTACGATTCGCGGCGTGACCGACGGGAGTAACTTGAGCTCAGAGTAAACAGACGCAATGAGATCAATTAGGAGTTCAGTTGATAGTATGTCAGGACGGTAGGTGACTAGAATAGAGTTGTAGGCCGGAACTATTTCCAAAAGTCCGTCAGGCTTGTTTTGGTCTAGCGCGTCGACAAGCTGATGAACTCGAACGCTTGCTTGTTTATTTATACCGTCGGCTATATATGTCAGAAGTCCTGTGTCGCCGACGACCTTAAAATTTGGGCAATCAAAAAGCATGTGACATATTCGTTAATTAATACTTAGATGAGGAGCCTGTATGCGTAAACCCTCTTTTTCCAATCCGTTTCGAAGCAACTTAACAATACTCAGAGCTGATTGATTGTCACCGTGGACGCATAATGTGTGAACCTCAATCTCTACAGCTGATCCGTTGATCGTATGAACTTTGCTGTCAATAACCATCGCTAATGCTCGATCCATAACTTCCTGCGGGTCAGTTAAGGTTGCTTCTGGGTGAGATCTAGGGACAAGAGCTCCATCAGGAAGATATTGCCGATCCGGAAACGCCTCTCTGAAAACACGCAATCCGTAGCCTGATGCAATTTTTTCTAACTGATCCCCCTTCTGGCCTGCAAGGGCGAATAGGCTCAATTTGTTGTTTAGATTCGCGAGCGCTTCACAGATTGAATGGGCCACGTTTTCATCAATCATGGCTTTCGAATAAAGGGCTCCATGAGGTTTTACATGCCGCAATTCCACAGAATGACTGACACAAAACGCATTAAGCGCCCCGATCTGGTAGGTTACATATGATTTTATTTCGGATGGGCTACATTCCATGTGTCTTCGTCCGAAACCCACTAAATCAGGATAACCGGGATGAGCGCCTATTGAAACTCCATAGACTGCCGCAAGTTCCACCGTGTTTCCCATAACCACTGAGTCTCCGGCATGCCACCCACAAGCAATATTCGCCGAAGAAATGTATTTCGTGACTTCGGAATCCGGACCAAGGCTGTAAGCTCCAAAGCTTTCACCCAAATCACAGTTTATATCTATGCTATTGATCGGCATCATTCTATGAAAGCTTTTTGCGCCAAAGGTTGGCGTTTGGATATATAGATTTTTGGGGGAATACTTCGGGCTTAGTTCTGGCCGCTAGACTTAAGAGCCTCAGCCTGGAAGAACACGATCAGCGGATCGATGACATCATCGAATCGACCATCCATGATTGCGTCAAGTTTGTAAAGAGTCAACCCAACCCTATGATCAGTGACTCTGTTTTGAGGAAAGTTGTAGGTTCGAATTCTCTCTGATCGATCACCAGAGCCCACCTGATTCTTACGCTCTCGGCTGATTTCAGAATCTCTTTCTTCTTCCATTCGTTCCAGCAATCTGGCCTTAAGTATCTTGATTGCCTTGGCCTTGTTCTTGTGCTGAGACTTTTCATCCTGACAGGTGACAACGATGTTAGTAGGTAGGTGCGTTACTCTAACGGCCGAATCGGTTGTATTAACACTCTGTCCACCCGGTCCTGAAGATCTGTAAACATCTATCTTCAAATCCTTAGGATCTATAGTCACTTCAACATCGTCGGCCTCGGGTAGAACTGCCACCGTGATTGCTGAGGTGTGGATCCGTCCTTGGGATTCGGTGGTTGGAACCCTTTGCACTCTATGCACGCCTCTCTCGTACTTCAGTCTCGAGAAAGCCCCATGACCCGATATTAGAACTATGACTTCCTTGAACCCTCCGGAAGCGCTCTCAGAAGAAGACATGAGTTCTACCTTCCATCGACGAGTTTCAGCGTAACGACAATAGGCCCTGAACAAATCCGCAGCAAAAAGAGAGGCCTCCTCGCCCCCTGTTCCTGCCCTTATTTCCAGAAAAACGTTTTTATCATCATTAGGATCTTTGGGTAGAAGCAATAAGTTTAGATTGTTTTCAATCTCGATTTGCTGCTCTCTGAGAGAAGCCAGGTCTTCCCTGGCTAGTCCGACTAATTCCTGATCGGACTCGTTCTCAACCATTTCCTCTAAGTCTTTGATTTGCTTAAGATTAGCTGTAAATGACTTATAAACAGAAATTATTTCGTCGAGATCAGACTGTTCTTTCGAATACTTTCTAAGTTGGAGCGGGTCTGAGATTACTTCTGGTTTAGAGAGTTCCGCACTTAGCTCTTCGTATCTTTTATTTAATTCCTCTAGTTTCTCGTATGCCTGCATTTATTAAATTAAGCCGCTGAGGACTCGTTTTCAGCCCAGCGCTCCTCTCTCTCCAGTGTTTTCTTCAGCGCGACAATAGCTACTTCTATCTGATCATCACTGGGTTCACGTGTAGTAAGTTTTTGAAGCCAAAGCCCTGGCAATAAAAACGCATTTAGAAGACGATTGTCATACTTCTCCCCCAATCTAATGATTTCATAAGAAATCCCGGCAATTGGAACCAATAGCGCCATCTTGAACATGATGTAAACTACATTAGTAACAATCTTGCTTCCGAGGAAATCTTTTGGAAGAAAAGGAAATAACGCTGTAAAAAGGAATATACTCAACATCAACACTAACAGTATGAAGGCAGTCCCGCAACGAGCATGAAGAGTTGGATATTTCTTGGCATTTTCGACAGTCAATTCGTCACCGCGCTCATAAGCGTGAATGGACTTGTGTTCAGCGCCGTGGTACTGAAACACCCTACGTATATCTTTCATGAGTGATATTAGAGCAATATAAGCAACGAATATGCTCACCTTTATTATTCCGTCTATTACGTGAAACCAAACACTGCGGACCCCGAGATCAACCCCAAATATCGCTCCGACTCCAATAGTAGCCAGATGAGGAACAACGACGAACAGCATCATTGCTCCACCGATCGCGAATGCAATCGTTCCACCTAACGCCCATGGCCCAAGCTTCTCTTCTTCTTCACCCAGGGCCTCCTGGGCAGAATAGGTCAAGGCCTGAATACCGTTGAAAAGAGCCTCGTAAAGTACTATGCAGCCCCTCAGGAAGGGATTCTTGAGGATTGGCCACCTTTCCATCGGAGAACGCCAGCGATCTTCCCTTACAGAAAGGCCTCCATCAGGTCTCCTCACGACTACGGTAAAAGTCTTGGGAGCCCGCATCATGATTCCTTCAATTACTGCCTGGCCTCCAACTTTTATCTGCTTTGGCCCGTTTTCGTTCCGATTATTAATTATCATTGAGCCTCTATTATTTATGTCCGCAATAGATGCGCGACGGATATTAATTGAAAGTTTTCAAGCCCTTTATGGAACCATAATCGAAAAGAAAAAGTCTTATTTTACCTTTTTGGCGGTCTTAGCCGTAGCCTTTGTAACTTTCTCATCTTTTTTCTTGGTCTTAGCAGGTTTCTTTCCTGTGGAAACCTGGGTATCACCGTATTTCTTCATGAACCTTTCTACTCTACCAGCGCTGTCTATCAGTTTTTGTTTACCAGTGAAAAAAGGATGGCATGAAGAGCAAATTTCCATTCGATACTCTTCCTGTAACGATCTTGTATCGATTTGCGCGCCACAGGCGCATTTGAATGATGTGTTTTGATAGGCTGGGTGAATGCCTTTTTTCATTTTGACCCTCCAAAAATTTTCTTAAACACAAAATAATAGCATAGACAAGCTAATTAAAAAACCTATTTTTTGAATACCACGACTACATGGCGCCTTTAAATAGAGTAGGCATAATAAGCATTAATTCAAGGGAACTGCGATCATTAGAAATGAAACCCATATAAAAAGAAATACTTAGTCCACTCTCAGGATCGGTCAGAGCTGCAGTCGTAGCAAAACCTTTTTCGATGTTTACTTGTTCATCACCTGGAGGAATTCCCTGTTGGAGTCAGTCTGCATTATCTTGTCTAGCAAGAATTCCATGGCGTCTACTGAATTCATGTCGGCAAGCAGTTTTCTGAGGAGCCAAATCCTCTGTAGGTCTTGCTGACTCAGTAGTAACTCTTCTTTTCTGGTTCCCGAACGGTTTATGTCTATACACGGGAATATTCTTCGTTCTAGCAAACGTCGATCCAGATGTATTTCCATATTACCGGTGCCCTTGAATTCTTCGTAAATGACTTCGTCCATCTTGCTTCCGGTGTCAATCAGGGCTGTAGCGATAATGGTTAAGCTGCCACCTTCTTCAATATTCCTTGCCGCTCCGAAGAACCGTTTTGGCCTATGTAGCGCGTTGGAATCGACTCCTCCGGAGAGGATTTTGCCACTTGGTGGGACTACAGTGTTGTGAGCACGGGCCAGACGGGTAATGCTATCCAGTAGTATCACTACATCCTTTTTATGTTCCACTAGTCTTTTTGCCTTTTCGATGACCATATCGGCAACTTGAACATGCCGTTGGGCAGGCTCGTCAAACGTAGAAGATATTACTTCGCCCTTCACCGATCTCTGCATGTCAGTGACTTCTTCGGGCCTCTCGTCGATCAGAAGCACAATAAGATAAATTTCTGGATGATTAATTGTCAGGCTGTTTGCGATCTGTTGAAGCAAGACAGTTTTACCGGCTTTAGGTGGGCTTACGATAAGGGCACGCTGTCCTTTTCCAATTGGAGCGACGAGATCCATGATTCGCATTGAGTAGAGAGTAGGCGATATTTCGAGTTTTAGCTTTTCATCGGGATACAAGGGGGTTAGGTTATCAAACAGCACCTTGTCCCGAACCATTTCTGGATCCTCACCGTTGATCTGTTCCACCTTGAGAAGGGCGAAATAACGTTCAGTATCTTTGGGAGGCCTAATGTAACCTGCTATGGTATCGCCGGTTCGCATATTGAATCGTCTGATTTGACTAGGCGAGACGTAGATATCATCTGGTCCTGGCAAATAGTTGTAATCTGGCGCTCTCAGAAAGCCAAAGCCATCGGGTAATGTTTCAAGCACACCTTCCCCACGAATTGGCTGTTCTTTTTCGGTATGTTGATGGGCTTGTAATATTGCAAAGATTAGTTCTTGCTTGCGCATACTGCTAGCGCCTTCAATTTCCAATGAATTGGCTATGGCCAGCAGTTGGCTCACCTTTTTTTCTTTTAACTCTTGAACGTCCATTATGTCTCCTGGATATTTATGAATGTTAATTCATGGCGTTTGGAAAATTCAGATTCTGCTGTCTGGAGTTATTTTTTCAGGGGAATGATTTCAGACGGGCCAATCAATCACGGAACTCTACTTTAGAGGTCCCAACCCTAATGATTTTTCCTCGGAGGAACTTCAATCCCGGAACAGGATCATAAATCACAGTAGTCTAAAAATTAATTAATAAACGTAACTAAAGGTGTCAAGTAATTTATTTCAAATATCGATTGATCGAATGACAGTGTACAAATATTATCAGTACCATGAAGCAGATGATCTTGAATCTTCAGCGGCCTAATCCATGGACACTCAGTCAGATTGTAGACCACAGTGGAATCCAAGCGACATTGAGATATTTGCGGGCAATCTCCGAGGATAGGGATATGCCACGAGTTTCTCCGATCATCATTCATGGTCCATCTGGTTCTGGTAAGACTACATTGCTCAGAGCCTTGTACAATTCATTGGTTTATTCGACATCTTTCCCAAAGAGCCAGATCTTATTAATAGAGCCAGCAACAGATTCCAATCGATTTCCGGACCTCCAGAGGCTTGATAGCGACGACTGTGATACAGAGAATTATCTGAGAGTTCTATTAATTGATGATATCCACAAGCTGTTTGGAGATGACTCCAGTAGTTTTTGGAGTGTGTTCAACAAGATGAGCCGGATTGACGGCCTGATGGTAATGACGTCCAGGTTTCATCCAGCAGACATGTTTCCAGAAAATGATCACCTGCGATCTAGGCTTCTGTCTGGTCTAGTTTTGAGCCTAGAACCTCCTGATGACAACAGTCGCATAACAATAATCGAAAACATGGCCATGCATAGAGGGTTTAAGGTGAGTTCGGAAGTTTGCGCCTATTTGGTGAGACACAAATCCAGGAGCTTAAAGGAGCTTGAAACAATTATTGAGCTGCTTGACTATAGATCATTAGAGAGAAAGAAACGAATAACCATACCTCTGATAAAGGAAATGGAAAGCCAGGATTTGATATAGGGGACAGGGGTTGTTTTGAGATCCATTATCCTTAGAAGAATTGACCGAGGTGAAACTGACGAGCTGATCACATTTTTTAGTCGAGATTGCGGTTGGATGACGGGGATAGCCAAGAATTCCAAAAAAAGCCGGGTAAGGTTTGGTGGGAATATTGAGCCGTATACAATAGTTGATCTCACACTTAGACATAGAAAAC
>Ga0067045_1031502_pt1 | contig 12135 bp, 19 predicted proteins | sample TerdegcTABiofilm_FD_59184 | JGI IMG/M metagenome (GOLD analysis project Ga0067045, IMG submission 59184) | Combined Assembly of (Gp0054472, Gp0054536) Wastewater bioreactor microbial communities from Singapore -Terephthalate degrading...
TGAAAATCAAGCCGCGCTTTTACGCCGTCCAGTTCTTAAACCAGCTCCAAGGCCAGCTCCTTCCTCTTGAAGGCAACGGCACTTGGGTTACCGCTCTCGCCACTAAAACCAACCGCACCATCCAAACTCTGGTCGTCAATTATGATCCCCGCCTCACTCATGCCGAAACCGTCCCGATCACTTTCACCGGTATTCAGCCCGGCGCTTATAATTTAAAAATAGTCCAGTATCTTGGAGACACTCTTTCCAAATCCGTCGAAATTCCCACCTTCCGCTTCACTTATAACCTTCTCCTCGAACCCAATACCGCCTCTCTTCTTGAACTCACTCCTGCTTATTAACAACATCATGCTAAGCTACTTTACCTCTTTCCGATTATTCTTATCACATCGCCCAGCGTTATCAGTAGCAACAAGCTAAGCAACACCGCCATCCCGAAATTATTCACCGCCGCTTCTAACCTTTGGTTCGCTCTTTTTCTAAAAATGGCTTCATAAACCACAAAAATAATCCTCCCCCCGTCTAAAGCCGGAAACGGCAGCACGTTTACTACCGCCAAATTTACCGAGACTACTCCAAAAAAATGGACCACCGCCAATAATCCCTGGTTTCTTTTTATGTTGCTGGTTGCCTGAAACATCCCTACCGGCCCGCTCACATCCTTTGGTACTTGGCCAGCCAATAAGCCAACCGCCATCTTCCCTAAACCCTCAACAATTACCTTCCCCCAAAAATAAGCCTCCTTAAAACCAGTCAATATCCCTTTATAAAACTCATACCATTTAATTTTCACCATTTCCGTATTAGACACTGCCACCCCCATTCCTCCCTCTCCCGCCGGCGGATTCTCTCTTACTTCCACATTTATTTCTTCCTCTCCTTTATCAACTTTATAAACTTTCAACTTTACAGACTTACCTTTATATTTTGCCACTTCCTTCGTCAATTCTTCTGCTTTATAAACTTCTACTCCGCCCACTTCCTCCACCCAGTCATTCTCTTTTATTCCCGCCTTCTCTGCTGGTGAGTTCTTTGCCACCCCTACAATTTTCACTCTGTCTGTTTCCACAGGTACTCCCAAAATCCCGTAAACCAACGTAAATATTACCACTGCCAGCGCCAAATTCATCGCCACTCCCCCTAATACTATTTTCGTTTTTTGCCAAGGAGTCTTATTATTAAAAGCCCGCTCCCCTTTCTTATCCCCGTCTTCACCATAAAGTCGGCAAAAACCGCCTATGGGCAGCCAATTTAAGCTAAAAACTGTCTCTCCCACCTTTTTTCCTTTTATTCTCGGCGGTAAACCCAGCCCAAACTCCTCCACTTTCACTCCTACTCTTCTTGCCATCCAAAAATGTCCCAGCTCGTGTACCAATACCAAAACCGACAGCGCTACCAAAAATATAACCACATCCATAAGTCCCCAATTTTACTATGATCTATGATCTAACATCTATGATCTAATTTCGTTTTCCTTCTTTTTGGCTATTTCTTCAAGTTTAGCAATATACTCATCCGTTAGCTTCTGTAATTGTGTCTCCTCTAAGTTAAACTGCGTCTCCGAAATCGTCTTTTCCTGCTTTTGCTCCATCAATTTTCTTCTTTCATCCGCCCGGGCTTCACGAATCATTCCTCTCGCTCCTTCCAGTTTTCTCCCCAGTAGTTTTATGTAATCCTCCCTCTGTTCCACCGTCATCATCGGCAGGCTCATTCGGATTAATTGCCCGTCCACTACCGGATTCATCCCGATATTGGCCGCCGCAATCCCGTTATTTATTTCTCTTAACAAACTCTGGTCCCACGGCTGAAATGTCAATGTCCTCGCATCCGGCACTCCAATCGACCCCAGCTCAATCAATCGCATCTTCTGCCCTCCGTAAACCGTCACCACCACATTCTCAATTAAACCCGGGCTCGCTCTCCCCGTTCTAATCGATGCAATATCATCGCCAAACAACTCCACAATTTTCTCCATCCGTACTTTTAGATTCTTTACATCTATCATTTGCTCAAATTATATCTCAAACCTTTCTATTCTTCCCACTCTTATATTCTCCCCAAACTTCGCCACCAATTCTTTGACCAACTGGTCAATCGTTTTACTCGCATCCTTAATAAATTCCTGTTTCAATAATTCTTTGGTATTTTTCGGTGCCATTGCCGCCACCTGCAAACACAAATCCTTGGCTACTGCCATAAATTCTTCGTGCTTAGCCACAAAATCAGTTTCACATAACAATTCCACCATTACCCCAATTTTTCCAGTGCTATGGGTATAAGTCGCCACCCTTCCCTGGTGTGTCTCTCTCTCCGCCTTTTTCTCCGCTTTTTCAAAACCCTTAGTCTTTAGTACTTCCTTGGCCTTGACCTCATTTCCCTCTGCCTCCTCCACCGCCGCCTTAATTTCCATTATCCCCAACCCTGTCTCTTCTCTGATTTTCTTAACTATTTCAATCAATTTTTTGTTTTCCATTTTTAATCTTTTGTCTAATTCTTAAATCATGAACCATAAACCTGTTTTTCCTTTGCCGCTTTAATCGCCTTACCGATTTCTTCTACCAATATCGTAATACTTTTAGCGCTGTCGTCGTTTGCCGGAATCGGAAAATCCACCTTCCCCGGATCGGCATCCGAATCTACAATTGCCACCACCTTCACCCCTCTCATCCTCGCCTCTTTTACTGCCGTTTTTTCAAAACCAACATCAACTACAAAAACCATTTCAAACAACTTATCCAAACCCGCCAAACCCCCAATAATTTTTTCTAACCTCACCACTTCCTTCCTTATTTCCAGAACTTCCCTTTTGGTATTTTCCACAAACCTGCCTTTTTCTAAACCATCCTTCAAATCAGCCAATTTTTTTATATCCTTTTTGATTTGCTCCCAATTGGTAATCGTTCCTCCCAGCCATCTGTCGGTTACATAGGACACCCCCGCCTCGATTGCCACTTTTCTTACTATCTCCCTGGCCTGTCTTTTTGTTCCCACCAAAACTATCTGCTTGCCGCTTCTAACTTCATTAAAGATAAACTGGCAGGCCTTTTGTAAAGCCGCTTCTGTTTTGGCTAAATCAAAAATCTCAATCCCTCCTCTGGAACCGTAAATATTTTCTCTCGCCTTCGGATACGTTTTTGACACTTTATGTCCCAAATGGCACCCCGCCGCCAACAACTCCTTCATCCCCACCGACAACTCATATTTTTTCTTTTCAGTCTCTTTTATTTTTTCCTCTTTCCTTCCCGCTACCTTTTCCGCTTTAACCGCCTTCTTAGCCTTAATCTTCTCATTTAATTTCTTGACGTCTTCTACGTTTTCAATCTTCTCAACTTTTTTCGTCTTCACCACCAAAGCCTTCTTCTCACTCTTCTTCCCGGTCAAATTAACTATTTTTGTTTTCATCCTTATAGTTCTTTAGCGTTGGGTATTTCCCAGGATTTAAACGCTAAAATTAAAATAAATTTCTAATTTGGAGATTATAACACAAATTATTTCTCCCACCAGAAACCACCTTTAGGTTTCTTTACTGGTACCTTCCGAGCTTCCAACCTCCCTTCATTCTCTGCTTTATCAAGTGCCTGCTTTATTGCTTCATTTCTCTCTGCGTTAGGATCTCCTGCCACTACTGTCTCTGGCAACGCCAACCCCTCAAGTCCCCTCTGAACCACTACTGGTCCTGATTTGTTCCTCTCCTTTCCCTTCGCCATACTCTATTTTACTCCAAATCACTTACTTTTTCTTCTTTTTACCCAGCCACCCCTATTCCACCGCCTTATAAATCCACTGCTTTATCAACGACTGATAAGGCACATCCATTTTATTGGCTTCCAGCTTCACCTTTTCAATCAAATTCACCGGCAAACGGATAGTTATTGGTTTCGAACTCAATTTCAGACTGGGAAAACTCGCCTTTTCCAGCTTGGAATAATCCACATATTCGGTCGAATCCACTTTCTGCCAAAACTCTCTTTCTTCTTTTTCTGAATTAAATTTTGGAACTGCTTTAAGTTTTTTCATAATATCTTTTTTCCTTTTCGTCTCCCCGTAAACAAACCCTCCTCCAATCCCGACTGTCTGATAATACTCCTCAACGTTCCCGTTGGAACATCCTTGTTATGAAACGGCACAACCACTACTTTCTCAGTAGCTTTATTAAAATAAACCCGATGACTTCCCGATTGCCGCTTCACTATAAAACCGCCAAATAACAAAATTTTCTCAATTTCCCTCGGCTTCGCTGACCTAAATTTAGTCATTTAGCAAATGGCTATCTTCCCACCGTTAAACTGTATCGATTTTATTCCCACATAAAAATCGTCCAGGTCCTGGTTTGGAATATCTTTACCTAATTCCACCAATGTTTCCAAATAAATCTTTATCGCCTCTCCCGCGTTTTTAATCGCTTCATCAACCGAATCCCCAAAATCTGAAATGCCCAACGCCGGCACATAAGCCACATAAACATTCTTCCCCTTTTGCCGCTCTTTCTCCACCAACACTCGATAACTTAACACTTTCGTTTTCATACTCAAATTCTATCACACCACAATCAACCTACAGAACCCCTCTCCCCCATCTCCAAAAAATCAACCTATTCCTATTTACCGGCCGGAATTACCCTGTTTATTTTGTTCACGAGGATCACCAATATCTGATGTTACAGTCGTACCTCGGCTATCCACAGATGGCCGAATAGTAGTAGTAACTTCCCTATCTCTAACCTCCTTATTTGCACCAGTCGTGTTCTGTCCTCTTCCGGTTCCAATATCTTTCTTTTCTCCCATATAATTAATATTTTTAATTATTAATATTCAAATTATAAATTATTTTTCTTCAACTGCAACCGAAAAATCAATTATTGCACTGCCTTATAAATCCACTGCTTTATTAACGACTGATATGGCACATCCATTTTATTCGCCTCTAACTTCACTCTCTCAATCAAATTTACCGGTAAACGAATGGTAATTGGCTTGGAACTTAACTTTAAATTCGGAAAACTAGCTTTTTCCAGCTTCGAATAATCCACATATTCAGTCGAATCGACTTTCTGCCAAAACTCTCTTTCTTCTTTTTCCGAATTAAATTTAGGAATTATTTTAAGTTTTTTCATAATATCTTTTTTCCTTTTTATTGGCCTTCCTTGCCGAAATAATTCTAATTTTATTTATTCTTCGAGTAAAAACCACAAAAAGAACCGCTTTCTGGAAAGTTTTTCCAACAGCAATATATCTTTCTTCTTTTTCTGAATGTTTAATATCTTTTAATATTTTTAGATCTCTATCTAAAAAAATTTCTTCTGATTGGTTCAAAGATATTCCATGCTTTTTAAGGCTTTTGTCAACATTTCCCTCACCCCATTCAAACCCTGCTATCTTTTTAAAATCAATCACTGTATGTACTATACATGTACATTAAAAATCTGCCAAGCCCCAAAATCAACTCTTTGTTTTTACTTTTGACTTTCGACTTTAAAACTTTCAGACTGTTTACTACTACAACCCGAAGAACCGCACGAACAACTAAAAAAACTTTAAAAACAAAAAACGAAACCCACAGAAACGGGTCTCCTGTTCTTGCCTCGAGTAGCAGGAGACCCGTCGGGTACTACGCTTTCCTAACCAGAGGAGGAGTTACGAAGGGCGTGAGCTCTCCGCAACCTCGATCCTTTCTCCTTCTGGCCAATCTTGCGGGCGTTGTTCCTCGGTTTCATCTCGGAAACCTCCACCCGCACTCGGGACAGTTGCCAGACGCTGGCGGCTTTCCGAACCAGCCGCAGCGCTGACAACGCACCACACCTTGAAGCCACCGTAGGAACACCATTTACTGGCCTCCTTGTTCTTGCACTGCCGCTCGGCGTCGTTCAACTTCTTGCCTCGCAGCCTGCTGCTGCGCCAGACGCTCTGCGCAAAATGGGCACGGTCTGCCGACCAAAACTATGTGCCCACAGGCATAACAATAGGTACGTAGTACCCCGTCCAAAAGCATCGTCCATATTAGCCTTCACCTTGTTCCTCCCATTTTTTCTTTGTTTTGTTTTTTGTTTTTTTTGAGAAGAACTTCCTCAAATAAAGAGTAGAGGCAACACTGCACTTCCCTCCGTCTATGATATTCCACCTATACTAGCGTAGAATCCAAACAATCCCCGATTTTATCGGAAACTCTTTGGATTCCACGCTTTTTGGTTCTTCGGATTGTTAATGTGCCGAAACGTCAATTTGTGAAACAAATTATACGTTCCAAGCTAGAACGTTGTCCGACGCACGTCGGACTTACGTTCAGTACTTTTATATGGCTTCTCACTTTCTCCTGCCGCTATGGCTGGTTAGTAAGAAATCATACACACCTACTTGTGTGAGATATTCTACTAAATACAACCCAAAAGTCAATCGTTTAATCTGCACATTTGATACACATTGATATAAAACCCTATCCCTACCCTTTCCCTTGACAGGGCAAGGGTAAGACCAAATCTCCCCTGTCAAGGGGAGAACAAAAGAGGGGTTTCGTGTAAAATAATCTATGGCCACTGTTTCTCCTCTCCACTTCCTCGAAATCCGCCTCCCTCAAAACAACGAATTCACCCCCGAATCCATGTCTTCTTTGCTTTCCAACTTTACCCAGTTTGGCCGCCAGTCACTCCTCGACCGACTCCTCTGGCGCAAAATCACCATCGCCTCTTTAGAAATCGTCCTCCAAAACGGCCAAATTCACTTCTTTGTCGTCGTTCCTGCCAAAGACTTGGAGTTCTTCCGCTCCCAAATCTTGGCTCAATACCCTAGCGCCATTACCAAGGAATCAGACGACTACCTTGCTGGTCAAAACCAACTGTTTTTCTCTCAACTTGCCTTATCTCGCTCCTATAACTACCCCCTCAAAACCGTCCGCGATTTTAAAGACACCGACCCGCTTGTTTCCATCCTCGCCCCTCTCTCCCGTTCCGCCAACGCCAATGATTTCTTTGTTTACCAAATAATCCTCGGGCCAGCACCCAAAAACTGGCAGTCCGGCATTATTAATATTATCCAAAACGGTATTTTAGTTGATAAAGAACGCAATTTCCGCCAAGCTCACCCCGACAAAATGGTCTTCGAGCAAAAAATCCAATACCCCGGGCTTCTGGCTCAAATCAATCTCGCCTCCACTAATCCCGGCCTCCTTGCCTCCGTCGCCTCTTCCTTCGGTGTCGTCACCAACCCCCGCGGCAACTTTATCAGGGAAAAGAAAAATGGCCTCTTTGGCCCCAAAAATCTTCTTCCCTCAATTACTGCTCGAAAATTCTCCTTCCCCGGCCAAATCCTTAACACTGAAGAACTTTCTGCCCTTTGGCATTTTCCCGGCCCTCTCACCAAACTCCCTAATATCGCCTGGGGTAAAAAACTTTATGCTGACCCTCCGGAAAACCTGCCTGTTGCTGACGGCGCTACCGATGAACAGAAGCAAAACATTACTTTCTTTGCCAAAACCGAATTTAGAAACAAAGATTCCATCTTTGGTATCAAACAAGGCGAAGACCGCCGCCGCCACACCTATATTATCGGCAAGTCCGGCACCGGTAAAACTACTCTCATCGCCAACATGGCCATCGACGATATCCGCAAGGGCCGCGGTGTCGCCATCATTGACCCCCATGGCGATCTAGCTAACACTATTCTTGATTACATCCCTTCCCGCCGCATTAATGACTGTTGCTACTTTAATCCCGCCGATCCCGAGTATGTCTATCCCCTAAATGTCCTTGAAGCCCAAAATGAATCCCAAAAAGAACTCGTCGCTTCCGGTGTTATTTCCATTTTCAAAAAACTCTATGGTCAAATCTCCTGGGGGCCAAGGCTGGAGCACATTTTGCGTAATGCCGTCCTCACTCTGGTCAACACCCCCAATTCCACCATGGTTGACATTATTGAAATCCTCACCAACTCCAACTACCGTAAAAAAGTCGTTTCTGCTTTGCAGAATCAAACTCTTAAAAATTTCTGGATTAATGAATTTGAACGTATGGATCCAAAATTCCAAAACGAAGCCGTCTCCCCCATCCTCAATAAGGTCGGCCAGTTCATTTCTTCCGCTGCCATCCGCAACACCATCAACCACCCTCATTCCAAAATCAATATCCAGGAAATTATGGACCAAAAAAAGATTCTCATTGCTGATTTGTCCACCGGCAAACTTGGCGAAGACAACTCTGCTCTCCTTGGAGCCATGTTAATTACTCAAATTCAGCTTTCCGCCATGAACCGCGTTTTCCGATCAGCCGAAGAACGTTCCGATTTCTACCTCTATGTTGACGAATTCCAAAATTTTGCCACCGAAGCCTTTATTAAAATCCTTTCTGAAGCCCGCAAATTCCGTCTTAACTTAATCGTCGCCAACCAGTATATGAACCAGCTTGACCGCACCATTCAGGATGCTATTTTTGGCAATGTCGGCTCCATCGTCTCTTTTGTTGTCGGCAACCAAGACGCCTACATCCTCCAGAAAGAATTCGGCGAAAAATTCCCCGCCGAAGACTTGGTTAAACTGGGAAAATATCAAATTATTTGTAAATTAAGTATCGACTCTGAAACCACCCAACCTTTTTACGCCTACACCCTGCCTCCTCTTTCCTGCAAAAACCAGCAACGCGACAAGCTCATCCGTACCTCTCAGGAACGCTGGGGAAAAAGAAAAGACTCTTAATTAGAAAACCCGCCTACCCCTAACTATATGTCTACTATCACACTGCCAATCAGTATCTATATTATCAGCCGCTCTGTGCGAAACTAGTAATCCACTCAAAAGTTGTTTTATTGCTATTGCCTGGTCTGAATCAGGATCTAGTTCGGCAAGTTTCTCTTCAGCCATTTCCCTCAATATCACCAAATTTTCTACATAGGTCAAACATAATCTCTTGTCAACCCCTTGACTTTTACCCATCTGTTACATATAATTTCTCTTGCTATGACCAAGGTTGAAGTAAAACTAACACGCTGTCCAGAAGGACGCTACACCAGAGGAGATAGTTGTTGGCAAAAATGTCCAACAAATGAAGCAGGTAGGTGCCCTAAAATGAATCCCCAAATGGTTATCCCCGGGGATGATTATGATCCAAACCACAACCCTCCGCCTCCTGCTAATCATCGCGTCCGAACCGGACCAAAATATCCTAACGGCTGATAAAATTACGGTTTCTTCCACCCCGCCCATTTGCACTTCGGGTAATTGCTACAGCCATAAAATCTTCTCCCTGTTTTCGTCTTTCTTATCACTCCTTCCGCCCCGCATTTTGGGCATTTAAACCCCGCCGCTTCCTTAAACTGCCTGGTATATCTGCACTCCGGAAACCGGTCGCAGGAAATAAACCTTCCAAACCTCCCCACTCTGATTACTAAATTCCCCTCCTTGCACTCCGGACATTTTTCTCCCAGTTTCTCTGTCTCCACTCTCACTCTCTTCCCGTTTTTGTCCGCATTCTCTAACTCTCCTTTAAAACCCCCATAAAAATCTTTCATCATCTTCTTCCACCCCAATTTCCCCAAGGCGATTCTATCCAAATTTTCTTCCATTTCCGCCGTAAATGGCAAAGACAAAATACTTCCAAAATTCTCCACCAAAAAATCATTGGCCGCTATCCCCAAAGCCGTCGGTTTAAACTTGCCCTCTTCTTTCTCCACATATTGCCTCGCCTGAATCGTGGAAATAATCGGCGCGTAAGTGCTTGGCCGTCCTATTCCCTGTTTTTCCAAAGACGACACCAATGAGGCGTCGGTATATCTCGGCGGCGGACTGGTTTCTAATTCCTCCCATCTTAACTCCTTTTTCTTTATCAATTCTCCTTCCTTTAGCTCCGGCAAAATTTGATCCTCGTGCTTCTCTCCGCTGATTTTCAAAAATCCCTCAAACAGCATCCTTACCCCTTCAGCCCTAAAAATCGCTTCCTTGTTCGACAAATCAATTGCTGTTTTCATCATCCTTGCCGCCGCCGACTGTGTTGCCACCGCCCTCTTCCAAACCAAATCATATAATCTATTCTCCTTGCTGTCCTCATCAATTTGCTTTACTTCCACCCTCACTGGTCTAATCGCTTCATGGGCCTCTTGGGCATTCTTTGAATTATTTTTATAAACTCGCACCTTCGCTGATAAATAATTCTCGCCATGCTCTTTTGCAATATATTTTCTAAATTGGTCTATCGCCTTATTCGATAGATAGACTGAATCCGTCCGGTGATAGGTGATTAAACCCTTCTCATATAACTTTTGGGCCACGCTCATTGTCTGCTTTCCTGACCAGCCCCACCTTCTCGCCGCCGCCTGCTGTAATTTCGAAGTGGTAAAAGCTGGCGGCGGCGTACGACTAATCTCCTTTGCCGTCACCTTTTCTACTTTAAATTCCCCGTCTAAACCCCTAATAAATCTGTCTACCTCGCTTTTCTCTCTAAATCTTGTCTTGCTATATGAATATTCCCCGTCAAAAAGTTTCAACTTGTCAACCACATAAAAACTCTCTCCTTTTTCTCTTACCAATTCCGCCGTAAAATTACCTTCCAAATCAACATAAACTTTAAAATATTTTTCTTTTCTAAATTTCTCTATCTCTCTTTCTCTTTCCACTATCATTCTCACCGCCACTGACTGCACCCGCCCCGCCGACAAACCCCTTCTTACCTTTTTCCACAAAATCGGTGACAAACTATAACCCACCACCCGATCCAGCACCCTTCTCCCCTGCTGGGCGTCCACCAAATTAACATCTATCTCTCTGCCATTCTTCAAAGCTTCTTCCACTGCCTCCTTGCTAATTTCATGAAACACTATTCGGCTAAAACTTTTATTTTTTGAAATTTTTGAATTTGAAATTATAAATTTTGTGTGAAAGGCGATAGCCTCCCCTTCCCTGTCGGGGTCTGTTGCCAGTATCACGCTTGCCGCCTTCGAAGCCGCCTTAATTAAGTTATCAACCACATTTTTTTTCTCCTCCGAAATTACATACTCCGGCTCAAAAGTAGTTAAATCCACTGCCATCTTGTTCTTCGGCAAATCCCTCAAATGCCCCACCGTCGCCATTACTTGAAACTCATCGCCCAAATATCTCCCGATTGTCCTCGCCTTTGTCGGCGACTCCACCACTAATAATTTTTTCACCTTGTTATTTTTTGGACCTTATAACTTTAAAAACCTTACAAACTTTTTCCATTGTCATCTATTCTAATCCCGCTGTCAAATCCTAAATCCCCAAATCCTCTAAAACCTCTCCCGCTTCGCTTACCAATTTCGCTCCGTTTTTAATCAGCCAATTTGGTGTCGCCGAATTTTCATCGCTGATTCTTCCCGGCACCGCCCATACTTCTCTCCCCTGTTTGGCCGCATTGGCCGCTGTCGCCATCGCCCCGCTTCTCTTTGCCCCTTCAATTACCAACACTCCCAAACTTAACCCCGAAATTATCCTGTTTCTGGCTAAAAACTTTTCCGCGCTTGCCTCCGTCCCGTTTTTATATTCCGACACGATTAGTCCTTTATTTTTTAAAATCATCCTATACAGCCACTCATTCCCTTTCGGTGATATCACGTCTACTCCCGACGCCAACACCGCTATCGTCTTTCCTCCATTTTCTATGCATACTCTTTGGGCTTCGGCGTCTACTCCAAATGCCATCCCCGATACTATTATTATCCCCTTCCTCACCAACTCCGGCACTATCTTTCCAATCACCCATTTCCCATATTCGCTCATCTTCCTGCTTCCCACCATCGCCACCAATTTTTCTTCTTTCAACAATTCATCATTCCCCAAGCAAAATAACCTTTCCGGACAATCACTAATCTGCCTTAACAAATAATTCACTTTCTAATTTTAGTCTAAAATGTTACAATTCTCACACTTATGTCTTCAAAAGAAATTCCTGTTAACTGCTCCCTGTGTGGTGCTGAATTATTTCGTATACGTAAGAAACCACAACCTCCAAAACCCGACAAGATAACCCAAACATCCCCCGCCACATCAACCAGGTGTCCAAAAGCTCTTGATGGTTGTCATGTTCCCAATATCGAAATTTAATTCTTCATCGGTACCGGCGTATATCTTGGTACCACCGTTTCCGGCTCATCAAACCACTCTTTTAATATGTCTCCTACAATCGGCGCCGCCGCATCCGAC
>Ga0067045_1031504_pt1 | contig 12134 bp, 9 predicted proteins | sample TerdegcTABiofilm_FD_59184 | JGI IMG/M metagenome (GOLD analysis project Ga0067045, IMG submission 59184) | Combined Assembly of (Gp0054472, Gp0054536) Wastewater bioreactor microbial communities from Singapore -Terephthalate degrading...
TAGCATCCATTGTGGTATTAGCAAGCTGTTCTGCACTCATTTCACCAAGACCTTTATATCTCTGAACATCTACTTTACCTGTTATCTCCTTGAGGCAATCTTCGAGTTCTTTATCTGAATAGGCATATCTCTCCTTTTTGTCTCCTTTGATCAGATAGAGAGGAGGTTGAGCAATAAAAATATTTCCATTTTCTATTAAGGGTCGCATATACCTATAAAAGAAAGTAAGAAGTAGTGTCCTTATATGTGCACCATCAACATCAGCATCTGCCATAATAAAAATCTTTTTATATCTTAATTTTTTGTAGTCGAAATCTCTTTCAATTCCACAGCCTATTGCGGCAATAAGTGCCTTTATCTCTTCGTTAGATAAAATTCTATCTATATTTGCCTTTTCAACATTCAGTATTTTACCCCTTAGAGGTAATATAGCTTGTGTTCTTTTGTCTCTGCCCTGTTTGGCACTACCTCCTGCTGAAATACCCTCAACAATAAATAATTCTGCCTTATTGGGATCCTTCTCACTGCAATCTGCGAGTTTACCAGGAAGAACAGTACTTGTAAGAAACCCCTTTCTTCGAACTATATCTCTTGCCTTAGCAGCTGCTTCACGCGCTTCTTTTGCAAGAAGACATCTCTCAATGATTGCTTTCGCAGCATCAGGATTTTTGTCAAGGAAAAATGAAAGATTCTTATAGACAATGTCCTCGACAATTTTTTTAACAAAATTATTTCCTAATCTTCCTTTTGTTTGTCCTTCGAATTGAGGTTCAAAAAGACGGGAATTAATAATTGCATAAAGCCCATCTTTTACATCTTCTCCTGAGAATAAATCCTTTTTCTCCTCCTTTGAGTATTTCAATAATAAAGCCTTTTCATTTATTGTCTTGACTAATCCTGATTTAAATCCAGCAACATGAGTGCCACCATCTTTTGTATTTATGCTGTTTACAAAAGAAAGGATATTTTCTCCAAATTCTTTAGTATAATTTAAGGAAATTTCAACGAAAACAGGTTTATTTTCAGGAGAGGCACTCTCATCTGAAAAGTAAATTGGTGCTGGCAAAACTGTCTCTTTCCCATCGATTAAGTAATTTAGATACTCATTTACTCCCCCGCAGAAGTAAAATTCAACCTCTTCATTTGTTATCTTATCTTTAAAAATGATGCGCAAACCTTTATTTAAAAACGCAAGCTCCTTTAATCTGTTGAAGAGAAATTCAGAATCAAAATAGGTTGTCTCAAATATTTCTCTGTCAGGTTTAAAAGTTATTTTTGTCCCAACTGAATCTGCACCATCTACAGTCTCTAAGGGGCTTACGGGTACACCTTTTTCAAATTTTTGCCTGTATAGTTTCTCATCTCTTTTTACCTCTACTACCAACCACTCAGATAGTGCATTTACAACAGAGACACCAACCCCATGAAGTCCTCCTGAGACTTTGTAGCTTTTCTCATCAAACTTTCCTCCAGCATGAAGCTTTGTAAGAGCTACTTCAACACCAGAGATATTAAGTTCAGGGTGTATATCCACTGGTATACCTCTTCCGTCATCAGAAACGGAAAGAATATCTTTATCTTCTAAGGTGACAACGATATTTTTACAAAAACCAGCCATTGCTTCATCCACGCTATTGTCAATCACTTCAAGGGCTAAATGATTTAAGCCTCTCCCATCCGTTGAACCAATATACATTGCTGGTCTTTTTCTTACAGCCTCTAAACCCTCTAAAACCTTTATGCTTGCCGCGTTGTATTCGTTATTCTTACTATTATTTAAATCTGTTTCCATATCTTCCATTCATCTTCTCCAAAATAAAAATTTAACTCATAAAAATTATATTCAAAACTCTCTTAAAATCAAATTTTATAAGGAATTAAATATTATAGAAATTGATAATAAAAGAGTATTAAGGAAAAGGATTTTAAAATCAACTTTAAAGGTATTTACTTGTAGAGGAAGCTTAACTCTGCCAACTTATTCAAAAATTCCTTGTAAAGAGGTTCATTACCTTCTAAATTGGGTGGTTTAAGCATCAATGGCTCCAAAAATCTTGGTTCTGGCAGATTACAATATTGCTGATTTTTAAATGGAAACTTAATCATTCTTTCTCTAATATAATAAGAGGCTCCCCTTAATTTTTTATAAGGCTCATATAGAGAGTTAAATTCAGAATAAAGTATATTTGCCATTACTAACGGCTCACTTCCAATATTAATAGTTGTATGTCCATAATGAGATGGTATAAATATTATATTACCCTCTTCTGCTTCAGTAATTATTACATCTTCAATTAGTTGACCTTTGGCGTTCTGACTATTCAGTAAATAAGAATGAGAAAACTTCTGCAAAATATACAAAGCTTTACCATAAATAACCGAATAAACCTCCGTGAATGTATGAGTAAAGTTCGAAGTTGGCGATAAAGGGTGGAGATGTCCTATTGTCTTAATACACTCCCCGCCAACAGTTCCAGGAAGAATTACTGTAATATCATATCTTAACTTTGCCTCATTTATCTTCTCGTAATCTTTTTCTAAAGTTACTCCTCTATACATTAAATAAAGGATTTTATCCGGGTTATCACTTACAGCATTTTGATAGAAATCTACCGCATCAGAAACTCTTCTTAAAGAAGGTTTCGAGAAGAGAATTTCCTCACAGAAGTTCAACTCACCTGTCGATCTATTAAGAGAGATATTAAGGCCAGATTTTGCAGTTAAGGAAATAGGATTCATTCCAAATTCAAACCTGTTTTAGTAACCTACATCTTTTATATAGCGATAATCAATTCCTATGGTTCGGGAAGAGAGTTTACAGATTATTGGTGTCTTGAGTTTAAAGAGAGCTTTCCTTGTTTTATCAATTACTTTCTTTACTTTCTCTGATTCAAAACCCATTTTTACGATTTCTTCGTAAGCCAATCTCATATCTACATACAAATAGAGTATCTTGTCAAGCTCTTCATAGGTAATACCAATTTCTCCCTCATCAGTTTGCCCTTCCCACAGTTCTGCTGAAGGAGCTTTTTCAATTATTTCTGAAGGTACACCAACAAATTTAGCCAAATCTCTCACCTGAGTCTTATAAAGATCACCGATTGGTAGAATTCCGGCTGCACTGTCCCCATACCATGTACTATACCCAATTAAAAGCTCAGATTTATTACTTGTTCCTATTACAAGAGCTTTTTCTCTTGCGCTTACATCGAAAAGAATATTCATTCTTAGCCTCGCAAGAATATTTCCCCTTCTTATATTTGTATCAATTTTCCTTTCAAGGAAGATTTTGTCAGCAATTTCCTTCAAATTGTAAGTTTCAAGAGGAATATTTAGAATCGAGGCAATTTTAGATGCATCCCGTAGACTTGTACCACTATCGCCGTATGGCATAAATAGAATCTTTAGCTTTCCCTCTAATGCTTCATAAGAGATGAGTGAAACAAGGGAAGAGTCCAGCCCACCAGATAATGCAACTACTCCACCACTAAATTTGTATTTTGAAACCTCCTCTTTTATAAATTTCGTGATAACTTTAAGTGTGAAAGAGGGCTCTTGCTTTAAGTTTACATTATCCTTATTCATAAAATCTACCTTTCAACAAATCTTTTCTTTCTTCAAATTGTAATGGTAGAATACTTACCCTTCTTTCGATTTCTCGCTCTTTTAGCTCAAAAAATTTGATTTCTTCTTCTAACAAGCTCATTGAAAGAACTATTTCTCCGCTAGGTCCCGCAGCAACACTTCCACCATAAAAGCATATGCCCTCCTCAAATCCTACTCTGTTTACAAAAACAAAATATAAAGCAAAATGTTCTGCATAAAATCTAACAGATCTCTCAATAAAATCTTTTATTTCCGGGCCAGTTTGAGAGATACTTCTTAGAGGTACTGCCGAAGGAACAATTATTAATTTTGCACCACTTAAAGCTAAAGATGTAACTGCCTCAGGATGCCACATATCTCTGCATATTAGCATTCCACAACCTATCGATTTAGAAGAAAATACATTTATTTCTTCACCTCTTCTAAAGTCCTTTAAGTCATCAAACATTCCATTAATAGGAGGATAAACCTTTCTATGAATGTGAGCAATTCTTCCACCCTTAAGATAAGCAGCTGATATATAAAAATTAAAAGAATTATCTCTTTCAGGGAACGAGACAACAATATCAATATCTAAGGAGGCCTCAATTATGGAATTAATCTTAGAAAAATCAGGACCTATTGCAAGTGATGGCACAAGGTCTTTAAGATAATATCCTGTCAAAGACATTTCCGGAAATATTATCAGATCCGCCTCATTTTTTTTAGCAAGACTTATATAAGATAGATGTTTCTCTATATTCTTTTCTAAGTTCCCAAAAAATGGTTTAATCTGAGCAATACTTATAATCATCTATCAGTTGCCTTTCCTCTTAAGTAAATAAGTTATAAGTAAGGAACCTCCTATTCCTACAGATATAGCTTCACCTATTCCAATTGTCAAGGAAACAGTAAGATAATAATAAAAGTTAAAGGTAGGAGGCTGCCTTGTTAATATTGAAACATAGAGTCCCACTCCAAAAGCATTGACTAATATAGGGGGCAAAATTCCAAGATAAGGTTTTCCTGTTTTTCTTATTAAATAGGTGAGGATAGCTCCAAGCAGGGTGCAGAGTGAACCAAAGATAACATCTATTGGCCCGAATGGAGAAAAAAAATTTGCCAACAGACAACCTACTGTTAAACCAATTATTGATTCAGGGAAAAAATAGGGTAACACAGTTAAAACCTCAGATACTCTTACCTGTATAGACCCATAACTTATTGGTTGAAGAAAAAATGTGAGCACAAAATAAAGTGCTGCAATTAGAGCTCCTCTCAAGAAAATCTTTACTGTCATTCTATCCCTCTAAAACTGTTACAAAGATAATTGGATTTCTATGTGTGGAATCAAGAATTTTACCCTGAAGAAATTTTCTAAGCCTCAGCTCAAGCTCTTTCCTATTTTCGCCATTTTTAGCCCATTCTTCAATTACTGCTTTTGAATCTGCCTTAATTGCTGTTAAAACCTTACCTGAAAACTTATTTGAGATAAAGCCTTTTGTTTCAATTATAGGATCTATAATTAGCTTTCTGCTCTGCCTACCAATTAAATATACAGCACTCACAACTCCCTCTTTTGAAAGTCTTCTTCTATCATAAACTACAGAAAATTCAACATCTCCTACGATTTTTCCATCTATCATAGTGGGCTCAGCAGGAACTCGTTCAACAACCTTTATCCTGGAATTTGTAACTGACACAACACTCCCATTCTCCACTATTAACGCATTTTTAGGTTCAACATTTGTTTCAGTGGCAATTTTCACATGAGAATACATCTGTCTATACTCTCCATGAACCGGAATAAAGAACTTTGGTTTTAGAAGACTAAACATTGTTCGCAAATCTTCTTTTGCCCCATGTCCTGAAACGTGAACATTCCCTCCTCCATAGATTACTTCAGCACCGAGCTTAAACAAACCATCTATGACCTTGCTAACAAGACCCTCATTTCCTGGGATCGGATCAGCAGATATTATCACAAGATCTCCCTTTTTAATTTTCAGCATCTCATGAGATTCATTTGCAAGTTTAGTGAGTCCTGAAAAGGGTTCTCCCTGTGTGCCCGTAGTTAATATAAGAACTTCATTATCCTTAAATTTTTGAAGAGTATTGTAATTTATAGTTAAATTTTCTGGTATTCCTTCATAGCCCTGCTTTGATGCAACATTTAGCACCTCTATTATACTTTTACCATCAATTAATACTCTTCTCTCAAGTTTTTTGGCTATTGTGAGAGCTTGCATAACTCTATGAAGATTTGTTGAGAATGTTGCTATAAATACTCTTCCAGAAGCCCCTCGAATTAAGTTCTCCAATGTTCCCCCAACAATTCTTTCAGATCCAGTGAATCCATCTTCATCAGCATTTGTGCTGTCGCCAAGATATAAGAGGACACCATTTTTCCCAACTTCAGCTAAACTCTGCAGATCAATAGGCTTATTGTCAATTGGTGTCTGATCAATTTTAAAATCTCCTGAATGCACTATAACACCATAGGGAGTTCTAAATACTGTGCTAAAACCATCGGGGATACTATGTGTGACTCTAATAAAGTTCACTTCAAAACTGCCAATTTTATGTTTTGAAGGAAGCTTAACTTCCATAAATTTAATCTTTTTCGAAAGATAAGTTGGAAGATCTGCTTTTAAAATACCAAACGTTAGCGGGGTTGTATAGACTGGAATTCCTTCAACTTTATCCAGCAAATATTTCATAGCCCCTATATGATCAGCGTGTCCATGAGATAGAATAATACCCTTTAGCTTATTCTTAACTCTTAACAAATAACTAAAATCAGGGATAAGCTTGTCAATACCAAGCATTTCTGCATCTGGAAATCTGAAGCCAGCATCTAACAAGATGACTTCATCATCAAACTCAAAAAGAGTCATATTCTTTCCAATTTCACCAATTCCACCTAAAAAAGTAACCCTTATATCCATTATTTACTCACCACTCATTATCGATTTAAGCAACTTAAAATCCTCTTTAATGAATTCCATAATCTCTCTTCTGTAAAGAGCTGCCGCCGGATGATATGTGGGCAGATAAATTATTCCATCCTGCTCCTTTGGTCTACCACGAACCTTACTTATAGAAAATCCTCCCCCTAATAGAGATACAAGTGCAGCATTTCCTAAAATCAGTATAAATTTTGGCTCTATTAGGGCTATCTGAGAAATAAGAAATGGCTTGCATGCCATAATTTCAGCAATTGTTGGGGTTCTATTACCTGCAGGTCTACATTTCACTGCATTTGCAATGAATACCTCACTTCTTTTAAGACCAATAAAAGAAAGTAGATCAGTTAAAACTTTTCCTGCTTCTCCTACAAATGGTTTACCCTGCTGGTCCTCATTATAACCTGGGCCTTCTCCTACAATCATAAGAGAGGCACTTAAGCTACCTTCGCCTGGCACTGGATTAGTTCGCGATTTAAAGAGTTCACAATTTTTACAAGAGGAGATTTCCTCTGCTATTCTTTTGTAAATCTCTTCTTTCCACGAATCATCTGCTCTATTATTCATCTCTCTTGTAATTATTTGTCTTGAGCTATACCCTTCATTGTTAAGCTTATCCTGCCAAGTTCATCAATTCCTATAACTTTTACTTCCACTTCCTGCCCAACTTTTAACACATCTTCAACTTTAGGAATCCGCTGGTGGGAGATCTGTGATATGTGCAGTAAGCCTTCCTTCCCTTTTTTGAGTTCAATGAATGCTCCATAATCTCTTATACTTATAACTCTTCCTGTATAAATACGCCCAACTTCTATCTCCTCTGTAATCTCCCTTATTTCCTCTAATGCTTCGTTTATATGTCTTTCATCCGGTGCGGAGACAAATACTTTACCGTCAGGTTCAATATCAATTTTAGCTCCAGTCTCTTCGGTAATCTTTCTGATTACCTTCCCCTGAGGCCCAATAAGTTCTCCTATCTTTTCAGGTTTTATTTTTATCACCTGCATTCTTGGAGCATATATAGAAAGACTTCCCCTTGGCTCTGAAATCACGCTCTCCATTTTATTTAGGATAAATAGACGCGCATTTTTTGCTTTTTCCAACCCTTCTTTTATTATCTCCAAATTTATCTTCTCAGTCTTTACATCCATTTGAAGTGCTGTGATGCCTTTTTTTGTTCCTGCAACTTTAAAATCCATATCCCCGGTAGCATCCTCAACTCCCTGAATATCAGTTAAAATTTTGTAGCCATTTTCATTTGTTATAAGGCCCATTGCAATTCCTGCAACTGCCGCTTTAATCGGAACTCCTGCATCCATTAAAGCCAAAGTACTTCCACAAACTGATGCCATTGAGCTCGAGCCATTAGATTCTAAAACTTCTGATACAACATGAATCGTATATGGAAATTCTTCTTCAGGTGGAACAACGGGAAGAAGTGCCCTTTCCGCGAGTGCCCCATGTCCTATCTCTCTTCTTCCGGGACCCCTCATTGGTTTTACTTCACCTACACTAAATGGTGGAAAGTTATAAAAATGCATATAATGTTTAAGCTCTTCTTCAAGTAATCCCTCAACAAGCTGACCTTCTCCTTTTGCACCCAGAGTAACAAGTGTAAGAATTTGAGTTTGTCCTCTTTTGAACAAACCTGAGCCATGAACTCTTGGCAAAAGCCCAATTTCTATGCTAATAGGTCTTATTTCATCAGCTTCTCTTCCATCAGGTCTTCTGTTTTCAAGAATTATTTTTTCTCTCACATAGTTAGCCACGAATTTATCAAAAGCAAGATCAAGTTCTCCTATTCTATCAGGAAATAGTTGATCAAGCTCTAAATGCATATCATTTTTTAAATTGTCAACAGCATTTTCTCGCTGCTGTTTTATAGGATTAAAAAGGCTGCCTTCAATCTTGTCCTTCAAATAATTTTCAACTGCTTCCTTTGCATCATCCATTAGAATCGGTTCAGGAATAACCATTTTCTCTTTTAAGGGCACTTTAGATAAAATTTCCTCCTCAAAATCTAAAAATTCACCGTTCTTCAAATCTGCAAAAGAAAAGGCTTCAACCATTAAATCTTCGGAAATTTCCTTTGCACCTGCTTCAACCATCACAATAGCCTTTCTTGTCCTTGCAACCACAAGATCAAGTAGAGTTTCATCTTCAATCGTAAAAGGAGAATTGGTAATAAACTTATCGTTTATTCTTCCGATTCTGACCGCAGATACAGGACCACTAAATGGTATCTCAGAAATACATAAAGCAAGAGAGGTAGCGGAAATAGCCAAAATATCTGGTTGATTCTCACCATCAGAGGAGAGAACATAGCATATAACCTGCACTTCATTCCTCATATGCTTCGGAAAAAGTGGTCTTATTGATCTATCAATCAAACGTGATTTTAATATCTCGAAATCCGAAGATTTGCTGCCTCTTTTAAAGAAACCACCGGGAATTTTTCCTGCAGCATACATCTTCTCCATATAGTCAACAGTTAATGGAAAGAAGTCACCATCCTCTTTGACCTCTTTCGCAATCGTTACAGCAGATAAAACAACAGTATCTCCAGCTCTTGCTAATACTGCTCCGCCAGCCTGGTTTGCAAGTTTACCAATATTATATGAATACTTTATACCATCAATTTCCTTAGAAAAATTGTATTCTTTATCCATTTCTTATTGCTAAACTAACCCCTCAACCCTAATTTACTTATTATCTCTGAATAACGGGCTGGATGGTTTTCTTTAAGATAACTCAAAAGCTTCTTTCTTCTGCCCACCATTTTAAGAAGTCCTCTTCTGGAACTATGGTCCTTTTTATGAACTTCAAGGTGTTTAGAGAGAGACTCAATCCTCTTAGTTAGAATTGCAATTTGAACTTCTGGAGAACCTGTATCAAATTGACTCAACCTAAATTCGCTAATAATACTCATTTTTTCCTCTTTATCTAACATATTAAACCTCCTAATTCCATTTACATAGATAACGTCGAGGAAATCGCTATCCATATAAAAGGTAAATTCCTTTTCTTCATTATTATACAATTTAATTTTCTAATAAAAAGAGTTAATTCTAATCTACTCTTTTATGAAGGCTATGGATTCCCACTTTCGTGAGAATGAGAGCTGGTATGATTTCCCACTGGAGTTTATCCCATAATCCGATATAGGCAGATCTTGTTCAATTTTTAAGAGAAAATTGGTAGCCCCGAGGAGAGTCGAACTCCTATTACCGCCTTGAAAGAGCGATGTCCTAACCGTTAGACGACGGAGCCATTTGAGCCGTACAGGATTCGAACCTGTGACCCCCTGCTTAAAAGGCAGGTGCTCTACCTGCTGAGCTAACGGCCCATTTAACTTTTATATCTTATTGAAATAGCCTAATTTGTCAAATTTTTTAAAAAAAATATTAAATTTCTTTTCCCTATTCTTAATATTTATTATAATATGATATTTGTAATGTTTAGAATGAATTTTTAAGTTCACTTACATAATTTGAAACTATGGGAGGAATTAGAAAAGTGTTAAGAAAGAAAGTTTTATATAGCATAATTTGTTTAGCATTTATTATAGCCCTTTCAGGTTGTATAAAAAATCTTCCAGGTGCAAAACAGTCACCTCCCCAAAAAGAGGCAACAATGATAACAATCAAAATACCAATTGGCAGTAATACAGTCTATGTAAATGATGAAGAAATTAATCTTAGTTCTCCACCTGCTTATATCGATGAGGTGAGCCAAATTACAATGGTTCCCTTAAGATTTATCTCAGACATTATTGGAGCTAAAGTTGAGTGGGTGCCAAATACAAAAGAAATAATCATCACTCAAAATGAAAAAGCAATAAGAATGATTGTCAAATCAAGAAAGGCTACAGTTAATGGAAAGGAATTTGACCTCCCCTGTGAACCACAAATAAGGGAAGAAAGGGCATTTGTTCCGCTAAAATTTATAACTCAAAACTTTGGTTTTATGACTGACTGGATCCCGGAAAGCAAAACCATTGTTCTATACAAGGGAAGTTAACCAGTCTCTATAATACCAAATTTATTGAGAAATTGTTCTCGGAAAGCTAATTCTCCTTCGAATATTTTTCTTGTCTCCTCATTATTTAAGATTAAAGAGGAGGCTTTTTTGGCTTCTTCTAAAAGTGAGACATCTTTTGAGAGATCTATTAAGGATCTTGTTATATAACCATGCTGCTTCTCACCGTATAATTCTCCTGGTCCTCTCTGCTCAAGGTCTTTTTCGGCTATAACAAAACCCGAATCTGAATGTTCAAGAATTTTGATTCTATTTGCATTTTCCCTATTATCGACTATCAAAAAGCAATAAGATTTCTGAGACTTCCTTCCTATTCTACCCCTTAACTGGTGAAGTTGAGCAAGACCAAATCTCTGAGCATCCTCAACAACAATTATTGAAGCATCTGGCACATCAATTCCAACTTCTACAACTGTTGTTGAAACTAAAATATTGCCCTCAAGGCTAAACTCTCTAATTGCATCTTCTTTTTCCTCTGCGTTCATTCGTCCATGCAATAAGGTTATTTTAAACTCTGGGAATATTCTTTTAAGTTCTTCAAATTTAGTTATAGAAGAGGCTAAGCTTAAAGACTCTGACTCTTCGATTAGAGGACAGATAACATAAGCCTTTCCTCCTTGATTTATTTCTTCTCTCATAGCTTCGTAAGCAATATTCTTATCATCATCCAGAACAACTTTTGTAATTACTCTTCTTATTCCCTTTGGCATCTCATTAATAACAGATATATCTAAGTCTCCAAATCTTGTCATCGCAACCGTTCTTGGAATAGGTGTTGCGCTCATAACAAGCATATGTGGAATAGTTCCCTTATTCTTCAACGCCTCTCTCTGTTTAACGCCAAATCTGTGCTGTTCATCTACTATCACAGTAGCCAGCTTATTAAAAGCAACATTTTCTTGAATCAGTGAATGTGTCCCTATAATTACATCAATTTCTCCACTAATTAATCCTTGAGTGATCTCCTTTTTTTTCTTGCTCTTTGTTTCGCTTATCAATAACTCTACTTTAAATCCAAATTTAGAAAGAATTTTCCTAAGGACATTAAAGCTCTGTTCAGCAAGAATTTCTGTCGGAGCCATAAATGCAGCCTGAAAGCCAGCCTTAACTGTGAAATACAAGACTGCCCCTGCAACAACAGTCTTACCAGATCCCACATCTCCATGAAGAAGTCTATTCATAGGTCTACCTGATTTAAGATCTTCGATTAATTCACTTATCACTCTTAACTGGGCAGAGGTCAATTTAAAGGATAGTGCCCTCTCGTACTCCCTTAAATCCTCTTCCTTTATTGAAAAGGAAATCCCTTTCTCGGAATTTAGAAGACTTTTTGCCTTATTTAATTTGTACTGCCCAAGTATAAATTCCTCAAAGACAATTCTTTTTCTTGCTCTTTCAAGGCTTTCAAAATTTTCTGGAAAATGAAGCTCATATATAGCAGTACTGCGAGATGGAAGACCAAGACTTGAAAGAATCTTAAGTGGTATAAATTCATAAAACAGGTCTTTATAGTTTTCAAGATTCTCTTTAACAAGCAGTCGCAGT
>Ga0067045_1004907_pt1 | contig 12133 bp, 11 predicted proteins | sample TerdegcTABiofilm_FD_59184 | JGI IMG/M metagenome (GOLD analysis project Ga0067045, IMG submission 59184) | Combined Assembly of (Gp0054472, Gp0054536) Wastewater bioreactor microbial communities from Singapore -Terephthalate degrading...
ACTGCGGCCCAGCTCCGACAGATCGGCGAGTGGCTGGTGGACATCCATGGCCAGCACGAGCACCAGTCGCTTCTGGACCCTCGCAAGCATGTTGCATTCCTCGATACGTGGGCGGGTCCTGAGCACGCACAAATCCGGAGTAGCGCGGCTGAAGCGTGGCGGCGCTGCCGAGACCTTGAGGCCGAGCTGACAGGGATCGAGACCGATGCCCGCGAGCGTCTTCGTCAGATAGACCTGTTGCGCTTTCAGATCGAGGAGATCGGCGGCGCCGCGCCGCTTCCGGGCGAAGATGAGAGCCTGGAAGATGAACTGCGCCGACTGCGCAACGTAGAGCGCTTGCGGGACGCCGTCAGCTCGGTGCTGTCTATCCTCGACGAAACCGGGCGTGGAAGCATCACGAGCCTGCTTGCCCTGGCAGCGCGCGAGCTGGAAAGCGCGGCGGGCATGGACTCGTCGCTTGCGGACCACGCGGCGACCATCAGCTCGGCCCGATACGACATCGAGGAGGCAACCCGGTCGCTCACCGACTACCTTGACGAGCTGGATGCCGATCCATCGCGGCTCGACGCCGTCCAGGAACGGCTGGCAACTCTGGGCGACTTAAAGCGAAAGTACGGAGCGACGATCGAGGATGTTCTCGCCTACGCAGATGATGCCGTCCGTCGCCTGGAATCCCTGGAGCACAGCGAAGAGCATGCCGAAGCCCTCAAGGCGAAGCTCGCCGAGGCACGCGAGGACTACGCTAGCATCAGCCGGGCGCTCAGCGAGTCCCGTCGTTCTGCCGCAGAGAGGTTCCGGTCCATTGTCGAAAACGAGCTCGCGCAACTCGCCATGGAACGCGCACGCTTCGACGTGCGCATCGAGCCCGCCGCGCCCTCGGAAGCCGGCGCAGACGCCGTCGAGTTCATGCTCGCTCCGAATCCCGGCGAGCCGCTCCGNCCCCTCGCCAGGATCGCCTCGGGCGGCGAAATATCGCGCGTTATGCTTGCGATCAAGAGCGCGCTGGCAATCCGCTCGCCCCTTCCAACGCTGGTGTTCGACGAGATTGACGTAGGGATAGGCGGTCGGACCGCCAGCGTGATCGGCGAGAAAATGCGCGCGCTTGCATCCACGGCTCAGGTCCTGTGCATCACCCATCTGCCGCAGATCGCCGCCTGCGCCCAGACGCAGTACGGCATACGCAAGGTTGAAGAAGACGGTCGGTCCGTCGTTACGATTGAGCCCCTGGATGCTGCAGCGAGAATCGAGGAGCTGGCGCGCATGCTGGCAGGCGCCGACGTGACCGAGGCGGCGCGTGAGCATGTCCGCGCCATGCTGTCACGCATATCCGAGTGATCGGATGAGAGCGTGGATATCGGCCTGGGCGGCTGTGGCGGCCGCTCTGGCGGCTATGGGACCTGCAGTCGCCGAACCGGTTGACGTGTCTGCCCGCCGAACGGTGGTCATACTATGCGAGGACCTTGAAGCGACCGACCTCCGCGATCCATCCCTTCCAGCCTTGCGCCGTCTCGCCCGCGACGGCTGCCTCGGTCTCCTTGCCATGCCCCCGTCCCGTGCGACATCGCCGGAGACCGCCGTTCTTAGCCTGGCTACCGGCGGGCCGGCTGTCGGCGCGCCCGAAGACAGAGCGGCATTCCGCGCCGATGAGTCCGTCGAAGACTCCACCCCGGAGGCAGTCCTGGAACGGCGCACGGGGTGGCGGGTAGGACCTGACCGAGACAAGGGGATCATCCATCTGGGCATCGCGTCCCTTGCGCGACGAGGTTACCTTGAGCGTCTCGTCGCCGTGCGTGCCGCGCAGAGCGGATCCGGGGCCCGGATCGCCGCCGACATTCCGCGCGGTCTGCCACCGGGCGATTCGCGGCGGCTGTCGGCGCTCTTCGCTGTCGGTCGCGACGGATTCGTGCCTGCATCCGACGGGCAAGCGGCCGTAACCATCGCCAACGTTGGAGCGGATCGCCTGGAACTCGAGCAACGCATCACGCATGCCGGTCAAGCTGAGCAATCCATCTGTGTGGTCGGGTACCGAGCAGCCGTGGCCACCAGAGATACGTACTTGATGCGACCGACGGCGATCGTTCTTGGATGGCCGGGGAGTCGCAGCGCGCTGCTGACATCCGCTACGACGCGGACCGCCGGGCTGATCTCCTACGTGGACATCGCACCTACGCTGCTCCGGTGGCTTGGAGGCGAACCCGATGCCCGAGATGCGGGTCATGCCATCGAGATGACGCCCTGCGACACGCATCTCGCGACGATCGCCGATCTCGATCGGACCATGGCCACGAACGCTGCGGCCCTGGTGCCGGTGTTGCTGGCGTTCGGCGCGTTCGCCGGCGTGACGATGCTGCTGGCGCTTGTTTCGCTTCGCATCTGTTTCGGCGCAAGGAAGGTCGCTCGGGCGTTCTGCTACGGAGCCATGCCGCTGCCCCTCGCATTCCTCGCATCGGGGCCAATCACATGGGCCGCATCAGGGCCGGTCTCACCGCAAGCGCTGGGATTGCTGATTGCCCTGGTATCCGCGGCGATCGCCCTGCCGTGCTGGCTCTGGGCTCGGCGTCACAGGGCCGGCGTCGGAGTCGGCATGGTGAGCGCGGTCACACTCCTCGTCGTCGTCGTCATTCTTGTGGACGCATGGACCGGCCAGACCCTGATCAGGAACTCCGTGCTGGCGGCAGCAGGCAGAGCCGGCGCCCGGTTCTACGGTATCGGCAACGAGTATATGGCCTTCCTCGTCGCGTCGGCGACGGGCTTGACGCTCGTAGGGCCACTGCCGCGTCCGGCACGCGCGATCTGCCTGGCGATCGTAGTCCTGTCCCTCGGGTTGGGCGGCGTCGGCGCCAACGCCGGAGGAGTTATCACCTCTGTATCGGCATTCTTCGTTGTCGTGGTCTTGTTGCGCGGCAAGCGCGCGACCTGGCGCACTGCGCTCGGCGGCTTCGTTCTGGGGGTCCTCACGGCGATCGCCTTCGCTGCGCTCGACCGTGCGCTGGCGGGTATCGGCGCATCGCATCTGGGGGCCGCGATCCACCGCGCCGGCGCTGCGGGGCCGTCTCCGCTCGTGGATATGGCGGTGCGCAAGCTGTCGCTGAGCGTCCAGTCCGCAACGTCGGTCCACGGGATCATGGCGTTGCTTGCAGGAGCGGCCATATTCCTCGCGGCCTACCTGTGGCTACGGTCCGACATCGCGCAGCTCGCCGCTGCGCATCCCGGCTGGTGGCAATGGCGGCAGCCGGCGCTGACAGGAGCCCTCGTTGGTCTCGTTGCCAACGATACGGGCATCGTGCCGATGCTCATCATNTTNGGCGTGTTCGTGTACATCGGGCTGGTACTGCGCCTCNGCATGCCNCCGGACCACGCTCCATCACCGCNCTAACCTCGGNCCCGGGCTCCGTTCTGGTAGAATAGCGGCGCAGCACATCCCGCACACACAGGAAGCACACAGGCTTGTTCACTGGCATCGTTGAGGAAGTCGGCAAGATCACCGAGGCACGGCGCGGGACCTCCGCGACCCGTCTCACGGTTCAATGCAACGTGGTAGCCCAGGGCACCGAGGTTGGCCAGAGCATCTCGGTCAGTGGCGTGTGCCTGACCGTCTCGGCCAGGTACAACATGCGCCTGGCCTTCGATGTCGTCGCGGAAACGCTCAACCGGAGCACGCTGAAATCCGCTCGGATCGGCGACATCGTGAACCTTGAGCGCGCGCTTCCCGTCGGCGGCAGAATCGGCGGCCATTTCGTGCTCGGCCATGTGGATGGCGTCGGTAAGGTCGTTTCGGTTACCGACAAGGCCAACGCGAAGGTGGTGCGCATCGCGGCCCCGCCCGAGATCATGCGTCTCGTGCTGCCTAAAGGCTCCATCGCGATCGAGGGTATCAGCCTCACCGTCGTGGATGTGGACGACGAGACGTTCTCTGTCTGGCTCATCCCGCACACCTTCCGNAACACNACGTTTCGCGAGCGTCGCGCGGGCGAATCGGTGAATCTNGAAGTGGACATCCTCGGTAAGTACGTGGACCGGCTACTGGGACTGCACATGGAGGACCTCGGCGTCACCNCCGCCAAGCTTGCTGAAGCCGGCTTNCTNCCGTCCGGATCGGAGACTGGCGCGTGAGTTTCGCAACGATCGAGCAGGCCGTCGAAGAGCTCCAGCGCGGCCACATGATCATCGTGGTGGACGATGAGGATCGGGAGAACGAGGGCGATTTCATCGTCGCGGCCGAGAAGTGCACCGCGGACCAGATGAACATCATGCTGCGCCTGGCCAGCGGTTTCGTGTGCGCCGCCATGCCGGGCCAGCGTCTTGCGGAGCTGCAAATCCCCATGATGGTGGAGAACAACACCGCACGACTCGGCACAGCCATGGCGGTGAGCGTCGATGCCAAACGGGGCACCACCACAGGCGTCTCCGCCCCCGATCGGGCGACCACAGTGCGCGTTCTCGCAGATCCAGAGACCCGCCCCGCGGACCTTACGCGCCCCGGCCATATCGTGCCGCTGCGTGCTGCAGAAGGCGGCGTCCTCCAGCGCTCAGGCCATACCGAGGCTGCCGTGGACCTGTGCCGAATGGCAGGACTGCAGCCTGTGGGAGTGCTGGCTGAGGTGATGAACCCCGACGGAACGATGGCGCGTCTGCCAGAGCTCATGATGATTGCCGACGAACTCGGGCTTGTGATCGTCACGATAGCCGACCTGATCAAGTATCGCCGCCGCACCGAGCGACTCGTCGAGCGTGTCGCCACAACGATCCTGCCGACACGGCGTTACGGCAATCTGACGGTGCACGCCTATGAGAGCCGGGTGGACCCGTTCCCGGCCATCGCGCTGGTCACGGGCGAGGTCGGGGGACCGGAGCCGACGCTGGTGAGAGTGCATTCATCCTGTGTCACGGGTGACCTGCTTGAGTCGTTACGATGTGATTGCGGCGATCAGCTTCATCTGGCCCTCCAGCGCATCCACAACGAGGGCGCCGGCGTCCTCGTATATCTGCAGCAGGAGGGCCGGGGCATCGGCATGATCAACAAGATCCGCGCCTATGCGCTGCAGGATCACGGAGCCGACACGGTGGAGGCCAATGAGATGCTCGGGTTCAAGCCCGATCTCCGAGACTACGGGATCGGCGCGCAGATCCTCGCCGATCTGGGCATCACAAAGATCCGATTCATGACCAACAATCCGGCCAAAGTGGCGGCACTGGAAGGGTACGGTCTGGAGATCGTCGAGTGGGTGCCCCTCGTGGTCAGGCCGAACGAACACAACGATCGGTATCTCAGGACCAAGCGGGAGCGCATGGGCCACATGATCCAGCTGCCCAAATCGGGGCAGACTGAGACCTAGGCGACGGATCGGGAGTTGCGAATCGGCCCGCAGCAGTCGCGAGACTGATCGCAAAGGAGACACTCATGGGTCAGATCTATGAGGGCAGGCTTGTCGCAGAGGGGCTACGGTTCGGCATTGTCGTGAGCCGCTGGAACTCCTTCATCACCGAGCGCATGCTTAGCGGCGCGCTCGATGCCCTCGTGCGCCACGGCGCCGCCGATGGCGACATCACGACGGCGCGGGTTCCAGGCACCTGGGAGATCCCCCTTGTGGCACAGCGCATGGCAAGCAGCGGCAAGTTCGACGCCATCGTGTGCGTCGGGTGCCTCATTCGCGGCGCGACACCGCATTTCGACTATCTGGCGGCAGAGGTGACCAAGGGCCTCGCCCACATAACGCTTGAGACGGGGGTGCCGGTGACCTACGGCATCATCACGGTGGAGAACCTGGAGCAAGCCATCGAGCGCGCAGGTTCGAAGGCAGGCAACAAGGGGGCCGAAGCCGCCACGGCCGCCATCGAGATGGCCAACCTGCTGCGCGCCATGGCCTAGCTCGGAACCCTCGCGATGCGTAGAGCTCGCCGGTACGTGCCGCAGGTACTTGTTTTCATGCTGGGAGCAGCCAGCGTGATCGCGGGCCTGCGCGTCAACGACTGGCTGCAGGGGCTCGGCCGATCTCAGGCAGAGCGGCGGCTGCTCGAGCGTCTGTCTCAGAAGCCGATTACGATTCCGTCCGACGATTCGCCGCTCGTCAGGGCAGCGGCTCGCATTCAGCCGTGCGTCGTCAATGTGGACACGCTCGAGGAAGCTCCCATCGGCTCCCAGGGTGACGGCGCCACGCCGTTCTCGCCTCCCACATCGCGTCACGGCAAGGCGTCGGGAGTCATCATCTCGGGCGACGGCTACGTCGTCACGAATAACCATGTCATCCAGGGCGCGAGCATCATCCGCGTGACCGCCTCGTCCGGCGATCATTACGAGGGCAAGGTCGTGGGCGCCGATGTCACCAGCGACATTGCGCTGCTGAAGGTTGCGGCACAGAGGCTCCCAGCCGCAGAACTCGGCGACTCGGATCGCCTGCGAGTCGGCGAGCAGGTCATCGCCATCGGCAACCCATTCGGCATCGGGACGACGGTGACCCACGGCATCATCTCGGCCACCGATCGCAAGGACCTGCACGTCGGCGGCGGAGTGTTCCTGCGCCGCGCACTCCAGACGGACGCCGCCATCAGCCGGGGCAACTCCGGCGGAGCTCTCGCCAACACGACCGGCCAGCTCGTCGGTATCAATACCGCCATCATGTCCGAGCGAGGAGCCACGGTTGGCATCGGCTTCGCCATACCCAGCAATGCCGTTCGCACCATCATCCGTGACCTCGTCACACGAAGCCGACCGGAACCGGTTCTTCCTTCTGCGCCATTCATCGGTCTCGTGTACGCGGCACTGACGCCGGAGATGTCCGCACAACTGGAGCTGCCTCCGGGCACGGGCGTTATCGTCACGGAAGTGAAGCCACTCTCCCCCGCCGCCGACGCAGGTCTTCGCCGCAGCGACGTGATTCTGGCGATTGACGGCAGGCCCGTCCGAGGGGTGCTTGATCTTCAACAGACGCTCGCGCGTCGGCGAATAGGTCAGAGCATTCGACTGCGGCTGATGCGCGGGTCGGGTACCGAGGAGGTCAGCGTGATGGTTGGACGCCGACCTCAGCCGCCAACGCTCCCAGGGAGGTAGCCGAATGAGGCGTGCCTGCGCGGCACGTCACGTCGCAGCGCCGAAGGTGATCAGCTCCCAGTCTTCCTGAGCAACGGACGCAAGGAGTGGCTCTGGGATGCCGACGCCGGTATGCTCGGGCTGATGCGAATCGGACCCAAGCGTTACCTTTCGCCCCCCAAGATCCCTGAATGCCGCCAGAATCGCGCGGCCTGGATACGGCTCTGCCTGTGCATGGCGCAGCCCGGCCCCGTTGATCTCGAGACACGTCCCGGAGTCCACGATGGTCTGCAACGCCTCGCGGATCTCGTCGCGCAGGGCCGCATAGTCGGGCTCGCCGTAGACCCCAATGCCGCGCCGCGTGGCGTAGCCTGGATGACCGATCACGTCGAACAGGCCCGACGCGGCGCTCTTGCGTACCGCCGCGAAGTAGTCGGCGTAGGCCTGATGGGCAGTGCGGCCGGCGCAGTACTCGGCCCCCATCAGGCGTTGGGCTCCGACCGCGTGCACCGATCCGATCACATAGTCGAACTCGTGGCGACGCAGGAACCGCGCGATGTCTTCCTCGAACCAGTCCTGGTAGTCTATCTCCACCGCCATGAGGATCTCGAGATCACGCCCGAAGCGCCGACGCGCGTCCATGATGGCTGAAACGCACGCCTCATAGTCGTAGTAACCGAAGCCGGGATCGGCGGGATCGAAGTCCACATGCTCAGTAAAGCCGATGACGCGTATGCCGCGGGCTAGTGCCGCCCGACAATGGTCCTCTACGGTGCCGGAACCGTCGTGGGAGAGGCACGTATGCACGTGGAGGTCGCAACGAAGCCCGCTCTGCGGCGTCCGGATAGCACGGTCACTCACGGAGCATCAGGTCTTCAGACGATACCGCGCGCCGCACGAGCCACTCCTCTCGCTTCCCCAGCCCGAGCCAGGTTGCCCGACGAACCTTGACCAGATCCAGGGTGATGTGCGACACGAAGTACACCGCGTCTGTGGAGCCGATCCTCTCCTCGACGCTCACGTCGAACTCAGCAGTGCCCACGTTTCCCCGTTCATTCACGACCAGATTGCGCCAGGTGATGTCGAGACGGCCCGGAGCGATCTCCCGCATCGCCCGGTTGATCGCGCGCTCCAACTGAACGCGGCGCACGCCGAACAAGATGGCATCCTCGGTGGCGAGAGCCAGAATGCGGCGGCTGTCGCGCTGATTCAGTCCAGCAGCGGCCCGCTTCAGCATGGCCTCCACTACCGGCTGGGTTAGCGCCGGTGCACGGGTATCCTGTGACCGGATGTACATGAACGACCCGCCGGCGAGCAGAACGCAGGCAGCGATGAGTGCGACGCGCGAAGATGAACTCATGGATGATTGATCCGCCCCGCGGGGCGGACGTATGGTACCGATCTTCAGCAGCACCGTCAACCGAGGAAACCGAATGGCCAACGAGTCCGACTACCCGGAATGGCAGGCGGCCACGGAGCGAATCACTGGCAGCGGCGGTCTGGCGCTCGTGATCGGACCTCCCGATACGGGCAAAACGACGTTCTGCCGCGTTCTGGCGCTTCAAGCCCTGGCACAGGGCCGTTCGGTGGCGATCGTGGACGCCGACACCGGGCAATCGGAGCTTGGACCGCCATCCTGTGTCAGCGTGGCGGTTCTGCAGGCCCCGTTCGAGCGTCTCTCCGATCTGCAGCCTGATATGACGGCGTTCGTGGGCAGCGTCTCACCCCGTTACGGAACTATTGAGCATCTCGCGGCCGTGTGCCGTGCGGTGGGCTATGCCCGATCACGTCATCCGGACCTGATTGTGTGCGACACCACCGGCTACGTGCGCGGCCTGACCGCGAAGCGGCTGAAGCGCGCGAAGATCGAGGCGCTGCAGCCGGAGCATGTCGTCCGCCTCAGTCGGCGACCTCCCGCGACTGGTTCGGAGGCGCCGCCCAAGCGCCCCGAGATCCACGATCTGCCCGTGCCGGCCGCCATCGTTCCCAAACCGCCGCCTCTACGCGCCCGTCGTCGAGAGGCGCGCTTCGAGCGCGTCTTCGCAGCATCTGTGGTCCGCGCATGGGCTCTGGACAGCGTCCAACTCCACGGAACGTGGCTGGGGTCAGGGAAGCCGCTCATGGCAGCCGCGCTAGCTCAGCTCAGCCGAAGGCTCCGAGCGGCTACACGGTATGGCGAGGTATCCTCAGGGCATCTCGGCATCGTCGTTGGCGCCATGCCCCGTCGCGATGCTGTCGAGCAGGCAGCCCGCGAACTGTATGGCGCCGCCGACGTGTCTGTGACCCATGAAGCCAACCTCGACCAGCTCCTCGTCGGTTTGCATGACGGCGAGGGCGCCTTCGTCGGGCTCGGGCGCATCACGGCTGTGGACTGGGCAGGGAGAGCGCTGCACATCGCGACTGCCACACACTCCCACGCCATCGTCCGCTCGATCCACTTCGGTCTGGTCCGGGTGAACGCATCGGGGCAGACGCTGGGGGTTCTGTGGCCGGGTGATGTATAAGGGCCGCGCGCTCGCAGGGCGTCGGTGCGTACGGCGGCGAATGGCGTCTTGCCATGCTGTCCGGCGGCACGATCAGTACGCAGGCCTCCGCGCTGCCGTCGTTTGGTTGGCACAGGGTGACATCATATGAGTCGAAGGAGAAAAGGTGACCGATCCCATTCGCGCCGTCGTGCCTGAAGGCGTTCTGAGGCTGTTCATCGTGCGTCACGGAGTGACCGAATGGAACACCGCCGGGCGCATGCAGGGCAGTTCCGACATACCGCTTTCGCCGCTCGGGGTGCGGCAAGCGCGTGCCGTTGCAGAAAGGCTGGCGGCGAGTTCCCTGACTGCCGTATACACGAGCGATCTCAGCCGAGCAGCCGAAACCGGCCGTCACATCGCCGAACGCCATGGACTGCAGATTCGGATGATGCCAGAACTGCGCGAGACCATGCTCGGCGATTGGGAAGGCATGACCGACGCCGAAATAGTCGCGCGTGGCGAAGGCGATCTGCTGGCAGATTACCGGTGCGATCCCGCCGCGTTCCGGCCGCCCGGGTCCGAGCCCATAGAGTCCGTGGCGGCGCGTATATGGCACGCTCGCGAGGTGATCGCGACGGCCTATCCGACCGGCGCCGTTGCGATGGTGGGCCACGGCGGCAGCATGAGGGCGCTCTTCTGCGACGCGCTCCGAGCGCCGATCCGATGCATGTTCGGCTTCAGGCTCGACAACGCTTCGCTGAGCATCGTAGACTACGGTCCGACACGCGCCGCGATTCGGACCCTGAACGACACGCACCATCTGCGCGGGCTTCCGGAGGACGCCAGCTCATGACCGCCACGTCGCCGACGTTTCAGTTGCCTGCGTTCGAGGGTCCGCTGGATCTCCTGCTGCATCTGATACGCGAGAACCAGGTGGACATCTATGACATTCCCATCGCGCTCATCACGCAGCAGTATCTGGACTACCTCGAATCATGGCAGGCAAGGGACCTCGCCATTGCCGGCGAGTACATCGTCATGGCGGCGACACTCCTGGAGCTGAAGTCGCGCATGCTCCTGCCATCTCCGCCCAGAGAGGCGGAGGACGAGGAAGACCCCCGCGCAGAGCTCGTGCAGCGGCTTCTCGAATACCAGCGGTATGCAGGGTCGGTGGAGACGCTCCGGCAATGGGAGGAGTACCGGCGCGGCCTGTTCTTCAGGGGCGCAACCGAGAATCCGGACGACTATGTCCTTCCCATGGCGCCGAGCTCGCTTCGGGGCAGCGACCTGGTGGCGGCATTGCGGCGTCTGATGGAGGGCGCCGGCATCGAGGAAGCCGCCGTCTCGGCCATTGTCCCGCGACGGCGTGTCAGCCTTCAGATGGCTATGGTAACGGTCCTGCGCGCCGTGCGTCGCAACCCGGAAGGGGTGCGTTTCAGCGCGCTATTCGACGGACCTGTGCCGATCTCCGAAGTGGTGCTCATGTTTCTGGCGGTGCTCGAGCTGCTCAGACGCGGGACGGTTCAGGTGCGCCAACGCCAGCCCCTGAGCGACTTCCGCCTCCGCCTGGATCCTGCCGGAGAGCCCAGTGTCAACTGAGCCCGTCCCGTGCCTGTCAGCCGCAGCGGAAGCTGTGCTATTCGCTGCTGCCGAACCGTTGACGATTGCCGACCTGGCGCGAGCGCTGGCCTGTGACGACCAGCAAGCCGCTGCAGCCGTTGCGCGGCTGCGCGAGCGCCTGAAAGAGACCGGCAGCGGGCTGGATGTCGTCGAGATCGCAGGAGGATATCAGCTTGCAACGCGACCGACGTTCCGCGAATGCGTCGGTCGCATGATGGCACGCGAGCCTGGACGACTGTCTCGAGCGGCCCTTGAGACGCTCGCCATCATAGCGTACCGCCAGCCCATCACCCAGCCCGAGATCGAGGCAGTCCGTGGCGTCGGCTGCGGCAGCGTGCTCCGCACGCTCATTGAGCGCAACCTCATCGCCGAGACCGGACGTCGCCCAACGGTCGGGCGGCCCATCCTGTACGTGACGACGCCGAGCTTTCTCCACTACTTCGCGCTGGCTGACCTGAGTGAGCTTCCCCCGCTGGAAGAGCCGTCAGAGGTGCCAAGCGTAACGGATTACCGGGACGCTGCCAGTGCGGAGACAACGGCAGGGTAGCCTATGTCGCCGCGATTCGCAGCCAGCGATGAGGTGATCCAGTGCGCAACCAACGTGAGCGAGGGGCGGCGCCCACAGGCAATCGCCTCGATCGTGGAAGCGTCGCGGGTCAGCGGAGCGGTCGTCGCCGATGTCTCGAGCGATCCCGACCACAACCGGACGGTGATTTCCTGGCTCGGCTCGGCGGCGCACCTGGAGGAGGCCGTGCTCGCAGCCTCCGCGCGCGCTGCCCAATGGCTCGATCTCACACGCCATGAGGGAGTGCATCCCCGGATGGGGATCGTGGACGTCGTGCCGTTCACGCCGATCCGTAACGCCTCGATGGAGACCTGTGTTGCCCTGTCTCTCAGGGTTGCCGAGGCTCTGGCACGGACCGTCGGGCTGGGCGTCTACCTGTACGAGATGTCGGCGCATTCAGGCAGACCTCGATCGCTGCCGGAGATTCGGCGCGCAGCGTCCGGATGGCCGCACGCC